>SAMEA104404103__coassemble_248_pt1 | contig 42022 bp, 36 predicted proteins | sample SAMEA104404103__metabat2_high_PE_037 | metagenome-assembled genome bin SAMEA104404103 (sample SAMEA104404103) | Balaenoptera acutorostrata | reverse complement strand
TCAGGAAGGGGTTGGGAGCCTCAGACTCGAAGTTCATGGCGATACGGGTGGTGACGATCTCAGGCACCTTGTCGCTGTGAACGGGGATATGGACGACCTCCTGGTCGCGGGCAGCGATGGCGGCGTCCTGCCAGTTCATCACACCGTCGCCGTTGTTCTCGCCGGTGATGACGACCTTCACATAGGGCTGCTGGTCGCGGCCCTCGCGGATACCGACGACCTTCTGCTCAGCAGTCAGGACGGAATCAACGTCAGCGGCGTTTGCGGGATCGACGGAGCTGATCTTGCGGTCGTAGTACCACTGGTTGCTGGAAGCGCCCACGTTCTTGTAAGCGCCGCGGTCAACGGAGGTGGTGATGACACGCTTGTTATCGGAACCGGCACCGCCGTTACCGATATCGGAGTTACTGAACACACCGGCGCTCAGCTCGTTGTTGGAAACGAAAGCGTAGCGGGCGGAGTGGCCGTTGAATCTCTCAACGTCGAAGCTGTCGTTCACGTCGGCAAACACATCACCGCTGGTCAGGGTGTTGGGGGCCAGATCGGCAGTGGCCAGCTTGGCCTGCTCCTGGTTGCTGCGGACGGAGACCAGGCTCTGATCGAAGAAGTGGATCTGCTCAACAGGGTTGGTCAGACGGTCGTTGCGGGGATAGGTAACGTCGGTGATGGTGAAGGTCAGGACGTTGCCATCAGCGCGCAGCTCAGTGTGGATGACAGCCTCGACATCCACGCCCTCGCCCTTGGCGGTGACGGGGATGTCATAGGTCATGACGTTCTCGGCGGTCTTCTTGGCGGTAACCTCGCCGACCTCAGCCCACACCTTATTGTTGATGTAGATGTTCTTGACGGAACGGGTCTGACCGAACATGGTCTTGCCAGCCAGCTCGCCCTTCATGTCATACTTCAGAGCAGTGGGGAAGTCCTTGGAAACGGTGACGTCCATAGCGGCGGTGGACAGGACCTCAGTAGCCATGGGAGCCATGGTGATCTGGAGAGCCTCAGCGTCGCCATTCTCGTTCACGACCAGGGTCTGCTTCTCGCTGTTGTAGTGGAAGTCGCCCTTTGCGACCACGTCATACTCGCCGGCAGCGAGGCCCTTCACGGAGAAAGCGCCCTGTGCATCGGTGTAGACGGTCTTGGAGAAGCCCTTCTTGCTGATGGTGACAGAGGCGTCAGCCAGAGGCTTGTTCTCAGCACCCACAACAGTACCGGCGACGCCGGCCAGCTCCTTCAGAGCGACCTGCTCCACGGTGACAGCACCGCCGGCGACCTTGACGGCCACGGTGACGGTGGAGTAGCCGTCCTTGGTGATGGTGGCGGTGTACTCGCCATCCACCAGACGGTTGTCCTCGGCAAAGGCGTACTCGCCCTTGTCGTTGGTCTGAGCGGTCTTGCCGCCGATCTCGACGGTAGCACCGGCCAGAGCCTTGCCGGCCTCGTCAACGACGGAACCGGTGACCTCGTAGGCCTCGACCTGAGCCTGACCCACATAGTGGATGTCCTTCAGCAGGACGTCGGTCTTAACGGAGCCCCAAGCGCCGCCCTTGAAGGCGATCTTGTTGCCCAGAGGATTGACAGAGGCGAACTCCTCGGTGAAGGCGACCTCGCCGTTCAGCTTCAGAGTGACCTTCTTGTCAGCGGTCCACTCCAGACGGACCTTGACCTCGTCGTGGTTCTTGGGAGCTTCCTTACGGCCGCCGTTGTACCAGGGATCGGTGCTGGCGCTGTACTTCTGCCAGAACCATCCGCCGGTGTCATAGCCCACGAACATGCCGGTCTCCTTGGTGGAGGCGGAAGCGGGGGTGTAGCCCAGGAACACGCCGAAACGGTCGGCGTTATCGTTGTTGGTGTTCTCGTTGTTGGACTTCATCGTGAACTCGAAGAAGCCCTCCTTGGTGAAGTCGAACTCGGTGGGGTTGACGAACACGGCGGGACCCTTGCCCTGAGTGTCGGGGTTGTTGCCGTTGCCGTTGCCGGCCTTCAGGTGCAGCCAGCCGTTCTCGACGGTGCAGATGACGCCGTCCTTGCTGTTGTCCACGGTCCACTCGTCGTTGATACCATCGGCGAAGTTGGCAGCAGCCAGAGTCTCGACGGCCTCCACGATCTCCTGCTTGTCCTCGATCAGACCGGACTCAGCAGCAAAGACAGTCGCGGGCAGCATAGATGCGGTCATGGCAGCGCTCAGTACCAGAGACATTGCGCGGCGCATTTCCTTCTTCTTACTAGCCATAGAGTGTTTTCCTTCCTTTCCTATTGCTTTTTTGCTGTGTGTCGTTCCAACCGCACGGTGCCCCGCACGGTTCACACAGCTGCTTTGGAAATTTTCGGTCCTTGCGGACCCTGCCTCAGCCTCCTTTAGGGTCATGTGAAGCAGCTTTTCCCTGTTGTCTGCTCACGTACCATAAATTTTGCATAAAGCACTCACACTTCTCCATCATGTGATATTGACATTATAGCGTGTCCGCGGAGGTTTCGCAACAATTTTTACTAATTTTTTTCGGCGTCAATTTCATTTTTTAGACACTCTTACATTTTCTTAACTTTTTCAAGGGATATCATCCATTTTATTTCCTTTTATCTCAGTTTCTTAATATTTTTTCGGATTATCTGTTTTTTACTGTTTTGCACAATTTTTATAAGCTATCCACCACCCGCGCACAGCAGTTCACCGTAGAACTATTCCCGAGATTTCCCTTTTTCGGTCAAAATAGTTGTCATTTTCTGTCAACTTCGTGATTTTGCACAAATTGATTTTTCCAAAATTGTGCATTTCACAAATAGGGCCGCCCCGCTCCCAGATATTACAAGCTCTCCTCAATTTCTGTATTTTTTACGAAAGAAAATCACTTGTAGCGGGGAAAAGCCCGTGATATACTGATAAAAGATACCACAGAGCCTCTCCTGCTCTGTGTTCTTTTATTTAAAGGAGGAAACCTATTTGTTCTCATTGTTTGTTACCCATCTCCGGGGCTACAAGCGGGAGGCCGTGGCGGCCCCTGTTTTCATCGTGCTGGAGATCCTGTGCGAGCTGCTGCTCCCGCTGGTCATGGCCCGCATCGTGGATGTGGCCATCCCCGCCGGGGACGTGACCATGATCTTCCGTCTGGGCGCGTTCATGCTGGCCGTCACCGCCGTGTCCATGCTGTGCGGCGTGCTGGCCGCCCGGTATGCCGCCTTCTCCAGCCAGGGCTTCGGAGCCAACCTGCGTCAATGTCTCTTTGACAAGGTGCAGGAGTTCTCCTTCGCCGACATCGACCGCTTCTCCTCTGCCTCCCTCATCACCCGCATGATCAACGACGTCAACGCCATGACCATGACCCTGTCCATGAGCCTGCGGATGCTGGTCCGGGCCCCGGTGATGCTGCTCATGTCTCTGGTGATCTGCCTGCGGCTCAATGCCAAGCTGGCTCTGGTGCTGGCGGTGGTCATCCCCGTCATGTCCATCATCATCGCACTGCTGATGAAGATGTGCATCCGGCTGTTCGTGGTGCTCCAGCAGCGCATCGACGCCATCAACAACACCTTGCAGGAAAATCTGGTGGCCATCCGGGTGGTCAAGGCCTTTGTCCGGGAAAACTTCGAGCGGAAGAAGTTCTCCCGGGACAACGACGCCCTGATGCAGGCCTTTCTGAACGTAGGTCTCCGTCTGGTGGCCATCATGCCCATTATGATGCTCCTGCTGAATGCCACCTCTGTCATCGTCCTCTATCTGGGCGGCAAGATGGTCATGGGCGGCACCTTCGATCTGGGCAGCTTACAGGCCTTCCTGTCCTACATCGTGCAGATCCTGATGAACGTCATGATGATGGCCATGGTCCTGCTGAACCTGACCCGTGCCCAGGCCTGTGCCGGGCGCATCAAAGAGGTGCTGAATACCGAGCCCTCCGTGGAGGACGGCGCCGCTCAGACTGATACCCTCCCCGCTCCCACCGGCAAGGTGGAGTTTGAGGACGTGTCCTTTAAGTATGTGGTCTCCGGCACCGGCGACAACGTGCTGTCCCACATCAGCTTTACCATCCAGCCCGGCCAGTTCACCGCCATTGTGGGCGGCACCGGTACCGGCAAATCCTCTCTGGTCAACCTGATCCCCCGGTTCTACGACGTCACCGGCGGCCGGGTGCTGGTGGACGGCACCGACGTCCGGGACTACTCCCTGGAGGACCTGCGCGCCCGTATCGGCATGGTCTTGCAGACCAACATCCTGTTCAGCGGCACCATCCGGGAGAACCTGCTGTGGGGCAAGCCCGACGCCACCGAGGAGGAGCTCATCCAGGCGGCAAAGGACGCCCAGGCCTACGACTTCATCATGTCCTTCCCCGAGGGCTTCGACACCAGGCTGGAGCAGGGCGGCGTGAACGTGTCCGGCGGCCAGAAGCAGCGGCTCTGTATCGCCCGGGCCATGCTCCGGAAACCCTCCATCCTGATCCTGGATGACTCCACCTCCGCCGTGGACTCCGCCACCGAGGCCGCCATCCGGGAGTCCTTCGCCCGCAGTCTCAAGGGCACCACCGTCATCATCATCGCACAGCGCATCTCCTCTGTGCGGTACGCCGATCAGATCATGGTGCTGGACGACGACCACATCGCCGCCTCCGGCACCCATGAGGAGCTGATGGACAGCTGCCCCATCTATCAGGAGATCTATCGCTCTCAGCAGGAAGGGGTGGCTCAGTAATGGCAAACAAGAATCACGGTAAATTCCAGAAACCCAAGAACACCGCCAAAACCGCCCGCCGTCTGGTGGGCTACCTGACCCGCAGCAAGCTGCCGCTGCTCTTTGTGCTGCTGTGCCTCGTGCTGTCCGTGGGGTCCAGCATCGGCGGAGACTATATGCTCCGGGGCATCATCAACCGCTTCCTCTGGTCCGGCTGTACCGACTTCGCCGGTCTGACCCGGTCCGTCCTGCTCCTCATCACCGTCTACGCCGCAGGCGCCCTGGCCACCTACTTCCAGTCCGCCGCCATGGTCCGTCTGGCCCAGAAGGGCGTGAACCGTCTGCGCCGGGAGCTCTTCGACAAATTGCAGAACATGCCCCTGAGCTACTTCGACAAGCACACCCACGGCGAGCTCATGAGCCGCTTCACCAACGACGCCGACAACGTCCAGGCCGCTCTGGAGCAGAGCGTGGTGTCCATGTGCTCCAGCGTGCTGATGTTCGTGGGTCTGGTCATCCTGATGCTGTTCATGAACTGGCAGTTATTCTTTGCCTCCGCCCTGATTTTGCTGCTCACCTTCCTGTTCTTCAAGAACCTGGGCGGCCGCAGCCGGGTCTACTACCAGAAGCAGCAGGCCGCTCTGGGTGCGGTGAACGGCGAGGTCCAGGAGACCATTGAGGGTCTGAAGGTCATCAAGGCCTTCACCCACGAGGAGCAGTCCCGGGAAAAGTTCCGGGCCCTCAACGAGAACTACCGCCAGTCCTCCTGGAAGGCCAACTTCTACTCCTCCATCATCATGCCCGTGGCCGCCAACCTGAACAACGCCAGCTACGCCCTCACCGCCGTGTTCGGCGGCATCCTGTCCATCGTCCAGGGCTTCGACCTGGGCGGTCTGGTGGTCTATCTGAACTTCGCCAAGAAGGTCAGCCAGCCTCTGAACCAGATCTCTCAGCAGATGACCACCCTGCTGTCCGCTCTGGCGGGCGCGGAGCGCATCTTCGAGGTCATGGACGCCCAGCCCGAGGTGGACGAGGGCCAGGTCACTCTGGCTCCCGCCCAGTTCGACGAGAACGGCGAGCTGGTCCCCTTCGAGGGTCAGGGCCGTCCCCACACCTGGGTCTGGAAGATCCCCAAGACCGTCTCCATGGAGCTGGTCTCTCTGGGTGAGAACGCCTGGGGCTGGAAGTACCCCGGTCCCGACGGCACCTCCACCGTCCACCCCATCCGGGGCGCGGTGCGCTGTCACCCCGACGAGGAATTTATCTACACCGAGCTGAAGGGCGCAGTCCGGTTCAGCCACGTGAACTTCTCCTACGTCCCCGGCGAGCCCATTCTGAAGGACGTCAGCGTCTACGCCAACCCCGGCGAGAAGCTGGCCTTCGTGGGCTCCACCGGCGCAGGCAAGACCACCATCACCAACCTCATCAACCGGTTCTACGAGATCGACGGCGGCCTTATCACCTATGACGGCATGGACGTGAAGAACATCCGCAAGGACGATCTCCGCCGCTCTCTGGGCGCTGTTTTGCAGGATACCCACCTGTTCACCGGCACCATCATGGAGAACATCCGCTATGGCCGTCTGGACGCCACCGACGAGGAATGTATCGAAGCCGCCAAGAGCGCCAACGCCCACTCCTTCATCCGCCGCCTGCCCCAGGGCTATCAGACCATGATCTCCGGGGACGGCTCCAACCTGTCCCAGGGTCAGCGGCAGCTGCTGGCCATCGCCCGGGCCGCCGTGGCCGACCCGCCCGTCATGATTTTGGACGAGGCCACCTCCTCCATCGACACCCGCACCGAGGCTCTCATCCAGAAGGGCATGGACCGGCTCATGGAGGGTCGGACCGTGTTCGTCATTGCCCACCGCCTGTCCACCGTCCGCAACTCCAACTGTATCGTGGTCATTGAGCACGGCCAGATCGAGGAGAAGGGCGCACACGAGGCCCTTTTGGAGGAAAAGGGCCGCTACTACCAGCTGTACACCGGACAGTTCCAGCTGTCTTGACCGTAAAAATGCAAAAAAGCACCGCATCAGGAATCCTGATGCGGTGCTTTTTTGCGTATGTAAGGAAAGTGCTTACAGCTCGAAACCGTTCATTTCCTCGCCGTTGATGACGCAGTAGACAGCGCCGTCCTCGGGCTTGACGTACAGCTGCAGCTCCTCGATGGCCTCGGTCTTGCCGGCGTCGGCCCACAGCTTCTTAGCCTGCTCGACGAAGTCGGCCTCGGTGAACTGACGACCCTGGAACTCCAGCACGGTGGAGACCTTCAGAGCCACCTTCTTGGCGGTCTTCTTGGCGACCTTCTTCACGGCCTTCTCAGCCTTCTCAGCAGCCTTCTTAGTAGCCATTGGTATTTCACTCCTGTCTTAAAAAGAAAATGTTGTTTCCAACAAGTTAGATTGTACACCAATCGGCCTTAAAATGTCATATCAATTATGCCAGAAAGTTTTCCCGGAAAACCGGAAGCCTTTAGCTAGAATATGAGAAAATCTGTCCATCAGGGGTGGAAATTTCAATTGGTACCGTTTTCGGTCGGTGGAAAAGGTATTTCCTGGTCGTAATTTTCGGAAGATACAGTAGTTTCCAGTTCCCGCAAAAAGTGACAAAAGCGGAATCAGCTTTTCTTCCTCCGCCACGCCCCCAGCAGGACGCCGATCAGCGCGGGGACAGCCACCATGAAGCAGTGGAACAGGGCGCTGGAGTTGAACACCAGGAACACCGCAGGGAGATAGCACACAAAGCACAAGGCCGGGTACAGCAGGCACAGGCCCTTATGCCGCCCCAGAGACAGGCCGGAGCAGAAGCCCACCACGGGCAGGCCGAGCATGGGGTACAGCAGACCGGAAAATACGGGGACATCCTGCACGAAGGTGAGGTCCACCCAGAACAGCACGGCAGGCATGACCAGACAGGTGAGCAGGGCGAAGGGAACGTAGGACACCGTCTCCCGCCAGCGCAAAGGAGACGGTCCGGGGTTCAGCCCCAGCATGGTCCGCAGCTGGACCACCTCCTGATACCAGCCCACCCAGCGGCCCAGCCAGATGAGCAGGTACAGCACCGCCAGCATGAGGAGCCAGCCCAGAATGGACAGGGGCTCGGTGATCAGGCGGCTCCCCCACAGGTACAGGGCGAAGGCCGCCGCCGTGGCGCAGAAGTGGAGCAGGGACCGGACCACCAGTTCTCTTCCGTCCTCCGCAAAGGGCAGGGTTGCCACCGCCACCACGCCGCCGAAGAGGCCGCCCAGCAGAGACTGAATGACCAGCGCACCCCAAAGGGAGCCGGTCAGGGCCAGCAGCTCCTCGGTCACAAAGCTCTGCCGGACCGCGCTCATGCTCTGGAACAGAGCGGTGGTCAGCGGGGCCAGGACTATGCCCAGCGCCGCCCCCAGCACCACTCTGAGGACAAAATCTCTCTTATTTTTCATGGGTCTTTCTCCTCCTCAATTGTAAGGTCTCCTTGATCTTCTTCACGTACCGACGGGAGACATAGCACTCGGTTTTGCCGTCCAGCGTCATGCGGATGGTGCCTGTCACCGACAGATCCACCGCCGTCACCCGGTCCAGATTGATGATCTCGGAATTGGAGATGCGGACGAATTTCCGCTGATCCAATGCCTCCTCCAGCTCATAGAGCCGCAGGCGCACCTCCCACTCCCCCTCCTCGGTCTGGGCGGCCACGCCCTTCCCCAGGGTGAAGAACCGCAGGAAGGAATCCTGTGGAAAACTCCGGCTCCGCTCCTCCCGCCACACCGGAATGGGGGCGAAGGTCAGGCCGGACAGCTCCTGAGCCAGTCGGCGCAGCTCCGGGGTATCCTCCCCGGCGTAAATGATGATTTTCGGCTCCGTCCGCCCCGGCTCGATCTTCAATTCTACCTCCACGGTGTCCCCTCCTCTCTTCTTTCTGACTTCAGTATAGCGGCTCCCTCCCGCTCCGTCCAGCGATTCGGGACGGTCGGTCGTTTTCCCCGGACAGATGGCAGATTTCCGGTTGACACCTGCCCGCCCTTGGGTTAAAATAGTATAGCTTTTGAATATGTCTCCGTAGCTCAGATGGATAGAGCGTCCGCCTCCTAAGCGGAAGGCCGTGGGTTCGACTCCCGCCGGGGATGCCAGACTGCCGAAGGTCCTTTAGGGACTTTCGGCAGTTTTTTATTCTTTCCTTCCGGCCCGCCCCGTGGTATAATAAGGAAAATGGCCCATTCGGACGGGCATAAACAAGTGAACAGCACAGTAAAATGAGGGAGTAGCAAGCGCTCAGGCGCAGCAAGTCAACATACTGGCGGCAACGCCTGGCTTGCTTTAAATTGCGAGACTCATGCACCGCCCTGAGGCAGTACATGGAGTTCCCTTTTTCGGTACACCGGATACGGCCCGCGGGCAGTATCCGGTTTTTTATGGAGGTTTTCGTATGAAGGCAGGGAGTTTTCTGGTCAGCAGCGCCATGCTTGGGGTGGGTCTGGCGGCGGATGCGTTCTCGGTGTCGGTGGTCAACGGCATTCGCAGTCCGAGAATGCGGCTGTCCCGGGCGGTGATCATCGCCGGGACCTTCGCCTTTTTTCAATTTCTCATGCCCATGGCGGGGTGGTTCCTGACCCATTCCCTCATGGAGCATTTCCAGCTGTTCCAGCGGCTCCTGCCCTGGATCTCACAGTTTTTTCTCCTGTATCTGGGTCTGCGGATGATCCTGGACGCCGGCCCGGAGGAGGACCCGGACCAGGGCCCGCCCCGGCTCACCGCCGGAGGCCTGCTGGTGCAGGCGGGGGCCACCTCCATCGACGCTCTGCTGGTGGGCTTCACCATCGCGTCCTACTCCTTCCCCCTGGCCGCCCTCTGTTCCCTCATCGTGGCCGCCGTCACCTTCGGCCTGTGCCTCCCCGGGGTCCACTGGGGAAAACGGCTGGGGATAAAGCTGGCGGGGAAAGCCTCTCTCCTCAGCGGCGTGGTGCTCATCCTCATTGCGGCACAGCACTTCATCCAGATTCTGGGCTGACAAAACGGGACCCGCTCCGGGCCCCGTTTTTTTGCGATATCATAACTTGACAACATCAAGTTAAACCGGTATACTTGACTTCATCAAGTAAGGAGGGTCATCCATGATGTATGAAACACTTGCCTTCCATCTCACCGCCCTGTACCGGGATTTCCACGCCTACACCGGGGAGAAGCTGAAGGAGCTGGGACTGAACTACGGTCAGCTCCCCTTCATCCTCTATATCGGCAACCACCCCGGCTGCACCCCGTCCGAGGTCACCGGCCAGCTCCACATGGACTGGGGCCACTCCCAGCGGAGCTTGACCAAGCTCACCGACGCGGGGCTCATCCGCAAGGAGCGCAAGGTCCCCACCGCCCGCATCTGCCACCTGTTCCTCACCGAGCAGGGTCAGGCCGCCTTCGCCGCAGGCCACGACGTCTTTACCGACTGGGACGGAGAACACCTGTCCGGGCTGGACGAGGCCGAGAAACAGCAGCTCTTCTCCACGTTGAAGAAGCTCACCCAATCCATCGCAAAGAAGGGGAACCATGGAACCGTTTAAAACCATCGCAAGCCCCATCGACTACGGCGGGGTCACCCTGAAAAACCGCATCATTTTCGCCCCTACCACCATGGGCCTGCGGGGCGAGGAATATCTGGCCAAGCTGGAGTCCATCGCCGCCGGGGGCTGCGCCATGATCATCATCGGCGACGTGCCTGTCTCCCAGGGGAAAGTGGGCCCCACCTTGTTCTCCAAGCAGGGCTTCGCCCGCTATCAGGCCATTGCGGAGACGGTCCACAAGCACGGCTGTCTCCTCTGCGCCCAGCTCCACCAGTCTGACACCAACATGAAGGGGATGTTCAAGTATATCCCCCAAATGCTCACCGGCAAGGTGAGCCAGATGGACCTCCGCCGCCTGATGAACGAGGAGACAGGCCGGTACATCTCCGCTCTGCCCGTGGAAGAGGTGAAGCAGATCACCTCCTCCTTCGGTCCCGCCGCCGTCCAGGCCGTCAAGGCAGGCTTTGATCTGGTGCAGGTCCACGGGGACCGGATGTGCGGCAGCTTCAGCTCCACCGTGTTCAACACCCGCACCGACCAGTACGGCGGCAGTCCGGAGAACCGGGCCAGATTCGCCCTGGAGTCCATCCGCTCCATCCGGGAGCTTCTGCCCGACCTGCCCATCGACTACAAGCTGGCCGTCCGGCAGGAGCATCCCCACTATGGCAACGCCGGGGTGCTGGAGGAGGAGTTATCCACCTTCGTCCCGCTGCTGGAGCAGGCAGGAGTCACCAGCTTCCATGTGGCTCTGGCCAACCACTCCAAGCTGGAGGACGTGATCCCGCCCGCCGATCACCCGGAGTTCAGCCGGGAGGGCTGTTTTCTGAAATTCTGCGACGAGGTCCGCCGCTATACTGCTCTGCCCGTCTGCGGCGTGGGCGGTCTGGTCCACCCCGCCTATGTGGAAGCCCAGCTGGCCGCAGGGCGCATGGAATGCGCCGCCATGAGCCGCCAGCTCATCGCCGACCCGGAGTGGGTAAATAAAACTCTCCGGGGCCAGGCCGATACCATCCGTTCCTGTGTCCGCTGCAACAAAATGTGTCTGGGCGGTATGTACCAGCACAAGGGCGTACACTGTATCTATGAAGGGAGTCATTGACTATGCGTTATTCCATCGTCTACAGCAGCCGCACCGGCAACACCAGAATGCTGGCTGACACCATCAAAGCCGCTCTGCCCCCAGAGGACTGCATCTACTGCGGCGAATCCTCCCCGGAGGCCCTGGCCGCCGACCGCATCTACGTGGGCTTCTGGACCGACAAGGGCCACTGCGACAGCCAGACCGCCGATTTTCTGGAGGCCGTCACCGATCAGGAGATCTTCCTCTTCGGCACCGCAGGCTTCGGCGGCGCCCCCGACTACTTCAACACCATTCTGGCCCGCACCCAGAAGAAGCTGCCCCGCTCCGCCAAACTGGTTGGCACCTATATGTGTCAGGGCAAGATGCCCATGTCCGTCCGGGAGCGGTACGAGAAAATGAAGAAGTCCCCTGTCCCCATCCCCCGTATGGACGAGATGCTGGCCAACTTTGACCGGGCCCTGTCCCACCCCGACGACGCCGACCTGTCCGCTCTGCGGGAGCAGGTTGCCGCCCTGTAACTTCGTATCCCATCTTTTTTAAGATGATACGCACCCCTGCCTCTCCCGCAGCCCCGGAACGGCGCTCTTATCAGCGGGAGAGGGCCCGGAGCATCCGCTAGGCCCCGGACCATCCAGGGATAGAAGTCCGGTTCCCGGACCCGCTCATCTGTCCCCACTTGCCCCGGCCCCGGTGGAGGAGAGACGCCGCCGCCCAAGCGAGGACAACAGGTCAGCGGCCCGGGCATCGGAGAGGACCCGTCTCCCCCATTCGGGTCCTGCACCGCCTTCTGTCCGGACTCCCGCTCCCTTCTCCGGAAGGGCAGGAGCCTCCGGACGGCGCAGGCGGCCCCGCCCAACGTGATCAAATACCACTCCGACGCCGGGGACCCATGGGTCCCCGGTGTTCTTTTTTGTCCGGTCCGGCCGGAGGTGCGTTGCGCTTTTCCCGCCGATGTGGTACCATGCAAGGCGGCGGGCCATGCCCGCCCACTTTCAGACTGTAACGGGGGAATTGCCATGTACACCGGAATTTATCGCATCGCGGGGCTGGTTTGGGAGTTCCGCACCCTGCATCAGGAGGTCCACGCCCTCTGCGCTGACTACCGCTCCGGGGCGGCTCCCGATCTGACTCTCGCCATAGAGCAGGCCGACCTGGACCGGGAGCGGGCCATCAGCGCCCGGGAGGACGCGTTGGAGGGAAAGCCCGTCCGGCACTTCCCGGATTCCTATCTGGAGACGCTGGCCGTCTATCGGAAGCTGGTCAACCAGGCGGTGCGCCGGGACCTGCTGCTGTTCCACGGCTCCGCCATTGCGGTGGAGGGCCGGGCTTACCTGTTCACCGCCAAAAGCGGCACCGGCAAATCCACCCACACCCGGCTGTGGCGGGAGCTGCTGGGCGAGAAAGCCCTCATGGTCAACGACGACAAGCCCCTTTTAAAGGTGGAGCCCACCGGGGTGGAGGTCTACGGCACCCCCTGGAACGGCAAGCATCATCTGGGCACCAACACCAGCGCGCCCCTCCGGGCCATCTGTATTCTGGAACGGGGCGAGGTCAACGAGATCCACCCCATCTCCGTCCGGGAGGCCCTGCCCGCCCTGATGCAGCAGAGCTACCGCCCCGCCTCCCCCGCCGACCTGCCCCCATATCTGGACCTGCTGGACCGGCTGGCTCAAAACGTGAAATTCTATCGGCTCCGGTGCAACATGGAGCCGGAGGCCGCTCAGGTGTCCTACGAGGCCCTGCGTCAGGCCTGACGCAAGCCCGCAGAACCGCAAAAGGCCCTGGTAAAACAGCGCACCTTTTGCGGCTTTTGGGTCCAAAATGAATATTGACAAATATGACAAAATCATTTACATTAGCTTTGATCGAGTGTGACCCATCATCTCTGTCTCCGACCCGGAAATCCCGGCTGTGAAGGGGCCCGCCCACAGAAACGGAGCGGAGATTTTTCGTTACACAAAGGTTAGTTCACGCTAACCTTTTCGATTCTGCCCGTTTCCCTCGTCAAAACCGCAGTTCTATCTCCGGCATTTTGACGAAAATAGGCCAATCGGCGTATCACCAATTTTATAAGGAGGTTTACAGAACCATGGAACTGAAACCCAATCTGAAACGCGTTTTTTCTCTGTTCCTGTCCCTGGTCATGGTCGTCGGCATCCTGCCCGGTGCCGCCTTTGCCCGGGCTGCGGCCGCCCCTGTCTATGACTTCGGCCCCGCCGGATACGTGGGCCATCTGACTCCCGGCATCTACGACCTGACGGTCCAGATGAAGAAAGACGACAACCACAACAAAGACTCCATGGCCGCAGGCTGTATCAAGGGCGGCTCCCTGGAGGTCATGAAAAACGGCGACGCCTATGTCAGTCTGACTCTGGGCTCCCACACCATGATGGGTCTGACCGCTTTTGCAAGCAACTGGCAGATCTACAACGAGTTCAACACCACCTCTGCCCTCATCAATGCCGACATCGTCACCAAGGACGGCAGCGGCAACGTCACCGAGATCCGCTTCAAGCTGCCCTACACCGACCAGGCCGGTATCTACGCCAAGATGCACGTGCAGGCCGGTCTTATCAACATGGACCCCAGCGCCTTCCTGAAAATGCTGTTCCATCAGGCCAAGCACAACAGCGTCAAGGAGGCCGCCAAGCTCGACGCCATGATCGCCGCTCTGGGCGAGGTCACTCTGGGCTCCGAGGCCGCCATCACCGAGGCCCGGAACTCCTACGACTGGCTGGTGGCTGAGAGCAAGGCCCTGGTGAAGAACCTGTCCGTCCTCACCGCCGCAGAGGCCAGGCTGGCCGAGCTGAAGGACACCCGACCCGAGTCCCCTCTGTTCGACCTGTACGGCTCCAGCATGACCCTGGGCAGCAGTCTCCGGATGGAGTTCTACGTAGAGGACAGCAAGCTGGCCGCCACCGAGGGCGTGTACGCCGTCATCACCAAGTCCTTTGCCGACGGCCATACCTCCGAGATCCGGGTCCCCTATGCCAAGTGGCTGGACCGGGCCGACACTCCGGGCGTGAAGTACATCCCCTTCGACGGCGTGGCCGCCAAGGAGATGATGGACCGGTTCACCGTCCAAATCTTCAACAAGGACGGCAAGGCCCTGAGCGAGGTCTACACCGACAGCATCCAGGACTACGCCCTGCGTATGCTCCGCAAGGAGAACAAGGCCGCGCTGAAAACTCTGCTGGTGGACATGCTGAACTACGGCGCAGAGGCCCAGAAGCAGTTCAAGTATGACACGGCCCATCTGGCCAACGCCGCTCTGACCGCTGAGGAGCAGAAGCTGGCCACCCAGTCCATCCGGATGGAGAACAGGCTGGTTTCCGGCAAAAACTACGCCGGTACCGCCCCCTCTCTGAACAACAATATCCGCCTGTCCCTGTACTTCACGGGCTCCGGCGAGGGTCTCACCGCTGTGGCTTCCTACGTGGACCACTACGGCAAGCCCCAGACCGTTCAAGTCAAGGAGTTCGACGCCTCCTGGACCGGCCACTACGGCGTCCATGTGGACACCCTGGCCGTGGCCGACTTCGCCCGGCCGGTGGAGATCCAGGTCAGGAACGCACAGGGCGAGGTCCTGGCCTCCGCCACCGACAGCATCGCCAGCTACGCCGCCCGTATGAGCAAGCAGAACGATATCTACGAGGCGATGGTGAAGTTCGGCACCTCCTCCTACGCATTCTTCCACTAATTCTCCCAAGCCCAGAAAGGAGCTTACACCATGAACAACCGGTTCAAGCAGGATCTCTACGAAGAGCCTGAGATGGAGATCGTCACCTTCGGCAATGTTGACGTGCTCAGCGCCAGCGGCCCCGATGGCATCGACAACCCCAACCAGCTGCCCATCGGCTGATTTCCCATCACAGCATAAAAGAGCCCCGGAGCGGTCCCGCTCCGGGGCTCTTTTTACGGACATGAAAAAAACGGCGTGTACCTTGCGGTACACGCCGTTTTGTTTGCTTTGGTTTAGCTCATGCGGCCGTTTTCCACGGAGTAGACCTTGTCTGCGATCTTCATGGTGGACTCCCGGTGGGAAACCAGGACCACGGTCTTGCCCTTACTCTCCTCGCCCAGAGACTTGAGGATGACAGCCTCGTTCAGACTGTCCAGGTTGCTGGTGGGCTCGTCCAGCAGCATGAAGTCGCCGCCGTGCAGGAAGGCACGGGCCAGACCCAGCCGCTGCTGCTCGCCGCCGGACAGGGTATCGCCCAGCTCGCCCACGGGGGTGTCGTAGCCCTGAGGCAGGGACATGATGAAGTCATGGACAGAGGCCTTCTTACAGGCGGCCTCCAGCTCCTCGTCGGTGGCGTCCAGCTTGGCGATCTTCAGATTGTTCCGGATGGAGTCACAGAACAGGTGGGTGGTCTGGGTGACAAAGCTCTCCATATCCCGCAGGTTGGTGGTGTTCACCTGGCTGACAGGGGTGCCGGAGATGCGGACCTTGCCCTCCTGGGCCTCCCAGAAGCGCATGAATAACTTCAGCAGAGTGGACTTGCCGGAGCCGCTCTTGCCGATGATGCCCACGATCTGATTCTCGGGGACCTCCAGGGTCAGGTCCTTCAGCACCACCTCGTTGCCGTAGGAGAAGGTGACGTGCTCCACGTCGGCACCGGAGAAGGTGATCTCGGGCTTGCCGGTGATCTCCTCGGTCTGGGGCACCTCGTCCAGAATGTCCAGCACACGGTTGCCGGCGGCAAAGGTGCTCTGGAGGGTGCTGCCCAGGTTTGCCAGGGCGATGACAGGGCCGAAGGAGCTCATGAGCGCCACGGTGGCCAGCAGCACGCCGGAGAAGGACAGCTCGCCCAGGCTGTACAGGTGGATGGACAGGAAAGCCATGGACAGGTCGAACACCAGAATGATGGCGTTGGTGATGGCCAGATTGCGGCCGGTGGTCTTTTTCAGCGCGGCCTCCTCCAGAGTCAGGTCGGCGGTCCGCTCGTTCATTTTGGCCAGACGCTGTGCGCCCTGGTTGTACTGGATGATCTCCTGGAGACCCCGGATGCTGTCCAGCACGTAGGCGCTGAGGGCACCGGACTTGGTGCGGAACTGAAGACCCTTGTCACCGCTCATGCGGGAGATGAACATGGGGACGAACAGGCCCACCACCAGATAGGCGGCCAGAGCCAGCAGGCCCAGATACACATGGAAGGAGCCGATATACAGGCACAGGATCACGCTGAAGAAGAAACCGATCAGCGCAGGGGAAATGGTGTGGGCGTAGAAGACCTCCAGCAGCTCGATATCGGAGGTGATCAGGGAGATCAGATCGCCCTTGTCCCGGCCCTCCAGCTTAGCGGGGCACAGACGGCGCAGGGCCTTGAAGATCTTGTCCCGGATCAGGGCCAGCAGGCGGAAGGCGATGTAGTGGTTGCAGCCCTGCTCACCGTAGCGCAGGAAGGCCCGGGCCACGGAGAAGAGGACCATACAGCCGAAGATAACGGCCAGGGTCATTCCGGTCTCCAGACCCAGAATGTTCAGTACGGCATTCACACCGAACACCGTCAGGAAGGTGGCACACAGGTGGCCCAGCAGACCCATGAGGACTGCCAGCACCATAAATCCGGCCAGGGGCTTCACCAGTCCGATGAGCCGGGACATGACGTTAAAACCGCTTCTCTTTTTCATCGTGCGCCCTCCTTCTGATACAGCTCCAGCTCCTGCTGGGTCTGCCACAGCTCCCGATAGGCGCCGTCCACAGCAGACAGCTCCTTGTGGGGACCGGACTGAGCCAGCACGCCGTCCTTGAGGACGTAGATGCAGTCGGCGTCCACGGCGTTCAGCAGGCGGTGGGTAATGAGGATGACGGTCTTGGTCTTGCTCAGCAGGTGGATCTGAGCCATGATGTCGTTCTCGCTCTCCACGTCGATGTTGGAGGTGGCCTCGTCGAAGATGTACACGGGGCTGTTGTGCAGCAGGGCCCGGGCCAGGGCCAAACGCTGAGCCTGACCGCCGGACAGGTTGGAGGCGGACTCCAGCAGCTGGGTGTCCAGACCGCTCTCCTCCCGGAGGAAGGCGGCCAGACGGACCTGCTCCAGAGCGGCCCACATCTGCTCGTCGGTGAAGTCACCGGCCATGGCCAGGTTCTCCCGGACGGTACCCTTGAACAGGTAGCTCTTGTGGCCGATGTAGGTGATGGAGTCCATCAGCTGGACCTCAGACAGCTGGTTCAGCTCCACGCCGCCCAGAGTCAGCCTGCCGGTGTAGCCCCGGTTGCGGCCCATGCACAGGGAGGCGAAGGTGGACTTGCCGCTGCCGCTCTTGCCCACGATGGCGGTAAAGCTGCCCTGAGGCAGCTCCAGGGTCAGGTCCTTGAGGATGGGGCGCGCCTTCACATAGGAGAAGTTCAGACCCTCGGCCTTGATGTCGAAGCGGCCGGACAGCTGTGCGCTGCCGTGGTCGGGCTCCTCCATGTCCAGCAGATTGAAGATCTTATCGCTGGCGGCCATGCCGTTCATGGCGATGTGGAAGAAGCTGCCCAGCTGGCGCATGGGGATGAAGAAGTCGGCGGACAGCAGGATAATAATGAGAGCGCCCGCCAGATCGATATTGCCGTGGGAGAACTGGATGGCGGCCACGATGATACCGGCAGCTGCGCCGCCGTAGGCCACCAGATCCATGATGGTGATGGAGTTCAGCTGCATGGTCAGCACCCGCATGGTGATCTTGCGGAACTTTTCGGCCTCCTCGTTCATCTTCTCGTTCTTGAATGCGTCGGCCTGGTAGATTTTAAGGGTGGTCAGGCCCTGGAGGTTCTCCAGGAAGGTATCACCCAGGGCGGTGTACTGGCCCCAGTACTTGCCCAGCAGCTTCTTGGCCCAGGTCTGGACCAGAGCGATGGCGATGGGGATCATGGGGACACAGATCAGCAGCACAACGGCGGCGGGCACGTTGATGGTGCTGATGGACACGAACAGGGTCAGAGGTGCCAGCATGGAGTAGAAGAACTGGGGCAGGTATGCGCCGAAGTAGGTCTCCAGCTGGTCCACGCCCTCCACAAAGACCTGGACGATCTCGCTGGTCTGGACCTTCTCCTGATAGGAGGCGCCCAGCTTCAGCAGCTTGCCGTAGATCTTCTCGCGCAGGGTCTTTTTCACCGTCTTGCTGGCCAGATAGCCCATCTTGGTGGACAGCATACTGCAAATGACCCGGACCACCAGGGTGGCCGCACAGATCAGCGCGGTGACCCCCATGTCGTGGCCGGTGAAGCTGCGGTCAGGCAGCTTGGCCAGCAGGGTACACAGCGACCAGATCATGCAGATGTTGGCCCCCAGAGAGAGCCATTGCAGAGCAACATTGTAAGCAATGTACTTTTTGCTCTCCGGCACCGCCCCGATGAGTCGTTTGTTGATCATCATATTGTTTATCATCCTCCTGAATACTGCGCCCGCCGGAGCTGAACTCCGACCCGCGCGCATGAGACGGGACGCGGCCTCTGCCGGGTCCCCAGCTAGGTTAGGCCAAGCTAACTTTACCCAAAATAAAAAATACTCCATCCGTCGCGCTGCCGCATTGGGAATGAAGTACCTCGGCCGGGCCATTTGGCCGGACCTCTGTTTTTTATATCATAAAACAAAGAAATTGTCAACTCTTCCTCCCTCCTGTTTTTCTCATTTTTTAGTTTTCTTGTCTTTTTACTTTTTAAAGTTCTATCAATCTGTTTTTTAAATTATTATCCATTTATCATCACTTATATTTCACTCTGAAAGAAGGTGCCTCAGGTCAAAATCTGTCATATTCGTTTTTGTGAATATCTGGTTTAACAGAGTTTTTTCAGTCGCTTTTCACATTTATTGCGATGGATGGCCCCTGATTTTCGCCGCTTCCCCGCCGTCATTTTGTATGGTTTATCCGATTTTTGTTTGTGGTTTTTGTGGGTATTTTCGCCGGTCCTCTGGGTGATTTTACGGTTTCCGGGAATAGATTTCCGCCTCTCCGGCGGGAAACCGGTGTTTTTCCAACTTTTTCTGTCTATAGACCCGTTTTTGCCCCGCCTTGTCAAAAATAACCGATATGTTATAATGGACGATAAGAATTTCTGCACCCACCGGTGTAATCTCTCACAGAAAAGAGGAACTCAACATGGTTTACGAGACCAGCAATAAAATCGCTGAAGCTCTGAAAGCAAAGAATCTGAACTGCCGCATCGAAGAGAGCGAGACCGCCTCCTCCGTGGCCGCCAAGCTGTCCGGCGAGCACGCAAAGGACCTGATCATCCGCTTCATCTCCCACAACGACGGGAACGACGTCTCCGTCCGTATCTTCGCCATTGCCGACGGCTCCAAGTCCGACAAGGTCAAGCTCCTCACCCTGCTGAACAAGCTGAATGCCGACTACCGCTTCGCCTGCTTCTATCTGGCGGACAACGGCGAGATCAGCGTCTCCTACGACGTCCCCTCCTCCGCCGATCAGGATCTGGGCGGCATGTGCGTGGAGCTCCTGATTCGTCTGTGGCGCATCGTGGACGAGGCCTACCCCGCCATTCTGGCCGCCGCCAACCTGTAAGCTCAAAACCCAGACCGCCGGAAAGCAAGAAAACTTCCCGGCGGTTTTATGTTATGCGGCATTTTTCATCCGGCGCTTCTCAGCTTTCTTTCCCCGTTTCCCGCCGGAGTTGGTCCGGATCAGCTCCAGGAAGCTGCCCATGTCCTCCATCAGCTCCCGATACCGGCTGGCCACCTCCCGGATATCCCCGGCACTCATGCTGTGGACGATGCCGTCCCGCAGCTTCTTACAGGTCTTGCTGCCTCGCTTGTCCCCACTCCCGAACACCTGCTCCACCCTGCCCTGATACCGTGGATATCCGGCATATTTCAGCGCCGCCTGGATCGTCGGAAGCTGCAGCTTGATATCCCGCTCCACCACCGCCCGGTGCTTGTGTTCGTTGTAGCCCGTAATAATTTTTTTACAGGCCAGCTCGCAGAGCATGAACCGCTCCAAAAACTCATTTTTCATCCGGCGGTTCGTCTCTGCCTCCAGCACGGCCTCCGCTTTTTTCAAACTTCTTCCCGCCTGATTCCGTATCTTTTTCTGCTGTTCCGCCTGTCTCATACAGATTCTCCTTTCCGTTTTCTGTATACAGAATACCATATCCCAAGTCCATTAAACCGTACTTTTATGTTCTGGGCCTCCCCCTTGTTTTTGTTCCGTTCCGACAAAGTTTCTATTGACGAATTTTGGGAAAGGTGGTATAAAAAAGGTAAGTCAATATACGGGAATGACGTTCTCCCGCGGGAAACCGGAAGCGCTTTTTGAAGCTGATGACATCTACCAAGTTTATGGCAGAGTTATCGGCTTTTTTGTTTGCCCGGAGGATTTTTTACCCGCACTATTGTCCGATACTCTTGTGAGGAGGAAACGGAACATGATTTATTCTGCAGAAGTGAACCATATGTGTCCCATCGCACAGGGTCCCAACCACGGCCCCGCCCCCATTCCTGAGGAGGGCAAGTGGGTCCAGGCCAAGGACGTGAAGGACATCAGCGGTCTGACCCACGGCGTGGGCTGGTGCGCCCCGCAGCAGGGCGCCTGCAAGCTGACTCTGAACGTGAAGGACGGCGTCATTGAGGAGGCCCTGATCGAGACCCTGGGCTGCTCCGGCATGACCCACTCCGCCGCCATGGCCGCCGAGATCCTGCCCGGCAAGACCATTCTGGAGGCTCTGAACACTGACCTGGTGTGCGACGCCATCAACTGCGCCATGCGCGAGCTGTTCCTGCAAATCGTATACGGCCGTACTCAGACCGCATTCTCCGAGGGCGGTCTGCCCATCGGCGCCAGCCTGGAGGACCTGGGCAAGGGGCTGAGAAGCCAGGTGGGCACCATGTTCGGCACCAAGGCCAAGGGTCCCCGCTATCTGGAGATGGCCGAGGGCTACGTCACCAAGGTGGCTCTGAACGAGACCGATGAGATCATCGGCTATGAGTTCCTGAACCTGGGCAAGCTGACCGACGCGCTGAAAAAGGGCGTGGACGCCAACGAGGCCGTGAAGAACGCCACCGGCCACTACGGCCAGTTCGACAGCGCGGTCAAGTATGTTGACCCCCGTCAGGAATAAGAGAAGGAGGAATTGACAAATGGCTCTGTTTGAAAGCTACGAGAGAAGAATCGACAAGATCAATTCCGTCCTGGCTGGGTACGGAATTTCCAGCGTAGAGGAGTGCCGCGACATCTGTAAGGAAGCAGGCTTCGACCCCTACGAGATCGTCAAGGGCATCCAGCCCATCTGCTTTGAGAACGCCTGCTGGGCCTACACCGTGGGCGCAGCCATCGCCATCAAGAAGGGCGTAACCACCGCCGCAGACGCCGCCGAGGCCATCGGCATCGGCCTGCAGTCCTTCTGTATCCCCGGCTCCGTGGCCGACGACCGCAAGGTGGGTCTGGGCCACGGCAATCTGGGCGCCATGCTGCTGCGTGAGGAGACCGAGTGCTTCGCCTTCCTGGCCGGCCACGAGTCCTTCGCCGCCGCCGAGGGCGCCATCGGCATCGCCCGCAACGCCAACAAGGCCCGCAAGAAGCCTCTGCGCGTCATTCTGAACGGCCTGGGCAAGGACGCCGCCCAGATCATCTCCCGCATCAACGGCTTCACCTACGTCCAGACCAAGTTCGACTACTACACCAGCGAGCTGACCATCGTCCGCGAGATCCCCTACTCCAAGGGCGAGCGGGCCGCCGTCCGCTGCTTCGGCTGTGACGATGTCCGCGAGGGCGTGGCCATCATGCACCACGAGGGCGTGGACGTGTCCATCACCGGCAACTCCACCAACCCCACCCGCTTCCAGCACCCCGTGGCCGGCACCTACAAGAAGGAATGTGTCCTGATGGGCAAGAAGTACTTCTCCGTGGCCTCCGGCGGCGGCACCGGCCGTACCCTGCACCCCGACAACATGGCCGCCGGCCCCGCCTCCTACGGCATGACCGACACCATGGGCCGGATGCACTCCGACGCCCAGTTCGCCGGCTCCTCCTCCGTGCCTGCCCATGTTGAGATGATGGGCTTCCTGGGCATGGGCAACAACCCCATGGTCGGCGCTACCGTCGCTGTGGCCGTCGCCGTGGAGCAGGCCATGAAGAAGGCCTGAGTTCCCCCTTTCCTCCCGTTTGATCCTGTTGAATAAAAAGAACGCCTCCGCTCAGTGAGCGGAGGCGTTCTTTTATATTTTGTGGGAAACTCAGCGCTTGGTATGCTGATTGATGACACGCTCGATCAGCTGGACAGAGCCCTCGATACCGTAGCTGGCGCTGTTGATGCACAGGTCGTAGTTGATGGAGTTGCCCCACTCCCGGCCGGTGTAGAACTCGTAGTAGCGGCGGTGCTGGTGGTCCAGCTTTTTCAGCAGCTTATAGGCCGCCTTATAGGTCAGGTTGTCGATCTCCATGACGCGGCGGACACGCAGCTCGAAGGGTGCGTTGATGAAAATGCTGATGTGGGGGATATGGTGGTTGGTCAGGATCACGTCGGCACAGCGGCCCATGACAATAAAGTCCTCGTGCTTGGCCATATCGCACAGCAGGTCGCTCTGGTTGAAGAAGACGGCGTCCTCCTTGGGCAGACCGTGGTAGCGGTTGAACTGGTGGATGCGCTCCCGCAGGCTCAGACCGTGCTCCACGCCCAGGCTCTGGTTCAGATTCTGGTGGTGGGCGAAGCTGGCGTGGTCGGTGACCACCTCGTCCTTCTCGGCCTCCAGACGCTCCAGCACCTCAATGAAGATCTCGGAGTCGTAGTAGTTCATCTTCAGGGCGTCGGCCAGAGCGAAGCCGATATCGGTGCCTGCGCTGCCGTAGGTACGGCCGATACAGATGATGAAGTGGTTATCATCGGAGAATCGGCCCGCCAGGTTGGCGGCGTTCAGCTTGGCCAGAGTCTCGTCCAGAATGTCGATGGTGCCGAAGCTGTCGGGCAGCTTCTCCAGCATATGCAGGATCTCGTTGTACTCCCGCATGACCTTGGCCTTGTCCTCCTTGCTGGGGATGGTGCGGGCCATGTTGCCGATCAGAGCCAGCTCAGAACGGAGCAGATGGCTCTTGGGGCGGGTGGTCATCAGCTCGGTCAGCTCGCGGATGGTGTTCTCCCGGCTGCCGTTGAACACGCGGCCCAGGCTGGAGCCGAGGATGCGGTAAACACGGTCGTCCAGATCATAGATGCGGTTGGCAATGGCCAACTGTTCCTCATGTTTATTAGTCATCTTATCTCGGCCTCCTTACAGGAAAAAGATCAGGGAATCCAGCAGGAACACAGGGACCAGGATCGCCAGCGACCACAGCAGATACCCGAAGAAGGAGGGCATTCTGATACCGTTCTCGTCCGAGATGGCCTTGACCATGAAGTTGGGGGCGTTGCCGATGTAGGTATTGGCGCCCATGAACACTGCGCCGCAGGAAATGGCAGTCAGCATCTTCACGGGGACCACACCCAGAGAGGTGGCCACACCCTCGGTGAAGCCCTCAGCCGCAGCGGTGGTCAGGAACACCAGATAGGTGGGGGTGTTGTCCAGGAAGCTGGACAGAGCGCCGGTGGCCCAGAACATCTCCATGGGGGTGTCCACACCCAGCTTGGCGCCGTTGGCCTTCAGCAGCATCAGCGCGGGCTGCATGGTGATGAAGATACCCACGAAGAGGACGGCGACCTCTTTGATGGCGCCCCAGGTAAAGTGGTTCGCTTTCCGCACGGACTCGTTGGTGGTGCGGAAGGACAGCAGGGCCACAGTCAGGATCATGACGCACTCGATGATGGTGGGGTAGGTCAGCACCACCTCGCCGAAGATGTGGATGCCCAGCACGTTGCCGGCGGCGTCCTGGAACATGGGCAGGGTGGGCAGAGTGCCGCTGAGAATGACGGCTGCCACAATGATGACCAGGAAAATCAGATTGTGCAGACCGTCGATGTGGACGTCGGTGCCGGGCTTGCTGATATCAGGCTTCCGGCCGGAGGCGATATCCTTGCGGTAGGCCCGCATATCCACGTGGTAGAAGATGAACAGCAGGACCACCACGTTCAGCAGCATGATGGGAGCCAGACGCAGGCTCCAGAAGAAGGGGACGCCCCGGGCGAAGCCCATCAGCAGAGGGGGATCGCCGATGGGGGTCAGACAGCCGCCGATGTTGCCGATGAGGAAGATGAAGAAAATCATGATGTGGCGCTTTCTCTTGCGCCAGGAGTTCATCTTGATCATGGGACGGACCATCAGCATGGACGCGCCGGTGGTGCCCACCCAGCTGGACAGCAGGGTGCCGATGAGCAGCAGGACCACGTTGACCCGGGGAGAGCCCGCCAGGTCGCCCACCAGGGTGATATTGCCTGCCACGCAGAACAGGCCGAACAGCAGGACGATAAAGCCTAAGTAATCGTTGATGAGGCACTCAAGGGTCGTCTCCGCCGCCGCGGAAACACCATTGAGGGCCCCAAAGGGGATCAGGAACAGCAGGACGCACAGCGCCACCACAATGGGCTGGTGCTCCTCCCACCACACCGGCTTGATCACCGGGAAAACAGCAATGCTCAGAAGCAGCAGGGCGAAGGGGATGCACAGCCATACAGGGTTCTGTATGACGTGTTCACCGCCGGCTCCGGCCTGCACCGCCATCACCGGTACGCATACTGCCGCGCCGGCTGCCAGAAGTGCAATCAATCGTTTCACTCACAAGTCCTCCCACACAGGTTATTGGGGTTTCCCCCTTGAGTCCACGATATATTAGCCCCTTCACCCCGGAATGTCAATCCCTTGAGTGAGAAAGACTGTTAAGTTTACGCTAAGTTTTCCGTAATTTTCTGTTTATATCCCATGTCATACCACATAATCCACCATTTTTACAGGGTTAGAATGGCGTTTTTTGCATAAACAGAGGAATATCCACATCAATCCCCGGGGATTTTCTGTGCGTATCTTCTTTTTCCTGCCCTTAGAATCCTCTTATCTTATCTACTTCTTTACTCCGTTTTAATCTTTTGTCCTTCCCGTGAAAATCTCCGTCTTTCCGGGGAGTACGACTGCCATTTTTTACAAAAGAGCGCCCTCCGGCCCATTGCAAAGCCGGAGAGCGCTCTCATCGCTCTCATTCAGAACAGGGACAGCAGGATGCCGTCCAGAACAGCCACCACCAGGAAGGCCACCACGCCCCGGACGAAGGAGGCGGCGTGCTTGTTGGGATTGCGGTAGACGGCGGCCATATCCTCGGTGCCGGTGAAGCGGACTCTCGGGGAGTTCCGCCACCACAGCAGGTCGATGACCAGGAAGTCGAAGAGGTTCAGACCCTGACCCAGGATGGACAGCTTGCTGAAATTCAGCAGGCCGTTGTCGCTGCGGATGGGCAGGCCCAGCAGGAACAGGAGCACGCCGAACAGCAGGACATTGGACAGAAAGGCCGCCGCCGGAGAGGAGGGCTTGATCTTCTCCCGCAGGGCGGGGTCCTTTCGGACGATGGACTGGATCTCGTCGGGGTAGGACGCGTAGCTCTTGATATTCTTCTCGTCGCTGCCCGTTCCCAGATAACACATCAGGAAAAACAGGGCGCAAAGGCCGATCAGCTCCAGGGTCAGCATTCAGGTTCCTCCTTCTCGTTTCTCAGGTAGCCCGCCTCATCACGGATCAGCGGGTTCCGCTTCAGATGCTCGCTCTTGTCGCCCACGATCCAGTAGTCGCAGCAGGGACCGTTGGCGCAGGTGGTAGTGCGGATGAGCCCTCCATGGAGGGCACCCAGCATGGGGTAGTCCGGGTTGCACATGGCGCTCATCAGGTGGGTGTAGCCGTGGGCCCGGGCGAAGTCGGCGATGGGACAGGTGGTGAACTGATAGCGCACCCCGATCTCCGGGTCGAAGGGCTCCACCTCCATGTGGTAATTGCCGGGCCAGTCCTCCCGGTGCTTCCAGATGTTTTGGGAGATATGGGAGAAGATGCCGTGGGCCGCCCGCATGCCCCAGCCCCAGTTCAGACTGACGGGCTTCTTTTTCCCATTTGCAGGAACAAAGATATCATCATTCATCTGCTCGAACTGCTCCAGGGAGGGTTTATTGGGCACGGCCTCGTAGTAGGCGAAGAGGGCGATGCAGTTATAGACGCTGCCCGCCTGCATATTCTGTTTGCCGCCCAGATAGGGGACGGACTCCAGAAAGCCCACATAGATGCGCTGGACCTCCTCCCAGAGGGGTTCCAGCTGCTCCGGGCCGTAGTCCCGCAGGAGGTACTTCCGGATCACTCCCTTTGTCTTTTTGGAGTACAGCAGGTGCCGCTCCCGGTCAAAGTTCAGCTCAGCGTCCTTCACGGCAGGTCCCTCCTTCTTTTCACGGTTAGCTTTTACTAACTCTATGATAGCAGTTTTTTGCGCTCCGGTCAATAAAGTCCCTACCTTATAATATAGGTTCAATGACGGCCAGGAAGTGATCGGCCAGCTCCTCCGGCTCCTCCTTCATCCCCCGCATGATCCACCACTGGACCATGTTCACAAAGCTGCCGGAGATGTGGTTCTCCAGAAACTCCTCCGGCACCCTCCCATTGCTCCGGTCCAGGCCGGACATCAGATGGAGATCGACCATCTGATTGAGATATTGCCTGAAATAGCGGAGAAATTCCCCGCTGCTCTCCCCGGTGAGCAGGCGGCTCAGGTGGTTGCCCTGCTCCTGCAGGTGGTAGAGGATGTGGGTGACGATGGTGCGGAAGTCCCCCTCGGACAGGGAGAAATCGTGGGTACTCTCCGGGTCGGGCCGGTCGGAGAACACGTGGTCGAAGAGCTCGGTACACATCTCCCTTAAAAGTTCATCCTTGGTCTCGAAGTGGGCATAAAAGGTGGTGCGGCCCACGTTGGCCCCATCGATGATCTGCTGGACGGTGATCTTGCTGTAGCTCTCCCGCTCCAAAAGATGTTCAAAGGCCCGGAAAATGGCCGCTCTGCTCTTCTGTTGTCGTCTGTCCATGTCTGTTTCCTCCGTACAATTTCAATTTTTTGTTCGGTAACGCACAGGCGGGGCAAGATGTACCTTGACCTCCCCGCACCGCCACCCCATACTGTATATAGAACAGCTTGTTCGGTATTGTATCTATTGTATCGTATTTGATTCAACCGTGCAAGAGGAAAGGGGAAATTCTTTCATGCTGAAAAAAATGTGTGACTGCTTCTCCGGTTTGAAGGCCACCATCATCTCCGGCATTTTTCTCATCGCCAGCCTGATTTTGATGGTTACCAAGACCGAAGTGGCATTTGACCCGGCCTGGGTGACTGTGGTGCTGTCCGGATATCCGCTGCTGTACCTGGCTGTCACCCGGTTGGTATACCAGAAATGGATCTCGTCCTGCCTGCTGATCTCCATGGCAATGGTGGCCTCTCTGGCCATCGGGGAGCTCTTCGCCGCAGGCGAGGTGGCCTTCATCATGGCCATCGGCGCCATTCTGGAGGACATGACCGTGGCCCGGGCCCGGAAGGGTCTGGCCAAGCTCATCGAGCTGACCCCCAGCCTGGGCCACCGCCTCAACAAGGTGGGCGACACCTACGTGCAGGAGGACGTGAAGGCGGAGGACATCCGCAAGGGCGATCTGCTCCGGGTCCTCCCCGGCGAGACCATCCCCGCCGACGGCGCCGTCCTCACTGGCACCACCTGCGTGGACCAGTCCATCATCACCGGCGAATCCCTGCCTATGGACAAGGCCGTGGGCGACAGCGTGTTCTGCGGCACCATCAACTGCTTCGGCTCCATCGACATGGAGGCCACCGGGGTGGGCTCTGACTCCTCCCTGCAAAAGCTGATCCGTCTGGTGGAGCAGGCCGACGAGAAGAAGGCCCCCATGCAGCGCGTGGCCGATCAGTGGTCCGTCTGGTTAGTTCCCATCGCCCTGCTCATCGCCGTGGCGGGCTTCTTTGTGAACTGGCTGGTCCTGCATCTGGACATTATGGACGCTCTGGAGTCCGGCGTCACCGTGCTGGTGGTGTTCTGTCCCTGCGCCCTGGCTCTGGCCACCCCCACCTCCATCATGGCCGCCATCGGTCAGGCCACCAAGCGGGGCGTCATCATCAAGTCCGGCGAGGCTCTGGAGGCCATGGGCCGGGCCGATACCATCACCTTTGACAAGACCGGCACCCTGACCGAGGGCCGTCTGGAGGTCTGCAACGTGGAGACCTTCTCCCCTGCCCTCAGCGAAAACGAGCTGCTGGCCATGACCGCCGCCGCCGAGCGGTACAGCGAGCACCCTCTGGGCCGGGCCGTGTTCAATCGCGCCAACGATCTGGGCCTGTCCCTGCCTGAGGCTCTGAACTTCCACATGGAGGCGGGTCGGGGCATCCAGACCACCGTGAACGGAAAGCTGCTGTACTGCGGCAGCAAGACCTATCTGAACCAGAAGGGCATCAAGCTGACCCCCGAGATGGAGGAGGCCGTGGCACTTCTCCACGAGCAGGGCAAGGCCGTCGTTCTGGCCGCTGACGAAAAGGACTGTCTGGGGGCTATCGCGCTGGCCGACGTGCTCCGGGAGAACGCCGCCGACATCGTGTCCCAACTCAACGCTCTGGACACCCGCACCGTTCTGCTCACCGGCGACAACAGCCGGGCCGCCCGGCACTTCGCCCAGAAGGCCGGACTCACCGAGGTCCAGGCCGAGCTGCTCCCCGCTCAGAAGGTGGAGGCCGTGGAGAAGCTCCAGAAGGCCGGAGCCAAGGTTTGCATGGTGGGCGACGGCGTCAACGACGCCCCCGCTCTGAAAACCGCCACCGTGGGCGTGGCTATGGGCAGTATGGGCAGCGATATCGCCATCGAGGCCGCCGACATCGCCCTCATGGGCGACGACCTGTCCCAGCTGGTCTATCTGAAGAAGCTGGCCCGCACCACCCTGCGGACCATCAAGGGCAACATCACCGCCTCCATGTGCATCAACGCCGTGGCCGTGACCCTGTCCCTGCTCCGGGTACTGAACCCCGTCACCGGCGCTCTGGTCCACAACGCCGGTTCCTGTCTGGTGGTGCTCAACGCCGCCCTGCTGTATGACAGAAAATTTGATTAAGACATAAAAAACGCCCTCCGGTCACGCCGGAGGGCGTTTTTTAATATTCCCAGTCCTCAGGGTATTCGTAGATCTCCACGCTGCCGCCGGAGGCGAAGGTCCAGTCATCGCGGTCGAACTCCACGGGCGGCATAGAATCGGTCACCGCCAGCTCCCGGCCATACTCGTCCACGATGATGGCGGCCACCCAGTAATGCTTCTCCCGGTCCAGCTTGATGGGCTCCGGATTGTGAAAGTACAGCACGGTGTCCCCGTTGCCCTTCCAGTCCTCCCCGTCGTAGTCGTACCGCTCCAGCCAGCGCACCAGCTTTCCGTCTGCAAAGAGGCCCATGCGGCTCTTCTCGAAGTCCGCCTTGGAGACGGGCAGACTGCCGTTTACCGCAGAGGATACGGGTCCACTGGTCCCGAACCGGAGCTCATAGCGCTCCGTACTCAGAATATCCTTCTCAATGCCAAAGTGCAGGGGAGCCGAATGAATATATCCATCGGGGAACGTCTGGCTGTAGAGCCCACCGAAGCCGGACATGGGCTGGATCTGCTCCTGCTCCCCGTCCACAAAGGTCACGGACAGGTCGATTTGCCTGTCGGTCAGCGGCAGGGTCACATCCGCCGTAAAGCTCCGGTTCTCCCCCGGAACGCCCTCCGCCACGGTCTGCTTGCCCTCACACACCGCCGTGAACCGGGCAGTCATGCCCTGGTTGTAGGTCTTGGGGGTGGCGTGGAGGTGAATAGTCACGGTCCCGGCCTTCAGATCGGCGGTGACTACCTCTGCGCCCTGCTCGGTGGTGAAGCTGTTCACCTGGTTCAGAACCTCTTCAACCCTGTGGGTGATGCTCTGGATCTGTCCGCCCACCCGGTTGTCGATGCCGCCCACGGCGTTCTGAAGGCTCTGGTAGTTGTTCTGGAGCCGGTCCAGCCGCTCGCTCACATGGAGGAAGGCCCCGCCCAGCAGGACCACCACCGCCACAGCGGCCAGAAGCTTCCAGCGGCGGCGCTTCTTCGAGGGCTCCGGGGCCGTCTGGGGCAGCTCCGCCCGGTAGCGGTCCACGATCTCCTCCACCATTCTGATCTGGGCGGGGGTCAGCTCGGCGGGCTCAGAGGCGGCGGGTCCGCCCGGCTCCTCCACCCCCAGCAGCTCGCCCACGGTGACGGAAAAAATCCGGCTCAGAGCCACCAGCTTTTCGATCTCCGGGAGGGCGGCGTCCGACTCCCATTTGTAAATGGCCTGACGGGACACGCCCAGCTTCTCGCCCAGCGCCTCCTGGGACAGGCCCAGCTCTTTCCGCTTCGTCATGATGACCTTTCCCACGGTCATATCGGGATTTTCCTTCATGTCGCTCACTCCTTTGTGCCTTCAAAATAGCACAGGTTTTCCTCCGAAACCACCAACTGAGGGGTGGAAACTTGTCAACCACAGGTTTACATGGGGTGTTTTCCCCGGTGAAACCCGGAAATTCCGGGTGTTTTTCAAAATTCCTTCGGTTTGAGCCCGGTTGGGGCTCCTCCCTGATTATAACATAAAAAAGACGATGTGGTCAGTTGAGAAAGAGGGGTTGGAGGGAATTTTTCCGGTTTTGAGGGAAGGAAGAGTTAGGAACTAAAACAGTCCTAGCCAAAGGCCTCCTTGTGTAAAGGGGGCTGCCAGCTCAAAGGGGACCCAAACACAACCCAACGTAGTGGTTGTGTTTGGGAGAGGAGGAGCGAGGTCGCGAGGGAGCTATCCCGCTATACGGTGCGGGATAGCGGACGATACGCAGTCCGCGACGACGAGGGGGATTGTAACCTGTACATTCAGTTTTGCTTGAGAGGTTGTCAAAGAACGGTAGATTACAACCCTTCCGTCACCAGTTTGCGAACTGGTGACACCTCCCCTTACACAGGGGAGGCTTTTTCGCCTGCGGGCGGGACGAGGGACGAAACACCCCCAAAACCATAAAAAAGCCGCCGCAGGAAACTGCGGCGGCTTTCCATTTTCTTTAGTTGTTCTGTGCGTACCGGGACAGGAACTGTCTGGTTCTCTCCTGCTGGGGATGCTCAATGACCTGATGGGCCTCGCCCTTCTCCACAATGACGCCGCCGTCCATGAACATGACCTGGTCTGCCACATCCCGGGCAAAGGCCATCTCGTGAGTGACGATGATCATGGTGGTCTTGCGGTCAGCCAGAGAGCGGATGACCTTCAGCACCTCGCCGGTGAGCTCGGGGTCCAGAGCGGAGGTGGGCTCGTCAAAGCACAGGATATCGGGCTGGAGTGCCAGGGCCCGTGCGATGGCCACGCGCTGCTGCTGACCGCCGGACAGCTGGTGGGGGTAGTGGTCGGCCCGGTCGGCCAGGCCCATCTGCTCCAGCAGGCGGCGGCCCTCCATCTCAATGCCCGCCAGGATCTCCTTCTTGTTGGTCTTGAAGTCGGGCTGTTCCTTGGCCAGCAGCTCACGGGCCAGAGTCACGTTCTGGAGGGTGGTATACTGGGGGAACAGGTTGAAGGACTGGAACACCAGGCCGAAGTGCAGGCGCTTCTTGCGGATCTCGGCGTCAGACAGAGTCTTTGCGTCGTTGGCGTCGAACAGCGTCTTGCCCTGGACCACGATCTTGCCCTTGTTGGGGGTCTCCAAAAAATTCAGACAGCGGAGCAGAGTGGTCTTGCCGCTGCCGGAGGAGCCGATGATAGCCAGGGTCTGGCCCTGCTCCAGAGAAAAGCTGATATCCTCCAGCACCCGGGTGGCGCCGAAGTGTTTTTCGATGTTATGTACCTCTAAGATAGCCATGTTGCCCGCTCCTTACTTGAAATAGTCCAGCTTCTGCTCGGTCCTGCTCAGGATCATGGTGACGATGCCGTTAAAGATCAGGAAGAAGAGGCCGGTGTAGAACAGAGGCCAGATCATGGCCTTGTTGCCGAAGTCCTTAGCCACCTTGATGATCTCGCCCACCATGATGAAGTTGGCCAGAGAGGTGTCCTTGATGAGGGTGATGATCTCATTGCCCATGGGAGGAATGATGCGCTTGATGACCTGGAGCAGGGTGACGTGGCGGAAGATCTGGCCCTTGGTCATGCCCAGCACCTGACCCGCCTCCTGCTGGCCCTTGGGGACGGCCTGGATGCCGCCGCGGAAGATCTCGGAGAAGTAGGCGGCGTAGTTCAGAACGAAGGCCAGACAGGCCGCCGTCATACGGGGGAGCATATGGCCGGGGTTCAGAAAGCCGGGCAGGTAATAGATAACTGCCAGCTGGAGCATCAGAGGGGTGGACCGCATCAGATAGACATAAATGCGGGACAGCCAGCCCACAGGCTTGAACTTGCTGGTGGTGCCGAAGGAGATCAGCAGGCCCAGGGGCAGGGAGAACAGCAGGGTGATGACAAAGATCTCGCAGTTGAGCCAGAAGCCCTCCAGCAGCATCTTATTGACGGTTGAAAAACTCATATGCTATCGCCTCGTATCTTCTTGATTCTTTCCGACAACACATGGGCAGGAGAGACATCCCTCCTGCCCACGAGTATCATGTTTGATAATTATACACCTGACGCGGGTGTTTTTTCAATGGTTTCTTACATCACTTCTGGTTGGAAACCAGCTGACCGGCCAGACCGTACTTCTCTGCCAGAGTGTTCAGAGAGCCGTCCTCCACCATCTCCTGCATGGCCTTGTTGACCTCGGGGACCAGGTCGGAGTCCTTGCGGAAGCCCACGCCGTACTCCTCGACGGACAGCTGCAGGTCGGGGATCACCATCAGGTCGGAGTAATCGTTCTTGCCCACCACGGCGTCGGCCAGGACGAAGTCCATGATACCGGCATCCACGCCGCCGGCCTTGATCTCCATCAGAGCGTCGGTCTGCTTGCCCACGGACAGGCACACGGCCTGAGCCAGGTTCTCCTCAGGGGCGTCGCCCTTCATGGTAGCCTCACCGGCGGAACCGGCCTCGGCGGCCACGTTCTTGCCCACCAGATCAGCGGTGGTCTTGAACTCGTTGGCGTTCTCGCTGCGGATGACGACCACCTGGAAGTTCTTCAGGTAGGGATCGGAGGTGGACAGCGCCTCGGAGATCTCAGGGGTGATGGTCATGCCGTTCCACAGGCAATCCACGTTCTTGGACTGCAGCTCGGTGATCTTGGCGTCCCAGGAGATCTCGACGAACTCGGCCTCCACGCCCAGCTTCTCGCTGACGGCCTGGGCGAACTCGGTCTCGAAGCCGACGAAGTCGCCGTTCTCGTCCTTGTAGTTCATGGGCTCGTAGTAGGTGAAACCGATCTTCAGCTTGCCGTTTTCCTTCACCATCTCAAGATCGGTCTTGTCAGACTTGGAACAGGCTCCCAGAGCCAGAACCATAGCGGCGGCCATTGCCAGGGACAGAACCTTCTTCATAGTCTTCTTCATTGTAATTTCCTCCGATCTAATTTTTATCAGGTTTTGTTGGGGGTTGCTCTCCTGTGTTGTTGTTTCGCATTTTAGCACGCTAATGAGCTATTGTAAAGAGGTATTTTGAAAGTCTGTCACTTTAGCCAGATAGCGTACTAGATTTCTGTGCAGGCTGTATAAGTTTACCGGTCAGAAGCCCAGGCCCCCAGAACGGTCACCGCCACCGGTGGGATGAGCAGGGCGGGCAGCAGATTCATGGTTTTGATCTCCTTGATCTTCAAAATACCCAGGCCGCTGCTGAAAATCAGGGCTCCGCCCACCAGACTCAGCTCCGTCAGAAGCACCGGGGTGATAAAGGGCTCGATGACCGTGGCCAGCAGGTAGATGCTCCCCTGCCAGCAGAACAGGACCGGCGCCGCCAGAGCGATACCGATGCCGAAGGTGGAACTGAGCACCACGGAGGTGATGCCGTCCAGCACCGCATTGGTGAAGAGGAAGGTGTTGTCCCCCTGGAGGGCGCTCTGCATGGGGCCCACAATGGACATGGTGCCCATACAATAGAGCAGAATGGCGGTGGACAGGCCCCGTGCCAGATCGGAGCCCCTGGAAAACCGGTTCATAAATCGGTCGAAGAGGGCGGCCAGATCCAGCCGGGTGCCGATGACGCCGCCCAGCGCCAGACTGACGATGAACAGCACATGGTATTTGGACTGGGGCATGGACTGCACCACGGAATTCATCCCCAGACAGGTGGCCGCCAGCCCCATGGCGTCCATCATGATATTTTTGTACTTCTCTCCGATGCCCTTTTTCAGGGTGCTGCCCACCAGGCTCCCCGCCAGAATGGTGGACACGTTGACCATTGTTCCAAGCATTCCCCTTCACTCCGTTTCCAGATACTTCCTCTTCAGTATAGGCGGCCGGGACACTTTTGTCAAATAAAGTATTTTCATCGGGCAAAGTATTCCAAAAAGCCCATCTTTCCAGATCGTTCCACCTTCTCCCCTCCCCGGTCAGAAATATTTTCACACATCTTTTTCCCATTTTCCGCCCATCTCTCACAGGTTTACCCCCTGTTTTTCATACAATCTGCACAGTTTCCACCCATTTTCTCCGCCCGTCTCCCAATTTCTGTCTTGACAGCCCATATCAAATCGCTTATACTGTCACACGTCAGATCAAGTTAATAGATCTTCAGGGCAGGGTGCAAGTCCCTACCGGTGGTTACAGCCCACAAGCCGCAAGGCATGATTCGGTGTGATTCCGAAGCCGACAGTACAGTCTGGATGGAAGAAGGTCGTATGGTGCAGGAGTTTCTCCTGCGGTCACGATGGATGCTCTGGAATGGTTTCATTCCGGAGTTTTTTTGTGGCCGCAGAGCCTGAAATTCCCAAATCACATCACTTCAACGCCTTGAACATTGGTTCGGGGCGTTTTCTTTTTTCTTGGAGGTGGACGAAATTTTAACCGATCAGCAGTATATGCGCCGGGCGCTGGAATTAGCCGCCCGGGGCGTGGGCTGGGCCTCTCCCAACCCCATGGTTGGTGCAGTCATCGTGCAGGACGATGAGATCATCGCCGAGGGCTGGCACCACAAATGCGGGGAGCTCCACGCCGAGCGGGACGCCCTGAGCCGCTGCACCCAGGACCCCGCCGGAGCCACCATGTATGTCACCCTGGAGCCCTGCTGCCACACCGGCCGCCAGCCGCCCTGTGTCAACGCCATTCTGGAGGCGGGCATCAGCCGGGTGGTCATCGGCTCCCCGGACCCCAACCCGCTGGTGGCGGGCAAGGGCGTGAGCATTTTACAGGAGAACGGCGTGGCCGTCCGTATCGGCGTGCTCCGGGAGGAGTGCGACAAACTCAACCAGGTGTTCCTCCACTACATCACCCATAAGAGACCCTTTGTGGTCATGAAATACGCCATGACCCTGGACGGCAAGATCGCCGCCTACACCGGCCTGTCCCAGTGGGTCACCGGCGAGGAGGCCAGAGCCCACGTCCAGACCCAGCGCCACCGATACACCGGCATCATGGTGGGCGTGGGCACCGTCCTCACCGACGATCCCATGCTGACCTGCCGGATGGAGGGCGGCCGGACCCCGGTCCGCATCGTGTGCGACTCCCAGCTGCGGACCCCTCTGGGCTGTCAGCTGGTCCGCACCGCCAGGGAGGTCCCCACCATCCTGGCCACCTGCTCCGACGACTCCTTCCGAAAGAAACCCTACGAGGAGGCGGGCTGCACCGTCCTCACCGTCCGGGAAACGGAGGGCAGAGTGGACCTGTCCCACCTGATGGAGCTGCTGGGTCAGCGGGAGATCGACAGCATCCTGCTGGAGGGCGGCGGGACCTTGAACTGGTCCATGCTGTCCGCCGGACTGGTCAGCAAGGTCCAGGCTTACATCGCGCCCAAGCTCTTCGGCGGTGCCTCCGCCAAGACCCCGGTGGAGGGTCAGGGCTTCCCCTCCCCTGCCGAGGCCGTGCTGCTGGAGGAGCCCGTCATCACCCGGCTGGGCCCGGACATTCTCATCGAAAGCGAGGTCAAAAACAATGTTTACCGGCATCGTTGAGGAGGTCGGCACCTTACAGGCCGTTCAGAAGGGGGCCCACTCCGCCGCCCTCACCATCCGCGCGGAGAAAATTTTATCCGATATCCACATCGGCGACAGCATCGCCGTCAACGGCATCTGCCTCACCGCCACCGCCTTCACCAAAAACAGCTTTACCGCAGACGTGATGCACGAGACGCTGAACCGCACCTCCCTCTCCGCCCTGCGCCCCGGCTCCCACGTGAATCTGGAGCGGGCCATGGCCGCCAACGGCCGCTTCGGCGGCCACATCGTGGCGGGCCACGTGGACGGCGTGGGTAAGATCGCCGACATTCAGCGGGATGACAACGCCATCTGGTACACCATCCGGGCGGGAGAAAACGTGCTCCGCTACGTGGTGGAGAAGGGCTCCATCACCATCGACGGCATCAGTCTGACGGTGGCAAGGGTGGACCGCACTTCCTTCGCCATCTCCGCCATCCCCCACACCGTGGCCGTCACCGTATTGAGCGAGCGCCGGGTGGGCGACAGCGTGAACCTGGAGACCGATATCATCGGCAAGTACGTGGAGAAGCTGATGCAGCCCCGGGAGCCGGAACAGGCCCCCAAGAGCGGCATCAGCCGGGATTTCCTGACCAAATACGGATTTTAACAGCTTTCAATTTCAAGGAGGATATTCAAAATGGACAATCGTTTCTGTTCCGTGGAGGAAGCTCTGGAGGAGCTTCGCGCAGGCCGCATCATCATCGTCATCGACGACCCCGACCGGGAAAATGAGGGCGATATGATCTGCGCCGCCCAGTTCGCCACCACCGAAAACGTCAACTTCATGGCCATGCACGCCAAGGGGCTGATCTGCACCCCCATGAGCCAGGAGGTGGCCGACCGTCTGGGCCTGGAACAGATGGTGAAGGTCAACACCGACAACCACTGCACCGCCTTCACCGTGTCCATCGACCACGTGAACACCACCACCGGCATCTCCGCCGCCGAGCGGGGCTACACCTGCCGGAAGTGCGTGGACCCCACCACCAAGCCCGAGGACCTGCGCCGCCCCGGCCACGTGTTCCCTCTGACCGCCCGGAGAGGCGGCGTGCTGGTCCGCAACGGCCACACCGAGGCCACCGTGGACCTGTGCCGTCTGGCCGGTCTGAAGGAGTGCGGCCTGTGCTGTGAGATCATGCGGGACGACGGCACCATGATGCGCACCTCCGAGCTGCTGGAGAAGGCCGCCGAGTGGGGGCTGAAGATCACCACCATCAAGGCCCTTCAGGACTACTGCCGCCGCCACGACCGCCACGTGGTCCGGGAGGCCTGCGCCAAGATGCCCACCCAGTACGGCGACTTCCAGATCTACGGCTACGTCAACGACCTGACCGGCGAGCACCACGTGGCTCTGGTGAAGGGCGAGATCGGCGACGGCAGGGACGTGCTGTGCCGGGTCCACTCCGAGTGCCTCACCGGCGACACCTTCGGCTCCCTGCGCTGTGACTGCGGGGAGCAGCTCCACTCCGCCATGAGCCAGATCGAGAAGGAGGGCCGGGGCATCCTGCTGTACATGCGCCAGGAGGGCCGGGGCATCGGCCTCATCAACAAGCTGAAGGCCTACGAGCTCCAGGAGAAGGGTCTGGACACCGTGGACGCCAACGTGGAGCTGGGCTTCGCCCCCGACCTGCGGGAGTACTGGATCGGCGCACAGATCCTCCGGGACCTGGGTGTCCACACCATGCGTCTGCTGACCAACAACCCCGACAAGGTCTACCAGCTGTCCGACTTCGGTCTGGAAATCTCCGCTCGGGAGCCCATCCAGATCGCCCCCACCATCTATGACCGCCGCTATCTGAAGACCAAGCAGCAGCGCATGGGCCACATTCTGGACATTCAGGAGTAATCTTTTAAATATTGAAAGGAAGTTATCACCATGAACAATATGAACGTCTTTGAGGGCAGTCTGGTCGCCCGCGGCATGAAGGTCGGCATTGTGGCCGCCCGTTTCAACGAGTTTATCACCTCCAAGCTGCTGGGCGGCGCCATTGACGGTCTGGTCCGCCATGACGTCAAGGAGGAGAACATCGACGTGGCCTGGGTCCCCGGCGCCTTCGAGATCCCTCTGATCGCCTCCAAGATGGCCAAGAGCGGCAAGTACGACGCCGTCATCTGCCTGGGCGCTGTCATCCGGGGCAGCACCTCCCACTACGACTACGTGTGCAGCGAGGTGTCCAAGGGTATTGCCAATGTCTCCCTGAACACCGATATCCCCGTCATGTTCGGCGTACTGACCACCGAGAACATCGAGCAGGCCATTGAGCGCGCCGGCACCAAGGCGGGCAACAAGGGCTATGACTGCGCTCTGGGTGCCATCGAGATGGTCAACCTGATCCACAACATCGAGGCTTGACCCCCTCCTCCCTGTTGAATCCTGCAAGAAAACGGACCTTTCCCACGAAAGGTCCGTTTCTTGCGTTTTCCGGTAAAATCTTCTATAATAAATGCTGAAATTCGCCCGATGGGCTTGAAAGGACAGGTGAGCGCCATGGAGCGCTATGAACAGGAGCGGCAGGAGATCTGCAAGGTCTGCCATCTCCTCTATGAACGGGGCTATGTGGTCAGCAACGACGGCAACGTGTCCCTGCGGGTGGCGGAGGACAGAGTGCTGCTGACCCCCTCCGGGGTGAACAAGGGCCGCATGGAGCCGGATATGCTTGTGCTGTGCGATTTGGAGGGCAATGTGCTGGACGGGGACCGGTATCCCTCCTCGGAGAGCCCCATGCACCTGATGATCTACCGGGAGCGGCCCGATGTGAAGGGCGTGGTCCACGCACACCCGTCCATGTCCACCGCCTTTGCCATCTGCCACCGGCCGCTGAAGGAGTTATACCTCACCGAGATGATCGCCGGGCTGGGAGAGGTCCCCGTGGCCGACTTCGCCATGCCCTCTACCCAGCAGGTGCCGGACAGCGTCCGGCCCTTCGTCCGGAACCACAGCGCCTGCCTGCTGGCCAACCACGGTTCCCTGGCCTGGGGCAAGGACGTGTGGCAGGCCTTTGACCGGCTGGAGACCGTGGAGCAGACCGCCAAGGTCTATTACTACGTGGGCCAGATGGGCGGCGGCGTGGCCTTCTCCCCGGAGCAGGCGGAGCAGCTGCGGAATATGTCCGGCTTCTATCAGAAGATGGCGGGCCGCAGGGACGACAAATAAGGAGGGTGACACCATGGAAGAGAAGTATTTGAGCCGCCACGTCCATCTGAACGACGACGGGGACGGCGTGGTCATTCTGGACCAGACCCAGCTGCCCAACCGGCAGGAGTATCTGGAATTAAAGACCCCGGAGCAGATGTATGAGGCCATCCAGCAGCTGCGGGTCCGGGGCGCCCCCGCCATCGGCATCTGTGCGGGCTACTACCTGTACGTGCTGGCGGGCCAGTGGCAGGAGCAGGACGGGGACTTCTTTGAGGTCCTTCGGAGGCACAAGGAGTATCTGAACGCCTCCCGGCCCACCGCCGTGAACCTGAGCTGGGCCCTGGAGCGCATGGAGCGCACCGCCCTCTCCCACAGGTCTGAGCCCGTCCCCGCCATTGTGGAGGCCCTGAGAGCCGAGTCCATCGCCATCCACGAGGAGGACATCTCCATGTGCAGGAAGATCGCGGAGTACGGCCTGTCCCTGCTGAAGGAGGGCGACGGCGTGCTGACCCACTGCAACGCCGGACCCCTGGCCACCTCCCAGTACGGCACCGCCCTGGGTCCTCTCCTGCTGGCACAGGAGCGGGGCATCCATCTCCGGGTCTTTGCCGACGAGACCAGACCTCTGTTACAGGGTGCCCGGCTGACCTCCTGGGAGCTCCACGAGGCCGGGGTGGACGTGACCCTCATCTGCGACAACATGGCCTCCATCGTCATGAAAAACGGCTGGGTCAACGCCTGCTTTGTGGGCTGTGACCGGGTGGCCGCCAACGGCGATGCCGCCAACAAGATCGGCACCAGCGGGGTGGCCATTCTGGCCAGACACTACGGCATCCCCTTCTATGTGCTGGGCCCCACCTCCACCATCGACCCCAGCTGTCCCGACGGGACCCACATCCCCATCGAACAGCGGGACCCGGAGGAGATCAAGAATAAGTTCTACGCCGAGCCCCAGGCTCCCGCCGGGGTGAAGTGCTACAACCCCGCCTTCGATGTGACGGACCACGACCTGATCTCCGCCATCATCACCGAAAAGGGCATCTGCCGGGCTCCCTACACCGAAAGTCTGGCCGCCATTCTGAAATAAGCAAAAAAGCGCCCGGCCTGCGGCAGACCGGGCGCTTCGCTTGTGTTGAAACCCTGTGGAAAACTCGACTTTCCTGTGGATAACCGTGGAAAAAAGAAAAACACCGAAGTTTTCACTTCGGTGTTTTTGTTGGTGGAGATAATCGGGATCGAACCGATGACCTCTTGAATGCCATTCAAGCGCTCTCCCATCTGAGCTATACCCCCAAATGCCTTGTGCCGTTTCGTTCAGCGCAAGACATATAATACCAGAGTCTCCCCCGGTTGTCAACAAGTTTTTTCAAAAAACTTCATTTTATTTCCGGGCGAAGAAGCCCTCGCGCTCCAGCCGCAGAATGGCCCGGTAGGCCAGCTCCAGCCGGGGTCCGATGGTGTTCAGCTCCAGAGCCTCCCGGGCGCTGTGGGCTCCGTCGCCCACGGGTCCCACCGCATCCAGCACGGGACAGCCCTCGAAGGCAATGAAGTTGCCGTCAGAGCCGCCGCCGGTGGCTACGAACTTGACCTCCATGCCCAGCTCCGCGCCCTCGGCCTCCATGGCCGCCTCCATGGTCCGGGTCCGGTCGACCGGCATCATGGGCGGACGGGCTCCGATGGGGGTGACAACGGCCTCCACGCCCTTGGTGAAGGGGTTTCTTCGCATCTCCTCCAGCTTGGCCGCCACCCGGTCACAGACCGCCATGTCGGTGAAGCGGACGTCCACCTCAAAGTGGGCCTGCTCCGCCACGGTGTTGGAGCCCATACCGCCCCGGATGACCCCGATGTTCACGCTGGTGCCGTGGTCGTAGTCGTTCAGCGGCACCAGACGGGTGATCCACTCCGCCGCCTCGTGGACAGCGCTGGCTCCGTCCCAGGGGTTGATGCCCGCATGGGCGGCGATGCCCTTCAGGTCCACGTCGAAGTGGGCCACGCCCTTTCTCTGGTCCACCATGGCCCCGTTCTTTCTGCCCGGTTCAAAGACCAGCGCGCACTTGGCCTTCCGGGCCAGGGCGCTGATCCAGGGGTGAGAATAGCGGGAGGAGATCTCCTCGTCGGTGTTCATGGCCACGCAGAGCCGCAGGCCGGAGCCCGTTTTCACCAGCTCCTGCACCAGATAGAACATGCTCAGCAGTCCGGGCTTCATGTCGATGACGCCGGGGCCGTAGGCCCTCTCTCCATCGGTGGTGAAGGGCCGCTCCGCCACGGTGCCCTTGGGGAACACGGTGTCCATATGTCCCACCAGCAGAAGGTCGATGTCCTCGTCCTCCGGGTGGGTGCGGACCTCCAGACAGGTGCCCGCCCGTTCATCGAACCGCTTCCGGGTGACGGACAGGCCCAAACTCTCATACTTGGCGGCCATGAGGGCGGACATTTTGTCCACCCCCTCCGGGTCATAGCTGCCGCCGTCCACGTTGACCAGCTCCTCCAGCTGGGCGAGGCAGGCGTTGTAATCAAAATATTTCATGGCAGACTCAGCCTCTTTCTTATTCTGAGAGGGGACCTCGGTCCCATTCCAATTCATGGTAGCACCGGAGAGAGCCCCTGTCAATTCCCCCCGGACAAGTCAAAACCCCCGGCTGAGCCGGGGGTTTGATTAACCCCTATAAGGGGTTGTT
>SAMEA104404103__coassemble_245_pt1 | contig 42515 bp, 29 predicted proteins | sample SAMEA104404103__metabat2_high_PE_037 | metagenome-assembled genome bin SAMEA104404103 (sample SAMEA104404103) | Balaenoptera acutorostrata | reverse complement strand
CTCGCTACCTCCACCTTGGCAAGGTGGCGCTCTACCAGATGAGCTACACTCGCAGATCCGTCGCTGTTTGCACAGCAACCGGAATATTCAGAAAATGGAGCGAGTGACGAGGCTCGAACTCGCTACCTCCACCTTGGCAAGGTGGCGCTCTACCAGATGAGCTACACTCGCATTTCCCTGTCGCTGTCGGTCGTCTGCCGCAGCAACAAGATGTATTATAGCAGACTCCGGAGAAATGTCAACAGGTTTTTTAAAAAAACTTGAAAAAGTTTTTGGGCGGCCTGAGCCGCCCAAAAATCAGGTCCGTGGGGTGTAGGTACAGCGGGGGAGAAAGTCCTCCTGCCAGCTGTAGCCCTCGTCCGCCATCTGCACATCCAGCCGCAGAGGAGGCCGCTCCACCGGCTCTGTCAGGTCCAGATGCCGCCAGCCCTCCTGGGTCTGGACCACGTTCCAGAAGTGGGGCTGACCGTGCTTCTGTCCGTCTGCCACCCGGCAGGGGATGTCCAGCTTCTGGCACAGGGCGGCGAAGGTGAGGGCGGTGCCCTCGCTGTTGGCTCTGCCCAGGGTCAGGGCGTGCCAGGGGGTGGAGTGCTGAATGCCGGGGTCAAAGCTGACCCGGCGGCGGATCATGGCCGCAATGGGCCGGATATCCTTCCGGTTGGCGGAGAAGGGGACGGCCCGCTGGAGCTTGATGAGGGCCTCCAGCACCTCGTCCTTCCGGGCGTTCAGCTGGTCGGGGGTCAGGTGGTAGGTCATGGACAGCTCCACGATGCGCTGGCGGCCGTGGTCGGGACACATCTCCACCTCCAGCTCCGGGAAGTCCAGAGCGGAGATGGGGTCGTCGTAGTAGGCCTGCCGGGCCAGAGTACGGATGTACCCCTCGTCCTGGTCGAAGTAGCCCAGCCGCAGGGTGCAGTCCGGCGCAAAGGCGGCCATGGCGGCCTTCAGCTCGCCCCGGATGGCGGCGGCTCCGTTGACGGAGACGATGGACGCAATCTGCTCCTGGGTGCGGCGGTACCGGATGGAGAACGCCACCTGGGCGTAGTCCGGGAGGGAGTGGACCTGATAGTCGATCTCCTCCACGGCGTAAGCGCCCAAGGGGTCCTCCTCCGCCACCTCGGCCCGGGCGGAGGCCAGAAAGTCCGCCTGCTTCTTCTCGTCCAGATAGAGCCGGACGGTGCCCGACTCCTGGCCCTCGGCCACCAGATACATCAGGGCGTTGACCAGCTCCTGATAGTTGTTGGCCCGGAGGACGGAGGGGTCCTCCTCATCCAGTGGGGCGGCGTTGTGGGGTTGGACGGAGAAATACTCCCGGTCCAGCACGGCGGAACACCCCGTGAGCAGCAGAACTGCCGCCATCAGCAGGGCGAGAACATGTTGTTTCACGGGATCGCTCCTTTCTCTCAGTAGCCCAGGGCCTCGTCCACCAGAACTACCTCCATGGTCTGACAGCTCTGGGGCTTCTCCCACAGCACCACCAGCCCGCGGCAGATGCGTTCCGGGCTCTTGCAGTCGTAACAGCGGTCCCCTTTGGCGGCGCAGGGCGTGTTCTTCTTCAGCCGCTGGGCGTTTTTGGGGGCGGCGATGTTCCGGGCCCGCCACAGAGCGGCGTCGTAGTCCGGGGCGATCTTATTGCTGCCCACGATGAGATAGACCCGCTTGTGGCCGTAGAGGGTGGCGGCCACCCGGTTTCCGGTGCCGTCGATGTTGATGAGCTCGCCGGTCTCCGCCAGGCCGTTTACCGAGGAGATGTACACGTCGGTGGTGAGCTGGTCGGCGGGAGAAGCGCCCTCCCAATGCCAGAGGACGTTGTTATGGGCCGCCAGACGGGGATAGAGCCCCATCTCCCGGACGGTGACGGAGCCGCCGAAGCCCACGGAACAGCCGTCGATCTCCCGGTCCAGATAGTCCGCCGCCTCCTGTGCGGTGTGGAAGTGGGAGACAGAGAACCCCCGTTCCCGCAGATTTTCGGTGAGAATACTCAGGTCATACACAGAAATCACTCCCGGTTCTCCACAGGCTGTGGAGAAGTTGTTAAATGTCCTTGGGGTCGTAGTCCCGGAAGCCTCGGCCCAGCACGTCGTGGGCGTCGCAGACGATGAGGAATGCGTCGGGGTCCACCTCTTTGACGGCCTGCTTCAGGCCCACGATCTGCTTCTGCTTGAAGGCACACATCAGAATGTCGCGGGATTCGCCGGAGTAGGAGCCCGCGCCGTGGAGGATGGTCACGCCCCGGTGGAGCTTTTCGGCGATTTCCTGGATGATGGCGCCGGAGTGCTCGCTGATGATGTAGGCCACCTTGGAGGAGTCCATGCCGTACAGGGACTTGTCGATGACGGCGGTGGAGGCGTACAGGCCGATGACGCCGTACATGGCGCTGTACATGCTCTTAAAGACCATGGCGAAGGCCACGATGACGATGAGGTCCACGAACAGCAGCAGCTGTCCCATAGGCAGCCAGGCGTATTTCAGCTTCAAAAGCCGGGCAATCAGGTCGGTGCCGCCGGTGGTAGCGCCCTGCATCAGCACGATGCCGATGGTCAGACCCACGGTAGCGCCGCCGAAGATGGCGGCCAGCATGGGGTCCATGGGCTCAAAGGTGTGGATGGCGGCCACGATATCCACCATGGCGGAGGACCAGAACATGGCGAAGGCGGAGGAGATGAGCAGGTGACCGCCCAGCAGCTTCCATCCCATGAAGAAGAGGGGCAGGTTCAGCAGGATCACCGCCACGCCGATGGGCAGGGCGGGGAACCAGTGGTTCAGGATCTGCGCGATACCGGTGATACCGGCCAGACTGATCTGGTTGGGGACGAAGAACCAGTTGAAGGCGATGCCGAAGAGAACGGAGGAGAGGAAAATCAGGCTGTAGGCGCGGAGATACTGAGACAGTTTGGATTTCATAGAGGTGTCCTTTCAAGACGGAACAGGTGGGCGGGGCGGTTCTGTTCCTATGTGAAACCGCCCGTTTTGGGATCAGAGCAGAGAGAGCTGCTTCTCCTCCCGCTCCTCCTCCCGGAGCAGCATGCCTGCGATGGGCAGGGAGCGGCCCCGGTAGCGGGCGGGCTTTTCGATGGCGGTTTCGGACAGGGGGAGGGCTTTTTCTACCCGGTACTTGGGCTTGAGGGTCATGATGTTCACGCCCTGGGTGGTGCGGGTGGTCTTGGGGGTGAGGGCGGCGGTGTGGAAGACCACACAGCGGTTCTCGTTGGAGATGATGGCCACCTCCATCTCCTCTCGCAGGAGCAGGGCGGAGACCATGGAGGCCTTGTCGGAGTAGGCGCCGGTGAGGCGCTTCCGGCGGGTCTGGGTCTGGTAGGAGGCCAGGGGCACCCGGGCCACCTTGCCGTTATCGAAGAAGAACAGCAGGTCGCCGGAGTAGTCTCCCGGGATGCAGGCCCACAGAGGCTTCTCCTCCGGGTCCATGCCCAGCTTGGAGGGCAGGTAGTCGCCCAGCACGCTGGCCTTGCTGTCGTCGAACTCGCACAGGCGGGTCTTGTAGCACTGCTGCTTGTCGGTGAAGATCATCAGCTCGTCCTTGTTGGTGGCCTCCCAGTAGAGGAAGGGGCCGTCGCCCTCCTTGTACTTCTGGTCGCTGGCCATGCGCAGGGACTGGGGGGTGATCTTTTTCAGATAGCCCTCCTGGGAGAAGAACAGGTGGACGGGGTAGTCGGGGGTCTCGTCCTCGTCGGCGATGATGGTCTCCTCGTGGGTCTCGTAGACGATCTCGGTGCGGCGGTCGGCGGCGTACTTCTTCTTCACGTCCCGCAGCTCACCCACGATGATCTTCTGGATGCGCTTGGGGGAGTTGACAATGTCCTCCAGGTCGGCGATCTCCTCCTCCAGAGCCTCCACCTCGGCGGTGCGCTTGAGGATGTACTCCTTGTTGATGTTGCGCAGCTTGATATCGGCCACGTACTCGGCCTGGGTCTGGTCGATGCCGAAGCCGATCATCAGATTGGGGATGACCTCGGCGTCCTCCTCGGTCTCCCGGATGATCTGAATGGCCCGGTCGATGTCCAGCAGGATGCGCTTCAGACCCTTCAGCAGGTGCAGCTTCTCCTTCTTCTTGTTCAGCGTGAAGTAGACACGGCGGCGGACGGACTCCATGCGCCATGCCACCCACTCCTCCAAAATCTGGCCCACGCCCATGACACGGGGCATACCGCCGATGAGGATGTTGAAGTTGCAGCTCTGGCTGTCCAGCAGGGGGGTGTACTTGAAGAGCTTAGCCATCAGCTTGTCGGGGTCGGTGCCCCGCTTGAGGTCGATGGTCAGCTTCAAGCCGCTCAGGTCGGTCTCGTCCCGCATGTCGGCGATCTCCTTGACCTTGCCGATCTTCACCAGCTCCGCCACCTTGTCGATGATGGCCTCGGTGGTGGTGGAGTAGGGGATCTGATAGACCTCGATGAGGTTCTGGGCCTTGACGTAACGCCACTTGGCCCGGATCTTGAAGGAGCCCCGGCCGGTGCGGTAGATCTCCCGGAGAGCGGCCTCGTCATAGAGCAGTTCGCCGCCGGTGGGCAGGTCGGGACCCTTCAGGGTGGAGAGAATGTCGTGGTTGGGGTCCTTCATGAAGGCGATGGTGGTGTCGCAGACCTCGGCCAGGTTGAAGCCGCACAGGTCGGAGGCCATGCCCACGGCGATGCCCTTGTTGGCGCTGACCAGCACGTTGGGGAAGGTGGTGGGCAGCAGGGTGGGCTCTTTCAGCTTGCCGTCGTAGTTGTCCACAAAGTCCACGGTGTCCTGGTCGATATCCCGGAACAGTTCGGTGCAGATGTCGCTGAGCTTGGCCTCGGTGTAACGGCTGGCGGCCCAGGCCATATCCCGGGAGAACACCTTACCGAAGTTGCCCTTGGAGTCCACCAGGGGGTGGAGCAGAGCGCCGTAGCCCCTGGACAGACGGACCATGGTGTCGTAGATGGCCTGGTCGCCGTGGGGGTTCAGCTTCATGGTCTGGCCCACGATGTTGGCCGACTTGCTGCGGCCGCCCTTCAGCAGGCCCATCTGGTACATGGTGTACAGCAGCTTCCGGTGGGAGGGCTTGAAGCCGTCGATCTCCGGGATGGCGCGGGAGACGATGACCGACATGGCGTAGGGCATGTAGTTGATCTCCAGGGTCTCGGTGATGGGCTGTTCCAGCACCTCGGCCCGGAGCCCCATTACGTTGGGGTTGTCGGCGCGCTTTTTGCGTTCATCAGTTTTAGTTTTTCTAGGCAATGGTATCATTCCTTACATAAAATCCACTTTTTGGGATTGTTCAGAATATATTGGCGTATTTCGCTTAAATCATCAGAGTTTCGGATCACGTGTTCGTAAAAACCGGACTGCCAGAGATTTTTATACCCTGTCAGACGAGTAACAGCAGATTTGTACTGCTGTACGGTCCGGGAAACTGTCTGCTTGGAACGGTCGGCCGCCATATATGGCGGCCCTACGGCTTCTACCCAAAAGATTGCGTGAACGTGGTCCGGCATAACGCTGTAAACATCCAGCTTGACGGCAGGAATGTGCCGGGACACATCAAACAGACAGTTTAAGGCAGTATTCCCTTCTGGGGAGAGAACTCCGGGACCGGACCAGAAGAGCGGTCGGCGGTCACGGGTGCAAATCGTGACAAAATACGCACCTGTTGAGGAGTAGTCATATTCTGTTAGTCGGGTATGCTTGCGAACAGGTTCGTTACTCATACGCACCTCGAAAATACGAAAGCGGTACTGGTTCTGTTGTAGGGCCGCCATATATGGCGGCCGCAGGCAACCGGAAATTTAAGAAATATCCGCCAGGTCCAGATACTTGTATCCGTTGTCGGCGATATGGCTCTTTCGTCCGGGCAGGTCGTCGCCCAGCAGCAGGTCAAAGACCTGGGCGGTGCGCTCCACGTCCTCGGGCATGACCTTGATGAGGCGGCGGGTCTCGGGATTCATGGTGGTCAGCCACATCATGTCGGGCTCGTTCTCGCCCAGACCCTTGGAGCGCTGGACGTCCACCTTCTTGCCCTTGAGGGAGGAGACGATCTCGGCCTTCTCCTTGTCGGAGTAGGCAAACCAGGTCTTGTCCTTGCAGTTGATCTCGTACAGGGGAGACTCCGCAATGTAGACATAGCCCTTCTGGATGAGGGTGGGGGTCAGGCGGTAGAGCATGGTCAAAATCAGGGTGCGGATCTGGAAGCCGTCCACGTCGGCATCGGTACAGATGACGATCTTGTTCCAGCGCAGGTTGTTGAGGTCGAAGCCCGCGATATCCTTGGCCCGCTTGTCGGAGACCTCCACGCCGCAGCCCAGCACCTTCAGCAGGTCAATGATGATCTCGCTTTTGAAGATCTTGCCGTAGTCGGCCTTGAGGCAGTTCAGGATCTTACCCCGGACGGGCATGATGCCCTGGAACTCGGAGTCCCGGCTCTGCTTGACGCTGCCCATAGCGGAGTCGCCCTCCACGATGTACAGCTCCCGGCGGTCCACGTCCTTGGTGCGGCAGTCCTCGAACTTCTTCACCCGGTTGGAGATATCCATGGAGCCGGTCAGCTTCTTCTTGATGTTCAGGCGCTGCTTCTCGGCGCTCTCACGGGAGCGCTTGTTGATGAGGACCTGCTCGGCGATCTTCTGGGCGTCCATGGGGTTCTCGATGAAGTAGACCTCCAGCTGCTCCCGCAGGAACTCGGTCATGGCCTCCTGGATGAACTTGTTGTTGATGGCCTTCTTGGTCTGGTTCTCGTAGGAGGTCTGGGTGGAGAAGTTGTTGCTCACCAGCACCAGAGCGTCCTGCACGTCGGTGAAGTTGATCCGGCTCTCGTTCTTGTTGTACTTGCCCTGCTGTTTCAGATAGCCGTCCACAGCGGAGACGAAGGCGGACTTCATGGCCTTCTCCGGGGAGCCGCCGTGCTCCAGCCAGGAGGAGTTGTGGTAGTGCTCGATGACCTGCACCTTGTTGGAGAAGCAGAAGGCCACGGACAGCTTCACCTTATAGTCCGGCTTGTCCTCCCGGTCCCGGCCCTTCCGCTCGGTCTGCCAGAACATGGGCAGGGTCAGAGCGTCCTCACCGGCCAGCTCGGCCACGTAGTCCACAATGCCGTTTTCATAGATAAAATCGGTGGTCTCGAACTTGCCGCCCACCTGATTGCGGAAGCGGAAGGTGATGCCCGCGTTGACCACGGCCTGCCGCTTCATCACGTCGTGGAAAAATTCCACGGGGATGTCGATATCGGTAAAGACCTCCAGGTCGGGCTTCCAGCGGAAGGTGGAGCCGGTCTTCTTGCCCTTGTCGGTGGGCTCCTTGGTCAGACCGCCCATGTTCTCGCCCTTCTCAAAGTGGAGGGAGTATTTGAACCCGTCTCTCCAGATGGTGGCGTCGAAATATTCACTTGCGTACTGGGTGGCGCAGGAGCCCAGACCGTTGAGGCCCAGGGAATACTCGTAGTTGTCGCCGGACAGGTTGTTGTACTTGCCGCCGGCGTACAGCTCGCAGAACACCAGTTCCCAGTTGAATTTCTGTTCTTTCTCGTTCCAGTCCACGGGACAGCCCCGTCCCTGGTCTTCCACCTGGATGGACTTGTCGGCGAAGCGGGTGACGGTAATTAAGTTGCCGTGTCCCTCTCGGGCCTCGTCGATGGCGTTGGACATGATCTCAAAAACGGCGTGTTCACAGCCGTCCAGCCCGTCAGAGCCGAAAATAACGCCCGGACGCTTCCGAACCCGGTCTGCGCCCTTCAGGGCGGAGATGGACTGATTTCCATAACTGCTTTTCTTTTGGGCCATGACAATGATTCCTCACATTTCAATAGCATAATAATTCATAATAAATATTACCAAAGAAGCGGGAGGAAAGTCAAGCAGGGGACAGAATTGAAAAAACAGGCTGTTTTCGTGAAAATACCGGAAAAAGGGACCGATTCCGCGAAAAAAGAGAAAAAGGGGATTTTGCCCCGGAGGGGCAGAAACGGAACTGTTTTTAGAAAAAGAGCGGAAAAACGCTCTTGCATTGCGTAGGGGAAACAGGTAAGATTAAGTGACGGTTCCGCCGGGTTCGGCGGAAGAAGGGCCGGAAAGCCGCAGCTTCCGGCTCTGCGCACAAGTGAAAGATCCAGTCGATCAGTATTTCCTCTCCGCATGCGGGGACGGGAAGAGAAGGAACACGGGGCCCCGCGGGGCAAACCGGACAGACACCGCTGCTGTATGCGCCGAGAGCGCTCCTTGAAACGGCGAAAGCCGCCCACTGGCCCCGGCCGGTAAGGGGAGGAGCCCTCGTCTGAGGCGTGAGTCAGAATACTTGCTGATCGATCGACGGAGGGCCACGGGAACATGGCCATACGCCGGGGAATGAGCGGAAAGACGGCCGCACAGCTCCTTTGGGGACTGTGCGGCTTTTTTGCGGAACAAACAAGGAAAAGAGGAGAAAGCATATGAAAACCATGTTCAAGCAGATGGGGGCCCTCTGTCTGGCTCTGCTGCTGCTGGTGAGCGCAGTTCCCCATGTGGGAGCGGCCTCCCTGACCCAGGTGGACGGGGCCATCAGCGCCATCCATCACTATCTGGACGAGAAGGGCGAGCCCGCCCACCCCGGCGTGGTGGGCGGCGAGTGGGTGGTCATCGGCAAGGCCCGCACTGGCGGAGCCTCCGACCCGGCCTACTACCAGAACTATTATGACGAATTGGCAGAGTATGTGGTGAAGCAGGACGGCGTCCTCCACGAGCGGAAATATACCGAGTACTCCCGGACCATTCTGGCCCTCACCGCCATCGGCGCAGACCCCGCCAACGTGAAGGGCTATGACCTGCTGGCCCCTCTGGCCGACTACGACAAGACCGTGTGGCAGGGCCCCAACGGGGCCATCTGGGCGCTGATCGCCCTGGACAGCGGCAATTACACCCTGCCTGAGGGCACCGCCACCATTCAGCGCTACGTGGAGAAGGTGCTGGCCGATCAGCTGTCCGACGGCGGCTGGTCCATCCGGGGCCGTGTCCCCGCCGACCCCGATATGACCGCTATGGCGCTCCAGGCCCTGGCCCGGTACCGGGATCAGCCCGCCGTGGAGCAGGCTGTGGAGCGGGGCCTGACCTTCCTGTCCAAGGCCCAGACCGCCGAGGGCTCCTTCATCTCCAACGTGTCGGAGAAGGTCCCCAGCAGCGAGAGCTGCGCCCAGGTGATCATCGCGCTGAACCGGCTGGGTATCGCTCTGGACGACCCCCGGTTCGTGAAAAACGGCAAGTCCGCTCTGGACGCCCTGCTCACCTTCCAGAATGCGGACGGCAGCTTCCGCCACATCCACAGCGGCACCGCCGATCAGATGGCAACCGAGCAGGCCCTGCTGGCTCTGGCCTCCACCTGGAGAATGGAGCACGGCATGCCCGACGTGTACGACATGACCGACGTGATGATCCATGTGGACACCGGGAATAAAATTCCCCAGCGCAGCCCCGACGTGCAGGCCCGGCCCGACCTGGGTCTGGAATACCCCCTCACCGACCTGGACGGCCACTTTGCGAAAAAGGCAGCAGAAGGTCTGGCCAGCCGCCGTATCATGGTGGGCGTGACCCCCGGCAGCTTCGGCCCTGATCTGAACATGACCCGGGCCGAGTTCGCCACCGCCGTGGTGGCCGCTCTGGGTCTGCCCCGGCAGGAGCGACCCGGCTTTGACGACGTGGTCCCCGGCAGCTGGTACGCTGCCTCCGTGGGTGCGGCCCATTACTATGGACTGGTCGGCGGCACCGCCCCCGGCACCTTCAGCCCCGCCGCCACCATCACCCGGCAGGAGACCGCCGTTATGATGGCCCGGGCCGCCGAGCTGTGCGGTCTGGACACCACCGTGACCAACGTGCAGGCGGATAAAATCCTGTCCGCCTACCGGGACGGCGCATCCGTGGACAAGTGGGCGGAGCGGGACATGGCCTTCTGTGTCCGGGCCGGGCTCATGGGCGCGGGCAACACCCTGCGCCCCACCGACCGCATCACCAGAGGCGAGATCGCCCTCATCATCTGGAACCTGCTGGAGCAGGCCCAGCTGGTGTAAGCGGCGGTCAGGAGGTGCGATATGTGGTTCAAAGAGCATAAAAAATCCCTGATCGCAGGTGCGGTCGTTCTGGCGGTGCTGCTGTTCGCCTTCTGGTACGGCAGCGGCAGTCCCGCCACCATGGGCGGGGGAGAGGGGACCTCTTCCTCTGTCTCCACCTCTGCGGAGAGCTCCGCACCGGTGGACAGCTCCGTGGATAGTTCTGCCCAGGCCGACGGCTCCGCTCAGCCTGAGGTGAAGCCGGAGGAGCCCAAGCCTGAGGTGAAGCCGGAGGAGAAGCCCCGGCAGGAGCCGGAGAAAAAGCCCGAACAGAAGCCTGCGGCCAAGCCGGAGCAGAAGCCGGAGCAGAAGCCCGCGCCCAAGCCTGAGGTGAAGCCTGCACCGGAGAAAAAGCCCGACCCCAAGCCTGAGGTGAAGCCCCAGCCCAAGCCCGAACAGAAGCCGGAGCCCGCCGCCCTCACCTGCAAGCTGAGCATCCGGTGCGACACCATTTTAAACAATAAAAAATATCTGACCCCCGGCAAGGAGGGGCTGGTCCCCGATGATGGAGTGATCTATGCTATGAAGGAAGTGGAGTTCCAGGAGGGCGAGACCGTCTTTGATGTCCTTCTCCGGGAGACCAAGAAAAACGGAATCCATATGGAATCCTCCTTTTCTCTGGTTTATAATGCGGTATATGTGGAGGGAATTAATAACCTGTATGAGTTCGACTGCGGCAACCAGTCCGGTTGGATGTACAAGGTCAACGGCATTTTCCCCCAGTACGGGTGCAGTCAGTACAAGCTGAAGCCCGGCGACGTCATTGAGTGGCAGTACACCTGCGAGTTTGGATATGATATCGGCGGCGGCCAGAGCGTGGGCTGAATTTGAAGCTGTAGAGGGGGATACCTGTGAAGAACTCCTTTGCCGGTTATCATCCCGGCGTAAATTTCCTGTGGGCGGCCCTGGTGCTGACCGGGGCCATGGCCCTGCGGCACCCGGCCAGCCTGGTCATCGGCCTTGCCTGCGCCCTGTGCTGGTCCGTCCGGCTGGGCGGCAGTCAGGCGGTGCGCTTCGCCCTGCGGGCCATGCTGCCCCTGGTGGCGGTGACCACCCTGCTGAACCCCCTGTTCAGCCATGCGGGAGCCACCATCCTGTGCTACCTCCCCGGCGGAAACCCCCTGACCCTGGAGTCCATCCTCTTCGGTCTGTCTGCGGGCCTGTCCCTGGTGACGGTGATCCTGTGGTTCTCCGGCCTGACCAGGGTGCTGACCGGGGACAAGTTCATGGTCCTGTTTGGAAAAGCCATCCCGGCCCTGTCTCTGGTGCTGTCCATGGCCATGGGGCTGGTGCCCCGGTTCAAACGGCGGCTGGAGCAGGTGGCCAGAGGCCAGAAGGCCGTGGGCCGGGACCCGGCTCAGGGCAGTCTGCTCCAGCGGGCCAGGAAGGGCCTGCGGGTGCTGTCCATCCTGGTGACCTGGGCCATGGAGGACGCCATCCAGACGGCGGACAGCATGCGGGGCAGAGGCTACGGCCTCCCCGGCCGTACCGCCTATGACCCCGTTCCCCTGACACGGCGGGACCGGGATGCCCTGTGGTTTTTGGGACTGCTGGGCGGGTTCCTGCTCTGTCTGGGGGCGCAGGGAGCCTTTCAATGGCAGTATTACCCGGTGATCTACGGTGTGGGGCTGAATGCCTGGTCCCTCACCGCGGAAGTATGTTATCTGGTCCTGTGCGCCTTCCCTCTCCTGCTGGACTGGTGGGAGGAGAAGCTGTGGGACCGGGAGAGAGGAGGGGAGGCTCCGTGAGCGGAGAGGCCCTGCACATTCGAGGTCTGAGCTTTTCCTACCCCGGCGCGGAGCGAAAGACCCTCAAAAATATCAATTTGGACATTCAGCCGGGACAGCTGGTGGTGCTGTGCGGACCCTCCGGCGGCGGCAAGACCACCCTGCTCCGGCAGCTGAAGCCCTCGCTGGCTCCTCACGGGGTCTTGGAGGGTGAGATCCTGTTGGGAGATACCCCGTTAAACGGGCTGGACCTCCGCCGTCAGAGCGGGGAGATCGGCTTCGTCCTCCAGTCCCCGGACGAACAGCTGGCCACAGACAAGGTGTGGCACGAGCTGGCCTTCGGGCTGGAGAGCCTTGGGGTGCCCTCCGGGGCCATCCGCCGGAGAGTGGCCGAAATGGCCGCCTTCTTCGGCATCCAGGAGTGGTTAGATCGCTCGATGGACAGTTTATCAGGCGGCCAGAAGCAGCTGGTGGCCCTGGCCTCCGTCATGGTCATGGACCCGTCTGTCCTGTTATTGGACGAGCCCACCAGTCAGCTGGACCCGGTGGCGGCGGCGGAATTTCTGTCCACCGTGGCCCGCCTGAACCGGGAATTGGGCCTGACCGTCCTCCTCACCGAGCACAGATTGGAGGAGGCTCTGCCTCATGCCGACCGGGCGGTGGTGCTGGACAACGGTATCATTGTGGCCGACGGCAGGCCCCGTGAGGTGGGCAGAGAACTGCTGGATGGCGGACACCGGATGTTCCTGTCCATGCCCTCTCCCATGCGCATCTGGGCGGGTGCAGGCGGACAGGGCGACTGTCCCCTGACGGTGGGCGAGGGCCGCATCTGGCTGGACCGGATGGCGGAGCGGAAGCCCTTAAAACCGGTGCCGCCCCATGTCTACGCCTCCGGCGGTGAGACCGCCTTACAGGTCAGCGAGGTCTGGTTCCGGTATTCTCCCGATTCCGGGGACATTTTGAAGGATTTGAATGTGGAGATCCCCTCCGGCACCGTGTTCGCCCTCATGGGCGGCAACGGCGCGGGCAAGTCCACCGCCATGGCGGTGATCGCCGGTCTGCTCCGGCCCCGCCGGGGCAGGGTGGAGGTCTTTGGCCGCAATTTGGAGGAGATCCCACAGAAGGAGCGGTATAACGGCCTATTGGGCGTTCTGCCCCAACAGCCTCAGACCCTGTTTGTCCGTAAGACGGTGGAGGAGGAGCTGTGGGACGTGGTGGAGCACTTCCACCTGTCCCAGAGCGAGAAGGAGGCCCGGGTGGACCATGTGGCGGACCTGTGCGAGATCGGCCATTTGCGGTCCTCCCACCCCTTCGACCTGTCCGGCGGCGAGCAGCAGCGGGCCGCTCTGGCCAAGGTGCTGCTCCAGTCTCCGAAGATCCTCTTGCTGGACGAGCCCACCAAGGGCATGGATGCGGCCTTCAAAGAGAAGCTGGCGGGCATTTTAAAGCGGTTACAGGCGGGCGGGGCCACCATCGTCATGGTGAGCCACGACGTGGAGTTCTGCGCCCGGTATGCCGACCGCTGTGCCCTCCTCTTCGACGGAAACGTGGTGTCCCAGGGCACCCCGGAGGAGTTCTTCCCCGGCAATAGCTTTTACACCACCGCCGCCCACCGCATGTCCCGCCACCGCCTGCCCAACGCCGTCACGGTGGAGGATGTGGTGGTGGCCAGCGGCGGTCAGGCGGAGGAGCGGGCGTGGAAGCCCGCTGTCCTGCCGGAGCGGGCCGCCTCCAACGAGGAGGACATACCGCCCCTCCCCGGCTGGCGGAAGGGTTTCTCTGTGCTGTTCGCCATCGTCGCCGCCCTGGCGGGCTGGTGGACCCTGAGAGGGGACACCCCCGGCCTGTCCATGCAGTGGCGGCAGGTGGTCGGAACCCTCATTATGTGTCTGTCCATCCTGCTGTCCATGGCCTTTGTCCGGTGGGGCAGAGTGCAGAAAAAAACCGTCCCGGAGCGGCCCCTGACCCCCGGCGGGAAAATCACCTGGCTGGTGGTGCTGGTGCTGGCTCCCATCACACTTTGGATGGGCCTGCGGCTGTGGAACGGCGACAAGTTATATTTTGTGGCCCTCCTCCTCATGCTGGAGACCGCCCTGCCCTTTGTGGTGAACTTTGAACACCGGAAGCCCAAGGCCCGGGAACTGGTTATGATCGCAGTCCTCACCGCCTTAGGTGTGGCGGGCCGGGTGGCCTTCTTCGCCATCCCCCAATTCAAGCCCATTGTGGCGGTGGCCATTGTGGCCGGTGCGGCCCTGGGCTGTGAGACGGGCTTCCTGGTGGGAGCCGCCTCCATGTTCATCTCCAACTTCTACGTGGGCCAGAGCGCCTACACCCCCTTCCAGATGTTTGCCGTGGGCCTCATCGCCTGTCTGGCGGGGCTGATCTTCCGGAAGGCGGTGAAGCCGGGCAGAGCCGCCCTGAGCATCTACGGCTTCTTCGCCGCCCTGGTGATCTACGGCGGTATCCTGAACTCGGTGGTGGTCCTGCTGTCCGGCAGCACCCCCACGGCGGGGATGTTCCTCTCCACCATGGTGTCCGGCCTGCCCATGGACCTGGTCCACGGCCTGTCCACCGCCTTCTTTCTCTGTGCCATCGGCCCGGAGCTGCTGGAAAAGGTGGCGAGGATCCGGAAAAAATACGGACTTTTGGAATGATAAGCATAAAAAACGGCGCTCCGAAGAGCGCCGCTTTTTTGTTTGAAACTTACTGCTGGTCCAGGATGGCGGTGTAGGCACCGGCGGGCATGACGCCCACCTTGCGGTCGATCTCCTTGCCGTCCTTGAAGAAGATGACGGTGGGGATGGACATGACGCCGTAGCGGACGGCCAGCTCCTGCTGCTCATCCACGTTGACCTTGCCGATGACGGCCTTACCCTCGTACTGCTCGGCCAGCTTCTCCACCACGGGGCCCAGCATACGGCAGGGACCGCACCAGGAGGCCCAGAAGTCCACCATGACCAGCTTGTCGCCCTTCAGGGCCTGCTCGAAAGAGTTCATATCAAAGTGCATCATAATTCATTGTTCCTTTCTGATTTCAAAACTTTTATGTTTATTTGTTATCCAGATATTCGCACACGGAGAGGGCGGCAATGTGGCCCTCGCCCACGGCCTTTGCCACCTGGAGGGGAGCGCCGGTGCAGTCGCCTGCGGCGTACACGCCCTCGATGTTGGTGGCCATGCGGCGGTCCACTTTAATACTGCCGTTCTCCGTCTCCAGGGTGGGGAGCAGGTCGGTGGAGGCCACCGCCTGACGGAGGATGAACACGCCGTCGCAGGGGATCAGGGTGTCCCCGGCCTTCAGACCGGTGACGGTCTGCTCGCCCTGGACCTCCACCCGGGCGGCCTTCACGAAGGAGATGCCCTCGGCCAGTCCCTCCGGTGCCTTGGGAGCCACGTAGGTGACCTGACAGCCGATGCTCCGGAGGTAGTTGGCCTCCTGCGGGGCCTCCTCGCTCCGTCCGAACACCACCACGGGGCGGTTCCGGTACAGCATACCATCGCAGGTGGCGCAGTAGCTCACGCCCCGGCCCAGGAAGTGCTCCTCACCGGGGAACTTGGCCTGACGCTGGACGCCGGCGGCCAGGATGAGCGCCTTGCTCTGATAGACCTCCGCGCCAACGGTGACCATGAAGCCCTCCCAGGCCATCATGGAGATGGCCTTGCCTTCCACAAACTCTGCGCCCATCTTTACGGCGTGGTCGTGGAACTCCTCCAGCATCTGAGTGCCGGTGCGGCCGGGCATGCCCAGGTAGTTGTCTACCCGCTCTGCCTTGGCCAGAGGACTGTCCTGCCAGCGGTTGCCGATGACCAGAACACTTTTGTTCCGACCCCGTGCGCCTACCGCCGCGGCCAGTCCGGCCGGGCCGCTGCCCAGCACGATGATGTCATAAGTCATAGGGTGTGCCGCCTCACTTTCAAGTATGCCTGTTTTTTCTCGATCTAACAGCGGAGAGTTCTTGCCGCTCTCCCGCTGTCTGACTGTATTCTAGCAGGACCCCCGGCCCGGTTCTGTAACTTTGTCACATAAGCCCCGGCCAATTTTTCACTACAGCACCCCGCTGAAGAAGAAAACCTTGCATTTAGAGGTATAATGGGTGTAAAATGAGGAAGTCAACATCACGGCGGCCCGTTCCGCTGTGTTCTTTTTTCTATGATACAGGAGGGAATCCCCATGTCTGAAGAAATCAAGACCCCCGCCGGGCTCAGCGGCGAAGCTGCTGAGAGCCAGAACTTTATCCATCAGTTCATCATTGAAGACACCGCCGAAGGCGGACGGTGCGAGGGAATGCAGGTCCACACCCGTTTCCCACCCGAGCCCAACGGCTATCTGCACATCGGCCATTGTAAGGCTCTGACCATCGACTTCGGCACTGCCGAGAAGTTCGGCGGCATCTGCAACCTGCGTATGGACGACACCAACCCCACCAAGGAGGATGTGGAGTTCGTCGACGCCATCAAGGAGGATATCCATTGGCTGGGCTTCGACTGGGATGACCGCTTCTACTACGCCTCCGATTACTTCGAGACCATGTACGAGTGCGCCATCGGCCTCATCAAGAAGGGTCTGGCCTATGTCTGCGAGCTGACCCCCGAGCAGTTCAAGGAGTACCGCGGCTCCATCGGCGTGCCCGCCAAGAGCCCCTTCCGGGACCGCCCCATGGAGGAGAGCCTGGATCTGTTCCGCCGTATGCGCGCCGGCGAGTTCCCCAACGGCGCCATGACCCTGCGCGCCAAGATCGACCTGGCCAGCGGCAACTTCAACATGCGCGACCCCGCCATCTACCGCATCAACCATATGCACCACCACCGCCAGGGCGACAAGTGGTGCATCTACCCCATGTACGACTTCGCTCACCCCATCGAGGACGCGCTGGAGCACATCACCCACTCCCTGTGCTCCCTGGAGTTTGAGGACCACCGTCCCCTGTACAACTGGGTGGTTGAGCACTGCGACCTGCCCAGCAAGCCCCGTCAGATCGAGTTCGCCCGTCTGGGCATCGACCACACCGTCATGAGCAAGCGGAAGCTCCGCGCTCTGGTGGAGGGCGGCAAGGTCTCCGGCTGGGACGACCCCCGTATGCCTACCCTGTGCGGTCTGCGCCGCCGTGGCTACACCCCCCAGTCCATCCGCAACTTCTGCGAGCGCATCGGCGTGGCCAAGGCCGCCAGCGTGGTGGAGTACGGCTTCCTGGAGCACTGCCTGCGTGAGGATCTGAACGACCACGCCCAGCGCGCCATGGCCGTTCTGCGCCCCATCAAGCTGACCATCACCAACGCCCCCGAGGACCTGCACGAGACCTTCGAGGTGGAGAACAACCCCAACGACCCCGAGGCCGGCACCCGCACCGTCAGCTTCTCCAAGCACCTGTATGTGGAGTCCGACGACTTCCTGGAGACCCCCATCCCCAAGTATAAGCGCCTGTACCCCGAGGGCCCCGAGTGCCGCCTGAAGGGCGCTTACCTCATCAAGTGCACCGGCTGCGTCAAGGATGAGAACGGTAATGTCACCGAGATCCTGGCCACCTACGACCCCGAGAGCCGGGGCGGCAACCCCGCCGACGGCCGCAAGGTCAAGGGTGCGACCATCCACTGGGTGGACGCCGCCACCGCCGTGGAGGCCGAGGTCCGTCTGTACGACAACCTGTTCTCCGACGAGGACCCCGACGGCGGCGACAAGGACTTCATGGACTGTCTGAACCCCGGTTCTCTGGAGGTCCTGACCGGCGCCAAGCTGGAGGCCTCTCTGGCTTCCGCTCAGCCCGCCGACCGCTTCCAGTTCCTGCGTCTGGGCTACTTCTGCGCCGACTCCCGGGACTCCAAGGAGGGCCATCTGGTCTTCAACCGCGCCGTCAGCCTGAAGGACGGCTTCAAGCCCGCCAAGAAGTAAGAAAAACCGAACCTTTCAAACCGCCCCTGTGCCATGCACAGGGGCGGTTTTTTATCTATTTTCAATGAATACCATTCAATAACTATTCCGTACGGTCCAAAGGAAGAAAATTCCTGCACAAAGGGAAAAGTTCCGGCAGAGAAGGGAAAAAGACGGAAAGCGGAAAAATACCCTTAAAATGGAGGAAAGGGGCTGGAAAAATCAGGCAGATGGGCGGCGGTTTTGAATCCTTGCGGCAATGTATATAAAACAACTTAAGAAAGTTTTAAAAAATAGAAAATTTCATTCATTATTGACAGGAATATGGGATGGTGCTATATTGCACATGTGAGCGCTCCCCCTGGAAAATTCCCGGAATCAGAAGGTTAGGGGAAGCGAAACTTTCACAAAACAGGGCCGGGCCCCGTGGGACCGGCACAGCAGGACCGGAAGGTCCTGAGGCAGAAGATGGACAGCGTCCGGGGAAGGGACCGTCCTCTCTTTTTTTTGCGGAATAGTTAGCAAAGACTAACCCGCGTGATATTCAGAGCCATGCTCTGAATATAAATACTGATGAAAAGGAGAATCAGAATGAAGATGCACCCAGTTAAGCGCATGCTTTCCATGCTGCTGGCGGTGGCCCTTGTGGCGGGCTTCTACACGCCCACCCACGCGGCCTCCGCTCCCGCTGGCGGAAGCTCCGTCACCATCGAAAAGGTGGACAACGACGAGGTCTCCGCATCTCTCCTGCACCGGGTAGAGGAAGATACCCAGCAGGTACAGACCCTCGCGGCCGATGAGACGGTCCGCGTTTCCATCGTTCTGGAGGAGGAGGCCACCATGGCCGCCGGCTTCACCAACGAGGATATTGCTGAAAACGACAGAAAGGCCGCTGCCTATCGGCAGGACCTGCTGGACGCCCAGAACGCCCTGGTCCGGAAGATCGAGGCCGCCCTGGGTCAGGAGCTGGACGTGGTCTGGAACCTGACTCTGGCCGCCAACATCATCTCCGCCTGGGTGGAGTACGGCCAGATCGACACCATCGCCAAGATCCCCGGCGTGAAGCGTGTCACCATGGAGCGCACCTATCAGCCCATGGAGTCCGTCTCCAGCGCTGAGGCCAAGCCCAACATGGTCATTTCCGCCGGTATGACCGGTGCCAAGGATGTGTGGGATATCGGCTACTACGGCGCCGGCACCCGGGTGGCTGTCATCGACACCGGCCTGGACACCGATCACCAGTCCTTCGACCCCGCCGCCCTGGAGCACGCCTTCCGGGAGAACGCCAAGGCCGCAGGCAAGACCTACGAGGAGTATGTCTCCTCCCTGGACCTGCTGGACAAGGCTGAGATCGCAGAGAAGCTGCCCCAGCTGAACCTGCACAAGCTGATGCCCAAGGCCACCGCCGACGACCTGTACGTGAACATGAAGGCCCCCTTCGGCGTGAACTACATCGACAAGAACTTCGATATCACCCACGACAACGACTCCGCCTCCGAGCACGGCTCCCACGTGTCCGGCATCTCCTCCGCCAACCGCTTCATCAAGCAGGGCCAGGAGTTCGTCAAGGCCGCCGATACCGTGTACACCCTGGGCAACGCCCCCGACTCCCAGATCATCGTCATGAAGGTCTTCGGTCAGGAGAGCCCCACCGACGCCGACTACATGGCCGCCCTGGAGGACGCCATCGTCCTGGGCTGCGATGTGGCCAACCTGTCTCTGGGCGGCTCCAACCCCGGCAGCACCATCTCTCTGGACTATGAGAACATCATGGATTCTCTGGTCAACTCCGACACCGTGGTGGCCATCGCCGCCGGTAACGAGGGCCCCTGGTCCGCCCACGCCAGCGGCGTGAACCCCAACCTCTATGTTGAGGACGTGGCCATGCAGACCGCCAGCGAGCCCGCCACCTTCACCAACTCCCTGGCCGTGGCCTCCGTGGACAACAACGGCATGATCACCACCAGCCTGGTCTTCAACGGCAAGCACCTGGGCTATGTGGACGGCAAGGGCGACTGGCATGACCCTCTGGCCAAGCTGGATAAGTCCGGTACCGGCACCGAGTACGACTTCGTCTACCTGATGGGCGAGGGCAAGGCCGCCGACTACGAGGGCATCGACGTCACCGGCAAGATCGTTCTGGTCTCCCGGGGCGACATCAACTTCACCGACAAGGCCAAGGAGGCCGTGGAGCACGGTGCCATCGCCACCCTGGTCTATAACAACGTGGTGGACAACACCATCATGGTCATGGACGGCTACTGGGAGTCCGAGCCCTGCGCCATGATCTCCAAGGAGGACGCCGCCACCATCAAGGCCGGAGCCACCGAGGCTCAGACCGAGGCGGGCGTCACCTACTACACAGGCAAGATCACCGTGGACGGCAAGCTGTCCCCCGTGCCCAACGGCCGCCCCTACCACGTGATGAGCGCATTCTCCTCCTGGGGCGTCCCCGGCGACCTGAGCATGAAGCCTGAGATCAGCGCCCCCGGCGGCAACATCTACTCCGTCAACGGCGCGGTGCCCGAGACCGACCAGTACGAGGTCATGTCCGGCACCTCCATGGCCACCCCTCAGGTGGCTGGCCTCAGCGCCCTGCTCATGGAGCACATCCACAGAAACAACCTGTCCCAGAAGGACATGACCGACCGCGCTCTGGCTCAGAGCATCCTCATGTCCACCGCCGACCCCATGTTTGACGAGAACGGCCGCTATATCTCCGTCCTCCAGCAGGGCTCCGGTCTGGCCAACATCCGGGACGCCGTGGCCGCCCAGTCCTTCGTCACCGTGAAGGGCCAGAACGACGGCAAGGTCAAGGCCGAGCTGGGCGACGACCCCGCCCGCACCGGCTCCTACACCTTCACCTTCAAGGTGAACAACCTGACCGACGTGGACACCGCCTACGCCCTGTCCGCCCAGCTGTTCACCCAGGACACCTTTGAGGACTACGCCAACAAGCAGGCCAAGGCCTCCGGCGACAAGTCTCAGATGGTGGACTACATGGCCTACTACACCCGTCCTCTGGCCTCCACCGCCAAGTGGACCGCCGACAGCAAGATCATCAACTCCACCAAGGAGCTGGCGGGCTGCGACTTCGACGGCAACAAGAAGATCGACAAGAACGACGCCCAGGCCCTGCTGGACTACGCCACCGGCAAGCTGGACTCCATCAAAAATATGGACAAGGCCGACCTGACCGGCGACGGCAAGGTCAACACCCGTGACGCCTACGCATTCCTGGACAAGTACAGCGACGAGGCCGTGCTGGTCCCCGCCAACGGCTCCGTGGAGGTCACCGTCACCCTGACCCTCACCGACGAGGAGAAGGCCTATCTGAACGAGAACTACCCCAACGGCGCTTACGTCCAGGGCTTTGTCACCGCCGAGGGCGTGGCTGACGAAGAGGGCGTGGCCGGTACCACCCACGATATCCCCGTCCTGGCCTTCTATGGCAACTGGACCGACCCCTCCATGTTCGAGCTGGGCTCCATCCAGGAGAAGCTGTCCGGCCAGGAGATCCGCACCACCTACACCGGCGAGGGCGAGGCCTTCAACGACGAGGGCGAGACCATCACCCCCTCCGTCTACAACACCTTGCGGGTGGAGTACTTCCGGGACCCCGGCTACAGCTACCTGCTGGGCGGCAACCCCGTGGACCCCGACGAGACCCCCAACCCCCAGCGCACCGCCATCAACAACCAGAACGGCGACAAGATCCACTCCTATAAGTTCAGCCCCATCCGCAACGCGGCCTCCAGCCGGGTGCAGATGACCGATACCGAGGGCAAGGTGCTGTGGCAGCGGTTCCCCGGCCCCTACAGCGGCGCTTACTTCGGAATCATGATGTTCTTCCCCATGTGGATCAACTCCAGCTACAGCTACCCCATCAACTTCGTTCCCAGAGACCTGGCAGAGGGTGAGTCCTTCACCACCTCCGTCACTCTGGCCCCTGAGTACAACACCAACATGGTGGAGGAGAAGGCCGACTGGGACTCCCTGGGTCACGGCGCTACCCTGTCCACCACCGTCCGCATCGACAACACCGATCCCCAGATCAACGAGGTCTCTCTGAATCTGATGGGCAACAGCCTGACCGTCAACGCTCAGGACAACCAGTACATCGCAGGCGTGGCCCTGTTTGACCGCTCCGGCCGCACCGTGCTGGCCAGCACCGGCTCCGTGGCCGACGCTCAGCCCGGCGACGTGGACAACTTCACCCTGAGCCTGGACAAGGCCCACGGCAAGAAGTTCCTGGTCCAGGTCTTTGACTACGCCTACAACGTCAGCACCTACGAGCTGAACATGGAGCTGGGCGACCCCGTGCCCCTGCCCCAGCTCATCGCCCACGACACCGAGTACGCCGAGTACGATCCGGGCTACTGGACCGGCTTCAAGGTGGATTCCGACTATAAGGCCCTGTCCACCTATGCCAAGTCCCCTGTGACCATGCGGGCCGCCACCATGGCCGACCCCTATATCTACTCCTTCGCCGAGGACGGCGCTCTGTACGTCCTGCACAAGGAGGATCTGCTGAACCCCATCCGGGTGGGCGAGCTGGCTCACACCCTGGATGATATGGCCTACAGCAAGAAGGACGGCAAGATCTACGTGGTCTATCAGGAGGGCGAGCAGTCCGTCCTGGCCGCCATGGACAAGCTGACCGGCGCACTCACCGAGGTGGGCAAGCTGGGCATCCGTACCAACACTCTGGCCGTCACCGCCGATGGCCTGTTCTACAGCAACGAGCTGGGCACCAGCAAGATCTACAAGTACACTCTGGACAGCCTGACTCAGCCCCAGCTGGTGGCCGAGGTCAAGGGCGACAAGGACGCCGTCTTTGAGTCCAAGGGCACCCAGAGCATGGAGTTCGACCCCAACACCGGCAACGTGGTGTGGCTGAGCTACACCTTCCGGGAGTCCAGCTGGGGCGGCGTCACCGGTACCGCCTACCTCTATGAGATCCAGCCCGACGACCAGGTGGTCCGCCACAACGATATGCTGCACCATCTGGTGGCTCTGGTCATCCCCGACAAGGGCGCCCGGAACCCCGACATGGAGCAGACCAACACCGCCTCCGCGCTGAATATCACCGAGGAGACCGTGTTCCTGATGAAGAGCCAGGACCACCAGCTCACCGCTGATATCCTGCCCTGGAACGCCTCCGACCGCTTCGTCTACTGGGAGTCCGACAAGCCCGACGTTGTCTCCGTGGACGGCAAGGGCTACATCGAGGCCCTGGGCGTGGGCACCGCCACCATCAAGGCCACCTCCCGTCTGAATCCTGAGCTCACCGACACCGTCACCGTCCATGTCAACGACATCAAGGTCACCGTCAACGGTCTGCTCCAGGACAGCGCAGGCAAGCCCTCCAGCTTCACCTGGGACCTGGAGAAGGCCAATGACTGGGAGGTCGGCATGGACATGGACACCGACGTCATGGCCGCCACCGCCAAGGATGACTGGACCTACTACGTCACCTCCGGCACCGGCCGCACCATCAAGAAGATCGACTTCGGCTCCTCCAGCGTGATCTCTCAGTGGACCCGTCCCATGAGCGACCTGGCCTACAGCACCGTGTTCTCCGGTGACAAGGACCTGATCCATATGGTCTACATGACCATGTGGCTCCCCGCCAAGGAGGTGGAGACCGACACCCCCGACGGCAACGCCTGGGACCTGACCAGCGTGCTGGAGGCTAACCAGGGCGGTAACGAGTTCGTGGGCATCGCCTCCGCCGGTTCCGTCCAGTACACCGAGACCACCGGCAAGACCTACGACGCCGAGCTGCTGTACCTCATCGACAACAAGGGCGGCGTGCTGAAGCTCTTCGCCTATGAGATGGACCCCAGCGACCCCGATTACGACGCCGCCTACCCCTACAACGCCGGTGCTGAGTACTACCCCAGCGACCTGAGCGCTCAGGGCTATGCCGTCACCTATGACAACAACGACAACCCCCTGTCCTCTCTGGTGGTGGGCCAGGACGGCAATCTGTACTTCTCCGGCTTCAACGGTGCCACCAGCGAGCTGTACCAGCTGACCTTCAACGCCGACACCAAGCGCTATGAGGCCGCTCTGTTTGCCGACATGGGCGAGGGCGTGTGGCCCGTGGCTCTGACCAAGGTCACCACCAACCCCGAGCCCGAGGCTCCCACCTCCTACACCGCCGCCGCCGCTCCCATCTCCACCTATGCCAAGAAGGCGGAGCTGCCCGAGCAGCCCGCCCAGGGCAGCACCAAGGCCTTCAAGGGCCTGTTTGCCGCCGAGAAGCCCGCTGTGGAGGACGTGGAGATCCAGGTGGATGCCAAGGACGTGGACACCAACAACGGCCTGCTGACCGTCACCTATGACCCTGATCTGCTGACCCTCAAGACCATCAACAGCACCGCCGCTCTGACCTCCGCCGCCAAGGCCGAGGGCAAGGTGACCTTCGGCTATGCCGACACCCGTGCCATCGCCGCCGGGGATAACCTGCTGACCCTGGTGTTCACCCCCGCCTACGGCACCGAGACCCAGGTCCGTGTGGCCGTGCAGGAGCGCAACGAGGAGCTGCTGAATCAGGAGACCGTCTACAATGTGGACCTGCCTCAGAAGCCCGTGGAGCCCAAGCCCGAGCAGCCCTCCAAGTCCTTCGAGGACGTCCATGAGGACGACTGGTTCTTCAACGCCGTCAACTACGTGGTGGACAACGGCCTGTTCAACGGCGTGTCCGACACCAAGTTCGCACCCCATGCCCAGATGACCCGCGCCACTCTGGTGCAGGTGCTGTACAGCATGGCCGGCAAGCCCGCCGTGGCCTTCAACGACTCCTTCGAGGACGTCCGCGAGAACGACTGGTTTGCCTCCGCCGTGTCCTGGGCCGTGGAGAACGGCGTGGCCTCCGGCGTGGGCGGCGGCAGGTTCGCACCCAACGAGGTCCTGGACCGAGAGCAGCTGGCCACCATGCTGTGGGCCCGTCAGGGCAAGCCCGCTCCCGCAGAGCAGGAGCTGAACTTCAAGGACGCCGACCGGGCCTCCGACTGGGCCGTCCGGGCCCTGTGCTGGGCCGTGGAGAACGGCCTGATGGCCGGTATCGACGGCGAGATCGCACCTCAGACCGTGGCCGACCGGGCCCAGGGCGCTGTGATGCTGATGCAGTTCCACAAGCTGCTGGCAAAGTAAACCCCTGACTCCGCAGAAGTCAAACTGACAGAACCCCCGCCCGTTCCCTCCGGGGAACGGGCGGGGGTTTGCATAAAAAGAGGGCGCATCCTTTGGATGCGCCCTCTTTTTTTATTCGTAGGGGTGGTGGAACTGACTGCTGCTGGTAGGGGTGAAGTTTTTCTCCAGAAATTCGTCCGGGTTGGGGGGCGTGATGGGCTCGTCGTGCTCCATGGTATCCGAATACTCCTTGCGCTGAAGCTCAGGCTTGCGCTTGTGGATGATGGTCAGGATACAGGGGTAGAGGACCATGGACACCAGTCCGCCGGAGAAGCCGTTGTTGTACAGGTTCAGGCCCGCCACCGGGGAGCCGGTGTACAGCACCACGGAGGAGTGGAGGAACCCGGCCAGGATGCCGTACTGCCAGCCGAAGTAGCCGGAGATGGGGGCCAGGGTGGTACAGAACAGACAGGCCAGCTGGACGGCGGGGTCGTTGATGTTCCAGTGCATGATACATCCGCCCAGGGCCACACCCAGCATGATGGGGACCATGTTCTTGGCGTGCTTGCCGAAGGAGGAGAAGCCCATGATGGTCAGGATGCCGCCCACGGTGGGGCCGTTCAAATCGCCGCCGATAAGCAGGATGAAGGCGGTGCCGATGAGGCCGTTGATGCCGGTGTTGACCAGCACGGGAGCGGGACCCATCAGACGGAGAAAGTCACTCTGGTCGGGGGAGCGGCCCGTCATCTGGAGCAGACGGCGGTAGCCCGCCCACACGGCCCAGGGGGGCAGCTTACAGCCGAAGAAGCCGCCCAGAATGAGGACCAGACACAGGGCCGCCAGAAAGACCAGAAAGACGGAGTTGTACTCGGTGGCCCACTGGAAGTTGGGGGATGGGGTGGCGCCCAGAGAGCTGATGATGGGGACCAGGATGAAGGCCACCAGACCGCAGGCGAAGCCCGTGTTGTACAGGTTCATGCCGTTCTGGATCTGGAAGGTGTGGGCGGCCAGAGGGGGCATGATGAAGCCGATGAGCACCCCGATGAGGGTGGCGGAGATGGGATTGCCCCAGCCGTTGTCCAGCCAGACATAGCTGATGATGGGGGCCAGGGCGGTGGCCATCAGACCCACGTTGCAGTAGGAGCCGAAGGACTCCTTTCTCAGTCGGGAGTAGAGCCAGGTGCCGATGAGGATGGGCCAGATGTTGACGAAGTTCTTTCCGAAGAGGGAGAAGCCGGCCATCAGGCCCATGATCACCGGGGTCATGCCGTTCAGCGTGTCCTGGGAGAAATACATCAGCAGAATACTGATGGCGGTGACAATGGCGGCGTTGACCAGAGCGGCTCCCGGTCCTGCCAGCAGGACATAGTCGGTGATGAGAGAGGACTCGCTGTGGATGATGAGGTCCAGACCCCGCAGGATGTTGGCGGGGGTGTCCATGACGAAGCCTGCCAGCAGAAGGGTGGCCACCACGGACCACAGGTAGGGCAGCATCAGGTTGAACCGCAGATTTTCCTGAGGGGGGTGGAGCAGATGGGGAAGGTGGAGTGGGTGCATAGGGGCCTCCTCTTGAATGAATTAGCGGGGAAGCTCCATGGCCCGGAAGTAGTCCCGGGTCTGCTGGGCGTTGCGGCCGATCTCGGCGGCCAGAGCCTGGAAGGATTCAAACTTCCGCTCGTCCCGGAGCTTCTTGTAAAATTCCATGCGGATCTCATGGCCGTACAGGTCGCCGTCGAAGTCCAGCAGGAAGCCCTCCACGGTGACCCGGCCGTCGTTGTCCTCGATGGTGGGGCGGACGCCCACATTGGTCACGGCGCAGCGGCTCTGGCCGTCGAACAGCACCCGGGTGGCGTACACGCCGAAGGAGGGGACGATGACCCCCTGGGGGATGCGGAGATTGACGGTGGGGAAGCCCAGGGTGGAGCTGCCGATCTTCTTGCCGTGGCTCACCCGGTCGGTGAGGATGTGGGGGTGACCCAGGAACTGGTTGGCCCGCTCCATCTCGCCCTGGGCGATGAGGGTGCGGATGTAGGTGGAGGAGATGGTGATGCCGTCCTGCTCCACCTTGCCGATGATATCACAGCCCACGCCCAGCTGGGCGCACTTCTCTTTCAGACGGGTGGGGTTGCCGCTGCCCATATAGCCGAAGTGGAAGTCGTGACCGGCCACCACATGGACGGCACCCAGCTCCTTGACCAGATACTCGGTAATAAAATCCTCCCAGGGCATTTTCTGCATATCCTGGAAGGAGGCCACGATGACCTCCTGGATGCCGTAGTACCGGCGCATCAGCCAGGCCCGGTCCTCCACGCTGCTGATGAGGGGGACGGACTGGCCGGTGATGACGGAGTCGGGGTGGCGGTCGAAGGTGAAGGCGCAGGGCACGGCGTTGAGCCGCCGGGCGGCACCGGTCACGGCCTGCATCAGAGCGCCGTGGCCCACGTGGACTCCATCGAAGAAGCCCAGGGCGATGACTCGTTTTTCATTGCTCATAGATGGAAAGGCCTCACTTTTTGGGAAGTTGTTCAGGGGGCTCGAAGAAGCTCTTGACGGTGGATAATTTGCCGTCCTCCGCCAGGCTCACGGCCAGAAATGCGCCGTCCCCGCCGTAGACCCGGTACTGGCCGGGCTCCAGATCGGGGCGGACCAGGGTCATGCCGTTGCGGACCTTCCGCTCCTCCTCCTCGGGGAGGGTCAGGGGCGCAAGGTGGGAGAAGTAGGCGTCCACGGGCAGGAGCAGGGACTCCGGGTCCTCGGCCTGCTGGACCTGCTCCAGGGTGACGGACTGGCTCAGGTCGAAGCCTGCGGCCATGGTCCGGCGGAGACTGCTCATGGTGCCGCCGCAGCCCAGAGCCCCGCCGATATCGTGGCAGAGGGTGCGGACGTAGGTGCCCTTGGAGCAGCGCACCCGGAGGACGTAGTCGGCGGGGCCGGTCTGCTCCTCCAGGGTCAGGGCGTGGATGGTGATGGAGCGGGGCTTCCGCTCCACCTCACGGCCCTTGCGGGCCAGCTCATAGAGCTTTTTTCCGTTGATCTTGATGGCGGAGTACATGGGCGGGATCTGCTCAATGGGGCCCCGGAACTGCTCCAGAACGGCCTCCACCTGGTCCCGGGTCACGTCCACCGGGCGCTCCTCCAGCACCTCGCCGGAGGTATCCTGGGTATTGGTGATAACGCCCAGTTTTAAACCTGCCACATATTCCTTCTCAGACTCAGAAGCGAACTCCACAGCCCGGGTGCCCCGGCCCACAAAGACGGGGAGCACGCCGGTGGCCATGGGGTCCAGCGTGCCCGCGTGGCCGATGCGCTTCACGTGGAGGATGCCTCTCAGCTTGGCGCACACGTCCATGCTGGTCCAGCCGGAGGGCTTGTCGATGACTAAAATTCCGTTTGCCACGCTCAGTCCTCCCCGCCCTGCTGGATCTTGCGGATGCACTCCATGACCAGCTTCCGGGTCTCGTCCACGGTGGCGTTGACGGTGGCGCCGGAGGCCGCGGCGTGGCCGCCGCCGCCCATGAGAGCGCAGACCTTGCTGGCGTTCAGATCGGCGGGGTCGGTGCGCATGGAGATCTTGCACTGGGTAGGGGACAGCTCCCGGAGGGTGACGGCGGTTTTCACGCCCTCCAGCTGGCCCATGAGGGCGGCGATATCCTCGGCGTCCTCCTCGGTGGCTTGGATGGACTCCATCATGGCAATGGTCACCGCGCCGATGGCAATGGTGCCCTCGTCGTGGAGCTCCATACCGCCGATGAGCATGCTCTCCAGCTTCATCCGCTTGGCGGATTTGGTGCGGAAGTGCCGCTTGTTCAGGGCGGCGGCGTCGATGCCGCAGTCGAAGAGCTGGGCGGCGATGCGGTGGGTGTGGGCGGTGGTGTTGCCGTAGACGAAACAGCCGCAGTCGGTGGACAGGGCCACGTAGAGGGCGGTGGCCATCTCACGGGTCACGGGGCCCAGCAGAGAGATGATCTGATAGATGATCTCGCCGCAGGCGGCCCGGTCGGCCTCCAGACAGGTCTCCTTGGCGAAGAACTCCTGGGAGGGGTGGTGGTCCACAGCCAGGTCCACCCGGTCCAGATAGACACGGGCGTTTTGGGGGAACAGGCCCACGGCGGCAATGTCCACGGACACCACGGTGTGGGGCTCATAGCCCTCGGGGGCGATCAGCCCCTCCACATAGGGGGCGAAGAGGGCGGTGGTCTGCTTATTGTAGAGGACGTGGGCCTCCTTGCCCAGCTGGCGGAGTGCCAGACACAGGGCGGCGGCACAGCCGATGGTGTCGCCGTCGGGGCGCATATGGGTCAGGATCAGATAGCGGTCGTGCGCGGCCAGAAATTCAGCAGCCTGCTTGGGGGTCATAAGATCACTCCTCGTCCAGATGAATGTGCTCGTTGGCGGGATTGGCGGGCTTGACCACCTCGGGGTCCCGGAGCATCTCCAGAATGTGCGCGCCCTGGTCGATGGAGTCGTCCTGGACGAAGGTCAGCTCGGGGGTGTAGCGCAGCTGGAGGGCGCGGCCCAGCTCACGGCGCAGATAGCCGGAGGCGGACTTCAGACCCTTCAGCACCTGGGCGCAGTCGCTCTTGTCCAGCACGCTGATGTAGATCTTGGAGTAGCGCAGATCGGGGGTGGTGTTCACGGCGGTGACGGAGATCATGCCGGAGACACGGGGGTCCTTCACGTTGGGGATCAGGGAGGCCAGCTCGCGCTGGATCTCCTCGTTGATGCGGCCGATTCGATTGCTTGCCATAGAGTTATCCTCCTTTGAATGGAAGCGCTGAAACGCTTCGGTTGAGTGGTTAGGTAGACAGGAAGGCGGAGAGGTGTCGTGAACAGACGAGGGACGAAGGGGACACCTCTCAGTCATCCAGTCTGCGGACTGGATGACAGCTCCCCTCAAGGGGAGCCAAGCCGCCGCGGCGGGACGGGGGTTCCGCCACGGGCGGGGACGGGAGTTAGGATTTGAAACGATGCTTGCCTAAGGCCCCCTTGTGTAAAGGGGGCTGTCAGCCCCAAGGGGCCCAAAACGCAACCCAACGCAGTGGTTGTGTTTGGGAGAGGAGGAGCGACGGAGCGAGGAAGCTATTCCGCTATACGGTGCGGGATAGCGGACGATACGCAGTCCGCGACGACGAGGGGGATTGTAACCGGTACTATCTTCACCGCTCAAGATTACGTCAAAGAGGCTGGCGGTTACAACCCTTCCGACACCAGTTTGCGAACTGGTGCCACCTCCCCTTACACAGGGGAGGCTTTACGCCTGCGGGCGGGAGGGGAGTTTCCGCCACGGGCGGGGCCGAAAGACGGCCCCGTTTTCATTCAAAACCGGAAAGTTCTCCACCGAACATCCCTGAAATGTGGAAGAAGGGGCGGGCGAAACCGCCCGCCCCTTCGGAGTTGCACTATAAAATTGTCGGGTTATCCACAATTAGAATATCTAAAGTAGAACACCAAATGCAATGCCGGGTTACTGTGGCAAAAGACACAGGAAGTCGGGATTGCGCCCAAAAATTACTGTTTAATTTCCTCCATCAGGAAGGCTTCAATAATATCGCCCTCCTTGATGTCCTGGAACTTCTCGAAGGTGATACCGCACTCGTAACCGGCGGCGACCTCCTTCACGCTGTCCTTGAAGCGCTGCAGGGAGGCGATAGCGCCGTCATAGATGACAATGTTGTCGCGCAGCAGACGCATCTGAGCGTTACGCTGCATCTTGCCGTCCAGCACGTAGCAGCCTGCGACCATACCCACGTTGGTGATACGGAACACGCTGCGGACCTCGGCGCGGCCCAGGTCGACTTCCTTGAACTTGGGAGCCAGCATACCCTTCATGGCGGCCTCGATCTCGTTGATGGCGTCGTAGATGACGCGGTACATCCGCATATCCACGTTCATACGGCCGGCGGACTCCTTGGCGTTGGAGTCGGGACGGACGTTGAAGCCGACAATGATGGCGCCGGAGGTGGCGGCCAGCATGACGTCGCTCTCGGAGATAGCGCCGACGGCACAGTGGATGACGCGGACGCGGACCTCCTCGTTGGAGATCTTCTCCAGAGAAGCCTTGACGGCCTCGGCGGAGCCCTGGACGTCGGCCTTGACGATGACGTTCAGGTTCTTCATCTCGCCCACCTGGATCTGGCTGAACAGGTTCTCCAGAGTGACCTTGCCCACGGCATTGTCCATGGCCATCTTGTTCTCGTGCTTGCGCTGCTCCACCAGCTCGCGTGCCATGCGCTCGTCGGCGACGGCGTGGAAGTCGTCACCGGCACCGGGGACCTCGCTCATACCGATGATCTCCACGGGGACGGAGGGACCGGCCTCCATCAGCTTCTTGCCCTTGGCGTTGGTCATGGCGCGGACACGGCCCACGGCGGTGCCGGCGATGATGACGTCGCCCTGGTGCAGGGTGCCGTTCTGGACCAGCAGGGTGGCCACAGGGCCGCGGCCCTTGTCCAGACGGGCCTCGATGACGGCGCCGTGAGCGGAGCGGTTGGGGTTGGCCTTCAGCTCGCGCATCTCAGCGGTCAGAACAACCATATCCAGCAGGTTGTCGATGCCCATGCCGGTCTTGGCGGAGATGGGGCAGATGATGGTGTCGCCGCCCCAGTCCTCAGGCACCAGACCGTACTCGGTCATCTGCTGCATGATGCGGTCGGGGTTGGCGGTGGGCTTATCCATCTTGTTGATGGCCACGATGATGGGGATCTCGGCGGCCTTGGCGTGGTTGATGGACTCGATGGTCTGGGGCATGATGCCGTCGTCGGCGGCAACCACCAGGATGGCCACGTCGGTGATCATAGCGCCGCGGGCACGCATGGCGGTAAAGGCCTCATGGCCGGGGGTGTCCAGGAAGGTGATGGGGGAGCCGTTGACGGCCACCTGATAAGCACCGATGTGCTGGGTGATGCCGCCGGCCTCGCCGGAAGCCACGTGGCTGTTGCGGATATAGTCCAGCAGAGAGGTCTTGCCGTGGTCGACGTGGCCCATGACAACGACGACGGGGGCGCGGTCGGTCAGATCCTCGGCCTTGTCCTCGGTGGTGTCGATCAGCTTCTCCTCGATGGTGACGACGACCTCCTTCTCCACCTTGCAGCCCATCTCCTCGGCGATAATGGCGGCGGTGTCGTAGTCGATGATCTCGCTCAGGGAGGCCATGATGCCGTTCTTCATCAGGCACTTGACCACCTCAGCGCCGGTCTTCTTCATGCGGGAGGCCAGCTCGCCCACGCTGATCTCGTCAGGGATCATGACCTTGACGGGAGCCTTCTTGGCGATCTCCAGCTGGAGGCGGCGCAGACGGTCCTGCTCCTCCTGGCGGCGCTTGTTGCCGGGGCCGCCCTGACGGCCGCGCTGACGCTGGCCGCGGTTCTGGAACTTCTGCTTGCCGCCGCCGGCCTGCTGACGGTCGGAGGTGAAGGACTCCAGGTGCTCGTCGTACTTGGCCAGGTTCACGTCGCCGCCGCCGCGGGTGTCGACCACCTTCTTGGCGGGGATGCGGGAGCCGGGCTTGTTGGCGGCAGGAGCCACATTGCCGGCAGCAGCGGGCTGCTGCTTGGGCTGCTGGGTCTTGTTGTTGGCAGCGGGAGCGGGCTTGTGGTCGGCGGGCTTGTGGTCGGCCTTCTTGGCGGGCTCGCGGTGCTCGGCGTAGATGGAATCCACGGAATCCACCTGGTTGTGCTGGGTCATATATTCAAAGACGATGGAGAGTTCCTCGTCGGTCAGGGGCTGCATGTGGTTCTTGGGGGTGTGGCCGTACTGAGTCAGGATATCCATGATCTCCTTGGAGGGGAGCTCCTTGTTGCCCTTCTTCAGGTCCTTGGCCAGCTTGTGAATGGGGTATTTGATCATCATATTAGAAAGCCACCTCGTTTCTTAGGATTTTTTCCGAAATTTTCCGGTCAGCTTCCGGCCGCCGGGGCCGGGCTGGGAAGAGCGGACAGGTCGGTCAGAGCCGTCCTTGGCGCGGTTGGCCGATCCACCGTATCCGGGAGGCTTCGGCTTGGAATTTGCGAATTTCCTGCGGTCAGCGGGGGAGTTCTTCTCGCTGCGGAAGGGCTTCTTACCCTCGGCGCGGAAGGGCTTCTTCTCTCCGTCGCGGAAAGGTTTCTTCTCTCCGCTGCGGAAGGGCCGCTTCTCTCCGTTGCGGAAGGACTTCTTGTCCTCGCTGCGGAAAGGCTTCTTGTCCTGGCGCTGAGGTCTCTTCTCCTCGCGGGCAGGCTTCTCCTCACGCTGGGGCTTGCTCTCGTCCTTCTTCTCGGGAGCGGGAGGGGCCCAGGGCTTGCGCTTGCCCTCGCGCAGGTTTTTCTCGTGCTGACGCTTTTCGCGCTGGCGCTGGAGCACCCGGTCGGCCTTGATGCGCAGCTGCTCGGCTGCGGGGCCGTAGTGCTCGGGGTCGCGGGCGGCCAGCTTCTCCACGATGGATGCGGCGAAGCCGGAGTCGGTCAGGGCCAGCATGGCGCAGGAGCCGCGGCCGAACTGGAATCCCAGCTCTTCCTTGGTATAGGGGATCTCCAGCCACAGGACGTTGCCGGCCTCACCGAAGTGGGCGCAGCGGCGGCGGGTGTTGGCGGCGGCGTCAGAAGCCAGCAGCACCAGCTTTGCATAGCGGGCGCGGCAGGCGGCGCCGACGGGCTCTTCGCCCAGCTCGATCTTACCGGCCTTGCGGGCCAGACCAAGCAGGTGCAGGATAGGGTCGTTAGGCATCAGTGCTGCCTCCTTCCATTTGTTTTTCCAGGGCGTCCCATACCTCAGGGGGCATGGCGACGGAGAATGCCCGCTCCAGAGCGCGGGATTTGCGGGCACGGGCAAGACAGGCGGCGTCGGGACACAAATAAGCCCCACGACCGGGCAGCTTTCCCTTGAAATCCAGACTGATCTCACCCTCGGGGGAGCGGACCACCCGGATCAGGTCTTTCTTGGCTTTCATTTCCCGGCAGCCGACACACTGGCGCTGGGGGATCTTTTTGGGCACGGAAGTCACCTCATCTTTACGGTCGAAAAAGTGCAGGACACTTTTTCGAATTGGGGTTGCAGCCTGCTGCGCGCATCATTTGTCCGCCTTCTGCGGCCAAATTCCACACTTGCAGGCTGAGAAGTATTTTCTGCCGTGTACACGCCCCGGCAGAAAATAGATTTGAATGTTTTCGCCGCTGCGGCGGCGAACTCTGCGAGGCTCAGCTCTGTGAGTTTTTCAGAAACCCGGCTCCCTCCCGGAGGAGGGAGCGCAGGAAAACTTACTCCTCGACAGGGGCCTCAACAGCGGCCTCCGCCGAGGCTGAGGCGGTCTCAGCCAGCTCCTCGATGGGCTCCAGGGGAGCGGAGGCGGGCTTGATGTCGATCTTGTAGCCGGTCAGCTTGGCGGCCAGACGGGCGTTCTGGCCCTCCTTGCCGATGGCCAGAGACAGCTGATCGTCGGGAACGACGACGCGGCAGCTCTTGCCGTCGGGCAGCTCCTCCACGCTGATGACGTCAGCGGGAGACAGGGCGGCGGCGATGTACTCGGCGGGATCGGCGGACCACTTGATGATGTCCATCTTCTCGCCGCGCAGCTCCTCCACGATGGTGTTCACGCGCTGGCCGCGGGGACCGACGCAGGCGCCGATGGGGTCGATGGTCTCGTCAGCGGACCAGACGGCCAGCTTGGTACGGGAACCGGCCTCGCGGGCCACGGACTTGATCTCCACGATGCCGTCGTGGATCTCGGGGACCTCGCGCTCGAACAGGCGCTTGACCAGACCGGGGTGGGTGCGGGAGATCAGGACCTGAGGGCCCTTGTTGCCCCGGCGGATATCCACCACGTAGATCAGCAGGCGGGTGCCCTCCACGTACTCCTCGCCGCGGATCTGCTCGTTCAGCCCCAGATAGGCGTCGGTGAACTCGGAGTCGGACTGGAGGCGCAGGCAGACCACACCGTTGCGGGGGTCGATGCGCAGGACCTTACCGGTCATCAGCTCCTGAGCCTTGGTGGAGAACTCGTCATAGACGCGGGCGTCCTCGGCCTCGCGGATACCCTGGATGATGACCTGCCGGGCGGTCTGAGCGGCCACACGGCCGAAGTTCCGGGGCTTGATCTCAATGCGGATCACGTCGCCGACCTGAGCGGTGGGCTTGACGGTGCGGACCTCCTCCAGAGCAATCTCGGTGGAGGGGTTGTCCACGACCTCGACCACGTCCTTGCTCAGATACAGCTTGACGGTCTTGGCGTCCTTATCGGCCTCAATGTACATGTTGTCGGCCACGCCCTCATGGTCGCGGCGGTAGGCGGACAGCAGAGCCTGGGTGATCTTGTCCAGCATATAGCCGGGCTGGATGTGCTTTTCCTTTTCCAGCTGCTCGATGGCATCGAAGAAGGCGGCGCCGTCCAGCTCGTTCTCGTTGATCTTTTTCTTCGTAACTCTCTTAGCCACGGTGAGTTCCTCCTAATCAGAAGCGGGGGTACAGACGTACCAGCGCAATTTCTTTTTTCTCAAAGGTCATGGGCTGACCGCCCACTTCCAGAGCCACGTCGCCATTCTCATAGGAACGCAGCAGACCCACGAATTCCTTGCGGCCGTCGCGGGGGCGGTAGAGCTTGACTTCGACCTCGGCATCCATGAAGCGGGCGAAGTGCTCGGGGGTCTTCAGCACGCGGTCGGCACCGGCGGAAGAGACCTCGAAGGTGTAGCTGCCCTCGATGGGGTCCACCTCGTCCAGCTTGTCAGACATGGGGCGGGAGACAGCCTCGCAGTCCTCGATGCCCACGCCGTCCTCCTTGTCGATGTAGACCCGGAGGAACCACTGACCGGCCTCCTTGACGTACTCCACGTCCCACAGAGAGCATCCGGCAGCTTCCACAATGGGGAGGGCCAGCTCGGCCACAGCGTCAGTTACTTTTGCCATATTATACCTCCTGCTGGCCGCCCGAAACGGGGTGTTCGGCCCATTTAGTCAATTAAAAAGAGCGGAGCCGCAGACCCCACTCTCACCATACTACCTTAATTATCGTCTATACTATATCATAAAAACCCAGTCATTGCAAGGGATACCGGGAAAGAAAACCACAAAAAACCGGGCCGGAGGTGAACGAAAAAGGGGGAAAACGTCAGAATAGACATTCATTTCCGGGAGTGAAGGAGAGCGGGCCGGGGCAGGCTGACAGATGGATGGAGCGGGCCGGAAACGGGAGAGAGGAGAGGTCGAAATGAGGAAAAAGCCGGGTGTTTTGAGCGGAGTTCTGGCCTGTGCGCTGGTGCTCACCGCCTGCGGCAGTCAGACCGACAAAACGGGGGAGAAGAGCCGGATGGTCCGCCTGCCTGAGGGGACCGGGATGGCTCAGGAGTGGCTGGGCAGCGGCAGATATGAGGCCGACGGAACGGGAAAGGTCCGGCAGGGCATGAGCGGGAAGAGCCGGGAGCTGACTCAGGGTGCCAAAAGCGCTGTGGATGATGTGAGGCGGGGCGCCATGGACGCCGGGGAGGAGTTCAAAGACGCCGCCAGGGACGCGGGCCGGGACATGAAAGGCGCCGCCAAGGACGCGGGGCGGGATATGAAAAAAGCCGCCGGGAAGTAAACAGAGTTTGGTCTTAGCTTATGCCGGAGAAGGAGAGAAAATACGGGAGTGTTTCGCCTCTGCGGAGGCGAGTTTCTTTTCAAGCGATTGAAAAGAAACCAAAAGATCGCCGGGGACAACGCCGAAAACACTCCCATGTTTTCAATGGCGTTTTCCCCGGGCCCCTTGTTTACGGGGGCTTTCTTTGGCGGCGGGTGGGGTTTTCGATGGGCGGAAAAATTTGACAAATTGACGGCTACGCTCCACCGTGGGCAGAAATCACGGGCATTTTACGGGAGTAATATGATCCGCCCGCCGTGGCCATGCAAAGACTATCCTAGTTGCGTTTTTCGATGGGTGGCCTGCCGGCACCGCCCGGAACTGCCAACCACGCAGCAGAAGATGTTTTGTAATTGAGCGATATTCGATGAACGCCGTAGGGCCGCCATATATGGCGGCCGTGGCACAGAGGCGGCCGATGGCAAACAGAAGAAAAACAAAACAGTCTTTGCCATCTTGGCTCCCCTTGAGGGGAGCTGTCGGAGAGGTGTACTCTCGTCCCTCCGCAGCGAAAAAGCCTCCCCTGTGCAAGGGGAGGTGGCCCGGAGGGGCGGAAGGGTTGTGATCTGCCGTTCTTAGACCACCTCTCAAGCAGAACTGCTCATGCAGGTTACAATCCCCCAGCCGCAAGCGGCAGCCCCCTTTACACAAGGGGGCCTTGGAGGAATACTGTTTGAGGTCCGATCTTTCGTTCACGGACCTGAGGAATAGAGTACCAAAACAAAACCGTGTCCGGTTTCCCGGACACGGTTTTTGGTTCTATGAAATCAGAAGCCCAGGTTCAGACCGCCGGTCAGCTTCTGCATGGTGCTGTTGGCGTCGTTATCAGCGGCGCGCATGGCCTCGTTGACAGCGGCCACGATCATGTCCTGCAGCATCTCCACGTCCTCAGGGTCCACGGCCTCGGGGTCGATGACCAGGTCCTTCAGCTCGTGCTTGCCGTTGACAACGGCCTTGACCACACCGCCGCCGGCGGCTGCGTCATACTCCTTCTCCTGGAGCTCCTGCTGCATTCTCATCATGTCCTGCTGCATCTTCTGAGCCTGCTTCAGCATGTTCATGTTCATGCCGCCGCCCATACCGGCCATGCCGCGGCTGCCAAATCCTTTTGCCATATCGATTAACTCCTTTAACTGATAAAATTTATTGAATCACGATGTTATCGAACTGGGACCCGAAGGCCAGCAGCTCGTTCAGCGCCTCTGCGGGGTTTTCCTGCTCCTGCTCCTGCTCCGGCTGGGGTTCAGCGGGAGCGGGGACGGGAGCGGCAGGGGCGGTGTTCTGCACGGGGGCGGGTGCGTCCACGGGAGGCTTTCCCACGGCCACCTTCACGTTGGGTGCGCCGCCGAAGGTGCGGGAGGCCGCCTGACGCAGTTCCTCCACAATGGCGGGCTTGTTGATCATGGACTGGGTGAACCGGCTGTCCGCCCAGAGGGTCAGCAGATTGTGCTCCCACACGCCCACCACCTTGTCGGGGTTGTTGAGGTAGGGGAAAACGGCGGGAGTGATCACGCCCCGCAGTCCCTCCACAAAGGAGGGCCAGAAGGCCCGGTCTGCGGTGCCGGAGACCTGAGCCGGAGCGGCCTGAGGCGCGGGTGCGGGTTTCGCCACAGGAGCGGGCGCGGGCTTCTGCACGGGTGCAGGTCTGGGCGCGGGCTCCGGGATGAAATCGGGGACGTCAAAGACGCGCTCCATTCCGGCGGGCTCGTCGGGCATGGGAGGCTCTTCGGGGAGGGGCGGACGCTCGTCCTCCTCCCAGGGTGCCGGGGCCACAGGGGCGGGCACTGCCTGCTTCTGCACGGGCGCGGTCTGCCTGGGCTCGTCGATCTCCCAAGGGGGAGCGTCGAACTGCTGGGCAGGAGGCGCAGGCGGTGCAGGCTTCTTCACCACGGGTGCGGGCGCGGGAGGCGGCACCGGTGCGGGTTTCTGCACGGGTGCCGGTCTGGGTGCGGGCCGCTGAGGGACGGGCGCGGGTGCGGCCTGAGGTGCGGCGGCAGGGATGCCCTGGGCCACGCGCTCCTCCAGACGGGCGATGCGGGCGGACAGTCCGGTGAAGGACTCGTCCAGCCGCTCGTCACACAGACGGATGAGACAGAGCTCCGCGTCGGTGCGGCGGTTGCTGCTCTTGGCCAGGTCGGCGGTGGCCGACTGGAGCAGGGTCAGAATTTGAAGCAGTCTGGGGGCAGAGAACTGCTCGCCCAGGCGGCGCATGGTAGCTTCATCATAGCCGCCCGTCAGCAGGGCGGAGCCGCCCTGAGGGGCGGTCTTGCGGATCAGCAGGTCCCGGGCCAGGGAGGACAGCTCACCCAGCACAGAGCCCACGTCCTTGCCGCTGCCGTAGAGCCGGGACAGGGTGTCCAGAGCGGCGGCGGTGTCGTTGGCGGCCACGTACTCCATGAGGGAGGCGGTCTCCAGATTGCCAGCCAGACCCAGAGTGTCCAAAATGGTCTGCTCGTCCACGGTCTGACCTGCGCCGGAGCACTGGTCCAGCAGAGAGAGGGCGTCACGCAGTCCGCCGTCGGCCAGCCGGGCCAGCAGGGTGGCGCCTTCGTCGGTCAGGTCGATCTGCTCCTGCTGGGCCACGTAGGACAGCCGCTGGGCGATCTCACCGGGCAGGATGCGCTTGAAGGAGAACTGCTGGCAGCGGCTGCGGATGGTGGCGGGCACCTTGTGCAGCTCGGTGGTGGCCAGAATGAACATCAGATGGGGAGGGGGTTCCTCCAGAATTTTCAGCAGAGCGTTGAAAGCGGGGGTGGACAGCATGTGGACCTCATCCACGATGTACACGCGCTTTCGGACGGCGGCGGGGGTGTAGACGGCCTCGTCCCGGAGGGCGCGGACCTGGTCCACGCCGTTGTTGGAGGCGGCGTCCAGCTCCAGCACGTCCAGAATGGAGCCGTTCTCAATGCCCAGACAGGCGGGGCACTGGTTGCAGGGGTTGCCGTTCTGGGGGTTCTGGCAGTTCACCGCGCGGGCTAAAATCTTGGCGCAGGAGGTCTTGCCGGTGCCTCGGGTGCCGGTGAACAGATAGGCGTGGGAGAGGCGGTCGGCGGCGGTCTGCTGCTTCAGCGTCTCGGTGATGTGGGACTGACCTACCACATCGTCGAAGGTACGGGGCCGCCACTTGCGGTACAGGGCCTGATACAATCCAACTCACCTCTCTAAAACTTAAAATCAGGTTCCTCGTGGGGAACACAGGAAAAATAATCGGGATATCATACGGTAGATATAAAACTTTTTTGTATCTCCGCATTTTTTATGCGCGCGTACCACGATCAAATGAATGGGTCTACTGTTATTGAACGCATGACGAAAGAACAGACATAAAAATCAGCAGAACAAAATGGAGCGGCTTCGTGATACGAAAGCCATACCATAAGATGTCTTTGTATCTCCGTATTTTTTATGCGCGCTTACGCGCGCATAAAAAATGCTTCGATACGGAGCAAGACCGCACACCGGCCTTTGAAGAACACGGTATACCCGTTACCCAGACAGTTGGCTCAAGAGCAGTGACCCCGCGGCACACGCGGCGGGCCGCTTAGTGCTGCTCGGTTCCCCGCCTGACACGGTTCACGGAGCCACGTTGCGCGGGACCGATCTATCATCACTACTTATCTGGGTCAGACGGCACATCATGCCTCCGGGGGCCGGGATTCATTCCCGCTATAGCGGATTGCGGATACAGGGCACCGCTAACTCCCCAACTAGTGCGGCCTTGCTCCACACCGAAGCGGAACAGGCTATTTTGTATTTTACTATATTCTTCTGATTTTATCAAGATATTTTTTACAATCTCCGGAAGAAACAGAAAATTCTCCACAGGAGGGCCGGAAAATGTGGAAAGCCGCAGGCGCACCCGGGAAAAACAGGGCGGCCTGCGGCGGGATCACAGGTCAGACCACGCAGAACTGCGCTTTCTCCCAGTCATCCATGTCCACATAGATGGTGTAGGTGTAGGTCATGGCGGCGTCCACGGTGCGGTCCCGGGGGTCCTCGGAGAAGGGATCGACAAAGCTCTTGACCTTCTCCTGGTAGGGGATGCGGGCGGCGTCCAGCTCCTTGCAGACACGGTCACGCTCGGCCATGTCCATGCAGACGATCAGCTGCTTGCGGTTCAGTACGTTGATCATGGTTCGATACCTCCTTCGGACTCGGTGGGTGACGGAACAAGGGGGATCTCTGACTATATTATAGTATAGGCGTGAAGAAATGACAAGGAAAGGGGGTCAAAACTCCTCCCAAATTTCGGCTCCGTGATCCGCGCTGATGAGTGCCAGCTTTTTGGAGGTCAATAAAGCGTCGTCGAGAATAAATCCCCCGGTCTTATATTTTTCTTTGGCCATCAATAGGGCCTCTTGCTCAGAGTTAGCCTCTACAACGAAATCCTGATTTATAGTTTCTTCTATATTGATTTTGAATCGTTTCATTTAATTTACCTTCCTGTAGGTCCCGTTCCCTAAAAATTCGATGAAGCCCTTATCTCTCAGCAGCTGGAGCTGCTGCCTGATTTTAGGCCTGATATTGTGGTTATCGGGATGCTTTTGCCGGAGCTCTCCCTCGAAGGAGTAAAGATCGCGCAGTAGAAACTGTTCCGCGTCAAGATGTTCCGTACACCTGAGGATATCCATGAGCCAGCCGCGCGCATTCAGATTTTTGGTTTCCAAGCCTGCCGTCCGATTTACCTGCCTGACAACGGAATCGCGGTCCATCAGGGCCCCGTCGGTGATGATGGGGATACGGCCTTGGGCAGGAATCTTGTCCAGCAGGATATTGCAGCCGACCCAGCCGGCTCTGCGTGCAGTAGTGGCCAGAGGCTTTCTTTTTTCGATGATTTCAGGGAGAAAAAAGTGCTTGGGGATCAAAATCAGATCCTTAACCACAGAGGCCTCTGTGGAATAGTTCATAAAAAAGAAGTCAGGATTTTTGTTGCTGGTGATTCGCCGGATCATGGTTTCATAGGCACCATCGGTGATTTTTTTGTCTAGACTTCCCTGCTTACTTTTCAATTCGTATTCGTTCTGACAAATGGGGCAGTAAAAATCTGCGACAGGTCGATTGTTTTCAAAATGCCGGAGTGCTCTGTTTCCACATCGTGGGCAGTACATATTATCACAGATCCAGTTTTCTGTCAGTACTCTTGCGATTTGTGAACTTGAATGATAGCCTGTGATATAACTCTTGTCAAACTTTAAATCCATCTCAAACCATCCTGCATATTCTTTTATGAATCGTTTTTTGCACAGGGCACCAAATTTACCGGAGAAGTGAATTTGGTGCCCTGTATAGGTAGATATCCTACTTGTTATTATGAAAATTCAGTGCGCCTCGGCCCAGCTCTTGCCCTGGGCGGTGTCGGCCAGCAGAGGGACGGACAGGGCGGCGGCCCCTTCCATCTCCTCCTTGACCACCTTGCAGACCTCCTCGGCCTCGGCCACAGGGCACTCCACGATCAATTCATCGTGTACCTGGAGCACCAGACGGCCCTCCAGCCCCTCCCGGAGCAGGCGGTCCCGGACCCGGATCATGGCCAGCTTGATGATGTCGGCGGCGGCGCCCTGGATGGGGGCGTTCAGCGCCACCCGCTCCCCGAAGGCCCGCTTGTTGAAGTTGGAGGATTTGATGTCGGGGATCCAGCGGCGGCGGCCCATGGGGGTGGTGACGTAGCCGTCCTCCCTGGCCTGGACCACCACGTTGTCCATGTAGGAGCGGACCCCGGCGTAGTGGGCGAAATACTTGTCCATGTACTCCTTGGCCTTGGGGACGGACACGCCGATATCCTGGGACAGGGAGAAGGAGGAGATACCGTAGACAATGCCGAAGTTGACGGCCTTGGCGGAGCGGCGCATGAGGGGTGTCACCTCGCTCTGGGGCACGCCGAAGACCTGGGAGGCGGTGATGGCGTGGATATCCTCGCCGGAGCGGAAGCCCTCGATCATGGCCTTGTCGTCGGCCATGTGGGCCAGCAGGCGCAGCTCGATCTGGGAGTAGTCCGCATCCACCAGCACCTTGCCCTCGCCCGCCACGAACATTTTACGCAGTTCCGCGCCCAGCTCGGTGCGGACGGGGATGTTTTGCAGGTTGGGCTCGGTGGAGGACAGGCGGCCGGTGGCGGTGACGGTGTTCTGGAAGGAGGAGTGGATGCGGCCGTCG
>SAMEA104404103__coassemble_244_pt1 | contig 42539 bp, 29 predicted proteins | sample SAMEA104404103__metabat2_high_PE_037 | metagenome-assembled genome bin SAMEA104404103 (sample SAMEA104404103) | Balaenoptera acutorostrata | reverse complement strand
ACTTTTTTCAAGTTATTCAAAACTGTTTCAGTTCAAAAGAGCCTCTGTTCTGTTGCATCAGCTCCTCGGTCGCTGCCGTCAGGCGCTTCCGAAGTGCTTGCTTATACTATCAAAATCTCCTTGGTTTGTCAACGCTTTTTTACAGTTTTCGCTCCTTTTTCTTTGATATCCACATTTTAACCAGAATAGGCCCGATCTATCCCCCGGTATCTGTCTCTTTTACTCCTGATTTTTTCCAACTCAGCCCCTTCCTCCGTATTTTTCGGTCGCTCTGTCCGTTTTATTCTCTCTGATTCTCCGGAATTTACGAGTTTTGAGGCATCCGCCTCCCTTCTTTCTGTTTTTTCATTTTCGTATAGCTGTTTTCCTTACATTATAATTAGAAAGAAGAAATGGCCGCCCATCCCCTCTCGGGGACCGGCGGCCATTCATTATTTATAATGCAGCGATCAGGTGGTGCTGCCCTCCAGGAACTCCCAGTCATCCAGATTTAACACCTGGTCGTGGACCAGAGCCCACTTGCCGGGGAAGAACTGGGTGCCGTTGTTCTCGTTGGTACGCCACATATGGGACAGGAACACGTACTGAGGGCCCTCCTCCTTGGCGTGGCTGTCCACAGGCTTCCCGGTGAAGGGGTTCACCATGTCCTTGATACAGCCGTCCATGGACAGCACAGGGGCGTCTGCGTTGGTCATGAAGCTGTCATCGGTGGTAAAGCCGGTGGCATTGAAGTCCTTGACCATGAGCAGAGGGTTATAGTACATGATATCCAGACCCCAGGCCTCGCCGTACTTCACGTTCTCGAACTGGTTGACACCGTAGCCGTGGTCAGCCGCCAGCACAATACGGGTATTGTCGTAGACGTCGTTCTCCTTGAGATAGTCGAACCACTTGCCCAGCTGGAGGAAGGTGGCCATGTTGACATGGTAATGTCTGACCTGGTTGGAGTCCCGCATGAACAGCTCCCGGCCGTCCAGGGTATAGAGGTCCTTATGGGCGGCGTCATAGTCGGTGTTGTCCACGTTGGCGGCGGGGGTGTAGTCGGGCAGCTGGAGCAGAGTAGGCTCGTGGGTGGTCTCGTTGCTCATCATGAAGAAGGTGTCCTTCTGATCATGGCTGATCTCGGTCATGTCGATGAGGTTCTCCAGCACGGTATAGGAGGCCATAAACTTCTGGTTGAAGCCGGTTGCCTTGTGGATGCCCTGGGTGGTCTGGGTGCGGCGGTCCTCGGGCTCCAAAATCTCGTTATACTCGCCGTCCGCATAGAAGGTGGGCTGGAGGACCACAGGGGCGGTCTTGAACAGGCTGTAGCAGAAGAAATTCCGGTTCAGTCGGCCGTCGGCCCGCTGAGCGGACTCCTCGGTGCCCCGGTTATACTTACCTGCGGTGTTGTAGCGGTGGATCTCGGGGTACTCGTCGAAGATGGACAGCTCGGGGATCCACTCATAGTCAGCGTAGGTGGGGTCGCAGACGGTGACCTCCGCGCCCGCATTGAGGAAGGAGACGGGCATGACCTTCAGCGCCTCGTTCTGCTTGTCGGCCAGCAGCTCCTTGTCTCGCTTGTTCAGCTCCTTGGGGGTGTACTCATAGCCGCCGAAGACAGCGGGAGAGCCGAAATTGGTGTGGGAACCGAAGGACAGGGTATTGGGGTAGTAGGTAAAGCCGTCGAACTGCTCCCGCAGCTCAGGCTTCTCGTTGAGCATATAGGGGACGTAGCCTGCGATGCCCCGGTCCAGCATGAGGAAGATCACGTTCTGACCCTCGGTGGTCAGGGGGATAGAGGCCCACTTGCCGCCCTGCTCCTCCAGCTGCTCCACCTTGTGGGAGGCCACCCGGTAGCTGCCCCGGATATTCACTGCGGACATACCCACGGCGGCGATGACGGCGGAGAGCAGGACGATACGGACCAGCTCCTTCTTATGCTTCCAGAGGATGGCCAGCAGCAGGCCGCCCACCACCATGAGGAGGGCGTTGAAGATCTGCTCGTAGATGGGGAAAATGGGGGCAATGAGGAAGGTGAGCTGGGGCGACAGGGTGCCGTAGTTCTTGCCGAAGAACATATAATTGATGAGGGCCAGCACGGCCAACACCCAGATGGCGCAGGACATGCGGCGCTTGCCCTGCTTGCTGCTCATCATGTAGAAGATGCCGCACCAGATCACAAAGGTACCCAGAGCCAGCAGACCCGCATTCCAGATGTAGCTGACGGGGTTGGTGTAGATGGAGGTATTGATGAACTCCTCCGGGGAGGAGTGGATCACGGCGGAGGGGATCAGCAGGCCGGTGAGTACGGCGGTAAAGACCGCGCCCAGACGGAAAATGGCGTGGTCCTTCTTGGTCAGCTCCACGGGGGCCTTGGGCTTGCGGTACTTGCCGATGATATAGGTCAGCAGAGGCAGCTGGAGGGCGACCATGACGCCGATCATAATATTCTGCCGCTCCTCGGTGGGCATGGGGTGGACAAAGAGAAGCCCGGCCAGACCGGTCAGACCCAGCAGAGACACCAGCACACTGAGCACCGCCCGGGGATTTTTCAGCTTGTCGAAGATGTTCTTGCACAGGGAGAACAGGTTGTTCAGGGTCCAGTAGAACACCAGACCGGCGGGAGAGTCATACAGCAGCACCAGGAACAGGCCCGCCATGATGTACAGCTGCATTTTGCTGCGGAGGGGCAGACCCTTGGTGTAGATGGCGCTGGAGATCAGGTTCACGGCGGTCATGAGGATGGGCAGCACGTTGACGGTGAAGCCGCCGATCATGAACATGGCGTCGGGAGCGCCCAGGTTGGCGATGGGGCCGAAGGACACGCCCTGTAAAACGGGCAGGGTGGACAGGAAGTTATAGGCGGCCACAAAGAAGGGGATCTCCAGCAGGAGGGAGACGGAGCCTCTCAGGGCATAGGTGGGCTTGTAGTTGTTCTGGCGGTAGTAGGTCTGGAGCATCATGTACCGCTCGTCACCGGTGAAGGTCTTCTTGATGTGGGTGACCCAGTGGTTCATGCGCTCCTCGGCCTGGCGCTCCTCCTCCTGGATGGCGTCGGCCTGGCGGTACATGGGCATGAGCAGGAAGTTCATGGCCAGGCTGACGCCGATGATGGAGAGGCCGGGATTATCAATGACCCGGTTGACCACGGCGAAGATGATCTCGAAGAACAGCTCCAGCGGGCCGATGATCAGAGTATACAATACGGATAACAAGGTATTATTTCTCCTTTCTATTATCGGTTTCAGCCGCCTCACGCAGTTCTTCCCGCTTGGCGATCAGGTAATCCACGGTGCGGACGGTGGACTGGCCGATGTAGTTCCAGGCCTCGGCCCGGGCCTCGTCCCGGCCCTGGCGGTACTTCTCGTCGTGCATGCAGCTGTCGATGACCTCCTTGATGTGGGGCAGGTTCTCCTCCGTCAGCTGGCGGCCCATGCGGGGCAGGATGGTGAAGGTCCACATCTCCTCGTCCAGCCAGCAGGAGTCGTAGGGGGACTTGTCGTAGGAGGTATCGGCGTAGATGATGGGCTTATCGAAGGCCAGGGCAAAGTCAAAGATGACGCCGGAGAAGTCGGAGATCATCAGGTCGGACCGGCGCAGGACCTCGAAGTTGTCGTTGTCCCGGTTCCACTCCAACTGCTCGCTGTCGGGGAACTCCTTCTGGAGCTTCTCCATCAGCTCCTTCTCAGAGGCGAAGGACTGGGGATGGGGCCGGACCACGATGTGGTAGCCGGTATCCAGCAGGGCCCGGATGGCCTTGCTGCCGTAACGGGACAGGATGCCGCTCTGGCCCCAGGTGGGCGCCAGTAGGATGGTGGTCTCGTGGTTCTCCAGGGGAGGCGCAGTCTGGATGCGCTCATAGAGGCCGTCCATATAGGGCTGACCCACCACCACCATCTCCTTGGCGGGCAGGTTCCGCTTCTGCTCCAGCTCCCGGAGCTGGCCCTCCTGGAAGGGGCCGGACAGCAGGATGGAGTCGAAGTAGTCCAGACCGAACATGCGGTACATGGCGTCATTGACGGCGTGGAGGATATGGACGTAGTACTTTACGTCCTTGGAGCGCTTCCACTGGTACACGTCCAGACCGGGGGTGGTGGCCAGCACCACGTCGGCGTTGAGCAGGTTCATCTTGGCAAAGGCCTTGTTGCCCTCGCCGATGAACTGGGTCTTGACATGCTGAAACTCCTCCTTCAGACCGGGGTCGTCAGGGGAGGGGGTCATGTACACCACGGGGACACCCCGCTTGTCGAACTCCCGGCAGATGGGCCCGAAGATGTTCCAGTACCGCTTGTCATCGGTGAAGATGACATATGGGATGGTCCTGTCGCTGGCCTTCTCCTTGGAGCCGCCGGTGAGAATGAACCGGAGCTTCATGAACATGCCCCGCAGGGCATAGATGCCGGCACCCAGCAGACCCACCAGAATGGTGAACAGCATACTGCCTGTGCCGGGATCGATGTAAAAACGCATAACTTACTTCTCTCCCTCATTTTTGTTTGCATATCCCTGCCCCTGTCCGGGGCTTACACATGGAATAAATCGAACCCAGTTATTTTACCCTATAAAACACCTTTTTTCAACTATCCTCGCCGTTTTTCGTTCTACCCCTCTTAAATATACCAGATATATTGAAAGACGCCGGTATTTATGCCTTAAGTTTTTCTTATCTTTTTCCAGCGGCGGTCCCACTTCCCTGTCCCGCCCGCCCCGCATAGCGGCGGAGCAGGGTGTATGTTCTCCCTCTCCTCTCCCCTGCTTTTCCGAAATTCCGCGGCAGTTTCCTTCCAGTTCGGCAGCTTCTCCCCGCAGAGCGCAAAAAAGAGCGATGCAGAAATTCTGCATCGCTCTTTTCTCAGATCGCGTTGTTCACAAAGTAATCCGTGTAGACGTTGCTGAGCTTCATGGCCTCGTCCTGATAGACCAGATTCAGCTTGAACTCGTAGTCCTCGATATCCAGCTCCCGGTCCACGGTCATACCCCCATAGGCGTAGGTCACGTCCCACATGGCATTGAGTCCGGCGTTGCACAGCTCCGCCAGCTCTCCCACCTTCTTGTTGTGGATGTGGGCCAGCACACGACCGTCGTTCTGGCCCTCGACCTCGGCCTTGAACTCCTCGATGAGCCGGGGCGTGGCCGCCTCCATCTGCCGGATGTAGTCCTGCATGATGGCCTCGCACCGGGCCAGAGCCTCCTCCTCGCTCATCCGGGTCTGCTCCGGCCGGAGGTCGGGCAGGGCGGGGACTTCGATCTCCGGTGCGGGTGTCGCATCCGCCTCCGGCGTAGGCTCGGGGGCGGGCTCCGGAAGGGGCATCATCATGCGGTGCATCACCGTCATGAACCCCATCATCATCAGGATCATAGCCGTGATGATGACGATGCCGCCTAAAATCTTGGGATTCCTCTGTTTTTTCCGGGGCTGCTCCTCATAGACGGGCTCGTAGCTGTAGGGCTCGGCGCTGCTCCGCTTTTTGGAGCCGCACATGGGACACAGCTTCTGCTCTCCGTCGTACCGGAAGCCGCACGCCCCGCAGATGACCATTTTATCCTTCACCGTGTTCCCTCCGTTCTAAAATTCAGAACTTTACCTGATGCAGGATGTCCAGGGTGGCGCGGACCACCTTGGACTTCTCGAACCGCTCCTCCATGTAGGCCCGGCCCGCTCTGCCCATCTGCTCCAGCTGGGCGTCGGACAGCTCCATGACCTTTTTCATCTGCTGATACAGACCCTCTGCGTCCTTGACCGGACAGAGGAAGCCCGTCTTGCCGTCCAACACGGTCTCCCGGCAGCCGGGGATGTCGCTGGTGATGATGGGGCGGCCGGTGGCGGCGGCCTCCAGCAGGACGTTGCTCATTCCCTCATGGTAGGAGGGCAGGACCACACAGGAGGCAGCCTCGTAATAGGGCCGGGGCTCCTCTTGGAAGCCGTGGAAGGCGATAACGCCCTCTTTTTGCAGCTGCTCAGTCAGCTCCTTGTACTCGTCCTCGAAGAAGCCCACCATATCAAAGACCACCTGCTCCCCGTACTCGGCCTTGATGCGGCGGAGGGCGGAGAACCACTCGTCCATGCCCTTCTCCCGCATGATGCGGCCCAGATAGAGGAAGTGTCTGGCCTTCTCCTTGGGATAGGGGCGGCAGTCATAGGTGTTCAGATCGATGCCCGCGCCGGACAGGACCCTGACCTTCTCCGCTTTGATGATGTTCCGGGACAGGAACTCCCCGGCGTTGCTGTCGTTCTCGAAGAAAACCGCCTGGGCCTTTTTCAGGGCGGTGCGGTACATCCCGGTGACCACAGCGGCCAGCTTTTTCCGCTGGAAGGCGGTGCCCAGGCCCTGCACGTTGGCAAAGTAGGGAATTTTCCTCTGGGCGCACACCCAGCCCATGTAGATATTGGGCTTGATGGAGTAGGTGATGACCAAGTCGGGCTTCTCCCGCTTCACCAGCTTCCCGTAAAAGCGGAGCAGCTTCAGATCCGTCTTGGGGTTCACGCCCCGGCGGTCCACCTCCGTCTCGATACAGCGGCAGCCCATGGCCTTTAAATCCTCCTCATGGCCCACAAAGGGGGTGGAGATCAGCACCTCGTGGTCCTTCAGCAGGGCGGCGATGAGCTCCTTCCGGAACCGGTACAGCATGTAGGAGTGGTTGGTGACGATGAGAATGCGGCTCATTTCTCCGCCTTCTCTTTCATGGCGCCGGTGCCGCCCTCCACCACGCCCTCGTGGCGGAACACCTGCACGATGGTGGCGAAGAAGCACTTCACATCCAGCCCGAAGGAGATGTGGTCGGCGTAGTAGTTGTCGTAGCCCGCCTTCTCGGCGATCTCCAGCTCATCCCGGCCGTGGACCTGGGCCCAGCCGGTGAGGCCGGGCGGGCAGGCGTTGGAATTGCCCTTGTCCCGCTCTGCGATCAGGTCATACTGGTTCCACAGGGCGGGCCGGGGACCGATGATGCTCATTTTGCCGGATAAGATCTGTAAAATCTGGGGCAGCTCGTCCAGACTGGACTTCCGCAGGAAGCGGCCCGTCTTGGTGATGTACCGGTCCGGGTCCTTCAGCAGATGGGTGGGCATATTGCCGGGGGTGTCGGTCCGCATGGTGCGGAACTTCCAGATCTCAAAGATCTCTTTGTCCTTTCCCACCCGGCGCTGCTTGAACAGCACGGGGCCGGGGGAATCCAGCTTGACTGCCAGCGCAATGACCAGCAGCACCGGACTGAGGACGATGACGGCGCACAGACTCAGTACAAAGTCGATGCCCCGTTTCACCGCCAGATAGCGCTTCTGTGCGCCGGTAAAACCGCCCTGACGGGCGTTCATCTCGTTTTCCACTTACTTCTCCTCTTTTCCCTTCACACCGCCAGCGCAGGCCGGGGCTCCGCCACAGGCTCGGCGGGCTGACACTCCGCCTGGACGGCGGGAGCCTCCTCCTGCCGGGCGGCGGGCTTGTTTGCCTGGGGGTGGTAGGTCTTGACCAGGCTCTGCACCCGGTCCCGAATGTCATCGCTGTTGCTCTGGCAGGCGCTCCACAGCTCCTCCAGGTGCTCCAGCAGCTTCTCGGAGTCAAAATCGTTGAAATGGCCGATGTAGATCAGGTCGTTGGGGGTCTTGTCCAGACCCTCGTCCTGCATCAGCAGCTCCTCAAAGAGCTTCTCACCGGGCCGCAGGCCGGTGTACTCCACCTTGATATCCACGTCGGGCTCGAAGCCGGACAGCCGGATCATGTTCCGGGCCAGGTCGTCGATGCGCATGGGCTCGCCCATATCCAGCACAAAGACCTCGCCGCCCTGGGCGTAGTAGCCCGCCTGGAGCACCAGGGAGACCGCCTCGGAGATGGTCATGAAGTAGCGGATAATATCCTTGTGGGTGACGGTGACAGGGCCGCCGTGGGCGATCTGCTTTTTGAACAGAGGGATGACGCTGCCGTTGGAGCCCAGCACGTTGCCGAACCGGACGGCGGTGAACCGGGTCCGGGAGGTCTGACTGAGGACCTGGACGATCATCTCACAGATGCGCTTGCTGGCACCCATGATGTTGGTGGGGTTGACCGCCTTGTCGGTGGAGATCAGCACAAAGCGCTCCACACCGTAGCGGTCGGCGCACTGGGCCACGTTCAGCGTGCCGAACACGTTGTTCTTGATGGACTCGTTGGGGCTGTCCTCCATCAGAGGCACGTGCTTGTGGGCGGCGGCGTGGTAGACCATCTGGGGATGGTACTGGGCAAAGATACTCTCCACCCGGACCCGGTCCCGGACGGAGCCGATGAGGACCACCAGGTCCAGCTCCGGGTAGTTGTAGCGCAGCTCCTGCTGGATGGAGTAGGCGTTGTTCTCGTAGATATCGAAGATGATCAGCTGCTTGGGGCGCTGGTGGGCGATCTGACGGCACAGCTCGCTGCCGATGGAGCCGCCGCCGCCGGTGACCATGACCACCTTGCTGCGCAGGTAGCCGCCGATCTCGTCCAGATTGACCACCACCTTCTCCCGGCCCAGCAGGTCCTCCACCCGCACGTCCCGGATGCGCTTGATGTCGATCTGACCGCTGGCCAGCTGGTAGATGCCGGGCAGGGTGCGCAGACGGCACCGGGTCTGCTGGCAGATGTTGATGATCTGGCGGCGCTGGCTCTTGTCCACGTTGGGCATGGCGATGATGATCTCCTCCACGCTGTACTTGCGGACCATCTCGGGGATGGCGGTCCGGTCGCCCACCACCTGCACGCTGTTCAGATAGGAGCCGATCTTCCGGTGGTCGTCGTCGATCATGCAGACCACCTTGTTCCGGCTGTGGGAGCTGCGCTGGAGCTCCTGGAGCACCATGGCACCGCTGGCGCCTGCGCCGATGAGCATGGTCCGGGCCTGCTCCTCCCGGGGGCGGTTGTGCAGACGGCGGCCGATGCGGTAGCTGTACCGGAAGCCGGTGAGCATCAGCATCAGGGCCATGACGTTCAGAAAGGGCAGGCTTCTGGGCTGGGGCACCCGGCACAGAAGGCAGATGCACAGCTCCGCCACCCCCGCAAACAGGGAGGCCAGGATGATATAGTGCAGTTCGTTGATGCTGGCATACTCCCACAGGCTGCGGTACAGCCGGAAGGACCAGAAAATACCCACCGCCAGCAGGGTATAGACCGGCGCAATGGTCAGATAGCCCTCGATGAAGCCGGACTCCACGATGGGCGCGATGCGAAACTCAAAGCGGACCAGATAAGAGGCGAATACCGCGATATTCACCAGAAGCATGTCCATCAGGATCAGGGTCAGAATGCGTTTATGCTTGACCTGGTCCACACCTTCAGCGATCTTTTTCACAATTTTCCTCCCTAAGCTGGGATACGAAAGCGTTTCCTCTCAACCTCGCGCTCCCGCTCCTCACTTAAAACGCCCGAGGGCGTTCCTCTCTCTCAATTAGTGGTTCTTTCTGCCGCGGCTCTCCTCATGGGAGCCGTACTTCCCGTAGCCGTAGCCATAGCCATAGCCGTAGTAGCCGTTTTTCTCATGCAGGGCGCTGCGGCTGCTGCAGTTGAGGACACAGCCCACCATGTGCAGGCCGTCCTCGGAGATGAGCCGGGCTCCGTCGATGATCTGGGACTTGGCGGCGTAGTTCTGCCGGATGACCAGCAGAGCGGCGTCCGCCGCCACCGCGATCTCGGAGGCGTCAGCCAGCAGAGAGGAGGGCGGCGTGTCCAGAATGACGTAGTCGTACTTGGCCTTGCCCTGCTCCAGCAACTCCCGGCTGATCTTGCGGCCCAGCAGCTCGGAGCCCTCGTTGACGGGTCCGCCTGCCACCACCACGGAGAAGCCCTCGGTGCCGGTTGCCCGGATGGCCTGTTCCGGCTTGATGGTGCCCTCGATCAGGTCCACCACACCGTTCTTGTTCTCAATGCTCAGGTTCTTGGCCACGGAGGGGTTCCGCAGGTCGCAGTCCACCAGCAGCACCTGATTGCCCTTGAGGGCCAGCGCGGTGGCCAGATTGATGGCCACGGTGGTCTTACCCTCGCTGGGGGTGGCGCTGGAGACAAGCAGGATCTTATCTCCCTGATTCTGCATCTCCTTCTCCACACGCATCCGCATCAGGCGGACCGCCTCGGAGAAGTCCCGGGACTGTCCCTCCGCAGAGACCAGGGGGCAGCCGGCCTGTTCGTTCCGCCGCATTCCCCGGACCAGAGGCAGAACGCCCACGCACCGCAGGTTGATGATGCGTTTCAGCTCCTCCTCGTTGTGGATGGTGGACCGGGCCATGGCCAGCACCAGGACCAGCATGAGCCACAGGCCCGCGCCCAGGACCGCGCCCTGCTTGACCGCGCTCACATAGCTCACGCGGTTGCTGGGTGCAGTGGGCACGCCGCTCTCATCCAGCAGGTTCATGACGGTGGGACCCACCACGAACTCGGCCACGTCGGGATAGTGTTTCATGACGGAGTTCAGTACGTTGTAGGCCAGCTCCGGGTCACCCGCCTGTACGGTCAGGGTGAAGATGTTGGTATTGCTCAGCACATCGGCTTTGACGTAGGGGACATAGGGGATGTTCAGGTCCCGCATGACCACATCCTTCAGCGCACCGCTGGTGAAGATATAGGGGAAGGTCTTGGCCATCTGGTCTGCGGTGCTGGTGTTGTAGCCCCGGACCTCGGACTGCATGGGGTTGCCCACGTAGACGGTGAAGGTGGCCTCGGCCGTATAAATCGGGGCATAGCCCATTTTGGCCCGCAGGGCCAGGAAGCCGCCGGCCACCAGAATAAATGCCAGGGCCAGCACCCACAGGCGGCGGGCCACAGTCATGCAGTCATGGAACAGAATGCCCAGGTCCAGCTTGTTCTTCTCACTTGTCATGTCTGACCCCCACCTTCTCTCTGCCCTGCTCCGGGCTGTGATAGGCACCGTAATGGCCGTAGTGGCCGTAATGCCCGTAATGGCCGTAGCCGTAGCTGTGGCCGTAGCCGTAGCCGTAGCTGTTCATATCGGACAGCACGGAGGAATACACATTGTTCAGCACACAGCCCAGCAGCTTGCTCTTGGCTCTGTGGAGGATATCCAGGGCCTCGCTGAGGCTGGCCGTGGAGGCGGTATTCTGGCGGACCACCAGGACGGAGGCGTCCACCAGCTCGGCCAGACCCTCGGCGTCGGAGCCCGCAGACATGGGCGGGGTGTCCACGATGATATAGTCGAAGTGTTCCCGGGCCTCCTCCAGCAGCTGAGCTGCGGGGGTGCTGATGACCAGGTCGGAGGCGTCCCGCCGCTCCCGGTCCTCCAGCAGGAGGCTCAGCCGGTTCATGCCCTTGTACTCCGCCACGGCCTCCATCAGCTTCCGCTTTCCGGCCAGCACGTCGCACACGCCGACCTTGCAGTCCTGATTCAGCACCTTATAGCAGGCGGGCTGGCGCAGGTCGCCGTCGATGAGCAGGACCTTCTTCCGCTTCTGGGCGAAGGACAGGGCCAGATTGGCGGCCACGGTGGACTTGCCCTCGTTCTCCAGCACGCTGGTCACCATGATGACCTTGCCGTCGGCGGGCATGTGCTGCTCCACCTGGCGGCGGAGCTGGCGGATGCGCTCCACATAGGAGAAGGAGGTGGTGGGATTGGTGATGAGGATGCTCTCCCGGTTCTTGCGGAAGAGCATTTTGATGCTCTTGCTCTTGCGCTCGTGGTGGAGCTCACCCAGAATGCGGTCGTCCAGCTTTTTCTCCGCCTCCTGGCGGCTGCGGACGGTGTCCCGCATGACGGACATGACGCCCAGCAGCACACACATGGCGGCGGCGCTGAGGACCATGGCCTTCTTCATGTTCCCCCTGGGGTTCACGGGGTTGGAGGGGGCCATGGGGACCGAGGGCTCCTGGAGCACGTCCAGCACGGTCTCGCCCAGGATCTGCTTGGAGACCACCTGATGATTTTCAATGACGGCCCGGGTGACCAGGAAGGCAGCTCTGGGGTCGCTGCCGGTGACAGTCATGGTCAGCAGGTTGGTCTCAGGGATGGCCTGGGTGCTGATGGAGCCGTCGAAGCCGCTGAGGCCCTGGGCCTCCAGCACCGTCTGGCGCATGACGGAGCTGTTCAGCACCTCCGAAAAGACGGAGGCCAGGTTGGTGGCGGCGGATAAGTTCTGATATACGGTGCTGGTGCTGCTCTGGGTGCTGACCACGAAGGTGGTATGGGTGGTGTACTGCGGGGTGTAGCGCAGCTCGGTGGCCACAAAGGAGCCCATTCCGGCCAGCAGGGCCACCATCAGCACGATGAACCAGTGCTTCAGCACATCCAGCAGCACAACGAAGGGGTCATAGCTCAGCAGCTCGATGCCCTCGCTGTTCTCTGTTTCCATTCTTTCCTCTCCCATCGGTTATGCCTCCACGACCACGATCAGCCGGGTCTTTCCGTAGCCCTCGCCCCGCTGATCGACGTAATTCACAGTATAAGTACCGGGCTTGCTCATATCCACATTGCCGGTAACGGTCAGGGGGCGCTCCTTGTCCTCCGCGCCCACATAGACCATGGGGTCAAAGGGGGTGTTCACCTTCCGATAGACCAGATAGGCGGTAAGCCGGGGGTCCTCCTGGGTGCGGCCTCTGCCGTTGACCTCCACGGGGAGGGTCAGGTGGACGGTGTCACCCAGACTGTTGGTGACCCGGAACTCCACCTGATAGGTGCCGGGCTCGTCCAGGGTCTGTCCCTCGCTGACCAGCGTGCCCTTCACGTGGCCGGTGAGGCTGCCGTCCAGCATATCGCTGGCGCCCACCGCACTGAACAGGTTGAAGCCGCTGTGTGCCCGGAAGATCAGGGGTGCGTTCAGGCTGAATCTGGGGTGTGCGTAGTCGGTATACTGCATGGTGCGCTGGGCCTTGGACACATTTCCGGCGGAGTCGAAGGCCGCATAGGTGATGGTGGTCTTGTTCTCCTCAAAAATGCCGGAGATCTTCTCCACAATGACCTTGTCGCTGACGTCGCCGTCCTTGTCGTCCAGGGCGGTGACGCCGTGGGTCAGGTTCTCGTCCCCGGCCTGGACGGAGGTCTGAATGACGGTGTCCGGCACGGTGATGACCGGCGGGGTGTGGTCCACGGCCACACGGGTGGCCATGAGATAGCCGCCGAAGGCCACCCCGCACAGGGCCACGGGGACGGCCAGTAAAAGCTCTCGTTTCTTCACAATCTCTCTCCTATCGCCTGTCAGAACCAGTCGGGCTCCACAGGCATGATCCTCTCGTTATTCAGCACATGGCGGGGGTTGTCCTCCAGCAGGCGGCGGGCCGTCGCCGGGGAGTACTCCTCCGCTGTGATGCGGTACACATCGTCCAGCCAGGGGGTGCGGACGGTGGACCGGTGGGCGTCGCTGGCGATAAAGCTGGGGAAGCCCCGGTCCAGCATCCGGTAGGCCATGCGCTCGGGCCCGGGTCCGAACCGGCCCAGCAGGCTGCCCCGGTTGCACTGGAGCAGACAGCCCATGTCCGTCCAGATGTTCAGCAGCTCGGGCCGGTGCTGGACGTAGCGGTACCGCTCGGGGTGAGCTACAATGGGGGTGTAGCCCATGGCCCGGATCTCTTCCAGGGTCCGGGTGGCCTCCCGGCCGTAGTCGTCAAAGTAAAACTCAATGAGCAGGTAGCCGGACTGGGCCAGAGGCATCAGCAGTCCGTCCTGTAACAGCTCCGGGGCCTCCGGGGTCCCGAATACCTCCATCCCCGTGTACACCTTTAAAGGGATGTCCGCCCGGTCCAGCTCCTGCTGGAAGTCCCGGACCCGGGGCACGAAGTCAGGAGCCCAGAACCGCTCGCTGCCGTCGGGACGGTTGCAGTGCGGGGTGGTGATCATCTCTGTGACTCCGCTCTCCACCGCCATCCGGGCCATGGCCAGCGACTCCTCCAGGCTGAAGGAGCCGTCGTCCACTCCGGGCAGGATGTGGATATGTATGTCGATCATGTCAGTCTTCCACCAGAGCGTTGACCTGCCGCAGCTGGTCCAGGAACTCCCGCAGGTCGTTCTCGGCGGTGTCGGCAGGGACGTCGTACTCGGCGGTGATCTGCTCCAGCAGAGCCGCCTCGGTCTGCTCGGTGCGGAGGGCGTTGAAAATGAAGTTGCCCACCTCGTTCATGGTGATCAGACCGTTGAAGGAAGCGGCGGCGGAGCCCACAGGCACCAGCATATACTCCCCGGCGATCTCCCGCAGGATAAATTCATCGGAAACCTTCATGGTTATTTCCTCCTTAAAATTCGGGACAGAGCGGCGTAGCTCCGGTGGACCAGAGGCCGCACCGGCACCATCCGCACCCATACTTTCTCAAAAAACTCCCACCAGAAGCTGCCGGGAGCCTGAACTTTTCCTTTTCGCTCCACCCGGACCACCAGGCCGAAGATCTGGTTCCGGCGGATGTGGGGCTCCCGCACGGTCTGCGCGTCGCCCACGATGGTAAAGCGGTCGTTTCCCTCCAGGGCGCAGATGCGGTGGAGGATATAGGCCCCGCTGTCCCGCTGGTAGAGGACGATATCCCCCACCTTTAAAGGACGGCGGACGGCGGACAGATGGACGGTGTCCCGTCCGTGGACCAGAAAGGGGCTCATACTGCTGCCGCTGACCAGCAGAGGCAGGGTGTCCACCTGGGGCAGCAGCTCCCGATAGGCGGAGAGCAGCTGGGCGGTGTCCACGGTTCTCCGGCGTGTCTCCATCAGCAGTCTCCCTTTCTCTCCAGGGTGACCCGGCCGTTCTCCACCCGGTACTGCCGGGAGCAGAACCGCATGGCCCCGGTGCGGTGGGTGACAAAGACGCAGGTATTCACCAGCCCGCAGGCCATCAGGTTGTGGAGGAGCCGGCGCTCGGTGTCCTCGTCCAGGGCGGAGGTGGACTCATCCAGCAGCAGGATGGGCGCGCCCCGCAGCAGGGCCCGGGCCACGGCCAGACGCTGGGCCTGGCCCTCGGATAAGCCCTTGCCACGACTGCCCACCGTATGCTTCAGCCCGTCGGGCAGCTCCCGGACAAAGTCGTAGGCACAGGCGATCTTCAGCACCTGCTTCAGCTCCTCCTCGGTGGCGTCGGGCCTGGTCAGGCGGAGATTGTCCTCAATGGTCCCGGCAAACATGCTGTTGCCCTGAGGGACATAGGCGAAGGCGCTGCGGGTGGCAGAGGAAAGAGGCTCCTCCCCGCCGTCCCAGTTCAGAACGGCCTTGCCCTCCTGGGGCCGGATCAGACCCAGCAGCATCCGCAGCATGGTGGTCTTGCCCTCGCCGGAGGGTCCGGTCAGGGCCACCAGCTCGCCGTGACCCGCCTGGAAGTTGACGTGCTCCAGCACCCGCTCGCCATTGCGGTAGGTGAAATCCGCATCCTCGATGCGGAGGGACAGGTGCTGAGCGGTGCGGAAGCTCTGCTCCCGCTCCACAAATTCAGAGGGCAGCTGGACCACCTCCATAACACGTCCGGCGGAGGTGGTGATGGAGATGGCGGAGGAGACCATGCCGATGAGGGCGGAGAAGGCCCCGCTGAGGGTGGAGGCCAGCTGGAGGAACATGGCCATGGAGCCAAAGCTGATGGCCCCGGTCCACAGGCGGTAGGCGCCCCAGCCGAAGCAGCCCGCCGACACCACCATGCCCATGAGGGAGACGGCGGAGGTGGTGTACACCACAAATTTGTTGTAGCTGAGGTACTCGTCCCGGTAGCTGCTCTGGAGGCCCAGCATTTTCCCGCAGAAGTCGGAGGTGATGTCAAAGGCCTTGATGCTGGTCAGGTTGGAGAGGGAGTCCTCGTAGAAGGACATGACGTCGCTGGACAGGGCCTTCATTTTCTTGTTGTACTCCCGCATCCTGCCCAGCAGGAACCGGGAGCTGAGCACCCCCGCCGGGATACCCAGCAGGGCGATGGCCGCCATAGTGGGGTCGTACCACAGGATGATGCCCAGGGCTCCGAAGAACTGGACCAGATTGGCGATGAGACTGGGGGCGAAGCCGGTGACGCCGCCCGCCACAGAGCCCACGTCGCCGGTGAGCCGGTTCATCAGGTCACCGCTGCGGTACTGCTCCAGAGATTCCCAGTCGGTGTCCAGGATGCGCTGGTACACCTCGGCCTGGATCTCGTTCTGGACCCGGACGTTGATGAGGGCGCCCACCCGGGCGGAGACAGCCTTCATGGCGATATTGCCCACCATCATGCCGATCATGACGGCGGCGGCCTGTCCCACGGTACCGGTCTGGTGGCCGGTGACGGCGTCCAGCAGGTACTTGGAGGCCACGCTGGTGCCCAGCCCCATGACAATGGCCATCACGGCCATGATGAGGTGGATGACCACGGTCAGACGGTAGTGCCGGACATAGTCCCACAGCCAGCGGACCTCGTTCATGACGTCCTTCAGGTAGCCTTCTTCAATTTTTCTTTTTACTTTTCGGAAAAACTCCATACTTGACCATCATTTCTGTCCGTTTTTTTCCCAGAGAGACGCTCTCCACCGGAGAATTTTCTTTTCCTCTGCTCCTGCCCACCTCTCCGGCGTACTTCACCATGCGGTGGAGCCAGCAGGCGGGAAGCAGAACGGGGTGCTGCTTCAAAACAGGGTAGCGCCCCTCCATCCCGCTCCGGGGCGGGAACAGGGTATTCATCAGACCGGGCCGGGACTTGTCATCCTCGGCGGCCTGCATGGTCATGCCTGCGCTGTGCTTGCGGCTCAGGCTGCTCTGGCCGTAGACCCCGGCCTCCAGACAGTCCAGCAGCAGCTCCTCCGGGTCGGGCTTCTTCCGGTACTCCCAGCCCCATTGGGCCGGGTCCATGGCGAACCACTCCTGGCCGATGGCGATGAGCTGGTCCAGAAAGTCTCTGGCGTGGATCTCCTCCACCAGGGCCTGAGCGGTGGTCAGGTCGATGTCCCGGTGGTATCTCTCCAAAAAGGCGGCCACATCGCAGAGGGTGCGGATGCCGAAGCCGCCGGTGATAAAGTGCTTCAACGCGTGGCACACCAAAAAGACGAAGTGGGCCGTGGGCGGCAGCGTGCTGACGGCCCCGCCGGACACCTCCACGGTGACGGCGTGGTCCAGCTGCTGCCGGAAATAGTTCTCCAGCTTCTCGTCCTCCCGCCGTCCTCCGGCGGTGAGGCTGGTGTGGAGCTCAATGTGCAGGCCGCTGGGGCCGTCGTGCCAATGGTCCACAGCCTCGTCCCCCTGGGAGAGGGTCAGGCCGTTCTCCTTTAATATGTCGCCGCAGCGGTCCCGATCCTCTGCACGGATGTACACATCCTCGTCCCCGGAGGGGCGCAGGTCGGGCCGGGAGTACAGCTCCCGGCACACCACACCCTTCACCACCCCATGGGCGATCCCCTGTTCTCTTAAAATCGCGGAGATCTCCACGATGCGCCGGGACCGGGCGGTCTGTCCGGCCAGCTGCATCAGCGTCTCCCGCCGCCAGCGGAGCAGCAGCTCCCGGTGGCCGCCGCAGAAGCCGGGGACATTCCACATAGTCTCGAACACCATGGCCTGCATCTTGTGGATGGCGGCGGCCAGATAGAGCCGCTCCCAGTCCTCGTCGGCCAGTCCGGCGCTCTCCGCCTGCCTCTCTCCCCGCTTGTAGGCGGACAGGCAGTATAACAGTTGTCTCTGTACAGCTTCCATGCAGACCTCATTTCAGCGCCCGACGGCGGCTTCGCTGTCACCTTCGGGCCGGTTTGACGGATTTGATTCACACGCGGGAGCCCCGGCCTTTCCTTTTTCCGGCCGGGGTCAAAAAGCTTCCCGTTTTTTGGAATATTTTAGTGGAAAACGCCGGGCTCCATACAGGTTTCCGGGTATTTCTCCATTTTCTTTCAGCACATGTATCTTACAGTATATCTCTTAATTTCTGAACCGTCCAGTCCTTTTTCCAATACTTTTACGGCTTTTTTCCGCCGTGGTCAGGATAGTCCATAAACCGGGACTCGGCCCCCTCCTTTTCTCGGCAGATTGACGGATTCAGGCCGTTCACGCTGTTCCATTCAGTCCGATTGAGCAGTTTCCGTTTTGGATGATTCACCTTGATTCTCTTTACAGCGGAAAAACCCCGTCTTTTTCCAAGCAAAAAGGCGGCAGGGCTCCGGCCCGCCGCCTTTTTCTTATTCCACCGGCTCCTCGCCGCCTGCTCCGTACAGGAAGTCCCAGAGGATCCGGCTGTTGGTTTCAAAGTCCACATCGTAGAGGGTGCGCCCCTCCATGCCCTCCATACTGGTGAAGGAGCCCTCCACCGGGATGGTCATCTGGTCCACCTGGGCGGAGAGGAAGCCCGGGGCCATCATCATCAGAGAGGCGATCTCGCCCTTGGAGAGATTGGTCTTGATGAGGGGCAGCAGCCGGTCCACCATGCTGTTCAGCTCCAGCAGATTGGAGCCCCGCACCTTGTTGAAGCACTGGACAATGACGTTCCGCTGGCGCTGGACCCGGTGCCAGTCGTCGTCGATCTCCCGGAGGCGGGCGTAGTTCAGCCCCATAAAGCCGTCCAGATGGGTCATGCCCTCGTGGAAGGTGCCCCAGGCTCCGGCGGCGCAGTCGCTGAAATACTGGGCCTCCGGGGCGGTGAGCTCGATGTCCACGCCGCCCAGCACGTCGATGGCCTGCTCCATGGTGTTCAGGTTCACCCGGACGTACCGGCTCACATCCACGTTGAAGCACTCCCGGATGGTACGCATCAGCAGGTCCGCCCCGCCGTAGCGGAACATATGGGTCAGCCAGTCGTACTGGCCCTCGTAAATGCCCTCCAGCACCGGGACGCCCATGCCCCGCTGGAGGCTGACCAGCTTGATGGTCTTGGCCGTCTTATTTAAGGAGAGGATGATCATGCTGTCGCTGCGGGCGTTGAGGCTGAACTTCTCGGTGCGCTCGTCGGTGCCCACCAGCAGGATATTCACCACGTCGCCCTCGTTCCAGTGGTCCTCCGTCTCTTCCCCCTCCGGCACGTCCACACGGGTGATGACGCCGCCGTGCTGGCTGTCCTTGCCGTCGTGGCGGTCGTTCTCGTCGTACTGGAGCAGGTTCAGCTTGCCCCATACAAAGGCCAGCCCCGCCAGATCCAGAAGTAAGATCAGGGCCAGCAGGCCCACCAAAATTTTATGCCGTTTGAACCAATCCTTCACGGTCGTTCCTCTTTTCCTGTCCGTTCTGCGTAAAGCGATAAAAGCCCTGTTATTATATCACGCCTGGATTTTATTGCAAGACAGAGAAAAGCGCCCCTCCGCAGGGAGGGACGCAGACAGGATTCACTTTTCCGGTTTTGCGCCGTACCCGCAGCTCTTCCCATAGCCGCTGCGGCCGCCGCTCTCCCTCACGTCGTTCAGCACGAAGCCCAGCAGCTTGGCTCCGGCGTACTCCATCTGGCCCACGGCCTTTTTCACGCTGTTCATCTCGGCCTCGCCGGAGCGGACCACAAACAGCACCCCGTCGATACAGGCGGCCAGCACCATGGCGTCGGTGACCAGATTGACGGGCGGGGTGTCCAGAATGATGTAGTCGAACCGCTCCCGCAGCTGCTCGATGAGCTTCTGCATCCCCTCGGACCCCAGCAGCTCGGAGGGATTGGGCGGCACATCGCCGGACAGCAGGACATGGAAGTTCTCCTGTCCGGTTTTCAGCAGAGCGGAGTCCAGCAGCTCCGGCTGGAGCAGGACGTTGCTCAGTCCGGCCCCGGACCGCAGCTCGAAGAGCCGGGCCTGCTTGGGGCGGCGGAGGTCGCAGTCGATGAGCAGGGTCTTCTTCCCCGCCTGTGCAAAGGCCAGGGCCAGATTGGCGGAGGTCATGCTCTTGCCCTCGCCCTGTTCGGCGGCGGTGACCATGACCACCTTGCTCCCGCTCCGGCCCGCCATGGAGAACATGACATTGGTCCGCAGGGACTTATAGGCCTCCTCCAGATAGAAGTCCTGTTCCTTTGTCAGCAGGTACTTCCGCTCGGTCCGGAGCTGCTCGACAGAGGTGGCAGCCGCCTTCTTCTTTCGGAAAAACATCACTTGCCGCCCTCCTTCTTCTCGGCCCCGCAGCCGTAACCATAGCCGTAGCCGCTTTTCCTTCTGCCGCTCTGCTCAAAGCAGGGGATCACGCCCAGCACCGGGGCGTCGAAATACTGGTTCAGGTCGTCCTCCGTCTTGACCCGCATATCAAAGAGATACCGCAGCGTCAGGACAAAGCAGGCCAGCAGCAGGCCCAGCAGCACACCCACCGCGATATTGCTCCGATAGCTGGGGGAGTCGGGCTCTTTGGGGACGGTGGCGTAGTCGATGATCTTGGCGGAGCTGCCCTCCACAAAGCCGGCAATGCGCTTGGGCGCCACGTTTGCCACCGCGTTGGCGATGTAGGCGGCGGTCTTGGCCTTGGGGTGGCTGATGTTCACCCGGAACATCTCCGTCTCCTCCACCTGCTCGGCGCTGAGCATCTGCCGCAGGGTCTCCGCATCGCAGTCCAGATCGCCCTCCCGGATGACCTCCTTCAGCACCGTGTCGCTCTTGATGATGTTCACATAGGTGCTGACCAGCCGCTGAGCGGTGGCCAGATTGCTGCTGGTGACCATCTGCAGCTTCTCATCGGGGACGTTGACATTGTTTACATAAATAGTGACCCCTGCCTTATAGAGCGGCGTCACAGCAAAGCGTGTATAGCCAAGGGCCAGCAGACCCAGCAGCAGAGCGGCGGCCAGAATGACCCGCCAATAACCGCCGAGATAGCGAAACAGCTTCCCCAGGTCGATTTCAAAGGTATTATCCTTCCCTCTCTTCATAGATGCCGTATTCCCCCTTCCAACGCGCTGATTTCCAGCGGAACAGGATTCTGTTCTATTCGGACCGTTTTAGGCCCGAATCCTACTCAGATTCAAACTCAGTCAGGTTTATTATATAGAAGGCCCTCAGTGAATGCAAGCGCCCCACAGTCTTTTCCCTGTGCTTCCCGGAACAATCCCGGTCTTTCGTTCCGCTTTATCCCATTCCGTTTCGTTGCGGTCCCTGCTTGCAAAAGAGAGAGGTCCGCAGACCTCTCTCCTGTTTTTTTCTGTGGAGTCTCAGCCCAGAGGCAGATACTCGTTTTTCAGATCCTCGTGGATCTTGGCCATGTTGGGGACCAGCACGGACATGCCCCGCCGGGTGGTGAGCTGATAGGCGTCATCCGCGGGGACGTGGTGGGTGGACAGCCGGAGCTGAGACAGCACCGGGGCCGTCTGGGTGACCAGCTTCAGCAGCTCGCCGTCGGACATGTCGGTCCGGACCATACCCAGGATCCGGTCCGCCAGATCCATGATGGTGGACAGGTCGGAGCCCTTAAACTTATTGAACAGGGCGGTCAGCACGTTTCTCTGCCGCTGGGTCCGGCCGAAATCAGAGTCCAGCTTCCGGATGCGGGCGTAGTTCAGGGCGGTCTTTCCGTCCATGTGGTTCATGCCTGCGGGCAGGCCCATCCAATCGGCCTCGCCCTGGGTCAGGCTGATATCCACGCCGCCCAGCAGGTCGATGATCTGCTCAAAGCCCTCGAAGTCCACCTCGATGCCGCCGTCCACGTGGACGCCGAAGTTCTCCTCCAGCACCCCGTACAGCATGGGGAAGCCGCCGAAGCAGTAGGCGGCGTTCAGCCGGTTATTGGAGTACCCCGTGGGAAACTTCACATAGGTGTCCCGGAGAAAGGAGATGAGGGACAGTTCCCTGGTCTTGGGGTTCAGACTGCACAGGATCATGCTGTCGCTCCGGGCCCGCTTGCCCGTCCGGGTGTCCTGACCCACCAGCAGGATATTGATCAGCTCCTCGTCGTTGAGCTTCTCAGCGGTCTCCAGCTCGGTCTTGTCCTCCTCCACGGGAGCGCCGGGCTCGTCGGTCTCGAAGCTCTCGTCCCCGGGCTGAATGACCTCGATCTCCTGGTGGTCGATCCGGTCGATTTTTCCCAGATAGTGCTTGGCCACGCCGAAGCCCGCCAGCCCCAGCAGTAAAATCAGCGCCAGGATGATGCCCAGCACCGTCATTGTCTTCTTTTTCACCGCAGTTCCTCCCTGCAACATGAGATTTTTTCTATTGTACCACAAATGTTCTCTGTTTTCCATCCCGGCCCCGTTTCTTCATGGATTTTTAACCTTTTCCCGCCATATTCCGTTTCGTGGACCCACCCCCGGCGAAACTTCCCGGTTTCCCCCGATTTCTATTGTGAATCTCCGGGAGTGATGGTATTATTGTACATATACGGTCCCGTCTCCGCCGCCGGATCGGTGCATTGACCCAGCGGCGCGTGTCCCGGAAACGAAGGGCTCTGCCAGTCGCAGAAAGGAGGACAACGCTCCGGCAGGCCCCTGTTTTTTATCAAAATCAGTTTTAGGAGGAATCATCCATGCGATCTAAGAACAGACGGTTGTTTGCGCTTTTCCTCACCCTGTCCATGCTGATGACCATCATTCAGCCCGCATTTGCGGCTCCCGCGCCCGCCGCAGAGGAACAACCTGCCGCCGAATACATCTATGAGGCCATCCCCAACGGCGAGACCTCTCCCATGTACACATCCGCCGCCGCCACCAGCGAGCAGGATCCCACCGTCGGTACCGACGGCCCTGCAAGCTGGGCCTTTGACGGCAGCAACGCCAACGGCTGGCATACCCGCTGGACCGGCCAGGCCCAGCCCGGCGAGGCCACCGCCCTGCCCTTCACCATTCAGTGGAGCATGGGCCGGGTCACCCACGTGGGCAAGCTGGACTATATCCGTAAGTCCGGCGCCAGCAACGGCATCTGGCAGGACGTCACCGTCTACGGCAAGAACGGCGAAGCCGACTGGCAGGAGATCGCCAAGTTTGCCGACCTGCCCAACGCAGGCGACAACGTGGCCGTCCCTCTGGTTTTCCCTCAGCCCGTGGACGTCACCGAGCTGAAGGTCACCGTCACCGCCTCCCACAACGTGGACACGGCCAGGACCTTCGCCTCCGCCGGTGAGATCATCGTCTACACCGCCAAAGAGACCACCCCTCCTCCCGTGGAGCACACCTACACCTTAAATATCACCACTCCCCTGCCCGTGGTACTGAACGAGGGCCAGACCGGCTCCGCCTCCTGCGTTCTGGTGGACGAGAACGGCAACGAGCCCGAGGGCGTGGTCTATGAGTGGTCCGCCCGCACCGGCTCCGTGGTCACCATGGAGGCCCAGACCGGCAAGACCGCCCAGTTCACCGCCGTGGGCGCGGGCTCCACCAACGTGCTGGTCAACGCCAAGTTCGACGGCGTCTCCTACTCCAAGGCCGTTGACATCACCGTCAACAAGGTGGAGCAGCAGTCCGTCTACACCCTGAACGGCGTGGACTACACCGCCGCCAGCCTGGAGGAGGCCATCACCGCCTCCCAGCTCATCCGGCCCAACCCCAACGCCCCCGACTTCATGCTCAACGACCTGAACAGCATCGAGTTCAAGTCCGGCGTGATCCGCAAGGACGACTTCGACTACATCAGCCGGCATGAGGACTACTTCGACTTCGAGCTGAAGACCTTCAAGATCAGCGACGAGGTGGTCCCCGTGGGTCTGTCCGAGGATGCCATCCCTCTGAATGCCTTCTATCTGAACGGCTCCTCCCCCGTGGGTCTGGAGACCGTCTATCTGGGCAGACAGATCAAGGGGATCAGCAACAGTGCCTTCGCCACCGCCAAAAACGTGACCAGCTTCGCCGCTCCCGGTGTGGAGTTCATCAAGAACGACGGCATCGCCGGTCTGTACAAGCTGAAAACCATCGACTTCCCCGCTCTGAAGGAGTTCAAGGGCATCACCAAGAACTACAACAGCTACGCCGAGACCGTGAACCTCCCCGGCGTGGAGTCCATCTCCTACGACGCCTTCCGCATGTTCGATCATCTGACCGACGTGACCCTGGGCGCTGTCCCTCCCACTATCCCCTATAACACCCTGCTCACCCTCCACGGCAGCGTGGAAGGCAAGGTGGATCTGCACGTCCCTGAGGAGGCCATCCCCGCCTATCAGGCCGACCCGTGCTACAACCCCGAAAACGGCCAGTGGGCCGGTCTGAATCTGGTCCTGCCTGAGATCACCGGCGTGGCCGAGGTCAACGGCACCGGCTACCCCACTCTGGATGCGGCCTTCGCCGCCGCCCCGGAGAACGCCGTGGTCCAGCTGCTGCAGAACGTGGCCCTCACCGCCGAGTCTCCCGCGCTGACCCTGACCAACAGCATCACCCTGGATCTGAACGGCTGCACCATCACCGGTGCGGGCGGTTCTGTCATCACCGTCCCCTCCGGCAAGACCCTGACCGTGACCGACAAGAGCCAGGCCAAGAGCGGCCAGATCATCGGCCAGCAGCTCACCGGCCCCGCCGCCGCTGACGCACAGGCCGTGGCCGTCAATGTGGCCGCCAACGGCGCTCTGATCGTCAACTCCGGCCGTCTGGTGGGTCAGGTCATCACCGGCGACACCGCCGTGGCCGACGGCCGCGCCGTCATGAGCAGCGGCACCGTCACCGTCAACGGCGGCCAGCTGGTGGGCGTGAAGCTGGACGGCAGCCTCACCCAGTCCACCGGCACCTTCGCCGCCTACGGCGTGTGGAACATGAGCGCCCTCACCACCGTGAAGGGCGACGCTCAGGTGGTGGGCCTGGAGATCTCCGGCAATGCCGCCACCGGCAGCACCGCCGCCGTCCTCAGCTACCACGCCGTCACCGCGGACGAGAACGCCAAGCTGTACGGCACCCTGTTCCTCAACAGCGGCTCCGTCCAGTCCGGCGATTTCAAGTCTGACGCCATCTCCGTCCTCATGGGCTCCCGGGACGTCATTGTCAATGGCAGCGCCCAGCTGATGGCCGTGAAGGACGCCTCCTCCGTCCGCGCCAAGGACTGCTCCGCCATCCGCTATCTGGCCGACGGCTCCGTCACCGTCAGCGGCGGCGTGCTGGCCTCCGCAGGCGGCCCCGTGGTCAAGATGAGCAGCGGCAAGCAGCTCACCATCACCGACGGCAGCTTTACCGCCCACAACGGCACCTGCGTGGCCCTGTACGGCGACAAGACCGCTCTGGCCATCAGCGGCGGCCTGTTCCAGTCCCAGCAGGAGTACCGTAACGCCGATGTGGAGGACTACCGCACCACCAAGACCTCCGGCGTCACCGGCGGCGTCTTTGCCCACGACTTTGCAGAGGGCCAGAACGCCCCTGCCCTGCTGACCGAGGGCTACATGACCCAGCGCGGCGACCTGTCCGACAGCGGCTGGACCCCCAGCCAGTCCGGCAAGCAGTTCAAGGTGGTGGAGTTCGTCGAGGCCAAGCTCACCGCCAAGGTCAACGGCACCGAGTATCCCGGCGCTGATCTGGCCGATATCGTGGCCCAGGCGGGCGGCGTGGACGCCGTCACCACCCTGGAGATGCTCTCCGGCACCGTCACCCAGGCCGACCTGACCCTGCTCAAGGACATGGTCAACCTGTCTGAGCTGACCATGGACCTGGACGGCGACCTGGAGGTCCTCAACGCCGCAGGCCGGCCCACCACCGTCATCGCTCCCGGCGAGGCCCAGATCGTCTACTCCGACGTAGCCGTCAGCGGCAGCAGCCACACCCCTCTGAAGAAGCTGTCCATGGCAGGCTTCACCGAGATCCGGCAGAACGGTCTGAAGAAGGACACCGAGCGGGGCACCCGGGGCAATCCCGGCTTCACCCATATCTACCTGCCCGACGTAGTCACCGTGGGCGATATGGCGCTGTATAACATGACCAACCTGGGCACTCTGGACCTGCGCTCTGCCAAGACCATCGGTGCCAGCGCCTTCTACGGCGACAAGCACCTGCGGAACCTGACTCTGGACGTGGTGGAGACCATCGGCAGCAACGCCTTCAACGGCACCGACGATCTGACCACCTTCACCTTCCCCGCCACCCTGAAAAAGCTGGACAACATCGCCTTTGCCAAGTCCGGCAGCAACAACACCAAGACCATCCACATCACCATGCTGGGTGAGACCGCGCCCCAGATGACCGGCACCAACTTCAAGGGCGCCAAGCGCGGCTCCACCATCACCGTGCCCTACAGCGGCCTGACCTCCTACGTGAAGAACTTCAACGTGGACGGCTACGCCAAGCTGGTCCAGTTCGACGGCGTGGACGTGCTGGCCGACGGCGCTTACCGGGTGAAGTTCAACGGCGCAAACTCCTGGGAGTACGCCTCCGCCTTTGTCAAGGAGGGCGAGGCCCTCAAGGCCACCCAGATCCCCAGCTTCGCCGCCCCCGTGGAGGGTCAGCAGCTGATGGGCTGGGCCCTCAAGAAGAACAGCAATGACATTCTGTTCAACGGCGCGGGCTACGTCCCCACCGCCGATACCGAGGTCTACGCCGTGTTCCAGACCCCTCCCGTGGTGGTTGAGTACACCGTGACCTTCCAGGCCGAGGGCATGGAGGACGTAGTGGCCAAGGTCAACTCCGGCGAGAAGGTCGGCACCCTGCCCGAGGCTCCCGCCAAGACCGGCTACACCTTCGACGGCTGGTTCGACGGCGAGACTGAGATCACCGCCGACACCGTGGTGGAGGACAACATCACCGCCACCGCTAAGTACACCGTCAACGCCTACGACGTGACCTTCAAGGCCGACGGCCAGCAGGACGTGGTTGTCTCCGTCAGCTACGGCCAGACCATCGGCTCCAAGCTGCCCAAGGCTCCCGCCAAGACCGGTTACACCTTCAACGGCTGGTTCGACGGCGAGACCGAGATCACCGCCGACACCGTGGTGGAGGGCAATATCACCGCCACCGCCAAGTACACCGTCAACGCCTACGACGTCACCTTCAAGGCCGAGGGCCAGCAGGACGTGGTGGTCTCCGTCAATTACGGCGAGAAGATCGGCTCCAAGCTGCCCAAGGCTCCCGCCAAGACCGGTTACACCTTCAACGGCTGGTTCGACGGCAAGACTGAGATCACCGCTGACACCGTGGTGGAGGGCAATATCACCGCCGCCGCAAAGTACACTCTGAACACCCACACCGTCACCGTGGACGGCGTGGAGTATCAGAACGTGCCTTACGGCACCGCTCTGGACCAGTACCTGACCCAGCCCGGCAAGAAGCCCGGCCACACCTTCGCAGGCTGGACCTGTGAGGGCAAGCCCGTCACCGCCGACACCCTGGTGGAGCAGGACATGGTGGTCCTCTCCAACTGGAACTTCGACGTGTTCACCGACGTGGCAAAGAGCGACTGGTTCTATGAGCAGGTCCGCTACGCCACCTTCAACGGCCTGTTCAGCGGCGTCTCCGGCACCGAGTTCGGTCCCGCCGTCGGCATGGACCGGGCCATGGTGGTCCAGGTCCTGTACAACCTGGCCGGTAAGCCCGACGTGGCGCTGAACCACGACTTTGACGACGTGGACAACACCCAGTGGTACGCCGAGGCCGTGGCCTGGGCCGTGAAGGAGGGCATCGCCTCCGGCTACGGCAACGGCCAGTTCGGCCCCACCGACCGCATCGACCGCCAGCAGATGGCCGTCATGCTGTACGCCTTCTCCGGCAAGCACCCCGCCCAGGCGGAGATGAACTTCGCCGACGTGGATGAAATCGACTCCTGGGCCCGTGAGGGCATGGAGTGGGCCGTGGCCCAGGGCATCATGGGCGGCGTGGGCGGAAACCTGATTTCTCCCCACACCACCACCACCCGTGCAGAGGCCGCCGTCATGATCGGCAACTTCTACCAGATGGACAAGTAAATCCCCCTTTTCCCGCTTCCGACACAGCAAAAAAGAGCCGCCCTTCGGGGCGGCTCTTTTGTATTTCCTTCTGCAAAACGTAATTTTACGATATTACCGTACTTCCTTCCAATATCTGTATTTTCAGTTAGCATAATGTATTTTTTCCCCCATTTTCAAAAGAAAAATCCGGTATTCTTGCCGTTTGATTTCGCCCTTCAAATGGTCTATAATTGCCTGGTAAAATCAATAAATATAAATTTTTAGTAAATTATTATTTTATGTAGGATAGGGCCGCGGATATGAAGGACTTACTGCTCTCTCTTTTGAATGATGCGCGGCTGGGCATCGGTTCCGATCCCCAGCCCGGTGATTACCAGCTGCTGCACCATATGGCCCAGGAGCATCAGGTCTCCGCGCTCATTTATAACCAGCTCTACCACTTTCCCGGCCTGCCCGCCCAGCTGAAGGCGGAGTGGAGCCGGGAGGCCCTCAGCATCAACGCCTTTCAGGCCATGCGGAGCGCCCGGTTTCTGGAGCTGTACCGCCGACTGCGCGAAGGCGGGGTGAACGCGCTGGTGGTCAAGGGCATTGTCCTGCGGAGTCTCTACCCCCAGCCGGACAACCGCCAGTCCAACGACGAGGATGTGTACATCCCCATGGACCAGTTCCCGCTGGCCGCTCAGATCTTACAGGACAGCGGCGTGACCCTCCGCCATCAGGGGCTGTTTGAATATGCCCTGCTGGACCCCTCCTGCGGTCTGTCCATCGAGCTCCACGGGGCCCTCTTCGACCCGGATACTCCGGTGCTGGCCCGGTATCAGGCCCTCTTTTCCGACAGCTTCCGCAGCCCCGCCCTCCACAACATCGACGGCGTCCCCGTCTATTCCCTGTCCCACGACCTGCATTTTCTCTTTCTGGTCACCCATCTGGCCAAGCACCTTCTGTTCAGCGGGGTGGGCATCCGGCAGGTTTTGGACATCGTCATGTATGCCGAGGCCTTTCTGGACCAGATCAACTGGCCCGACGTATACGACAAGCTGGACCGTCTGGGCCTGCTGACCCTCACCGCCAATCTCATGGCCATCGGCCGGAGCTGCTTCCACATGGATCGGGCGGTGCCGGTGCCGGAGGTGCCCACCGACTTTGAGCCTCTGCTCCGGGACATCCTCAGTGCGGGGGTGTTCGGAGCCTCCTCCCAGGCCCGGCTCCACTCCGCCTCCTTCACCCTGGCGGCGGCGGAGGGTGAGCGGAAGCTCTCCCCGGTCAGCCGCCTGTTCCCGCCCCGGCGGGAGCTGGAAAAGCGGATGGAGTACAGCTATTTGCGGGAGAAGCCCTGGCTCCTCCCGGCGGCCTGGGGAAAGCGGCTCCTCTCCTACCTGTCCCGGCGGGAGTCCGCCCGGCAGGAGCAGGAGACGCTGGCGCTGGGCGAACAGCGGGTGGCGCTGCTGAGAAAGTACGGGGTGATCCTATGAGCATCTCCCTGTATCAGCTGGGCGAGCTGGTGTTCACTCTGGAGGCTTCCGGCGTCCCCGTGCCGAAGAACTTTGAAATGTTCCGCATTTCCGCCGGGACCCCCGCCTATCACTACGAATTTCAGCTGGTGGACAGCCTGTGCTGGGACCGGACGGACTTTCAGGTCCATAAGGACGCCCTGTGCATCGCCGTCCGCGGCGGCCTGGAGACCCGGTATCTCTGCCTGCCCGGGCAGGATCACCCCTACGCCGTCAGCGAGGAGCTGGGCGCCGCCCACACAAGGGTCCGCATCGCCCGGACCGATCTGTCCTGGCTGGCCTTCGACAACGTGTTCTGTTCCCTGCTCTCTCTGGAGCGGCGGATGTTCCCCCTGGACTTTTACGTCCTCCACAGCGCCTACACGGTCTACGAGGGCCAGGCCATTCTGTTCACCGCACCCAGCGGCGTGGGCAAGTCCACCCAGGCCGAGCTATGGGAGAAGCACCGGGGCGCACACCTCATCAACGGGGACCGCTCTCTCCTGCACTTCCGGGGCGGGCGGCTGTACGCCTCCGGGTGGCCGGTCTGCGGCTCCTCCGGAGTCTGCCGGAACGAATGCTACCCCGTCCGGGCCATCGTCCTGCTGGAGCAGGCCGGGGAGAACCGGGTGGACCGTCTGACTGAGCAGGAATACACCCTGCGGCTCATGCGGGAGCTGACCATCAACTATCACAACCCCAAATTTTTCGACGGAGCCCTGGACTTTCTCTCCCGGCTGGTTGCCGGGGCGGACCTGCGGCGGCTCCGGTGCGATATCAGCCTACAGGCGGTGGAGTGTCTCCATGCGGCCCTGTACTCAGACCCATCACAGGAGGAAACAACATGGAGCAAACCCTGAAATTTATGGCCCGGCCCGGCTTTATGGTCCGGGAGGTGGCGGGCGAAACCCTGCTCATCGCCATCGACACCGGAAACGTCCGCCTGCGCGGAGACAAAAAGCTGCCCTCCTTCAACGGCATGGTGCGGCTGAACTCCCTGGGTCTGTTCCTGTGGAAGGCTCTGGAGCAGCCCCGCACCATCGACCAGCTGGCCGCCGCCGTGGAGGAGTCCTTCGACGCCGAGGGCCAGGATGTCCGGGGCGATATCGCCGCCTTTCTGGACACCGGGGTCCGGAATCAGCTGATTTTCCTGATTCCGGATAAAGTGGGAAATAACGGTAAATAAGTTATGGAAAACTATGTAAATAACTATTTCCATTGACTTTTTCCCATATAGAGTGATAATATCGTTCTGATACATGATGTGTCCTCTTCCTTTTTTGGTGGTATGGAGGAGCGGGCGCACCTCTGTATTCCGGAGCGGCTTCGCTCTTTCATTGAAGTAAAGGAGGAACTATTTATGAAAATGCGTTACGAGAGACCCAGCATGGACGTGGAGCAGTTCATGGCCAACGAGTACATCGCCGCCTGCGGCGACAGCGGCACCAACTATCTGTTTGAGTGCAATGCCCCCAAGGGTGATCTGTACTACTTCTCCAAGTCTGACGGCGTTCTGGATGGCATTTACAACGGCAACGGAGGGAAGAAATATATCGGCGGCTTTTCCCCCTGTGGTAAGAAGCACCCCACCAACAGTTCCAATGATTTCTACGAGGGCTTTGTCGACTACAACGGCAACGGAACATACGATCCCAACGGAGGAACGAACCGGCAGGGCAAAAAAACTCCCCCTGAGTCCGTCATCGTTTGGATCGAGAGAGGCTTCTTCGGCAGCATTAAAAACGCACACGCTACCAAGAACCTGGATATCGACAGCTGGGAGACCGCAAAGTCCTGATTTTCACGCATAAATCCACCAAAGGGGCCGGAAACCTGGTTTCCGGCCCCTTTTATTACAGAGCAGAAGGAGCGCTTCATGGAGGTACTGGAGGGGGCAAGCACCCTGGAACGGAATATTTTACGGCAGGCGAAGGCGGCCCGGCTCCCGGTGAACGGCAGTATGGAGCTGACGCCGCTGTGCAACATGAACTGTGACATGTGCTATGTCCGGCTGAGCCGGGCCCAGATGGAGGCCCGGGGCAGACTGAAAACCGGGGCGGAGTGGCTCCGGCTGGGCCGGGAGATGAAGGGGGCCGGGGTGCTGTTCCTCCTGCTCACCGGCGGCGAGCCCCTGACCCACCCCGATTTCAAGGAGCTCTATCTGGGGCTGCGGGCGCTGGGCATGATCCTCACCATCAACACCAACGGCACCCTCATCGACGAGGAGTGGGCCGCTTTTTTCGGCCAGTACCCGCCCCGACGCATCAATATCACCCTCTACGGGGCGGATAACGGGGCCTATGAGCGGCTGTGCCACCGGCCCGGCGGCTTTGACTGCACCGTGAACGCCATCCGTCTGCTGAAGCAGAACGGGGTGGATGTGAAGGTCTCCAGCAGTCTGACCCGGGCCAACCGGGACGACTGGCCCCGCATCCTCCGCATCGGCCAGGCGCTGGACGTCCCCGTCCGCATGGACACCTACATGTGTCCCGCCACCCGGGAGCGCAATAAACCCTTTGAACAGCAGGTCCGCATGGACCCGGAGGAGGCCGCCCGCACCCGGGTGCAGGTCCTCCGGGCCGAGATGGGCGACGAGATCTTTCTGCAATCGGCGGCGCTCCAGCTGAACCGGGCCGCCCACGGCCCCGCAGAGCCGGGCCGCCGGGGTCTGCGGTGCATGGCGGGCAGCTGCTCCTTTGCGGTGAACTGGCAGGGAAAGCTCCGACCCTGCGTCATCTCCTCCGCCCCGGAGGAGGACGCATTTTCTCTGGGGTTTTCCACCGCATGGGCCCGGCTTGTGGACAAATCTGAGGAATTGCAGCTCAGCCCCACCTGCGCCGCCTGTCAGCTGCGGGATGTGTGCATCACCTGCGCCCAGTACGCCCTGTACGAGTGCGGAGCCTGTGACACCGTTCCCGCCTATCTCTGCCGCTACACCCGTGAAACCCTGCGGGAGATGGACCGGGTGTCCAAGCTCATCCGGCAGACAGCCGGAGTTCAGGAGGTCTGTCCATGATCGATATACACAGCCACGTGCTCCCCGCCGTGGACGACGGCGCGGTGGACGTGGAAATGGGCCTTGCCATGCTGGACCTCGCCTGCCGGGACGGCACCGACGCCATCATCCTGACCCCGCATTACGCCCCTGTGGTGGGCTATGACAACCCCAGAGAGAAGATCGAGGACCTGTTCGGCCAGTTCCGCCGCATCGTCCGGGAGGCGGGCATCCCCATCGACCTGTTTCTGGGCTGTGAGTACCTGATGGAGAGCGCCGACCGCTTCCGCCGGGAGTGGCAGACCATCCGCACCCTCAACGACACGGACTATCTGCTCATGGAGTTTTTCTTCGAGGTGCCGGAAAACGAGATTCTCCGGGGCATCGACGCGGTGCTGGACAAGGGCCTCACCCCCATCATCGCCCACCCGGAGCGGTACGACTGTGTAAAACTGTTCCCCGGCTTCGGGGAGGAGATGGTCCGCCGGGGCGCCTTCCTCCAGATGAACAAGGGCAGCCCTCTGGGCGCCTTCGGCCGCCACAGCCGGGAGGCCGCCATGGAGCTGATGGACCGGCGTCTCTACTCCCTGGTTGGCAGCGACGCCCACCGCCCCGCAGGCCGGGACCCCCGCATGTCTGAAACCTATGACTATCTGTGCCGCTGCTTCGGGCGGCGGTACTGTGACCGGATTTTCATGGAAAACCCGGATCAGCTGCTCCGAAACGAGCCATTCCACACCAGAGGTGAGTATCCCCATGAAGAAATTTGATCAAAAGCTGCTGGCCTTCCTGCTGGCGGCCTGCTGTCTGTACGGCGGCTTCCTGCTGTACGACAGACTCAGCACCCGGCTCAGCACCGGGCCGGAGCTGACCGTCCCGGAGGAGGCGGTGCAGGTCAGCGTGGCGGACCCTGCCTCCGCTCTGCTGGCGGGCGTCACGGCCAAAGACGCCCAGGACGGCGACCTGACGGGCCGGGTGTTCGTGGAGTCCCTCTCTCCCATGGACGAGCAGGGACAGCGCACCGTGACCTACGGCGTGTTCGACCGGGACGATCAGGTGACCCGTGCCTCCCGTCCCCTCCGGTATACCGACTACGCACCCCCGGTGTTCTCCCTCAATGCCCCGCTCCTCTTCCCCTCTGAGGTGGACGACGGAACCGTGCTGAATCGGCTGACCGTGTCCAGCGTGCTGGACGGGGATTTGTCCAACCAGATCATGATCGAGAGTGCAGAGGAGGAAAACGGCGTGTACACCGGCCACTTCTCCGTGACGGACAGCGCCGGGACCGTCTCCCGCATTGCGCTGAAGGTGTCCTTCCTGCACAACGACCCCTCCTATCAGATCGGGCTCAGCCAGTATCTGGTCCGGGTGGCACCCGGCACCCCCATCGACCCCAGGTCCTACCTCCAGACGGTCACCATGATGAACATGGACTACAGCGACCTGCTGGACGAGGTGGAGGTCCGCACGGACTACAATCCTCAGGTCCCCGGGACCTATGAATTTATCTATCAGTTACAGCGCCCCAACGGCGATTTCGGCACCACCAAGCTGGTGGTCATTGTGGAGTGAGGAGTCGGCATGGAACAGACTGAAAACAGAGAATTGAAGAGCCTGCTGACCAACCTGCTGTGCATGGCCGCAGGCGTCCTGCGGCAGTGGCGTGTGCTGCTGTGTGCAGTCCTGCTGGTGGGCATGGCCGCCGACGTGGTCCGGACCCTGAATTACCAGCCCCGGTACAGCGCCTCGGTGGAGGTGACGGTCCGGAGCGCAGAGAACACCTACGGCGACCTGGAGGGCGCACAGAGCTACCTCACCGCCCTGGAATACGTCCTCAACGGACAGGTGGCCCAACACTTTGTCCGGGAGACCATCCAGGCCCCGGAGATCCCGCTCCACTGCACCATCTCCCGCCAGGGCGGCACCAACCGGGGCACCCTGGTCATGACCTCCGACTCCCGCCAGCACGCCTATTTCGGCCTCAGCGCCCTGCTGGACTGGTACCGGACCACCGGCGTCACCCTGGACAAGAAGTACACCCTGACCCAGCAGGATCAGGTCCGCTTTTCGCCTCAGCCTCTGACCCTCAACCGGCACGGACGGAATTTCCTGCTGGGCGGGGCGGTCAGCGCGGTGCTGGTCACCGCAGCTCTGGCCCTGCTGGAGTTCCTGCGGAAGGTCGTCCGCACCCCGGAGGACGTGGAGCAGGAGCTCAGCTGCCGTCTGCTGGCCAAGATCCCCAGAGAGCACAAGCCCAGAGGCAAGCAGTTCTGGAAGCGGAGCAAGCAGGCCCTGCTGATCTCCTCCGTGAAAACCAGCCTGCCCTACCGGGAGGCCATCCGGAAGCTGCGGCACAAGCTGGAAGCCTCCGCCGAAAAGCATCACTACAAGACCATCCTCATCACCAGCGCCGGAGAAAACGAGGGCAAGTCCTCTCTGGTGGCCAATCTGGCCCTCTCCCTGGCCATGAATCAGCACAGGGTCCTGCTGCTGGACTGCGACCTGCTGAAGCCCGCCATTCACAAGATCTTTGAGCAGGACAACAGCAAAAAGAACCTGAACAACTACCTGTTGAGCAAGGAGAAGTCTCCCGACTGGCGGGAGCAGGTCATCCCTCTGCCCCGGCAGCACATCTCCGTCCTGCCGGCCCGGCCCGCCGAATGCACCGAGGAGCTGCTGGAGAGCCGCCGTCTGGCTCAGCTGCTCCGGCAGGCCCGGGAGGAGTACGACTATATCATCATCGACACCCCGCCCGCAGGTGCACTCAGCGACGCGGTCCAGCTCAACGCCCTGGCGGACGCCTCTCTGCTGGTGGTGCGGCAGAACTCCTCCGGCTGTGACATCATCAACGAGACCATCGCCCGGATGACCACCGCAAAAAACAATCTGGCGGGCTGTGTCTACAACGCCCGCTACGCCGAGCTGTTCTCCAGCCGCTCCGGCAGCCCCGGGAAATACGCCTACGGAAGGGATCGGTGAACCATGGAGATCAGAGAAGAAGATAAAATCGACCTGGGCAAATACTTCGGTGGGGCCCTGCGGGCCTGCCGCAAGCTGAAAAAGTACCTCCTGCCGGTCCTGCTGGTGTGCATCCTCGTCTCCGGACTGAAAACCGCCCTGTTTTTCCACACCACCTACAGTGCACAGGCCCTGTTCATCGCCCACACCGCCAAGCAGGAGAGCTCTCTGGCGGCCCAGAGTCAGGACGAGGACTTTCTGAACACCTTCAACAGCATCCTCAGCGGCCCCATGATGCGGGAGGTGGTGACGGAGCAGCTGGGACTGGACCCCGCTCTCCCCTTCCCCGCCCAGATCCGGCTGGCTCCCATTGCAGAGACCGGCCTCATCCGTCTGGTGGTCACAGCGGAGGACCCCGCCACCGCTTATCAGGTGGCCGACTGCATTCTCAAGCACTACAACTACGTCACCCAGCAGGTCATCAGCGACGCCCGGCTCACCGTGGTGGACACCCCGGTGCAGGCCCGGCAGCCCGACGCCGCCCCGGACTACCTGGGCAGTCTGGTGAAGGGCGGTGTGGAGGGTCTGCTGCTGTGCGCCGTCATCGTGCTGGTCTACTCCCTGCTCCGCCGCACCGTGGTGGACAGCGACGACATCCGGGACCGGCTCCATCTGACCATGCTGGCCAAGGTGCTCTGCCACCCCGACCGGGGTGAGGGCCCCGAGGCCCTGTTCCTCACCAATCCCCACGTGAACTACGGGGTCCGGAAGTCCTTCTACGACGTCTTTGCGGCCCTGGAGAAGAAGCACCGGGAGGACGGCTCCAAGGTCTTTCTGGTGACCAGCCCCATGCCCGGCGAGGGCAAGACCATGGTGGCACTGAACACCGCCCTCCGTCTGGCCCGGAACGGCAGCCGGGTGGCGCTGGTGGACCTGGACCTGCGGAAGGACACCCTGTTCACCGGCCCGGACAGCGCCGCTCTGGGGGAAAAGATCGCCGCCTATCTGGACGCCTACCACCAGCCGCCTCTGGAGGTGCTGACCCGGCAGTCTGAGTCCTTCCGGCCCATCTTCGAGAAGAAGGATATCACCGCCGGGCTGGAAAGCCGGGCATTTGCTCAGCTCCTGGCCGACCTGCGGGAGCAATACGACTATATCCTGCTGGACGCCCCCTCCCTCCACATTTTGCAGGACGCCTTCATGGCCGCCAGACTGGCCGACAGCGCCGTGGTGGTCCTCCGGCAGGATCAGGACTCCTGCGCCGCCATTCTGGACGCCCTGGACGAGCTGAACGCCGATATCCCCTCCATTCTGGGCGTGGTCCTCAACGGGGTCCGGCCCAGCCTCTTCGACAGCGAGGCGGGCAGCTACGGCTATGGCTACGGGTACGGCTACGGCTATGGCTACGGGTACGGGTACGGCTCCAGATCCGGCCGCAGCCGCAGCGAGAGCCGCTGAAACTTCACTTTTTACTGAGAAACGGAGGAACTATGGACGAAAAACAGAAGGACAGCACCCTCTCCTCTGACTCTCTGCGCATCCTCATCGGCCGATGGAAAGACGGCACCTTCGGAGAGATCATCGACGACTGGAAGTGGATCTTCACCTACAGCGCCAAATACAAGGGGGCCATCCTCTTCTATATTCTGCTGGGCATGTTCAGCACCTGTCTGGGTCTGGTCAGCACCGTGGCGGGCAAGTACATGATCGACATCATCACCGGCTTCCGCTTCGACAAGCTGACTCTGCTGGCCGGGGTCATGCTGGGCAGTGCAGTATTCAGCATGCTCTTTTCCAGCGTACTGAGCCGCATCACCGCCAAGCTGAGCATCTATATCAATCAGGACATTCAGGCCGATATTTTCGACAAGATCATGGATGCGGACTGGATGGCCATGAACCGCTACAGCAGCGGCGACGTACTCAACCGCTTCAACAGCGACGTGGGCACCGTCAGCGGCAACGCCATCAACTGGCTGCCCTCCATCATTCTGGCCCTCTTCAACTTTGCAGCCACCTTCTGTGTCATCTTCTGCTACGACCGGTTCATGGCCTTTCTGGCCCTGGGCACCGCCCCCTTCCTCATGCTCATGAGCAAGATCGTGGTGAAGAAACAGCGGGAGTACAACAAAAAGGTGCGGGAGATGAGCAGCGATATGATGAACTTCGAGGTGGAGACCTTCTGCAACTTCGACACCATCAAGTCCTTCGGCACCGCCCCGCTGTACAGCCGAAAAATGCGCTCCTGGCAGGAGAAATTCAAGGACATCAGCCTGCGGTTCAATCTGTTCTCCATCAAGACCGGGCTGGTCATGTCGGTGGTGGGGACGGCGGTCAGCTTTCTGGCCTTCGGCTACTGTCTGTACCGGCTGTGGAGCGGCGCCATCACCTACGGCACCATGACGCTGTTCCTCCGGCAGGAGAGCCAGCTGTCCGGGGCCTTCGGCAGTCTGGTGGGCATCATCCCCGCCTTTTTGAACAGCTCCGTCTCCGCCCACCGTATCCGGGAGCTGGTGGAGCTGCCCCGTGAGGTCCACATCCCCGAGAGCACCCGGTTCGACGAATACCGCGCCGAGGGCTTCCAGGTCCGGATGCAGGACGTGTCCTTCGCCTATGTGGAGGACCGGACCGTCATCCGGGACTCCGGCTTCCGGGCCAGCCCCGGGGAGATCGTGGCCCTCATCGGACCCTCCGGCGAGGGCAAGACCACCATGATCCGGCTGATTTTGGGTCTGGTCCGGCCCGGCTCCGGCCAGGTGGAGCTGGTGGCCCAAAACGGCGAGGCCATCCCCATGAACGCAGAAACCCGGCACCTTTTCGCCTACGTCCCCCAGGGCAACACCATTCTCTCCGGCACCATTGCGGAAAACCTGCGGATGGTGAAGGAGGACGCCACCGACGAGGAGCTCATCGAGGCGCTGAAGATCTCCTGCGCCTGGGACTTTGTGGGGAAGCTGCCCGACACCATCCACACCGCTCTGGGCGAGCGGAGCCGGGGTCTGTCCGAGGGCCAGGCCCAGCGGCTGTCCATCGCCCGGGCCGTCCTGCGGGACGCCCCCATTCTCCTGCTGGACGAGGCCACCTCCGCTCTGGACGTGACCACCGAGCGGCAGGTCCTGCGGAACATCATCCAGCAGCGGCCCAACAAGACCTGCATCGTCACCACCCACCGGCCCAGCGTGCTGAACCTGTGCCAGCGGGTCTACCGGGTGGTAGACACCAGGGTCACCCAGCTGGACGAGGCGGAATCCGCCAGAATGGCCATGGATTTTTGAGTTTTTCGATGATAATAAAGCAGCCGATGGGCCCCATCGGCTGCTTTTTCTGTCCTTTCAGATTGTTCTCTTGTGAAAATAAATAATTTGATTGTCTCTCTTCCCCATTTATGGTACATTATAGATAATAGCCCTCTCTCTCCGGAATTATGTTCTATCTCTGCGGAACATAGTTCCTTTTTTCGCTGCGGGAGGGTTTACCAGAACCCACACAGAAGGGAGGACCGTCCGTATTTTCCCCACTCACTATCGGTAAGGAGGCATGATTTATGCATCACCAGAAGAAAAGACTGTTTGCTCTGTTCCTCACCCTGTCCATGCTGCTGAGCGTTGTTCAGCCCGTTTTTGCAGCCGGAGCTCCCGCTCCCGCCGCAGAGACCTACGCCTATGAACAGCTGGACCGCACCAAAATGAGCGGGTTCACCGCCACCACCCAGAAGGATCCTCCCCAGTGGAACGACGGCCCCGCCGCCTACGCCTTTGACGGCCGTCTGGACACCGCCTGGCACTCCGACTACAACGACAAGACCCTGCCCCAGTCCATCGAATGGGAGCTGGGCGGCTCCTACGCCGTGGGTCAGATCGTAGCCCAGAAGAAGGCCGGCGGCAACAACGGTATCTGGAAGAATATCAAGGTCGAGGGCAAGCAGGGCGACCAGTGGGTCCTGCTGGGCACCGCTGAAAACCTGCCCAACGCCGACGCCACCGTCACCTTCCAGCCCCAGACTGTGTCCGCTCTGCGCATCACCGTTCTGGACTCCCACAACACCCAGTCCGGCGTGAAGTACGCCTCTGTGGGTGAGATCAGCGTGTACGAGGCCGTCCCCGCAGGCTCCGAGGCCAAGCAGGCCCTCCGGGCCGCCGTGAAGGAGGCCGAGCGGTACTCTGCCGCCGGTTACACCGCTGACAGCTTCGCAGCCCTCACCGCCGCCCTGGACCAGGGCCGTCAGGTCCTGAGCAACCCCGACGCCGGTGATGCCGCTTACACCGCCGCCGCCGAGCAGCTGACCCAGGCCATCCGGGGCCTGGCCATGGACCCTGAGTTCATCGCACCCGGCGCACCCGCCAACGGCCAGACCCAGAAGTCCCCCTTCATCTCCGGCACCGCGGGCAGCACCAACTTCCGCATCCCCTCCATCATCACCCTGAAGCACCAGAAGGACAGTAAGCTCAATGGCCGTCTGGTGGCCGCCATCGACGCCCGCTGGAACCACACCGGCGACGCCTGCGCCCTGGACACCATCCTCAGCGTCTCCGACGACCAGGGCGAGACCTGGAACTACTCCTTCCCCAACTTCTTCAACGACAGCACCAACGCCAAGGCCAACAACGCCACCGCCTTCATCGACCCCGTCATGGTGGAGGGTGAGGACGGCACCATCTATCTGATGGTGGACCTGTTCCCCGGCGGTGTGGCCATCAACACCGCGCCCCGCCGCCCCGCCCGTGAGAGCGGCTACCACAACATCGACGGCAAGGACCGTCTGGTCCTGCACACCATGACCGGCGAGACCCAGACCGCCGACAACTACAGCTTCTACGTGGGCGATTTCGCCGACGTAGGCGGCAAGACCCTGGCTCCCGTGCTGGCCCGGGACGGCGACAAGCAGACCGCCGCCTACTACGTGGACCAGCACTACTACCTCTACGACGCCGACAAGCAGCCCATGTACTGCCGTCAGCTGGAGGGCAACGCCAACGGCGCCAACTTCGTCCAGCAGAACGTGTTCTTCTACAACGCCGACCTGCACGTCCGGGACGCCTCCTATCTGTGGCTGGTGTCCTCTCAGGACGGCGGCAAGACCTGGAGCGTCCCCTCCATTCTGAACCCCATGATCCGCAAGACCGAGGGCACCGACATGTTCTACGGCGTGGGCCCCGGCGCCGGTCTCAGCTTTGTGGACCAGAAAAAGACCAACGTCATCCTGCTCCAGGGCTACACCTTCACCCTGGGCATGTCCAACTATAACCAGATCACCAGCTTCGTCTACACCGCCGACAACGGCAGGACCTGGCACCGCGGTCCCGACGCCACCAACGGCGGCCACTGGTCCAGCGAGAGCGCTCTGGTCCAAATCGACGAGACCACCGTCCGCCAGTTCTACCGCGACGGCTCCAACGCGCTGAACTACACCGACTTCATCTGGAACCCCGAGACCCAGGAGTTCACCACCGACGCCGCCTCTGTGGCCGTCCCCGGTGCCTCCAAGACCTCCAATAACCAGCTGTCCGCCATCCGCTGGTCCAAGACCGAGGACGGCAAGCCCGTCTATCTGGTCTCCACCGCCAACGGCGGCGGCGGTAACCGCTCCAACGGCCGTATCTTCGTGCTGACCCTGGAGGAGGACAAGACCATGCAGGTACTGAACACCTTCGAGGTCAACCACTCCAAGTACGGCTACTCCAGCCTCACCGAGACCGCTGACGGCTCCGTGGCCCTGTTGTACGAGGGTCAGACCAAGGACAACCGCTACGGCGAGGACATCTACTTCCAGCTCATCACCGAGGACCAGCTGATCCCCGTCATGCCTGAGAAGAAGGTGGACCTGAAGGTGGGCCAGACCGTGACCTTCCCCCTGGAGGGTCAGCTCGAGTCCGTCACTCCCGACGGCATCGTGGAGGCCAACGTCATCACCAACACCGAGAGCAAGCCCCAGGGCCTGATCGGTGTGGACACCACCTTCTCCGCCGGTGTGCAGGATCTGGACACCGCCCTCTTCACCTTCCACAAGCAGGGCGAGGGCAATGCCTTCCAGATCACCGCTGACTACAAGGGCCAGACCATCTACATGCAGCTGAACACCGCAGGCGGCACCGGCGGCTATCCCATGGCCGGTACTGCCGAGGGCGCCATGGCTCTGGAGGAGGTCCCCGGCGTTGCCTACCGCTTCTTTATCAAGAACGCCACCGGCGGCAGCCGCTACCTGTACTTCTGGAAGGACGGCAAGTGCCTGTTCGACGCCATCGGCAGCATGTCCGACCAGTACAAGGAGGGCTCCTCCTTCCTGCTGTACCGCCCCGCCGAGGAGGGCGAGGAGGCCAGCCGCGAGCTGCCCGGCTACGTCAAGGTGGCCGCTGTCAGCGACGTCAAGGACGGCGGACAGTACCTGATCGCCAACGACTACAACGGCGAGCTGTACGTCATGCGCCCCTCCACCGCAACCAAGAGCGACAAGTTCAGCTACATCCTGAAGGTCGCCCCTGAGACCACCACCCAGACCCTGACTCTGAAGGGCCTGACCCCCGGCAACGCTCAGGTGGTGGCCGGCGGCACCCTGTACAACGTCACCGTTGCCGAGGCAGGTCCCCAAAAGCTGACCGGCCGCAATGTGAACTTCTACGCCTACGTGGACGGCGAGATGGTCCTTATCAAGAACCTGCCCAATGTGACTACCTTCTGGATCGACGGCCGCCAGTGTCTGGACGCCGCTACCCTGGTCTCCGCATACGGCGAGCTGGGCTTCAAGGCCGAGATGCTCACCGCCGGAAGCAGTCTCTTCCTGCACACCGACCGTGGCATGAAGAACATCTGGAACGCAGGCACCAAGGAGTATGAGGGCGTGGTTTACGCCGCCTCCACCAACCACAAGGTGGACAATCAGGGCTACAAGGGCAATGAGATCGACATGTTCTACCTGCCCAACGGCTCTGTCAGCAGCAGCGTGAACGGCTCCGACCCCACCATGATCGCCCGTGAGACCTTCTACTCCGTCAAGGGCACTGACTATGAGCAGCTCTTCTTCAACCACACCGAGGCCGTCATCGCCCTGGACAACCAGTCCGGCAAGCACTGGGTCCTCACCGGTGAGGACGGCGCCAACCTGGACGGTCAGGTGGGCGACACCCAGACCGTGTTCACCATTGACTCCATCGACCAGCCCTACGTGCTGACTCTGGTGGACGACGCCCCTGAGGTCGTCACCCACACCGTCACCTTTAAGGCCGACGGCATGGAGGACGTGGTTCTGGAGGTCGTGGACGGCCAGACCATCGGCGACAAGCTGCCCAAGGCTCCCGCCAAGACCGGTTACACCTTCAACGGCTGGTTCGACGGCGAGACTGAGATCACCGCTGACACCGTGGTGGAGGGCAATATCACCGCCGCCGCCAAGTACACTCTGAACACCCACACCGTCACCGTGGACGGCGTGGAGCATCAGAACGTGCCTTACGGCACCGCTCTGGGCCAGTACCTGACCCAGCCCGGTAAGAAGCCCGGCCACACCTTCGCAGGCTGGACCTGTGAGGGCAAGCCCGTCACCG
>SAMEA104404103__coassemble_234_pt1 | contig 43417 bp, 37 predicted proteins | sample SAMEA104404103__metabat2_high_PE_037 | metagenome-assembled genome bin SAMEA104404103 (sample SAMEA104404103) | Balaenoptera acutorostrata | reverse complement strand
CGGAAGGCTGGCCTATTTTTAGCGTGCATGTGGCCGACTCGGCCCGGAATTTACAGCAAGCGCCGCCAGACCATCCATATCAAGTATGATGGCATCGGCTTTATCCCTCTGGATGTGCTTATGAACGGAAAAACGGCGTGACCGAAGTCACGCCGCTTCCCGAGAACACGCAGTTCTCATGACATTTTGAATTTTACTGTTTTACGGCCACCGTGCATTTGTTCCGGCGCTGTTTTCTGTTCTGAGACTCAGATATTGTCCTCGTTCTCCAGGAAGTAGGTGGCCTCGGAGTCGGCAGTTGCCAGGGCGAAGGCCAGAGGGTACTTCTGGAAGGCCTGACCCACGGTGCGGTTGTCCTCGGGACCGGAGAAGCCCATGTGCCAGCGGATGGCCATGGCCTCCTCCCGGCTCAGGCGGATATAGCCGTTGACGATATACACGCTCTTCTCGCCGTGGCCGTAGGGCAGGGGGTCGTCGAACTGGTAGGAGGGCACCTTCTCCCACTTGCCGGTGGCCTCGTTCTTCACGTTGCGGAAGGTCTTCTTATAGCATCCGGCCTTGCACAGATCGTGGAGCAGGGCTACAATGGCGATAGTCTCGTCGCTGTACTCCAGACCGTACAGCTCCTGGACCCGCTCCCGCTGGAGGTAGTCCACCAGACAGTGGTAGACGTTCAGGCTGTGCTCGCACAGACCGCCCTCGTAGGAGCCGTGGTACCGGGCGGAGGCGGGTGCGGTGAAAAAGTCGCACTTGTGCTCCAGGTAGTCGAGCAGCTTGTCGGAGCCCTCCCGGGTGATGTGAGTTTTGAAAATCTCAATAAATTCTTCTTTGCAGGACATGGTTTCCTCCCATAGATGCGGCGTGGCCGCAGTCGTTCATTCTGTGTGCCATTATAGCACGGGAAAAGTCCGAAAATCTACCCTGATTCCCGCTGTCCTGAGAAATTGCGAAAGGAACTGAAAACAATGCGAAAAATGTCAAGGGCCATGGCCCTGTGCGGCATGACGGCGGCCCTGTCCCTGGTGCTCATGCTGCTGGGCAGCGTGCTGGCCATCTTTACCTACGCCTGCCCCATGCTGGTGGGGATGCTGCTGGTGCTGATCCGGGAGGAGCTGGGCGTGAAGTGGTCGGTCACCCTCTGGGCCGCCATCAGCCTGCTGGCCTTCATGCTGGTGCCTGAGTTGGAGATGACCGCCGTCTTTCTGGGAATTTTCGGCTGGTACCCCTCGGTGAAGCCCGCCCTGGACCGGCTGCCGAAGCTTTTGGGCTGGTTCGGAAAGCTGGGCCTGCTCAACGGGGCCGCAGTTGCAGTATATGCAGTGCTTATGCACGTCATGGGCATGGAGGATATGCCCACCGGAATTTTGGGCTGGGTGGTGCTGTTTGCCGCCGCTAACCTGGTTTTCCTCTGTTATGACATGGTTTTGACCCGGACGCGCCGGGTGCTGGTCCCTGTTTTGCACCATTTTTTGCAGAGAATTCCCTGAATTTTCATTGATTGTGCAAAGATTTTCAGAGTGGCGGTAAACGCTTGATAATTCGGAAAAAAGCGACTATACTTACCTTGGAGACAGACGGAATACCCCGTGCCCGCTGTCGCCCATAATTGACAAGGAGGGCTATTCCAATGAGAATTATTGTCACCGAGGATTACAATGCCATGAGCCGTCAGGCAGCTAACATCCTCTCCGCTGAGGTCATCCGCAATCCTGAGTGCACCCTGGGTCTGGCTACCGGTTCCACCCCCATCGGTACTTATAAGGTTCTGATCGAGCGCTACAAGCAGGGCGATCTGGACTTCTCCAAGGTCAAGTCCATCAACCTGGACGAGTACGTCGGTCTGTCCGGCGAGCATGACCAGAGCTACCGCTACTTCATGCAGAACAACCTGTTCAACCACATCAACATCAACGTTGCCAACACCAACGTCCCCAACGGCCTGGCCGAGGATGCCGACGCTGAGTGCGTCCGCTACAACAAGGTCATCGAGGAGCTGGGTCCCATCGACTGCCAGGTCCTGGGTCTGGGTCACGACGGCCACATCGGCTTTAACGAGCCCGCCGCTGACTTCCCCCTGCTGACCCACAAGGTCGATCTGGAGGACGTCACCATCGAGGCCAACGCCCGCTTCTTCGCCTCCAAGGACGAGGTGCCCAAGCAGGCTCTGACCATGGGCATCGGCACCATCATGCAGGCCAAGAAGGTCCTGATGATCGTCTCCGGCAAGGACAAGGCTGAGATCGTGAAGAAGGCTTTCACCGGCCCCATCACCCCCGAGGTCCCCGCTTCCATCCTGCAGATGCACCCCAACTTCGTCCTGGTGGGCGACAAGGATGCTCTGAGCCTGCTGTAAGCGATCCGGTTCGGCACCATACATATGTAAAAACGGCGTGGCTTCGGCCACGCCGTTTTTTTATCTTTTATCAGATGTCCTTCACCGAGGTCAGCGCCATGGCCAGCGCCACCGCCAGTATGGCGGGGAAGGGGGCGCAGACGGACCGCATGGCCCCGTCCACCAGCAGCATGGCGGCCACGGTGACGGCGGCGTCCAGCACCACGAACAGGACACGGGCGGCGGTGCGGGACAGCAGCTCCATTTGGAGGAGGGCCTTGGGCAGGGCCTGGGCCAGCACCTCCAGCGGGAACCCCGCCAGAGCGGTGAGCAGGAAAAAGAGGAACAGACTGCCCTTGGAGCTGTACTCGAAGCCGAAGAGGCGCATCAGTCCTCCGCCCAGAAAAACCACCCCGGCGAACACCGCCAGCAGAAGGGCGGCGGAGAGGGCAAAGCCCGCCAGATTGCCGCAGAGAGATTTCAGTTTTTTCAAAAAAAGACTTCCTTTATGGTTCGATGGTCAGCCCCGGCTTGCCCTGCCGCACCGCCTCCACCAGTACCAGAGAGGGGGCATGCTGTGGGCTGTGGGAGATGAATTTCAACCGCTTGGGCTCTAAATTGTGGACGCGCAGGGTGCAGAGCAGGTCCACAAGCCGCTCCGGCCGGTGGCACAGGGCAAATCTGCCCCCGTTTTTCACCAGACGGGCGGCGGCGGTGCATAACTCGTCCAGAGTGCAGAATTCCTCGCTCCGGGCGGGGCCGCCGCTCTTCCCGCTGTTTATGGGGAAGTAGGGCGGATTGGAGATAACCAGTTCAAACTGCCCCGCAGGGAGGGTATTTTTTCTCAGATCGCCGTGGAGGATGGTCCCCTCCAGCGCGTTGTTGCTCAGGTTCTCACGGGCGGTGGAGGCAGATAACGCGTCCCGTTCCACCCCGGAGAGAAATAAATTTTCCTCCCGCTCGGCCAGCAGGAGCAGGAGCGCTCCGCTGCCGGTGCCCAGATCGCAGACCCGCCAGCCGGGCCGCAGGGTGGCGAAGCGGCTCAGATGGACCGCGTCCCCGCCCAGAGGGAACACGCCCTCCGGCCAGCTGAGGATATATTTTCCCAGATGTTCACGGTGCATGGGCTCACTCCTCTCACAAGAAAAGAATACCATAAAATCCGGGGATGTGCTATAATAATGCCTGCTGAGAAAGAAAAACAGGCGGCAGCGCCGCCTTTCAAACTACAACTCTGAAGGAGAAGTTTACTATGTCTGGCACCCTCTATCTGGTCCCCACCCCCATCGGAAATCTGGGCGATATCTCCAAACGCATGGCAGACACCCTGGAGCAGGCGGACTTCATCGCCGCCGAGGACACCCGGGTCTCTCTGAAGCTGCTGAACCATCTGGGCATCAAAAAGCCCATGATGACCTACCACCGCCACAACACCGAGACCAGCGGACAGGCCGTTCTGGACCGCATCCTGGCCGGTGAGAACTGCGCTCTGGTCACCGACGCGGGTATGCCCGCCATCTCCGACCCCGGCGAGGAGCTGGTGGGCCGCTGTGCCGAGGCCGGTGTCCCCGTGGTCTGCATCCCCGGCCCCTGTGCCGTGGTCACCGCTCTGGCTGTCTCCGGTCAGCCCACGGGCCGCTTCACCTTCGAGGGGTTTCTCGCCATGAACAAGAAGAACCGGAAGGTCCATCTGGACTCCCTGCGCACCGAGGAGCGCACCATGATCTTCTACGAGGCTCCTCATAAGCTGAACTCCACCCTGGACGATTTGGTGGAGACCTTCGGCCCTGACCGCTCCGTCTCCCTGTGCCGGGAGCTGACCAAGCTCCACGAGGAGGTCCGCCGGACCACCTTGGGCGAGGCCGCCGCCTACTACCGGGAGAACAGCCCCAAGGGCGAATTTGTGCTGGTGGTCCGGGGCTGTGAGCCCCCTGAGGAGAAGGAAGTCACCCTGGAGGACGGTCTGGCGCTGGTGGAGCGCCTGCGCGCTGAGGAGGGTCTGTCCCTCCGGGACGCCGTCAAACGTGCCGCCAAGGAGCTGGGCCTGGCCCGGAATCAGCTGTACGATATGGCCATTGGAAAATAAATCGGAAAAATTAAGAAAAAATTAAGAAAGCGTTGGTTTTGCAATTTTTCGCAAAACCAACGCTTTTTTCGTGCTTGAGAGCGCCCGGATCAGGGCATCTCTTTCAGCTCCTTCAGACACTTGGAACAGACGTTCTTGCCGTGGTACAGGACGATATCCTTGGTATCATCGCAGAAAATACAGGCAGGCTGGTACTTTTTCAGCACAATAGCGGAGCCGTCCATGTAAATTTCCAGGCTGTCCTTCTCTGCGATATCCAGGGTGCGGCGCAGCTCGATGGGCAGAACAATACGGCCCAGCTCGTCCACCTTTCTGACAATGCCGGTAGATTTCATTTTTGAGATGTCCTCCTTTTGATGTAAAAATGTGAAAAACGATGGGTAAACATGCGCTTTTCTGGGAAATGCCACCTTCTGCTATCATTGTACTACAAAGAAGAGAAGTGTCAACTGTTTCACATGGAGTGAATGATGGAAAATAAAGGTCCATTTTTAGCTATTTTGTGGAATCTTGGCCTCCGGCCTAAAAAATTACAGGAAAAAGATGGAATAGCCGGTTTCCGTTCTTCGTATCTATAGGGTAGGAAAGGTGGGATGTTTCGTGACAATGTCATGGATCTGGACGGGGATGGTGGTGCTGGCGCTGCTGGCCGGGACGGCGGCGGGCCGGGGTGCTGAGGTGGCCGCGGCGGCGGTGAGCGGAGCCGGGGAGGCGGTGGAGCTGACCCTGTCCATGGGCGGTCTGCTGTGCCTGTGGTCGGGGGTCCTGGAGGTCATGAGGCAATCCGGCATGGCGGCGGGACTGGCCCGTCTGCTGCGGCCCGTGCTGGGCAGACTGTTTCCCTCGGCGGACCGGGAGACCATGGACAGCCTCTCCGCCAACGTGTCCGCCAACCTGCTGGGGCTGGGGAGCGCGGCCACGCCGCCGGGCATCCGGGCGGCCCGGGGTCTTGCGGCGGGACAGAATACCGCCAACGACGCTCTGTGCCTGCTGGTGGTGTGCAATTCGGCCTCCATCCAGCTGATCCCCACCACCGTGGCCTCGGTCCGGGCGGCAGCGGGCAGCGCCGCACCCTTCGATATCCTGCCCGCCGTGTGGCTGGCCTCGTCCCTGTCGGTGCTGGCGGGCATCGGGGTCTGTAAGCTGTGCGCCCGGTGGTGGAGGGACTGATGGAGCTGTTTTTCACCCTGCTGGCGCCCCTGATTTTGGCGGGGACGGCGGTGTTCGGGCTGTGCCGCCGGGTGGACGTGTACGGGGCGCTGGTCAAGGGAGCAGGGGAGGGGCTGAACACCGTTTTTCGTATTTTTCCGGCCCTGACGGCTCTGATGACGGCGGTGGCTATGCTCAGGGCCTCCGGGCTGTTGGAGACGCTGGCGGCCCTGCTGGAGCCTGTTCTGGGGCGGCTGGGCCTGCCGCCGGAGCTGCTGCCCCTGATGCTGGTCCGGCCCGTCAGCGGCTCCGCCGCTCTGGGGGTGGGGGCGGAGCTGATTCAGAGGTTCGGGCCGGATTCGGTCCTCGGCAGGACGGCGGCGGTGATGCTGGGCTCCACCGAGACCACGTTTTATACCATCGCCGTCTACTTCGGGGCCGTGGGAGTCACCCGGACACGGTACGCCGTGCCCGCCGCGCTGTGCGCCGACTGCGTGGGGTTCGTCGCCGCCGCATGGAGCGTGAGGGTGTTGTTTGGGTGAAGTTCTTCCCATCCTCCGTCCCGCCGCAGCGGCGTTCCAAGGCTCCCATTGGGGGGAGCTGGCGGCGAAGCCGACTGAGCGGGGATACTTAAAAATACATCAACCGTCGATCCCCTCTCCCGTAGGGGGAGGCTAGGCTGCGCCGCCGCTGCGGGACGAGGGACGAAAGATAGGAACTGAAACAGTTCCTGCCAAAGGCCCCCTTGTGTAAAGGGGGCTGTCAGCTTGCTGACTGGGGGATTGTAACCTGTATGACCAAGTTTGCTTGAGAGGTGGTCAAAGAACGGTAGATTACAACCCTTCCGTCACCAGTCTGCGGACCGACACCGCCCCTTGCACAGGGGAGGCTTTTTCGCCTGCGGGCGGGACGAGGGACGATGGTTTGCTTTTACTGAAAATGCTCTGTTGAATAGTTGGCAGTTCGGGCGGCACCGGCGGGCCACGGTGGGAAAACGCTTCCGGCGGCAGTCTTTGCCACGCCCGTGGCGGGCGGATCATGTTACTCCCGTAAAACAGAACAGATTTTTGCCCAAGTGGGTGCGTAGCCGTCAATGCGGCAGATTTTGCGGCCCCTCGAAAACCCCTCATGCCGCCAAGCAAAACCCCCGTAACGGGGTCTGGGGTGCTGACACTGAAAGCCCCTGCTTTCGTCAGCACCCCAGCGGCGTTTTGGTTACTTTGTCGCTGTAGACAAAGTAACTCGCCCCGCAGGGCGAAATCTTCTTAATCGGCGGATAGAACCGGGGAAACCCTACCACCGCAAGCGGTCCCCCTCCCCTTGTAAAGGGGAGGCTTTTTATGCTTTGAGGCGAAACACCCCAAAAATAAAAAACCGTGGGGTCAATCTTTCGACTGACCCCACGGTTCAAAGAGGGGAAAACATTAAAAAATGGTGCTTACTTTTTCTTCTTGTGCTTCTCCAGGAAGCTCTTCAGACCTTCCCAGCCGCCCTCAGGGACCTGCTCGCCCATGGACTCGCCGAAGGCGTGCAGAGCGGCCTTCTGCTCGGCGTTCAGGGAGGTGGGCACCTTCACGGTGACGGTGACGTACTGGTCGCCGCGGCCTCTGCCGTGGAGCTCGGGGATACCCTTGCCCCGCAGACGGAAGGTGGTTCCGGTCTGGGTGCCGGAGGGCAGGTCGTACTTGACCTTGCCGTCGATGGTGGGGATCTCCAGAGTCGCACCCATGGCGGCCTGGTAGAAGCTGATGGGCTGTTCATACAGAACGGTGGTGCCCTCACGCATGAACTTGTTGTGAGGCTTCACACGGATGCCCACGATCAGATCGCCGGCGGGGCCGCCGTTCTTGCCTGCGTTGCCCTTGCCCTGCATCTTGATGGCCTGACCGTCGTCGATACCGGCGGGGATGGTCACGGTGACGCGGCTCTTCTTGCGAATGCTGCCCGCGCCGTGGCACTTGGAGCAGGGGGTGTGGATGATCTTGCCGGTACCGCCGCACTTGGAGCAGGTACTGGTGGTGGCCATGACGCCCAGAGGGGTCTGGCGGCGGATCTGGACCTGGCCGGAGCCGTGGCACTCGGGGCAGGTGTCTGCGGTGGTGCCGGGCTGGCAGCCGGAGCCGTGACAGCTGTCACACTGCTCGGTGCGGTTCAGGTCGATCTCCTTCTCACAGCCGAAGGCGGCCTCCTCGAAGGTGATGGTCAGGTTGACCCGCAGGCTCTCGCCCTTCTGGGGTGCGTTGGGCCGGGGCTGGCCGCCGAAGCCGCCGAAACCGCCGCCGCCGAAGCCGCCGCCGAAGAAGGAGCCGAAGATGTCGCCCAGGTCGCCCATATCGAAGCCGCCGTAGCCTCCGCCGCCTGCTCCGAAGTTAGGGTCGACGCCCGCATGGCCGAACTGGTCATACCGGGAGCGCTTCTCCTTGTCGGACAGCACCTCGTAGGCCTCGTTCACTTCCTTGAACTTTGCCTCGGCGGTCTTGTCGCCGGGGTTCATATCAGGGTGGTATTTCTTGGCCTGCTTGCGGTAGGCCTTCTTGATCTCTTCATCAGAGGCACTCTTTTCGACTCCAAGCACCTCGTAGTAATCCCGTTTGTTCTCTGCCATATAACCTCACCTCTTTAGGGTTAGGCTCCTTGTTTCCCCACATCTGCGGCAGCTTCCGGACCTTTTCCGCCAGCCGTGCGTTACAGTCCCTTGAAATCCACAAAGGATTCCTGCGGGCCTGTGCCTCCGTCTAACGAAAAATCTCTCGGAATCTGCTCTTGCTATGGGGAGAACAATGAGCCTTTTTTGTTGCGTTGTCTGGAAGTCTCACATGATGCGGCTCTTTTGCGCCGGACGTGCGTTACAGCCCCTTGAAATCCACAAAGGATTCCTGCGGGCCTGTGCCTTCGTCCGACACAAAATTTCTCGTAAATCACGCTTGTCACACCATTTGCTGTGAGCCTTTTTGTTGCGTTGTTGGAAAAGTCCGCTGTTATTCAGCCTTTTCACGCCGGAGACGGGAAAAGAGGGCGGACTCTATGAAAATCAGATCTGAAAACTCTGTTTCCGGCTGCTACACAGCCAGCTTTTGATTTTAAAGCATTTTTCCTCATATTGCAAGGTTCTGTCTTGAAATCAAAGTGCTGTAAATTAGCTTGAAACGGAACCATAGGCGGGGCCGCTGCCCCGCCTATGGTGAAGATATTTCAGCTTGGATGCTTACTTGTTGTCGTCGTCCACGACGGTGTAGTCGGCGTCGACCACGTCAGGACCGGCCTGAGTGTTCTGCTGCTGAGCACCGCCGTTGAAGCCGGCGCCGCCCATGTCAGGGCCGGGCTGCTGAGCACCCTGCTGGGCGTACAGCTTCTCGCTGACGGCGTAGAAGGCCTTGGTGACCTCCTCGGTGGCGGCCTTGATGGCCTCGGTGTCGCTGCCCTTCAGGGTCTCCTTCAGCTTGCCCAGAGCGGACTCCACGCTGGCCTTGTCGTTGGCGTCGATCTTGTCGCCCATCTCCTCCAGGGTCTTCTCAGTCTGGTAAACCAGCTGGTCGGCCTGGTTGCGGGTCTCCACCTCGTCCTTGCGCTTGGCGTCCTCGGCGGCGAACTGCTCGGCCTCCTTGACGGCCTTATCAATATCCTCCTGAGTCATGTTGGTGGAGGAGGTGATGGTGATGTGCTGCTCCTTGCCGGTGCCCATGTCCTTGGCGGTGACGTTCACGATGCCGTTGGCGTCGATATCGAAGGCGACCTCGATCTGAGGCACACCGCGGCGGGCAGGAGCGATGCCGTCCAGGTTGAAGCGGCCCAGAGTCTTGTTGTACTGAGCCATCTCGCGCTCGCCCTGGAGGACGTGGACCTCGACGGAGGTCTGGTTGTCGGCGGCGGTGGAGAAGATCTGGCTCTTCTTGACGGGGATGGTGGTGTTGCGCTCGATCAGCTTGGTCATCACGCCGCCCATGGTCTCAATGCCCAGGGACAGGGGAGTGACGTCCAGCAGCAGCAGGTCCTTCACGTCGCCGGTGAACACGCCGCCCTGGAGAGCAGCGCCCATAGCCACGCACTCGTCGGGGTTGATGCCCTTGAAGCCTTCCTTGCCGGTCAGCTTCTTGACCATGTCCTGGACAGCGGGGATACGGCTGGAGCCGCCCACCATCAGGACCTTGTGGATCTGGTCGCCGGTCAGCTTGGCGTCGCTCATGGCCTGACGGACGGGGCCTGCGGTGGCCTCCACCAGGTGAGCGGTCAGCTGGTCGAACTTGGCACGGCTCAGGGTCAGATCCAGGTGCTTGGGGCCGGTGGCATCGGCGGTGATATAGGGCAGGTTGATGGAGGTGGAGGTCATGCCGGACAGCTCGATTTTGGCCTTCTCAGCGGCCTCCTTCAGGCGCTGCATGGCGACCTTGTCGCCGGTCAGGTCGATGCCCTCGGCCTTCTTGAACTCAGCGGCCATCCAGTCCATGACGCACTTGTCGAAGTCGTCGCCGCCCAGACGGTTGTTGCCGGCGGTGGCCAGGACCTCGATGACGCCGTCGTCGATATCCAGGATGGACACGTCGAAGGTGCCGCCGCCCAGGTCATAGACCATGATCTTCTGGGCGTTCTCCTTGTCCACGCCGTAAGCCAGAGCAGCGGCGGTGGGCTCGTTGATGATACGCTTGACCTCCAGGCCGGCGATCTTACCGGCGTTCTTGGTGGCCTGACGCTGAGAGTCGGTGAAGTAAGCGGGGACGGTGATGACGGCCTCGGTGACGGGCTGGCCCAGATAGGCCTCGGCGTCGGCCTTCAGCTTCTGCAGCACCATGGCGCTGATGGCCTCGGGGGTGTACTGCTTGCCGTCGATGGTGACGTTGAAGGGGTTGCCCATCTCACGCTTGATGCTCATGACGGTGCGGTCGGGGTTGGTGATGGCCTGACGCTTGGCGACCTGACCCACCATGCGCTCGCCGTCCTTGGAGAAGGCGACGACAGAGGGGGTGGTGCGGTTGCCCTCGGCGTTGGCGATGACGGCGGCGTCGCCGCCCTCCATAACAGCAACACAGCTGTTGGTAGTACCCAGGTCGATACCGATGATCTTGCTCATAATGTTTTCCTCCTACATATAGAAAAAAGTTTTTTTATTAACAAAATTAAGAAAAGAGATAATCGAATTAGAACGGAGCCTTAATGGTAAGGCGACGTGATTGGACGAGAGCGATTTGGGAGAGATTTCGGATCGGGAAAAGGCGCAGCCACGCAGGAATCCTTGGTGGATTTCAAGTGGCTGCAACGAATTTCCGATGCGAAAGAATCCCAAAGCGCCGATGCTTCAATCATGGCGCATTACCATCAAAATCAGTTGGCTACTTGGACCATTGCGAAGCGGACGACCTTGTCGCCGCACTGGAAACCGGCCTGGAAGACCTGAGCCACGGTGTTCTCGCCCAGGTTCTCGTCCTCGATGTGCATGACCGCGTTGTGCAGGTTGGGGTCGAAGGTCTGACCCAGAGCGGGGATCTCGGTGACGCCCAGCTTATCCAGCAGCTCACGCAGCTGCTTCATGGTCATCTCCACGCCCTTCTTGAAGGCCTCATCGGCGGTCTCCTGCATCATGGCCCGCTCCAGGTTGTCGTACACGGGAAGCAGGGTCTTGATGGTGTCCACCTTGGCCTCGGTCCAGAGATTTTCCTTCTCCTTGGCGGTGCGCTTGCGGTAGTTGTCGTACTCGGCGGCCAGACGCAGGTACTTTTCCTCCTGCTCGGCGGCCTTCTTCTTGGCGGCCTCCAGCTCGCCGTCGGCGGGCTTCTCCTCGGCCTTCTTCTCAGCCTCGGGGGCCTCGGCGGTCTCGGGAGCCTGCTCCTCGGTCAGGACTTCTTCCTCCTGAATGGGCTCCTGCTTGGTTTCCTTTTTGCTCACGTTGGTGCGCTCCTTTATATCAATCTTTTAGACTGCAACTCAATCTTCAAAGTCGTCATTGTCGCTGCGGCTCTCTCCTGCGGGGAGCTCGCCCTTGCCGAACATCCGGGTCAGGCTGTCTGCGAAGTAGGACAGCCGGGCGGTGACCTTGGCGTAATCCATGCGGGTGGGTCCCACCACGCCGATGACGCCCTTCATGTTGTCGCCGATGTCGTAGCTGGCCATGACCACGCTGGTGTCCTTGAGGGCGTCGTTGACGTTCTCAGGGCCGATCAAGATGTTCATGTTCTCGCTGTCGGTGAGAGCCATGGGCAGCCGGGAGGTATCTGCGTCCTCGCTGAGGTAGTTCATCAGGGGCTTTGCCTTGTCGAGGCTGTGATACTCGGGGTGCTCCAGCAGGTGAGTGATGCCTGCGGTGTGGATCTTCTGCTGGGTCTGTCCGGCCAGCACCTCCACCGCGAAGTCCACCACCAGCTCGATGAGCTGGAAGGCTCCGGGGGCGGTGTGGACCTCCATCTTGTCCAGGGCCTCTGTCATCTCGTTCTGATCCAGACCCACGAAGGAGCTGTTCAGAATGGCGGACAGGAGCTGGAGCTGGGTGTCGGAGATCTCATCGGGCATCCGCAGCAGCTTATTTTTGACCACGCTGTTGTCGGTCATCACCACGGCGATAAATGCGTTCTGTTCCACCATCAAAAGGTCGAACCGCTTCACCGTCACCCGCTGTCTGGCGGCGGCGGTGGAGAAGACGGGGTAGTCGCTGATCTGAGAGAGGACCTTTCCGGCCCGGTCAATGACCCGGTCCAGCTCCTCCATTTTCAGGTTCAGGGCCTCGTTGATGCGCTCGGTCTCCTGGAAGGTCAGCTGCTGACGGTCCATCAGCTCGTTGACGTACAGCCGGTAACCGGCGGCGGAGGGGACCCGTCCGGCGGAGGTGTGGGGCTGCTCCAGGTAGCCCAGCTCCGTCAGGTCGGACATCTCGTTTCGGATGGTGGCGGTGGACACGTCCAGCCCCGCCCGCTGGGCGACGGCCTTGGAGCCCACAGGCTCGGCGGTGGCGATGTAGGTCTCTACAATGGCCCGGAGTATTCTCTTTTTACGTTCTGTCAGAGCCATGTTCCTGCCTCCGCCTTTCATCTCATTGGTTTAGCACTCCGTATCCCTGAGTGCTAAAGATAATGTACCACTCACCCCATAGATTGTCAATAGTGACTTTATGAATTTATTATAAACAAAAGAACCCCGGCTATTCCTTGCAGAAAAGCCGGGGTATTGCTAAAAATCAGAAGGTGAAGACCTGTCCGCCGGTGAGGGCGGTGCACTTGGGGCCGAACCGCTCCTGCATCAGGGCCAGAGCCGGGTCGCCGGTGCAGTGGCCGGTGTGGATCTCCTCCACCCCCAGCTTTTTCAGCTCGTCGGCCACGGAGAACACATACTCCGGGGTGCAGTTCATGCCGGTCTCGTTCCGGCCGAACATATGGAGACCGCCCACCATGGCGAACACCTTTTTTCCGGGGAAGTCCCGCAGGGTGTCCCGGATGATGTTCACCACGCCCGCGTGAGAGCAGGAGTTGAACACGATGAGGCCCTTGTCCGTCTCGGCCACCAGGGACTGCTCGTGGCGGTAGTCGTCGGGGAGGAAGTCGTCCTCGCCCCGCTTGTACACCAGATTTTTGGCCCGTCCGGTGAAGGCGGGGTCCCGGCTGTCACAGGAGGTGAGCCACAGTCCCTCCATCAGAGAGAACTTGCCGGTGGTGGGGACGAAGCGGTTTGCGCTCTCCTTTAAAATGTCCCGGTGGACGCCGATATACCGCACGCCCCGGCTGTCGATGGAGAAGAGGGGCGCGTCCGCGCCCTGCCGGGTATACACCCTGGCGTGGTTGTTGATCTGGAAGAACCGGCGCAGGCCGTCGCCGTGGTCGTAGTGGCCGTGGGACAGCACAGCCAGCTCCACAGCGCTCAGGTCCACCCCCAGCCGCTCCGCGTTGTCCGCAAAGTCCCCGGAGGAGCCGGAGTCCAGCAGGATTTTATGGCCGTTGTACTCCAGATATAGGGACAGGCCGTGCTCAAAGGCCAGACCGCTCCCCTCCGGGGCGGTGTTTTCGATCAGTACCGTTACGTTCATGAAAAGTCCTCCTTATCATAGTCGGTGCGGGTCAGGTCCCGGATCCAGCCGTCAGAGCGGACCCGGTGCAGCCCGAAAAATACTTTTACGATCTGTTCCATCAGCATCATCAGGTACACCCAGAAGATGCCGGTTTTCAGTACGATGCCGCAGAGGAAGGCCAGAGGGATGGCCACGCACCACAGGGGCGTGGTGTCGATGAGGGTGGCCATTTTCACGTCGCCGCCGCCCCGGAGCACCCCCACGATGTTCACGCTGTTGAAGTCCCGGATGGGCCGGATGCAGGATTGCATGACCATCATCATGGTGGCGATGGCCCCTGCGCCCGCCGACATGTGGAACAGGGGGAACACATAGGCGGGGGCGAAGAACCGGGCGAACAGGAACAGCAGGACGCCCACAAAGGCGCCGCAGAGACAGGCCAGGGTGTCCAGAGCCATGCCCACCGGGCGGACCTCCTCCGTCCGGCCTGCGCCCACCTCCCGACCGATGATGATGGTGGCGGTGGCGCCCAGTCCGAAGGAGAACACCATACACAGTTTATCAATATTTCCCGCAATGGTAAAGGCCGCTAAAATTTCCGTGCTGTTTTCCATGTGGCCCATGATGGCGGGAAAGACCGAGGTGCCCAGACCCCACATGGTCTCGTTAAAGACCACCGGGCCGCCGAAGCGGAAGAAGCGGACGAACATATCCTTGCCGGGCCGGAGCAGGAGGGGGAGGTCCAGCTTGAAGCCCCGGGTCAGGCAGGCGTGGACCATGACGATGGCCACCTCCAGCATACGGGCGCACAGGGTGGCAATGGCCGCGCCCTCCACCCCCAGAGCGGGGAGGCCCAGCTTGCCGAAGATGAGGACCCAGTTTAAGAAGGTGTTCACCACCATGGACACGATGAGGATGTACATGCCCAGCCGGGGCCGCTCCATGCTGCGGTAGGCGGCGATATACATCATAACAAAGGAGTCGAAGAAGAAGGACAGCCCCGCCCAGCGGCCGTAGAGGGCACCCAGAGCCACCACCTCCGGCTGGTTGCAGAAGAGGGAGAGGAAGGGGACGGGACAGATCAAAAGAATGGCGGCCATGAGGACGGACAGGGAGCCCGCCACCCAGAAGGACACGCCCAGCACCCGGTTGATGGCTTTCATGTCCTGCCGACCCCAATATTGGCTGTGGAGGACGGAGGCCCCGCTCTGGGTGCCGAAGATAAATAACTGAATGACGAAGAGGGGGATGTTGGCCAGGGTCACGGCGGCCATAGGGGCCTCGCCCAGCAGACCCACCATAAAGGTGTCCGCCATGGCCAGGGTGCTGGTGATGAGGTTTTGCAGGACGATGGGAGCGGCCAGGGTGACCACCTGCCGGTAGAAGTCCCGGCCACGTCTCATATAAGAAAACAAAGTGAAATTCCTCCAGACTTGGGCTTGAAAAGGGCAGAGCCCCGAAGTTCGGACGGCTCTGCCCTTAAAAATGTGGTGTTGGGGACGGCTCTCCCTTAAGAGAGGCTGGTGAAGAGCTGGTCGTGGGCGGCCTTCAGACCCTCGATGAGGGCGTCCACGTCCTCCCGGGTGGTGTCGTAGGAGAAGCTGATGCGCAGCACGCCGTCCTGCTCCTTCTTGGGCAGGTGGAGCGCGGCGTAGACGTGGCTGGGTTTGCCCCGGTGGCAGGCGGAGCCTGCGGAGACGTACACGCCCCGGTCATTGAGGAAGCGGACAACCACCTCGCTCTTGTAGCCCACCAGAGAGACGGGCAGGATGTGGGGCGCACCGGTTTCCACCAGCACACGGGCGCCGGGGACCTGCTCCTTCAGCTGCTGAATGGTGTACTCCTTCAGATCGGCCATGTGGGCCAGATTTTCGTCCAGATGCTCCCGGCCCAGCCGGGAGGCCACAGCCAGCGCGGCGATCTGGGAGGTGGGCTCGGTGCCGGAGCGCAGACCGCCCTCCTGGCCGCCGCCCACGATCATGGGAGGCAGCTTGATGCCCTTGCGGACGTACATGACGCCGATGCCCTTGGGGGCGTGGATCTTGTGGCCGCTGATGGAGAGAAAGTCCACACCCAGCTCTTTCGGGGTGAAGGGGACCTTCAGAAAGCCCTGGACGGCGTCGCAGTGGAGATAGGCGGGGCAGCCGGACTCCTTGATAGCCCTGGCGGCCTCGGCCACGGGGAGGATGGTGCCCAGCTCGTTGTTCACCAGCATCATGGACACCAGAATGGTGTCGGGCCGCAGAGCGGCCTTCAGATCTTCAATATGGATGGCTCCGCTGCGGTCAGGGGTCAGATAGGTGACCTCATAGCCCTGCTGCTCCAGCTCCTTGCAGGGAGCCAGCACGGCGGAGTGCTCGATGGAGGTGGTGATGATGTGCTTGCCCTTGCGCTTGTTCAGCTGGGCGGCGGCCCGGACGGACCAGTTGTCGCTCTCGGTGCCGCAGGAGGTGAACACGATCTCCTCGGGCAGACAGCCCAGGGCGTAGGCCATGTCCTCCCGCCAGCCCTTCAGCCTGGCGGCGCTCTGTGCGCCCAGGTCGTAGCGGGCGGAGGGGTTGCCCCAGCCCTCGGTCATGGCCTCCAGAGCGGCCTGCACGGCCTCGGGCCGGACCCCGGTGGTGGCCGCATTGTCCAGATAATGTGCCATTTTCTCTCGCTCCAATCATAAATTACAGGATAAGGTATTGTGATATTTTATCGCCCGCAGGATAGAAAGTCAAGGCGGCCAACCTCCGGATACAGTTTTTGTTGTCCTTTTGTCTTTTGTGTGCTATGATAGAACTATATTATTATGGTGTGGAGGTTCACGCCTATGACAAACGAAAATAAAATCTGCTATGTGGTGGGAGCCATGTCTCTGACTCCCAACCTGCGCCCCTTCCCCGCGCCCGGTGACTTCGTCATCGCCGCTGACCGTGGCTTCGACTCTCTGATGGCCTACGGTGTGGTGCCTGACCTGGCAGTCGGCGACTTCGATTCTCTGGGTCATGTCCCCGACCACAACAACGTCATCGAGCTGCCTGTGGAAAAGGACGATACCGATATGGCCTTCGCCATCCGTCAGGGTCTGGACAAGGGCTACCGCCGCTTCATTCTGCTGGGCGGCGTGGGCGGCCGTCTGGATCATACCATGGGCAATCTGCAGCTGCTGGACTGGCTGACCACCCAGGGCGCTCAGGGCTTCCTGGCCGGTGAAAAGACCATCGTCACCGCCATCCGGGACGAGAAGCTGGAGCTGCCCGCCTCTCTGTCCGGCTCCCTCACCGTGCTGTGCAACAGCGACAAGGCCGAGGGCGTCACCCTGGAGGGCCTGAAGTACGGCCTCACCGACGCCGACATGTCCAACAGCTACCCCGTGGGCGTCAGCAACGAGTTCCTGGGCCAGCCCGCCTCCGTGGAGGTCAAGAAGGGCAGCCTGACCCTGATTTGGGAGGACAAGGGCGACTTTTACTCTCAGGTGAGAAAGCTCTGGCTCAAGTAAGCAATTTCGCTGAAATCCCCCTTGCATTTTGTAAGGCGGCGTGCTAAAATTTGATACTGCCTATCAGAAAGGGGGTGCCCGCCATGGGAGAAGCCATCAAAATTGTTGCAAAAAACAGCAAAGCCTACCACGACTACTTCATCGAGGAGAAGTTCGAGGCGGGCATCGAGCTGGCCGGTACGGAAGTAAAATCCATCCGCATGGGCAACGTGAATCTGAAGGATTCCTTCTGTCTCATCAAGGACGGACAGCTCACCGTGCTGGGCATGCATATCAGCCCTTACGAGAAGGGCAACATCTTCAATAAGGACCCCCGCCGTCCCCGCAGACTGCTGATGCACAAGCGGGAGATCATGCGGCTGTTCAACCGCATCAAGCAGGACGGCTACTCCCTCATCCCCGTGGCGATCTACTTCAAGGGTCCCCGGGTGAAGCTGGAGCTGGGTCTGGCCCGCGGTAAAAAGCTCTACGACAAGCGCGAATCCGCCGCCAAGCGGGACGCCAAGCGTGAGATGGACCGGGCCATGAAAACCAGAAACCGCTGAGGTTTCTGACCAAGGTTATTAAGAAAGGTGGATCTACCAATGAGTAATCCTATCGTTACCTTCGAGATGGAGAACGGCGGCGTCATCAAGGCCGAGCTGTTCCCCGAGATCGCTCCCAACAGCGTCAACAACTTCATCAGCCTGGTGAAGAAGGGCTTCTATGACGGCCTGATCTTCCACCGCGTCATCCCCGGCTTCATGATCCAGGGCGGCTGCCCCCAGGGCACCGGCATGGGCGGCCCCGGCTACTCCATCAAGGGTGAGTTCGCCAGCAACGGCTTCAAGAACGACCTGGCCCACGACCGCGGCGTCCTGTCCATGGCCCGTACCATGGCTCCCAACTCCGCCGGCAGCCAGTTCTTCATCATGGTCGAGAAGGCTCCCCACCTGGATGGCGACTACGCCGCCTTCGGCAAGATCACCGAGGGTATGGATGTGGCCGACAAGATCGTCTCCGTCAAGCGCGACTGGAGCGACCGTCCCCGGGAGGACCAGCGCATCCTGAAGGCTACTGTTGAGACCTTCGGCGTGGAGTATCCCGAGCCCGAGAAGTGCTGATTTCAGCCTAAAAGCTGCTATCTTTCGACAAGCGTAAATTTTTAACGGTTTTCCCGTTACGGCCGCCCGGTTCGGGCGGCCCTCACGGGGGCGTACCGGTTTCGACGGGGACGTTGAAGCTGGGATAGCGGGCGGTGGAGTCTGACCACCTTAAAACGGACATTCTTTATAAATTAAAGAACAACAATAACTACGCTTACGCTGCCTAATTAAAGGCGGCCGTCTGACCCGGAAGGACCACGAGCCGGGATCCAGGCGTCGATTAGTGGTGCACGTGCGTATGCAAAGCTTTGCGCATACCATGAATCATGAAGCTTACCTGACCCTCAGGCGTGACGGCTTGCCTGGGGCGACGGGAACGGGGAGAGCAAGACTCCCGCAATAACCGTCTGCGCCCGGAGAAGTTCCATTGGATGCGTTTTCGGACGGGGGTTCAACTCCCCCCGCCTCCACCAATCAATCCCTCAAAAGAGGGAAAATAACAAAGGCCGCACTTGGTTAAGCATTGCTTTCCTTGTGCGGCCTTTGTTTGCGTTATAGAGCATTTTATAGGGCTTTTATATAACAATTTCGATTGATTTATAGGCAAGGGGTTCCTTGCCTATTTTCTGTTTTCAGAGGATATGAGCGGAGGGAGATCAGACGATTAACACGGAAAAAGAAAGAGATAAGGGAAAGAAGAGGTTGAAAGAATGAAGGCAGATAAATGCAGTCAGCATAATAATATGGGAAATACAACAATAAGAAAAGGAAATAAGATGTCTTAGCTAGAAAAAACAAACAAAATATGATAATATAAACAATAACGATGGAGGTGATTTATATGGAAGAATTTCAAACATATTTTGAAACTCGATTAGAAGAATTACTCCGTAACACTAAGAAACAAACGGCTTATTTTTTCCGAGGATTTATGCCGCAACAAGTGGAGTATATCGTCCATCATGAGAAGAGTATTTTTGATCAGGATGAACTGCTGAAGAATGGTGCATTAAATTTAGAGTACCTTGAAAAATCGCGCAAAAAATTATTGAAGAGCCTTATGCTTGCAGAAGAGACGGTCATTGGTTTTTATGAGGAACTGATTGCAATCTCCAAATCCATAGATGATGTTTTTGAGGGAGACGTTGTAATTGTTGAGAACTCCCTGTTCCTGCAGTATGTGCCGACGTGCTTGACTCCGGAATATTCAACGGAACTGTATCATTATTTTCAAAAAGAGAGAAATCCAAGTAATGAGATGCTAGAAATTGCCTCTAAGTATTACGGCGATGCAATCAGCACGAAAAATAATGACATACTTTTAGCAATTTCTAATGTCCATCAAGATTTAAAATATCCGACGATTCACTTTTTCCCTGATGATGCAGAGGGCGTAAGTCTTGATGCTGATGAAGAATATGAGAGTGAGATATTGATTGGAAGCGAGGAAGACACATGCTTCCGGTTGAATATTATGAGAGGGCAGATTCAGAGTTCCTATTTACTTGCAGATGAAAAGAACTGCACACAAGGGGTAGATGAACTGTGCGGCGTCTTAAAGGCGTTGGAAATTCCGTTCAAGCTGAAATATCAGGACACAAGAGTTCCTGATATGGAATATGATTCTGCACAGTTTGAAAAGTATCTGAGACGTTACTGGGGAGAAGGTGCAGCATTTCGAGACCTTTTATTTTATAAAAATCCGAATCTGAATAAAGAAACCAGTACTATTTCACAGGGCAGTCTGGTTGGAGAAATTATTGATCAATGTGAAGCGGCCAACTACGGGGATATTTCCTACCGGGATATCTTTATCACAGCCCCGACCGGTGCCGGAAAATCTTTGTTATTCCAGCTTCCGGCCCTTTACTTGGCGGAACGCTATAAGATGGTAACACTGGTCATTACTCCGCTGGTCGCCCTGATGCATGACCAGGTCTTACAGCTAGAAAAGGAGCGCCACGTCAATAATGTTACTTTCTTGAATTCTAAAATAACGTTTGAAGAGCGGCAGAGACGCATTAGACAGATAAAATCTGAGGAGAAATCTATTATCTATTTGGCACCTGAATTGTTGTTAGGCTCTGGACTCACTTCGATTATTGGAGAGCGTGAATTAGGTATGGTCGTTATAGATGAGGCACATACCGTAACATCATGGGGAAGAGATTTTAGACCGGATTATTGGTTTTTAGGTGACTTTTTAAAGAAAGAGCGCAATTCAGGGCGAATGTTTCCGGTACTTTGCCTGACTGCCACGGCGGTTTATTCCGGGCAGGAAGATATGGTCAATGATATTATCGCAGAACTGGATTTACATAGACCTATTTTACATTTAGGAAATGTTAAACGTGAAAATATTCGCTTTGATATCCAGAATAAATGTGGAGAGAAGTAAGATAAAAAGGTTGAAGTTCTGAAAAGAGACCAAATCATCAGTAGACTGTCACAGTATATAGGGAAGCATGAACGGACGCTGGTATATTGTCCGTTCCGGAGCCATGTAGATGAAATATATAGTTCGCTCCCTGCTATCCTGAGAAACAGTATTAGAAGATATCATGCTGATATTTTTGATGAAGAACGGAAGATGGCGGAAAGAGGCTATAATTCCGGAGAAATCATGGCACTGATTTGTACAAAAGCATTTGGAATGGGTGTGGATGTAAAAGATATTATGCACGTGATTCATTATGCACCGTCTGGCGGTTTATCTGACTATGTACAGGAAGTAGGAAGAGCGGCTAGAGATAAGAATATCACAGGTTATGCACATATGGATGTATATCCGGGGAATATGCAGTATGTGAAAAGATTGAACGGAATGTCGGAATTGAAGCAATTCCAGTTGCGTGCTATTTTAAAAAAGTTGTATGATGTTTATTCGGTAAAAAAACATCGTAATCTTTTGGTTGCTCCAGAGTCATTTTCTCATCTGTTTCCCGAAAAGGATTTAGAGAGCCGTGCTAAGACTGCGCTTTTACTGCTTGAAAAAGATTTGAAAAATAAATATGGTGGCATACCAGTTATCGTGGTCCGTCCCAAAGCAATGCTAACTGAGAATTATGTAAATGTTCCGGAAGAACTGCAAAAGGAATTTGAATCCCGTTTTGGACGCTATGCAAAACTTAAGGGAAAAGTTCCGGATAAAGTTATTTTTACGGGGAAAAATAATAGAAATTCAAATACAATTGTTCATAATGTGGGAACCATTTATTCTGTTAAAATGGGGGATTTGTGGGAGAATCATTTCCCCGAGATGACATTTGCGCAGTTTAAGTACAGATTTTTCCAGCAAGGACTGATGCAGGGGAAATCAAAACAGCATTTGTCGCCCCGTGTTTTGGTACGAATCCAATATCAGAGTGAGTTTTCGTCGGTTGAAGAGGAACTTTCTAAGATACTGGATACAATTATCGATTTTCTCGATAGTGTAAAATACGGAGATAAAAAAACATTTACTGCAAAGGGACTTAGAAAACAACTTAATTCTTCTGTGGAGAGCATGGATTTCACAGAGAGTCAAATTACGCTTCTTTTGGATATGATGACCTTGGATGTAGATAAAAATGCGGAATATACAGTCACTAGAAGCGCTGTGAAGATTCTACAGAAGAGAAAAGCAAAGGGTGGAGAAGACCACGAGTATCTGATTAGCGGTCATTACTCGACAATGAAGGATTATTTGTTGAGATATTTATATCAGTGCAAACCTATTCAGGGTCAGATATTTGAATCATTTGTTCCTCTTGGACAGGAGAAAAGTATTGAGATTCTTCCACTTTTAAAGCTATTGGAAATCCTGAATTTTGCATCTTATGAGCTGAGAGGTGGAGAAAAAGCTGAGATTTTTATTCGCCTAAATGATCCGGAAAAGATTCATTATCTGGCAGAGCACCAATATCATAACAGTGTATTAAGCGCTATTGTAAAACGCCATAAACGCAGCAGAGAATTATTGGAAGCATTTTTTGAAACCGAGATGGATAATGAAGTGCGTTGGGATCTAATAGAAGATTATTTTTTAGGAAGAGAAGATGAAGTGGAGCGCACATTGGGGATAGAGTATAGAGAGTGAATTGAATCCTGCAAAAACGGACTGAAGTCGCTTCTCCGTGATAATGCCCGGTAACGCCCCGCCTCCACCAAAAAGAAAAGACACCATCGAAAGATGGTGTCTTTTCTTTTTGCGTTATGCCGCCGGAAGTGATATCACAAGCCTGCATCGGCAAAGAACAGTTTGCCGATGCAGGGAGAACCGGGAATAAGATGTCTAAACTGAGTACAGCGTGTTGAAATTTAGTAGGAGATGTGCTATGCTCAAATTGTGAAAGCGGATCAGAAAGACGGAAAGTGAGATGGAGCAGGAGGAACTGTAAATGGAGAGGAACAATGACGGTCTACGGAACTTTTTTCTCATCTCCTCCGCTGCTTTTTTTGTTATTTACCTAATCTTCATGATACTTGCGTTATTTTCGATCCCAACTTCTGCACCTGTTTTTGTCTGCTTGATGGTCGCTGCATTGTCTCTGTTCATCCTACAGAATGGGGTAAACGAAAAAGCAGAAGAAGTGGGAGAGATTGGGCGGTGTGGTCTTTTATCGCTTCCGTTTTTTACAGCACTGATCGTAGTCTGTTATATTGTCATGGTATATATTCTGAAGATCAAAGGACGAGAGGATATTCTTTGGGTGGTTTGTGCGCTGATTGACAGCACTCTTTTTGATCGATCGGTGCGGGCGCTGCGAAAACTCAGGAATAAGATGTGACACCTTATAATCGGACTGACCGGATAAAATTGCCCGGTCTCCGACGTCTCTGCCATCAAAATACCGCACAGGAAAGTTTATACTTTCCTGTGCGGTATTTTGATTTTCCCCTCACGGGGAATTTCCCGGCCCACGTCCGACTCCGGCCCTTCTGGAAAACGAGACTCCCGCGGCTTATTTTATACATAAAGATGGAATATCCTGTGGTAATCACGGAGATGGCTCCGGTGAGAAATCTCAATAATCTGAACTTTAAGCCTTTAAAAAAGAAGAATATCGTTCAGATTTGAAAAGAATGGTCCCTCAGAAAATATTATATCTATTTCATAATAACGTATGGATCGGACGGGTTTTCTGTCTGAATCGCAGATTCGGGGATCTGATACCATGCGTATTTTTCGACAGATGAAGTGGGGTCAGACAGAAAATTTGACGAAAAAACAGAACTGGATTTTATTGGGAAATCAAAGAAAAACCATGAAACAGGTATATTTTGGGAGAAATAAAGGGGGTAAGGCGGACATAGGTCCGCCGTCTGTTGACACATGTCAAAATTGTCTATTTGATTTGTGCAATTTTTAGAAAATAAAATAAGAAAACAGAGAAAAATGAATGTATACGGGATAAAATACGATTTTGAAATAAAATATAATTGTTTTTATATGTACATAACAGCCAAAAAACAAAGTGCATTTTTGATAAGAGTCACTATTCATTTATCTGGGACATTATGTTATTATTTTGTATTGTGTCTTTCAAAAAAACAGTCGTTTTTAAGGGGAAATAAACGAAAAAATGAAGGGGAGGTCGGGGAAACGTAAAAAAGCTCGCGTCCGCTGTCGATGAAAGCGATTTGGACGCTGTCTGCGCTCGCCGGATGATTTGACGGCCCGGGCGGCACCTGTATGCATAGAGGCGCCGTGGTGGGCGGAACACCGGATGAGAAGACGGACGACCCTGCTCCCGGGTTCGGGAGCACCGCCGGTCCTGCAGCGAACCTTCCCTTAATGATATATTACGAATGGAGGAAACTGAAAATGAGAGTTCTGTCTCTTGATATGTTCCAGACCCTGGCGGTGGCCGTCATGGTGTTGTTTCTGGGTAAATTCCTGAAAAAGAAGATCCGCCTGCTGGAGACCTTCTGCATTCCCGCCCCTGTCATCGGCGGTCTGGTCTTTGCAATCTTTACCTGCATCCTGTTCGCCACCGGCACCATGGAGGTGGACTTCGACGAGACGCTGAAAACCGTCTGTATGGTGATGTTTTTCACCTCCGTGGGCTTCCAGGCCAACCTGAAGGTGCTGAAGAGCGGTGGTAAGTCTCTGATCATCTTCCTGGGCGTGGTCATTGTCCTGATCATCAGCCAGAACACCCTGGCTCTGATCCTGTCTAAGGCCATCGGCGTGGATCCCCTGGTGGGCATGTGCACCGGCTCCATCCCCATGGTTGGCGGCCACGGCACCGCCGGTTCCTTCGGCCAGACCCTCCAGGACCTGGGCCTGGAGAGCGCCAAGACCCTGGCCGCTGCCGCCGCTACCTTCGGTCTGGTGGCAGGCAGCCTGATGGGTGGTCCTCTGGGCCGCCGCCTGATCATCAAGCACAACCTGATGGCCACCATCAAGGACACCCAGGAGACTGTGATGGAGAACCAGGTGGAGGAGAAGCACGTCCTGTCCGCCGCCAACTACGAGCCCGCCGTCTATCAGCTGGCCATCGCCATGGGTATCGGCACTGTGGTCTCCTTCCTGCTGACCAAGACCGGCATGAACTTCCCCATCTACATCGGCGCCATGATCGTGGCCGCCATTATGCGTAACCTGTCCGAGTACACCGGCAAGTTCACCGTCCACATGGACGAGATCGAGAACATCGGCGGCATCTCTCTGAACCTGTTCCTGGGTATCGCCATGATCACTCTGAAGCTGTGGCAGCTGGCCGAGATGGCCGGTCCTCTGGTCATCCTGCTGGCCGGTCAGGCCATCCTGATGGCCGCCTACGCCTACTTCGTGGTGTTCAACGTCATGGGCCGCACCTACGACGCCGCCGTCCTGACCGCAGGCAGCTGCGGCTTCGGCATGGGCGCTACCCCCAACGCCATGGCCAACATGCAGGCCGTCACCCAGAAGTTTGCCCCCTCTGTCCAGGCATTCATCCTGGTTCCCATCGTGGGCAGTCTGTTCGCTGACTTCCTGAACAGCGTCATCATCGCATTCTTCATCAACCTGATCTAAACCCGATAGAGAGAGCCCGGAAGCTGTGCTTCCGGGCTCTTTTTTGCAAAGCAAGGGACCGCACCATGGGTGCGGTCCCTTGTCTTCTTGTATCAACGGGGGCAGGGCTGTGCGCGCTTAGGAGAAGATACCATCCAGGAAGCCCAGCAGAGCGCCTGCAGCGGCGCCGATGACAGGGCCGATGACGGGAACCAGGGTGCCGATGGTAGCGCCTGCCATGGCACCCTTGGCGGCCTTATCCAGCGCACCGGAGAAGGAGAGCTTGAGTTCCTTCCGGATACCGGCGTTGTAGTTGGCCAGCTCGTCATTGGCCTTCCAGACCTGGGGATCTCTGTTCAGGCTGTCAGACAGCAGGAACCGCTTTTCCTCAGGAATGGACATGAGCATGGTCAGCAGAAGCTTGGAGATGTTGTAGCGGTACAGAGCGGAGTAGTAGACGGGCTGGGCGGACAGGCCCACGGACTCCTGAAGCCGCTCCCGGACGGAGGCCACCTTCTGCTCCAGGAAGACGGCCAGCTGAGTTTCCGGCTGATTTGCGGTCTGGTTCCAGTAGCGGCCCTTCAGAGCCATATCACACTGGTTGATGGCGATGACGATGCGTTTGGGGTCGCTGACGTAGGGGAAAACAAGCTCTTCAATGACCTCATAGGTGGTTTTCATGTCCCGGCTGGAGCCGTCCACCAGCACCACCACTTCGTCGATGATCAGATTCCCGTCTTTGTCCCGGGCCTTCAGCGCATTGGCGATCTGTCCGGCGTACCGGCGGTCGGTCTCGGGGCTGTCGCCCAGACCGGGGGTGTCCCAGAGGATGAGGTTGTCCATCTCGAACTTCTGGATGGAGGAGGTCTCGGGGTCCACGCTCCGGCCCACGGTGGCCACCTCGGTGTTGAAGATGGCGTTGATGGTGGAGCTCTTGCCCACGCCGGTGGCACCCACGAAGAGGATGTTCAGCTTCTGTTCGCTGAGCTTCTCCAGGTTCTGGGTCAGAAGGTCGGAGTCGATGCCGGGGGTCTTTTTCAGGTCCGTCAGAACGGAGTCCAGCAGGCCGTTTTTCACAGGTCTCGGGGAGAGGCGGGGCTCTTCGGAGCAGATGACATCTGCAAAATTGTTCTTCATACGTACTTCACCTCAGTTGTAGTTTCCTGCGCTCGTGGGGCATATGGTCTATGATAAAGTCGAACAGAGCGTGGATGTTCCAGCTGTATTCTGCGGAGTAGCACACGGGCTTCAGGATACTGATGCCGGTGGCCTCTTTGACCCGGCGCTGGATGGACAGGGCCTGCTCATTCAGGAAGTTTTTGAGCTGTGCATCGGGCTCTTTTTTCACGGGGTCCCAGTGTCTGCCCTTCATGGCCATGTCGGCCTGATTGATGGCCACCAGAATCCGGTCGGGGGACAGGTTGGGGACCATGAGCTCGTTGATGAGGGAGTAGGTCGTCCCCATATCCCGGTTGGAGCCCTCGACAATGACCAGTGCCATGTCGATGATGCCGCAGTCGCCGTCATAGGAATCGGTCAGCAGGTCCACCATTTTCTTTTTGTGGACCTGATCGATGGCCACGCCGTCCCCCAGACCCGGGGTGTCCCAGATGCGGAAGAACTTATTTAAAAAGTAGCTTTGGATCTCCATGGTTTTGGGGTCCACGCCGGTACCTACCTCCGCCACGGGCCGCTGAAAGAAGGAATTCAGAGTGGTGGATTTTCCGGCACCGGTGACGCCGGTGACCATGAGGTCAATGAAATTGAGATGCATTGCATGGCTTTTGGCACAGATATCGTTGTAACGATAGGTACTGAACTGATCGTTCACAGAAACACTCCTTACAGAATTGGCGATACCGGATAAAAAGGATGATATAGGGGGTGAAACACTTTCCCGGTCCCACATTGCGCTCACCAGCCGAAAAAGCCGCCGATGAAGCTTGCGACTCCACTCAAAACAGTACCGACCACACCGACTGCGCCGCCCACAACACCGCCGACTACGGAACCGACTGCCTCACCCACGGGACCGAGTACGGAGCCGATCCCGCCGCCGATGTCGGCACCCTCGCTGATGGACTCGCCCACGCTGTCGAGGAAGGAGGCGAGGATACCCTGATTGTAGTCCTTCAGCTCGTCGTTGGACTTCCAAACCTCCTGGTCCTGATTCATGTTCTGGACGTAGAGGATGCGCTTCTTCTTGGGGGTGAACTTGATGATGTAGTACAGCAGCTTGGAGAGGTTATAGGGCTTTTCCTGAGGCAGCCCCTCCTCCTTGAAGCCGGCGCTGTAGTAGATGGGGTCCACATCCACGCCGGTGGCCTCCTTGATGCGCCGCTTTACGGATTCGGCCTTGTCATCCAGGAACTTGACCAGAGGGGGCTCGGGCTGGCTGGTCTCGCTGTTCCAGTAGCGGCCCTTCATGGCTACGTCGGCCTGATTGATGGCCACCAGCAGACGCTCGGACTTCTCCTCGCCCAGGTTGGGGATGATAACGCTGTTGATCAGCTCGTAGGAGGTGCCCAGATCCCGGCTGCCGCCATCCAGAATGACCAGCACCAGATCGATGAGGAAGTCACCGTTTTCGTCCCGCTCGGTCAGCTTCTTGATGATGTTTTTGGCGTGGCGGTTGTCGGCCTCCTTGCCGTCGCCCAGACCGGGGCTGTCCCACAGGATCAGATTGCCCATGTCATAGCGGGTGATGTCCATGGTCTCGGGGTCCACGCCCACGCCCACGGCGGCCACTTCGGTATTGAAGAGGGCGTTGATGGTGGAGCTCTTGCCGCAGCCGGTGGCACCGGTGATCATCAGATTGATCTTCTGCTCCTTGAGCTTCAGAAAATTTTTGATCATCTTGTTTTTCTCGGTGTCGGGGATGTCCGCGGCCATGATCTGCTGTTCCAGCTGCTCCAGAACCTGTTTTTCGTTGCTCATATGTATCTCTCCTGTCTTTTATTTGAATGATGGTAAAGTACTCAATAATTGGTCCGCATTTTTTCGATCTCCGCCTTCATCTCCTCCACGAACTCCTCCGGCCAGATCACCTTGACCCAGCTGCCCTGGCTGAGCAGCCACATGATGATGCCGTCGCCGTAGACCTCGGCCTCGATGAGGTACCGGCCCGGACCGGGGCGCTCGATGATCCGGGCGGTGGGCAGCTTGTCCAGCACGGCCTGGACCGAGGGCCCGTTGAATTCGAAGCGGATGGTCCGCAGCTTGCCGGGCCACATGAACAGACTGCGCTTGCGCAGCAGGCCCTCGTCGAAGGCAGGCGGCTCGGCGGAGGTGGACCGCTTCCGGTGGACGGTGATCTGCTTGATGCGGTCCACCCGGAAATAGCTGGGGGCGGAGGTCTCCCGGTCCACCTTGTAGGCGATGAGGTAGAAGTAGTAGTCCATAAACAGCACGGACACCGGGATCAGCCGCTCGGTCACCCAGCGGCGGTCCATTTTATAGTAGTCTACGCTGATCTCCTTGCGGGACTCGATGCAGTTGATCAGGTGCCACAGGTGGTCCTGGACGCTCTCGCAGTCGTGGTGGACCGCGGTGTAGTGGTAGAGCTCCTTCCGGATCATCTCGTTGAGCTTGGTGCGGTCCTGAGGGGTGGTGAACCGCTTCAGCTTTTCGATGAGGGCCAGCAGCTCCAGCTTGGAGAAGGCCCGTGTGCCGATCATCACCTCCACCAGGGAGAATAACTCCTTGTTGGAGAGAAATTCGTCCATATAGAGGTGGTAGCACTTGTCCTGATAGGAGTATTGAAGCTCAGTATTGCCCACCAGCTCCCGGTGGTCGGCCAGAAACTGTTTCAGCTCGTTGATGCTCCGTGTGATGCTTTTGGTGGAAACCTGGTATTCATCCGCCAGTGCCTGTACAGAGATATCCTCGCCCTTTAAGCAGCGGAAAAAGAGTTCCAGGAGTCTGTCCTTTGATGTAGCCAAGAGATATGCCTCCTGTTCCAATTTAAATCAGCCCTTTACTCATAGTATATCTGTACAGACGGACGGATGGATGTCCGGTCAATCATTCTGGCAGGTGCGGACAGAAGCGCCTGCCGCCAGGGAGAGTCTAACACGAATGCCGAAAAAGAACAAGATGACCGGGAAATAAATGGTAAATATGATGAACGGGGAGCGGGAGGCTCCGCCGGACCGGGGAGGGGTTTACCGGCTGTCTCCGAATAAAATCCCATAAAATGGCCCGATTGGACCTTTTTGGCCGGAAAACAGAGGTTCTTTGTCTGAAACTGAGTTGACAGTTCCGGGCGGCTGTGGTATTTTACTGTTATGATAGACACCCCCCGGGGGGTGGGGGGTCCGGAGAGACCTCACCGCTCCAAATGACAGCCCAAGGGCTGCGGGGAGTATTTGCCAAAGGAGGCATCATTTCTATGACACAATATTCCGTGACCGGAATGAGCTGCGCCGCCTGCAGTGCCCGTGTGGAAAAGGCCGTCAACGCTCTGCCCGGGGTCACCAGCTGCTCTGTCAGTCTGCTGACCAACTCCATGGGCGTGGACGGCACCGTCGCGCCCGCCGACGTCATCGCCGCCGTCCAGAACGCCGGCTATGGCTGCTCTGAGAAGGGCGCAAAGGGTGCGGCCCCCTCCATGGAGGACGCCGCCGACGCTCTGGTGGACCACGAGACCCCCAAGCTGAAAAAGCGCCTGCTGACCTCTGTGGGTTTCCTGATCGTCCTGATGTATTTCTCCATGGGCCACGCCATGTGGGGCTGGCCCCTGCCCGCATTCTTTGATAACCCCCTGTCCAACGGTATCATCCAGCTGGTGCTGGCCGGTATCGTCATGGTCATCAACAAGAAGTTCTTCACCAGCGGCTTCAAGGCCCTGTGGAACCGGGCTCCCAACATGGACACCCTGGTGGCCATGGGCTCCGCCGTGTCCTACGCCTGGAGCGTGTACGCCCTGCTGGCCATGGCCAACTACATGGTCATGGGCGACATGGAGATGGCCCACCACATGGGCCATGAGTTCTACTTCGAGTCCGCTGCCATGATCCTGACCCTCATCACCATCGGTAAGATGCTGGAGTCCCGGTCCAAGGGCAAGACCACCGACGCTCTGAAGGGCCTGATGCGTCTGGCACCCAAGACCGCCGTCCTGCTGAAGGACGGGGTGGAGACCGAGGTCCCCATCGAGCAGGTCCAGAAGGGCGACGTGTTCGTCGTCCGTCCCGGCGAGAACATCCCCGTGGACGGCGTCATTCTGGAGGGCTCCAGCGCCGTCAACGAGGCCGCTCTGACCGGCGAGTCCATCCCCGTGGACAAGGAGGCCGGCGACGGCGTCTCTGCCGCCACCACCAACACCTCCGGCTATCTGAAGTGTCAGGCCACCCGGGTGGGTGAGGACACCACCCTGTCCCAGATCATCCAGATGGTCTCCGACGCCGCCGCCACCAAGGCCCCCATCGCCAAGATTGCCGATAAGGTGGCCGGTATCTTCGTCCCCACCGTCATCTCCATTGCAATCGTCACCTTTATCGTGTGGATGTTCATCAACCACGATGTGGGCTACGCCCTGGCCCGGGGCATCTCCGTGCTGGTCATCTCCTGCCCCTGCTCCCTGGGTCTGGCTACCCCCGTGGCCATCATGGTGGGCAACGGCATGGGCGCCAAGAACGGTATCCTGTTCAAGACCGCCGTCTCCCTGGAGCAGACCGGCCGTGTGGCCGTGGTTGCTCTGGACAAGACCGGCACCATCACCTCCGGCGAGCCCAAGGTCACTGACATTCTGCCCGCCGAGGGCTTCACTGACGATTCCCTGATGGCCCTGGCCTACGCCCTGGAGGCCAAGAGCGAGCATCCCCTGGCCCGCGCCATCGTGACCCACGCCGAGAGCAAGAGCATGAAGGCCGAGGAAGTGGAGGGCTTCGCCGCCCTGCCCGGCAACGGTCTGACCGCCAAGCGCAGCGGCAAGAACCTCTACGGCGGCAACGCCACCTTCATCGCCACCGTGGCAAGCCTGCCCGGCGACCTGGCCGAGAAGGCCAACCAGCTGGCTGAGCAGGGCAAGACTCCCCTGTTCTTCAGCGAGGAGGGCAAGCTGGCCGGTATCATCGCCGTAGCCGACACCATCAAGGAGGACAGCCCCCGCGCCGTCAAGGAGCTGCAGAACATGGGCGTCCATGTGGTCATGCTCACCGGCGACAACGAGCGCACCGCCAAGGCCATCGGCGCTCAGGCCGGTGTGGACGAGGTCATCGCAGGCGTGCTGCCCGACGGCAAGGAAGCTGTCATCCGCTCCCTCCAGAGCCGCGGCAAGGTGGCCATGGTGGGCGACGGCATCAACGACGCCCCCGCGCTGACCCGGGCCGACATCGGTATCGCCATCGGTGCCGGTGCCGATATCGCCGTGGACGCCGCCGACGTGGTGCTGATGCAGAGCAAGCTCAGCGACGTGCCCGCCGCCGTCCGTCTGAGCCGCGCCACCCTGCGCAACATCCACGAGAACCTGTTCTGGGCCTTCTTCTATAACTCCATCGGCATCCCTCTGGCCGCCGGTGTGCTGATCCCCTTCGGCCTGACCCTGAACCCCATGTTCGGTGCCGCCGCCATGTCCCTGTCCAGCTTCTGCGTGGTCACCAACGCTCTGCGTCTGAACCTGTGCAAGCTGCATGACCCCAGCCACGACAAGAAGCTCAAGACCAAGGCCCTGCCCGCCTCCGCCGCCGCTCCCATCGAGGTTTCCGCACCCGCTCCCGCCGCTGAGGAGTCCCAGGGCTGCGGCTGTCCTCTGGCCACCGCCGAGCGCCGCACCATGACCATTGAGGGCATGATGTGCGGTCACTGCGAGGCCCACGTGAAGGAGGCTCTGGAGGCCATCGACGGCGTGGAGTTTGCCGAGGCCAGCCACACCGCCGGAACCGCTGTTGTCACCCTGACGAAGGACGTGGACAACAAGGCCATGCAGGCCGCTGTGGAGAAGGAGGGCTACAAGGTGAAGGGCATCGTGGTCACTCAGGCCGCCGCTCCCGCCGCCTGTGGTCTGGAGCAGAAGCGCACCATGACCATTGAGGGCATGATGTGCGGCCACTGCGAGGCCCACGTGAAGGAGGCTCTGGAGGCCATCGAGGGTGTGAAGTCCGCTGAGGCCAGCCACACCGCCGGTACCGCCGTCCTCACCCTGACTCAGGACGTGGACAATACCAAGCTGAAAGCTGCGGTGGAGGAGCAGGGCTACAAGGTCCGCTCCATCCGCTGAGAACAAATAAAATTTAGAGGAGATCGAACACTATGACTAAGACCATGAAGATCGAGGGCATGATGTGCGCCCACTGCCAGGCCCGCGTGGAGAAGATCCTGAACGGCATGGAGGGCGTCACCGCCACCGTCGACCTGGAGAAGGGCACCGCCACCTGCCAGTGCGCCGACGCCGTCACCAACGAGATGCTGTCCAAGGCCGTCACCGACGGCGGCTACACCGTCACCGCGGTGGACTGAGATGCAGGCCGACAGAAATGAGATCGCCCGACTGATCAAAACCGCCCGCGGCCAGCTGGACGGCGTTCTGCGGATGGTGGATGAGGACCGCTACTGTCTGGACATTGTGAATCAGATCCTGGCGGCCCAGGCCATTTTGAAAAAGGCCAACCGGGAGATCCTGCGGGCTCATCTGGACACCTGCGTGACCAGCGCGGTGGAGGCCAACGACGCCAAGGACAAGATCGGCGAGTTGGTGGACCTCTTTGACAAGATGACCAAGTAACGGCCAGCGAGAGAGATGAAAGAGCCGCACCCATTGGGTGCGGCTCTTTTTTAATCCTCTTTTGCCAGCTTCATGAAGCTGTTGGCCCGGTCGTACTCGGCGGGGGTGGCAAGACTCACCAGCACATAGACCGCCAGCGAGATGCCCACGCCCACGAGGATCTTCACCGTGGAGTGGGGGTCCCACAGGGCGGGGATGGGCAGTTCCAGGGTCAGGGCCAAGTTGTAGAGACAGAAGATCAGGCCCCACAGCATAGAGGCGTTGGCCCCGTGGGTGTTGCCTCTTTTCCACAGGAATGCACCCAGCAGGGGAACAAAAACGCCGGTGGTGATGACGTCGGAGGCGATCCAGGTCAGCTCCAGGATGGAGCGGATTTTCAGCGCAATGACGATGGCCAGCCCGGCGGCGATGAGGGTGGCCAGACGGCTGAATTTCAGACTGGCGGCGGGGTCCTCCTCCGTCCGGTGCAGGTCCATGGTCAGGGTCAGGGAGGCGGAGTTGATGAGGGTATCCATAGTTGACATAATAGCGGCAGTGATGCCGATGAACACCAGGGCACCCAGAGCGGGCGGCATTTGGTTCAGCACCACGGCGGTGATGATGCCGCCCTCGGGGAGTTTGTCGTAGAGGACGATACCCGCCATGCCCGCCACCACTACCAGCAGATAGAGGGGGATGTAGGCGAAGAAGCTGAGGGTGGTCATCCGGCGGGCCTCCTTGGCGTTGCGGGTGGCGGAGATGAGCTGCCAGATGTTGGCCTGGATGCACCAGGAGCAGCCGAAGGTGACCACATACATCATATATTTGGGGATGCCCGCGGAGAAGCTCATGAAGTCGGGCTTGCCCAGTTCGGCGGCCTTCCGGGCGATGGGCTCCAGACCGCCCGCGTAGTGGAAGGAGGCGATGCACACGATGAGGGTGGAGATCAGCAGGCAGACAAACTGGATGATATCGGTGAGCACCACGCTGCGGAAGCCGCCGATGGTGGAGTACATCACCACCAGCCCGGTGCCGATGAGGACGGCGGCGGCGTAGGGGATGCCCAGATAGGAGCCGAAGAAGTTGCCCACGCCCACCATCTGGGTGGCGGCGTTCATGACCATGAAAATGAAGATCATGACGGACAGCAATTTGGCGGTGGAGCGGGAGTACCGGGCCTCCAGCATCTGGCCCTGGGTCAGATAGCCCACCCGGCGGATCTTCTTGGAGCCCGCCATCATCAGGGCCGTGGCCAGCAGCACCGGGACGCCGTAGTACCAGAAGGCCCCCAGTCCGTCCTCAAAGGCCAGATCGGCGGTGGACAGGGTGGAGCCCGCGCCCCACCAGGAGGCAATGAAGGCGATGGACAGCATCCAGAAGGGGAGTTTCCGCCCCGCGAAGAAGAAATCGAGGGTGTCGCTGCTCTTTTTCTCCAGTGATACTACGCACAGCAGGGCCACAAAGTACAGCGCCAGCCCGCCGACAGCCAGAATTTTAAACATAAGATAAAACCTCTTCCTAACAGTAGATGAAAACCATTATACCCCGTTGGAAGAAAAGAGAAAAGTCAAAGGGGAGAAAGTTAGGAACTGACGCAGGTATTGCCAAAGGCCCCCTTTACACAAGGGGGCTGTCAGCTTGCTGACTGGGGGATTGTAACCTGTATCACCTTCCACGTAGAAGATGTGGTCAAAGAAGCTGCCGGTTACAACCCTTCCGGCACCAGTCTGCGGACTGGTGCCACCTCCCCTTGCACAGGGGAGGCTTCTCCGCCACGGGCGGGGACGAGGGACGGGGGTCAGAGAAGAGAGAAGAGTGAAGAGAGAAAAGTGAAGAGAAGTGGTGCGCCTGCGGCGCATTTGAATGTCGTCTGCGGACGGGACGAGGGACGGGGAGCAGCCGCCATATATGGCGGCCCTACATCGTTTTAGGCGATATTTTCGATTACAGGACACAATCGTATGAACCACCGCTGTATCGGGCGGCACCGGCGGGCCACCCATCGAAAAACGCTTCTGTTTCAGTCTTTGCATAAACCCGGCGGGCGGATCATGTAACTCCCGTAAAATGTCCGTGATTTCTGCCCACGGTGGAGCGTAGCCGTCGATCGATCCGATTTTGCAGCCCATCGAAAACCCCTCCTGCCGCCAACAGCCCCCGTAAAATAAGGGGTCCGGGGAAAGCACCATTGAAAACACGGAAGTGTTTTCGGTGCTGTCCCCGGCGATCTTTTGGTTTCTTTTCAATCGTTTGAAAAGAAACCCGCCCCGCAGGGCGGAACCCTCCTGCCCGTTCTTCGTCCTGCAACGACACCTCTCAGTCACCAGTTTGAGAACTGGTGACAGCTCCCCTCAAGGGGAGCCAAGTCCGCCGCGGGCGGGAACGGGGGTTCCCTAAAAAAGACAAACCCCCGGACACAGTTTCCTGTATCCGGGGGTTTTAAAATCAGTTTCAATCAGTCAACGGGATTGAACATATCCTTGGTGGCGCCGCAGAGGGGGCAGCCCCAATCATCGGGGAGCTCCTCGAAGGGGGTGCCGGGAGCGATGCCGTTCTCGGGATCGCCGACGGCGGGATCATAGATATAGCCGCACAGACTGCACTCATACTTCATAAGAAAACGACCTTTCTTTACCGGCACCCGCAGGTGCGTCGATTTTTAGGATAGTGATTGAAAAATCAGCCGAAGTAGCGGGCCAGCAGACCGGCCAGAGCCTTACCGTGGCGGGCCTCGTCCTTAGCCATCTCCATAACGGTGGTGTAGATGGCGTCGTAGCCCTCCTTCTTGGCCATCTCGGCCAGATCGACCTTACCGGCGGTAGCGCCGTTCTCGGCGTCCACGCGCATCTCCAGGTTCTTCTTGGTGGAGTCGGTCAGGACCTCGCCCAGCAGCTCGGCGAACTTGGAAGCGTGCTCAGCCTCCTCAAAGGCGGCCTTCTCCCAGTACAGACCGATCTCGGGGTAGCCCTCGCGGTGAGCGACGCGGCTCATGGCCAGGTACATACCGACCTCGGAGCACTCGCCGTTGAAGTTGGCGCGCAGACCCTCCAGGACGGCCTCGCTGGCGCCCTTGGCGGAACCGACAATGTGCTCAGCAGCCCAGGTCTTCTCGGTGGGCATCTCGGTGAACTTGGACGCGGGGGCGTGGCAGATGGGGCAGAACTCGGGGGCAGTCTCGCCCTCGTGGATATAACCGCAGATACCGCAAACAAACTTCTTCATGATAATAACTCCTCCTCAATGGTTTTGCCTTGCATACAGGCTTTGCAGCGACCGTAGAAAATAAGATCATGGTGGGAAACTGCATGTCCATACCGACGGCTCACCGCGCGATCCAGATCCAGGTCAGGTTTGATCTCGGGCAGGTCGCTGACCGCGCCGCACTCACTGCATACAAAGTGACTGTGGGGCGTGGTAATGGCGTCGAAACGCTCTTGGCCCTTGACTACGCCGATACTTCTGATATCGCCGTGTTCCTGGAAAAAGATCAGATTGCGATAGACCGTTCCCAGACTGAGGTCCGGGTGGGTGGGCTTTAAAGTCTGATAGATCCACTCCGCGGAGGGGTGGCAGTCGGTCCCGCGAATCGCCTCAAGAATCGCGGCACGCTTCTTACTGTATCTGATCATGGCTTTGTCGCCTCCCTTAATGATATTGATTCTTATTTACATCTGGATGATACCATATTTTATCCGGCTTGTAAAGAGTTTATTCAAAAAAATTCGGAGCCGATTTTCGGCTCCGAATTTCCATATGTTCAAGCTCAGATATCCAGCTCCAGCAGGACGGGGCAGTGGTCGCTGCCCTCCACAGAGGCCAGGATCTCGGCCCGCTTGATGTTCTCCCGCAGGCGGTTGGACACCAGGAAGTAGTCGATGCGCCAGCCTGCGTTCTTCTCTCTGGCGTGGAAGCGGTAGGACCACCAGGAGTAAGCTCCCTCCAAATCGGGGTAGAGGGCCCGGAAGGTGTCGGTGAAGCCGGCCTCCAGCAGCTCGGTGAACTTATTTCGCTCCTGATCGGTGAAGCCCGCGTTCATCCGGTTGGTCTTGGGGTTCTTCAGGTCGATCTCTCTATGGGCCACATTCAGGTCGCCGCAGACGATGACGGGCTTCACGGCGTCCAGCTTCTTTAAATAGGCCCGGAAGGCGTCGTCCCACTCCATGCGGTAATCCAGCCGCTTCAGCTCGTTCTGGGAGTTGGGGGTGTAGACGGTGACCAGATAGAACTTGTCGTACTCCACGGTGATGGAGCGGCCCTCGCCCACGTGGGCCGGGTCGTTGATGTCATAGGCCACGCTCAAAGGCTCCTCGGCGGCGAAAATGGCGGTGCCGGAGTAGCCCTTCTTCTCTGCGGAGTTCCAGAACTCATGGTAGCTGCCCAGGTCGAACTCCGCCTGGCCCTGCTGCATCTTGGTCTCCTGCAAGCAGCAGAAGTCCGGGGCCTCGCTCTGCAAAAACTCCAGAAAACCCTTCTTCACACAGGCCCGCAGGCCGTTTACGTTCCAGGAAATGAATTTCATAGCGCTCTCCTTCTCATGGTACTTTTTGGCTCATTTTATCACAGGGGAGAGGGGGATTCAAGACAACTCCGGGAAAGTGCATGAAAGTGTATTTAGCAATTGAAAAAAGGGGCTGTTTTTGCTATAATATAACATCTATCAGTGTGTCCCCGGATGGGACAGACTCCGGGGCGGCAGAGGAGCCGCCCAATTTGAGAACGAGGTGTCATTTTGTACTTAAAAGCATTGGAGATCCAGGGCTTCAAGTCCTTTCCGGATAAGACGGTCCTCACCTTCGGCGAGGATATCACCGCCATCGTCGGCCCCAACGGATCGGGAAAATCCAATATCTCCGACGCCATCCGCTGGGTCATGGGCGAGCAGTCCACAAGAGCCCTCCGGGGCGGCAAAATGGAGGACGTGATCTTCGGCGGCACGGCCAAGCGCAAGCAGACCGGCTATGCGGAGGTCTCTCTGGTGCTGGACAACACCACCCGTATCTTTGATATGGAGGAGTCGGAGGTCATGGTCACCCGGCGGTACTACCGCTCCGGGGAGAGCGAATACTATATCAACCGCCGTTCCGTCCGGTTAAAGGACGTGAACGAGCTTTTCATGGACACGGGCATGGGCAGGGAGGGCTACTCCATCATCGGTCAGGGAAAGATCGACGAGATCCTGTCCGTCCGCTCCTCCGACCGCCGGGAGGTCTTTGAGGAGGCGGCGGGCATCTCCCGGTACCGCCACCGCAAGGAGGAGGCCCAGCACAAGCTGGAGCGCACCGACGAGAACCTGGTCCGCATCAACGATAAAATTGCCGAGCTGGAGCTGCAGGTGGAGCCCCTCCGGGCCCAGAGCGACAAGGCGAAGAAGTACCTTATTTTAAGGGATGAGCTCCGGGGCCTGGAGATCTCCGTCTGGCTGGACAGTCTGGAACACATCCGCACCGGCCGCATCAAGCTGGAGGCGGACTACGAGCAGACCGCCGCCCAGAAGGAGCGGGCCAGAGCGGCCCAGGAGCGGGCCTACGCCGCCGCCGAGGCATTTTCCGCCCAGATGCGGGACAAGGATGTGGAGGCCGACCGTCTGCGCTTCGAGTCCCAGGGCAGGCAGGCCAAGGCCAACGAGCTGGAATCCGCCATTGCGGTCTTAAAGAGCAGCATCGCCCACAACACCGAGTCCGCCCAGCGGCTCCGGGCCGATCTGGAGCAGAAGGAGGGCCGTGAGGACTCTCTGAGCAGTCAGATTACCCAGCGCCGGGACCGTCTGGCCGAGATCGAGAAGAAGCTGACTGAGGGCCGGAAGGCCCTGGCCGCCAAGAGCAGAGAGGCCGGAGAGGCCGCCGGAAAGGCGGGCACCCTGGCGAAGGAATTGGAGGAGCTCCGAAATAAGGAGTCCTTGAAAAACGCCGATGCCACCGAGGCCAAGGCGTTATTATCCGCTCTGGCCGCCGCCGCCCAGGAGGTGCTGGACCGGGACGAGAGCGTCCGCCGGGAGAGCGCCGACCTGAGAGAGAAGCTGGCCGCCGCCGAGGCGGAGAAGAAAACCGCCCGCAAGACCTATAACGACAGCGTGGAGGAGCGGGACTCCCTGAGAAATGTCATCAGCGGCTACGAGCTCCGCATGGAGTCCCGCCGCCGGAAGGCCGAGCAGGCAAGGGACAAGCAGATGAAGCTGCAAATGGAGGAGAACGCCCTCCAGTCCCGCATCAAGCTGCTGGCCGAGATGGAGAAGGTCCACGAGGGCTACTCCAAGTCCGTAAAGCTGGTGGTGAGCGAGGCCCAGCGGGGCGGCTTACACAACATCCACGGCCCCGTGGCCGACCTCTTAAAGGTCCCCGACCAGTACACCGTGGCCATTGAGACCGCCCTGGGCGGGGCCATGCAGAACCTGGTGGTGGACCGGGAGGAGGACGGCAAGGCCGTCATCCAATATCTGAAACGGCGGGACGGCGGCCGAGCCACCATCCTGCCCATCAGCTCCATCCGCCCCGGCTTCCTGCGGGAGGCCGACAGCCTCCGCCGGGAGCCCGGCTTTGTGGGGGTGGCGGATGAACTCATCTCCTTCCAGCCCCAGTACAAGAACGTATTTTCCAACCTGCTGGGCCGGGTGGCCGTTATGGAAACTCTGGACGCGGGCATTGCCGCCGCCCGGAAGTACGGCTATAAGTTCCGCATTGTCACCCTGGACGGACAGGTTTTGAACCCCGGCGGCTCCATGACCGGCGGCTCCGCCAGCCGGAGCGCAGGTATCCTGAGCCGTGCCAACGAGCTGGACCGCCTGCGGGAGCAGGAGGCCGGGCTCCGCACCCAGAGCGAGGCGGCCCAGACCGCCTTCACCGACGCCCAGCGGGAGTCCACCGCCGCCTCCTACGAGCTGGACACCGCCCGGGGCCAGCTGCGAACCTGGGAGGACGCGGTGCTGAAGGCTGAGGCCCAGCTGTCCCACTGCAAGCTGGTGGCGGAGGGGCTGGAGCGCCAGCAGGAGGACCGGGAGAACGAATTGGAGCAGCTTCAGAGCCGCTCTCAGCAGATCGAGACCGACACCGCCGCCGCCCGGCTCCGCATCGAGGAGCTGGAGGGCGCGGCCGCCGCACTGAAAACCGAGGCAGAGGGCAAGACCCGTGGCCAGTCCGACCTCCAGACCCGGTCCGCCAGGATCGCCGGGGAGGTGGCAGAGCTGACCGCCGCCCAGGCCGCCTTGGAGGCGGAGCGGGAGGCCACCCGGTCCGGCCTCACCGAGCTGGAACAGTTGAAGGAGAGTCTGGCCGGGGACCGCACCCAGAGCCAGGGCTTACTGGCCGACTACCAGACCAAGAACGAGGGCTTCCAGACCGAGATTCGGGAGAAGGAGACCGCCCTTGCCGCCGTCCGCAAGGAGGACAGGCGCTGTGCCGAGGCCATCGCCAAGCTGAATCAGGAGAAGCTCTCTCTGGAGGGCAGGCGCATCCAGGCCTCCAAGGAGAGCCAGAGCAAGAGCGAGGAGCTGTTCCGCCTGGAGGGCGAGGTCTCCCGTCTGGAGCAGAAGAAGGTCTCCGCCGCCATGGAAGAGAAGCAGCTGCTGGACAAGCTGTGGGAGAGCTACGAGCTGTCCCACGAGGCCGCCCGCCAGCAGAAGGTGGAGATCGAGTCCGTCCCCAAGGCCACCCGCCGCATCGGGGAGCTGAAACGGGACATCAACGGTCTGGGCCACGTGAACGTGGGCGCCATCGAGGAGTTCCAGCGGGTCAACGAGCGGTATACCTACCTGACCGACCAGCGGGACGATGTGGAGAAGGCCAAGAAGGAATTGGAATCCATCATCGGGGCCATCACCGGGGAGATGAAGACCATCTTCGCCCGGGAGTTCCAGACCATCAACCAGGCCTTCGGCCAGACCTTCCTGGAGCTGTTCGGCGGCGGTCAGGCCCGGCTGGAGCTGGAGGACCCGGAGGACATTCTGAACTGCGGCATCGAGATCAAGGTCCAGCCCCCCGGAAAGGCCCTTAAAATCATCACCCTGCTGTCCGGCGGCGAGAAGGCCTTCGTGGCTATCGCCCTGTACTTCGCCATTTTGAAGGTCCGTCCCACCCCCTTCGTGGTCATGGACGAGATCGAGGCTGCTCTGGACGACACCAACGTGGTCCGCTTCGCCCGCTATATGCGGAGCATCTGCGATAAAACCCAGTTCATCGTCATCACCCATCGGCGTGGTACTATGGAGGAGGCCGACGTTCTCTATGGTGTGACCATGCAGGAGCAGGGCATTTCCAGAATGCTGACCATCAATCTGAATGATGTGGAGAAGGAACTGAACCTGCATTGAGGCCGCAATCCACCGACTGAAAATAAAATGTGGAAAAAAGTTAAATTTACAGGAAGGACATACAATTTTGTCCCGGAACATGATAAGATAAAAGAGTGAGGGGAAAAACCATCCCCAATTTCCGAATATCCTGTGGAAAAGTCCGCTGTATTTTGAAGAAAACTGTAAGGAGAAACACTGCTGTGAACGAAACTGAGAACAAAAATTCCGGCTCCGCATCCATTTGGATGATGGTGGGCCTGATCGTGGTCCTGCTGATCGGCGTGAAGCTGATTTTCGGCGGTCTGAAGGCCGTTCTGCCTCCCCCGCCCGAGAACCCCTACGAGGTGATGGACGCCGTCACCGAGAAGCCCAGCGCCTGGAAGCTGGAGATCGCCGCTGTGGAGGAGGGCTCCACCGCCGCCGACTGGCTCAGCCAGACCGAGGGCGAGGAGGGCTTCCACGGTCTCATGGAGACCTCCGCCAAGAGCTGGGACGCCTACGTCCTCCTGCCCGAGGTGGCGCTCCCTCTGACCAACAAGAATGTCTCTCTGGAGCTGGTCACCGTGGAGAACGAGGACGGCGAGGCCAACGGCAGTACCCTGACCCTCTATGTGAACACTCTGGGTCTGGAGGGCGAGAAGGCTCCCGCCGACCAGGTCCTGCACCTGACCGCCCCCGAGGGCGAGAGCTGGCCCAACCAGATCTCCGTGGTCCTCAACGGCGCACCCGTGGCCCAGGCCAGCCAGTGCATTTACACAGGTGGTCAGTTATTTTTCACGAAGTAAATTTACAACTGATATTTTCTCGGTGTCTGCGGTGCTTTTCGGCCCTTTTGCGCCGGAAATGCGTTATGTCCGTTTGAAATCCACCAAGGATTCCTGCACGGCCACGCCTTTTTCCAACGCAAAATTTCTCGAAAATCACACTTGCCACCAAGAAAAATCAGTTGTGATGGCGCATCTATGAAACGTATCTGTGAAACAGAAACACGCTCTCATAGGGCGGTTTCATAACATATATCACCGCTTTCCGCAAAAGTTCTGCATATCCCATCAAAACAGAAACGAGGAGATCACAATGGGTTTCTTTGACAAACTGAAAAAGATCAACATTTTTGCAAACTTCGGCAGCGAGCTGAACGACGACTTCTATGACGAGCTGGAGGAGTCTCTGATCCTGGCCGACACCGGTATGGACGTGACGCTGGAGCTGGTGGAGGAGCTGAGAAGCCGGGTCAAGGCCCAGCACATCAAGACCGTGGAGGAGGCCCGCTCCTGCATGGTGGACATCATCGCCGAGGCCATGGACGCCGGGGACAACGCCCTGGACCTGTCCACCAAGCCCGCCGTGGTGCTGTTCATCGGCGTGAACGGCGTGGGCAAGACCACCACCATCGGCAAGATCGGCTACCAGCTCAAGCACCAGAGCAAGAAGGTGCTGTTCTGCGCCGCCGATACCTTCCGCGCCGCCGCCGCCGAGCAGCTGACCATCTGGTCCGACCGGGCGGGCGTGGACATTGTGAAGCAGCACGAGGGCGCAGACCCCGCCGCCGTGGTCTTTGACGCCATCACCGCCGCCAAGGCCCGGAACGCCCACGTCATCCTGGTGGACACCGCAGGCCGTCTGCACAACAAGCAGAACCTGATGAACGAGCTGAACAAGATCAGCCGCGTGGTGGACCGGGAACTGCCCGGCGCCGCCCGTGAGACTCTGCTGGTGCTGGACGCCACCACCGGCCAGAACGGTTTGATCCAGGCCAAGCAGTTCAAGGAGGCCGCAGGTATCACCGGCATCGTCCTGACCAAGCTGGACGGCACCGCCAAGGGCGGCATCGCCATCGCCATTGCTAAGGAACTGGGCGTGCCCGTGAAGTATGCCGGTATCGGCGAGGGCATCGACGATCTGAAGCCCTTCGACGCTCACGATTTCGCCCAAGCTCTGATTTAAGGCCAGCGTCAAATTCCATGGCCATAATATTTTACACAGGTCTGTTGACCTTCTACAGATAGAGAGATCAAACAGTAGAAGTTGTAGGGCCGCCATATATGGCGGCCGCCGGGGAAATCAAATAGTACCCCGCCAGAAATAAAACCGAGAGGAAGCAAGATCATGATGAACAGAATCGACGGCAGAGCGCAGAACGAGCTGCGCCCCGTGGAGATCATTCCCAATATCAACAAGTTCGCAGAGGGCTCCTGTCTGATCCGCTGCGGCAACACCCACGTGCTGTGCTGCGCCAGCGTGGAGGATAAGCCTCCCCGCCATGTCCCCGAGGGCCAGGGCTGGGTCACCGCCGAGTATTCCATGCTGCCCCGGGCCAACCGGGAGCGCT
>SAMEA104404103__coassemble_210_pt1 | contig 45297 bp, 45 predicted proteins | sample SAMEA104404103__metabat2_high_PE_037 | metagenome-assembled genome bin SAMEA104404103 (sample SAMEA104404103) | Balaenoptera acutorostrata | reverse complement strand
GCCGCTACCGACTACATGAGCGTCATCATGGGCGAGTACAACGAGGCCAACAAGAACATGGTTGAGCTGGTCATCGCCAACAACGACGGCATGGCCGAGGGTGCTATCTCCTACCTGCAGGGTGCCGGCTACAACAACGACGCCTCCAAGGCCATCCCCGTCTTCGGTGTTGACGCTCTGGCTTCCGCCTGCGAGAAGATCGACAACGGCCAGATGGCCGGTACCGTCAAGCAGGACGGCGAGGCTATGGCCGCTACCATCGCCTCTCTGGTCAAGAACATTCAGGGTGGTGCTGCTCTGATGGATAACACCGATCAGTACAACGTCGACGAAGGCGTTGCCAAGATCCGTGTTCCCTACGCTCTGTACACCAAGTAAGAGACAGGTCCGAAACCGGATCGCCCCATCCAAATGAACCATATGCGGGGCTGCCTTCGGGCAGCCCCGCGTATCCTGTGGAGCCACTGCCGATGTTTCCCCGCCTGAGGGCGGCAGCGGCGATGGCTCCACACAAGGAGAGAGGAGGAAGCTTATGGAACAGCCCGCACTGCTGACAATGAGCGGCATCACGAAAGAATTCCCCGGTGTCAAAGCGCTGGACAACGTCAGTCTGACGGTCCGGCCCGGCACCGTCCACGCCCTGATGGGTGAGAACGGAGCCGGTAAATCCACCCTGATGAAGTGCCTGTTCGGTATCTACAAGAAGGATGCAGGCACCATCGTCCTGGACGGCAAGGAGATCGACTTCAAAAGCTCCAAGGAGGCGCTGGAAAACGGCGTGGCAATGGTTCATCAGGAGCTGAACCAGGCCCTGACCCGCACCGTCAAGGACAACCTCTGGCTGGGCCGCTACCCCAAGGTGGGCGGCTTTATCGTCAGTGAGAAGATCATGAACAAGAAGACCAAGGAGATCTTCGACACCCTGGGGGTGGAGGTCAACCCCAACGCGGTCATGTCCACCATGCCCGTCTCCCAGCGCCAGATGGTAGAGATCGCCAAGGCCGTCAGCTACGACGCCAAGATCATCGTCTTTGACGAGCCCACCTCCTCTCTGACCGAGGCAGAGGTGGAGCACCTGTTCCGCATCATCAACATGCTCCGGGACAAGGGCTGCGGCATCATCTACATCAGCCATAAAATGGACGAGATCCTCCGCATCAGCGACGACGTGACCATCATGCGCGACGGCCAGTATGTCGCCACCCGGGACGCCAAGACCCTGACCATGGAGGAGATCATCAAGCTGATGGTGGGCCGTGAGCTGACCAACCGCTTCCCGCCCAAGGACAACAAGGTGGAGGAGGTCATTCTGGACGTCCAGCACATGTCCGGCAAGTATACAAGACTGAAGGACGTGTCCTTCCAGCTGCACAAGGGCGAAATCCTGGGTGTGGCAGGTCTGGACGGCTCCGGTCGTACCGAGCTGCTGGAGAACCTATTCGGCGTCATGACCCGGGACGGCGGCACCATCACCCTCCACGGCAAGGAAATCCACAACCACACCCCCAAGTCGGCCATCAAGCACGGCTTCGCCCTGCTGACCGAAGAGCGCCGGGCCACCGGTATCTTCGGCATCCGGGACATCCGGGAAAATACGGTCATCTCCAGCCTGAGCGACTACCTCCAGGCGCTCTTCTGCCTGAGCAATAAGAAGATGTCCGACAAGACCGACTGGGCCATCCAGGCCATGCACATCAAGACCCCCAGCCAGCGCACCCAGATCCGGTCCCTGTCCGGCGGCAACCAGCAGAAGGTCATCATCGGCCGCTGGCTGCTGACCAAGCCCGAGGTCCTGTTGCTGGACGAGCCCACCCGAGGCATCGACGTGGGTGCAAAGTACGAGATCTACCAGCTGATCATTGATCTGGCCAAGGAGGGCAAGGGCGTCATGATGGTTTCCTCCGAGATGCCCGAACTGCTGGGCGTGTGTGACCGGATCATCGTCATGTCCGGCGGCCGCATCGCCGGTGAGGTGGACGCCAAGACCGCCACGCAGGAGGAGATCCTGACGCTGGCCGCTAAATATGTGTAAGGGGAGGCCGAATACTTATGAGTAAAGAATCCAAGGCCCTGGCCGCAGAGGCCAAGACGAAAATGAGCGGAAAGCAGGTCGCTGATCTCCTGCTGAACAACGCGCTGTACATCCTGATGATCATCGCGGTCATCGTCATCCAGATCATCAACCCCAAGTTCCTGGGCCCCTCCTCTCTGGTCAACATTCTGAACCAGACCGCCGCCTATCTGCCCGCCGCTCTGGGTATCGCCGGCTGTATCGTGCTGACCGGTACCGACCTGAGCGCAGGCCGCGCCATCGGCCTGACCGCCTGTATCTCCGCCTCTCTGCTGCAGAACCCCACATCTGCCAATAAGATGTGGACCCAGATCGGCTGCCTGCCCATCCCCGTGGTGCTGCTGATCGTCATCCTTCTGGGCGCAGTCATCGGCATCTTCAACGGCTTCTTCGTGGCCAAGTTCAAGCTGCACCCCTTCATCGTCACCCTGGCCACCCAGCTGATCCTGTTCACCTTCCTGCTGTCCTATGTGAAGATGGGCAACAACGGCGGCATGGCCATTGCCAGCCTGGACAACAGCTACACCGACTTCATCAAGGGCTCCTTCGTGAAGCTGCCCGACGGTTCCGGCGGCGACATTCCCATTCCCAACTACGTCTGGCTGTCCCTGATTCTGGTGGGCGTGATGTGGTTCATCTGGAACAAGACCACCTTCGGTAAGAACATGTTCGCTCTGGGTGCCAATGAAGAGGCTGCCCGCGTCTCCGGCGTCAACGTCATGTTCACCACCATCGCTGTCTTTGCTCTGGCCGGCGCCATGTACGGCGTCACCGGCTTCATCGAGGGCGCCCGCGTGGCCTCCAACAACGCCAACACCGGCCTGAACTACGAGCTGGACGCCATCGCAGCCTGCGTCATCGGCGGCGTCTCCTTCGTCGGCGGCATCGGCCGTATCAGCGGCGTGGTCATCGGCGTGCTGCTGCTCCGTCTGATCTACATCGGACTGAACATGGCTCACGTTCCCCCCGATCTGTTCTATCTGGTCAAGGGCGGCATCATCCTGTTCGCCTGCGCTCTGGATATGCGTAAGTATCTGGTCAAGAAGTAAATCCTGTAAATCAAAGAAAGGGGTCATGCATCTGCATGACCTCTTTCTTTTTTGCGGTTTTGGATATATAATAGAGTTTAACATGATAAAATGCAGTTTTATGCATTTTGGTGATAACAGGTTAGGAGGCAGGCAAAGTGGAGCTCTATCGCGTACTGCTTGTGGATGACGAGGAGGATATCCGCATGGGTATCAGCCGAAAAATGGACTGGGAGAGCCTGGGCTTCTCTCTGGCGGGGGAGGCAGAGAACGGGGCGGAGGCCCTGGAGCTGGCGGAACAGCTGCGCCCGGACGTGGTTTTAACAGATATCAAAATGCCCTTTATGGACGGTCTGGAGCTGTGCGCACAGCTGCGGCAGACCCTGCCTGCCGCAAAAGTGGTGGTGTTCTCCGGCTTCGACGACTTCGAGTGCGCCCGTCAGGCCATGCGGATGAACGTCTTTGAGTACATCTTAAAACCCATCAACGCCCCGGAGCTCAGTGAGGTCATGACCCGGCTGAAGGGGGAGCTGGACCGCCAGCTGGCGGAGCGCCGGGACATGGAGACCCTGCGCCGCCGGTACGAGGAGAATCTGCCTCTCCTCCGGGAGCTGTTCTATACCCGACTTCTCAGCGGCCACATCCGCCCGGACCAAGTGGACGACCGGGCCGCCCGCTACGAGCTGGAGCTGCCCCAGGGCGTCTGGACGGTGTGCCTCTTTCGGGTGGAGGTCCCCACGGGGGACGAGACCAGCGAGCAGGACGAGCTGCTGCTGCTGTCCGTCCGGGATTTTCTGGAGAACCATCTGGAGCTGGACCGCTGTACCTTCCGCACCCTGCTCTACCAGGACACCGTGGCGGTGCTGGCCTGTATGGAGGACCGGGACCTCTTTTATCCCCTCCTGGGAGAGCTGGACCGGGGCTGTGTCCTGTGCCGTAGCTATTTGGGCATCTCCCTTTCCGTAGGCGTGGGCCGGTGCTGTGACTGGCCCAAATTCCTCTCTACCTGCGCCGAGGAGGCCCGCTCCGCCCTGGAGTACCGGGTGGTGGTGGAGGACACCAAGGTGCTGTACATCGGCGATCTGGAGCCCGACCTCTCCATCCAGCTGACTCTGGACGAGGAGCACCAGCGGGCCCTGTCCGCCGCCGTCAAGCTGGGTACCGAGGAGCAGATCACCCAGACCATTCAGTCTCTGGTCACCCGCATCCGCTCCGCACGCATCTCGCCCTTCCAGGTCAACCAGTATTTCATGGAGATCATCACCTTTCTCATGAAGCTGACCCGCTCCGGCGGGGTGGCGGTGGAGGAGGTGTTCGGCACCGGCTTCAACTGGATGATGTCCATCAACGACTTTGCCTCCATGGAGGAGCTGACCTGCTGGCTCACCCAGCGCTGTCAGATTCTGCGCCGCCTTTTGGGCCAGAAGCGGACCGACTCCGCAGGCCGCACCGTGGAGAAGGCCAAGGACTTCATTGCCGCCCACTACCAGGACAGCGACCTGAGCGTGGAGACCATCTGTGCCCATCTGCACTTTTCCCCGGCCTACTTCTCCACCCTCTTCAAGCGGGAGGTGGGCATGAGCTTCACCACCTACGTCACCGAGCGGCGGATGGGGGAGGCAGTGCGGCTCCTGCGGGAGACCGACGAAAAGACCTACCTCATCGCCGAAAAAACCGGCTACGCCGACCCCAACTATTTCAGCTACGTCTTTAAACGCCGCTTTGGGCTGTCCCCCTCCAAGTACCGGGCCAGCCAGCGGAGCTGAGAGGAGTTGCCATGGGTACCTTTTTTCATCGACTGACCGGCACTTGGGTGGAGCGGTACCGGAAGATGAGCATTCAGATGGTCATCTCCCTGTCCTTTACCGCCGTGGCCGTGCTGGGCATGATCTTCATGGGCATGAGCCTGTTCTGGCGGTTCTCCGCCGCCACGGACCAGCTTATTGAGGACAGCAGCCAGCGGGTGCTGGCCCAGGCCAATCTGAATCTGGACAGCTATCTCCGGCGGATGATGCGCCTGTCCGATACCCTCTATTACCGGGTCATCAAGAACGGGGGAGAGGACCGGGCTGACGTGTCCGCCGCCATGAACCTGCTCTATGAGGAGAACCGGGACGCCATCGTCTCTCTGGCCGCCTTCGACGAGGACGGGGAGCTCATCTGCACCGCCCCGCTCCCCAATCTGAAATCTACCGCCCGTCCTGAGGACAGCGGCTGGTTCCGCTCCGCCATGGAGCGGGTGGAGAATTTCCACTTCTCCGCGCCCCATGTCCAGGACCTCTTCGAGGACCCGGCCGCCCATTTTCAATGGGTGGTATCCCTGAGCCGGTATATCCAGCTGACCCGGGAGGGGGAGACCACCGGCGGTGTCCTGCTGGTGGATATGAACTTTGACGGTATCTCTCAGGTCTGCCGGGACGTGGACCTGTTCAACGGCGGTTATCTCTACCTCATCGACGGGGCGGGGGAGCTGATCTACCACCCCAGACAGCAGCTCATCTATGCGGGCCTGCTGGACGAGAACAATCTGGAGGCGGTCACCTATCAGGACGGCAGCCACATGGAGACCTTCCAGGGCCAGAAACGCATGGTCACGGTAAAGACCGTGGGCTATACCGGCTGGAAGCTGGTGGGCATCGTCCCCACGGACGCCCTGACCGTCCGCTCCAACCAGATGTTCCTCTTTGGTCTGTCCCTGCTCCTGTTCTCCATCTTCCTGCTGGCCTTTCTGAATTTCCGCATCTCCGCCCATATCACCGACCCCATTCTCCGACTGGAGCACTCCATCAAGGAGTTGGAGGCGGGCAGGGAGAACGTGGAGTTCACCGAGGACGGCTGTTATGAGATCCAGCGGCTCAGCCACTCCATCCGCTCCATGGTGTCCACCATGCGGCATCTGATGGACGACCTGATCCGACAGGAGAGCCAGAAGCGCCGGAACGAGCTGGAGGTCCTGCAATCCCAGATCAACCCCCATTTCCTCTATAATACCCTGGATTCCGTCATTTGGATGACGGAGGCAGGCCGGTATGAGGAGGCAATCCAGATGGTCAGCTCTCTGGCCAAGCTGTTCCGTATCTCCCTCAGCCGGGGCAAGAGCATCATCCCCCTGAAGGACGAGCTGGAACACGCCCGGAACTATATGAACATCCAGCAGGTGCGGTTCAAGAACCGCTTTGAGACGGAGATCACCGCGGACCCGGACACCGAGGGGGTGTACGCTCTGAAGCTGACCGTCCAGCCCATTCTGGAAAATGCCATCTATCACGGCATGGCCTCCGCAGAGGACGACGGCCTCATCTCCGTCCACGCCATGCGGCAGGGCGGCGACCTGCTCATCGAGGTCAGCGACAACGGCGTAGGTATGCGGCCGGAGGTGGCGGAGTCCCTGCTGGACGCGGACCGCCCCGCCATCCACACCAGAGGCTCCGGCATCGGTGTGCGGAATGTCCACCAGCGCATCCGGCTGACCTTCGGCAAGGAGTACGGCCTGACCATCTGGAGCGAGCCCGACGAGGGAACCAAGGTGACCATCCGCCTGCCTGCCCTGGACGAGGAGAGCGCACGGGCCTTTGAGCGAGAGGAGGACCAGACATGAAATACGACCGAAACGGTGTGATCCAGCTGCTGATCCTGTCGGGACTGGGGCTGGCGGTGGTGCTGTCTCTGGTGATCCCCCAGACCTTCCAGCGGGACCAGGACGAGCCCCTCCCGGAGATCTCCGTGGTCATCCGGGAGCCGGACGGCAGCGGGTGGTTCAGCTTCCGGCAGGGCCTGGACCACGCCGCCGGGGATCTGGGGGCTGATATCCGCTTTATCCCCCTGAGTGCGGAGAACGACAGCGCCGAGCAGGAGAAACTGATCCAGCGGGAGGCCCAGGGTGGCACCGACGTCTTTGTCATTGCGGCGGCGGACCCGGAGCGGCTGGAACAGAAGCTGCCGGAGCTGGTGGGCAGCTGCCCTGTGGTGGCGCTGGAGTCAGACATGAGCGCGGCGGACGACCGGGTAGTGCCGGAGAACCGGCGCATGGGCGAGGCTATGGCCCGGGACCTGCTCCGGGGGTGGGACGGCGGCACCGTCCTGCTCATCAACTCCGCCGAGAAGAGTACCGCCATCAATCAGAGACTGGATGCGGCCTATGCTGTCCTCAGAGGAGCGGGAGTTCCGCTGGAGGTGCGGACCTGCCTGCCCTCTCAGCTGCCGGAGCAGCTGCCCCGGTTTGCCAGCCAGACGGCGGCCCACGACGTCATGGTCTTTGACCACTCCACCACCGAGAAGGCCGCCGAGGTCAAGGAATCCGGCGGCATGACCAGCGAGATCTACGGGGTGGGCACCAGCAGCGTCATCATAGATGCGCTGGAACGGGGTGTTCTCCGGTCTGTGGCGGTCTGGAGCGACTACGCCGCGGGCTATCTGTCGGCGGCCCGGGCCATCAAGCTGTGCGAGGGCACCTATACATGGAAAAACAGGGATGTTGACTTCTTTATCGTACACAGGGAGGATATTTATGACCCCGAGATTCAGAAAATTTTGTTCCCGGTTGCTTCCTGAGCTGTTGGCGCTGGCTCTGCTGGTCCCTCTGCTCACCGCCTGCCGCAGCGGGCAGGCGGAAAAACCCAATCTCCGCATCGGTGTGGCCCTCTATACGGCGGAGGACACCTTCATCTCCACCATTTCCCGGGATATGGAGAAGCTGGCCCTGGACCGGGAGCGGTCCGAGGGCGTGAAGATCACCCTCTCCGTGGCGGATGGCCGATCCAACCAGACCACCCAGCTGGACCAGATCGACTGCCTGCTGAGCCGGAACTGTGACGTGCTGTGCGTGAATATCGTGGACCGCACCGCCGCCGCCGTCATCATCGACAAGGCGGAGGAGGCCGGGGTGCCGCTGATCTTCTTCAACCGCCAGCCGGTGGCCGAGGATATCCGTCGCTGGGACCGGGTCTACTACGTGGGCGCGGACGCGGAGGAGTCGGGCCGCCTGCAAGGGGCCATTGTCCGGGACACCTGGCAGTCCGAGCCGGAGCGCTGGGACCGGGACGGGAACGGGGTCCTGCAATACGTCATGCTGGAGGGGGAGCCGGGGCATCAGGACGCGCTCCTCCGGTCGGAGTACGCCACCCGCCCCCTGATCGAGGCGGGATTGGACGTGGAGAAGCTGGCCTCCGACACCGCCAACTGGAACCGGGGGCAGGCCATGGCCAAGACCACGGCTTGGCTGAAGCGGTTCGGCTCTGAGATAGAGGTCATCTTCGCCAACAATGACGATATGGCCCTTGGTGCCATCGACGCCTGCGAGGTGGAGCATCTGAAGGACCCGCCCATGATCGTGGGGGTGGACGGCACCGAGGCGGCCTTGGAGGCCGTCGCGGAGGGCAAGCTGGAGGGTACCGTTTTGAATGACGCCTCCGGTATCGCCCGGGCCATGATGGATATCTCTCTGGCTCTCTGCCGCCGGGAGGATGTGTCCGGCCGGGTTCCGTTGGTGGACGGTCACTACGTCTGGCTGCCCTACCAGAAAATCACCGCAGAGAATCTGCCTTAAAAAGAAACCGGGACCGCTCAGCGGTCCCGGTTTTTCTTATTTTCCCAGCTTTTTCAGCTGTTTAAAGAGGGCCTTCTGCACGGGCAGGCGGTCTTTTTTAGGATAAAGCCTGTCGTAGGTCTCCGCCAGCTCCCGGCACCGTTCCGGGGTCAGCGTGGGCAGGAGATCGGCGGCCAGCCCCTGAGCCGCGTAGCAGTACCAGTAGGTGTCCCGGTTGTTTCTCCGCCGGTCGGCGGCCAGAATGATCTCCTCTGCGGCCTGGAAGGCGGTCTCGCCATCGGGCTCAGCTTGGAGAAATTCCTCCACCCAGCTCTGTACGGCGGCGTAGAAGTGCTTGTGGCAGGGGTGGCGGCGGGGGTCGTTGCCCAGCCCCAGGATGCCGTCGAAGGGACGGGCCTCCTGTCGTGCCTCCAGGGCTTCCCGGTCATAGTCCGCATAGATGCGGCGCAGCTGTTCCAAATTGCTCATACGGTTCCTTTCAGCGGGCTTCAAAGGTGAAGCGGGTCTCGTGGCGGAAGGGCTGCCCGGCCCGCAGGATGCAGGAGGGAAACTCCCGCTTGTTGGGGCTGTCGGGGAAGAACTGGGTTTCCAGACAGAAGGCGTGGCGGGGCGCATAGTGAGCGCCGCCCTTGCCCTTCCGGTCGGTGAGCCAGTTTGCGGTGTAGAGCTGCATTCCGGGCAGGGTGGTGGAGGCGGTCAGGGTGATGCCGCTCTCCTCTGCGCGGACCTGTGCGGCGGGGTGGAGCGTGCCAAGTCCCCCGTCCAGCACGTAGTGGTGGTCGTAGCCCCGGCCCCAGACCAGCTGGTCGAAGTCGTCATCCATGTGGGCGGAGAAGGGGCGAGGCGTTCTCAGATCCATGGGGGTCCCCTCCACCGGGTCCAGTCTGCCGTAGGGAATGTTGGTCTCATCTGCGGGGGTGTACCGGGCGGCGGCCAGGGAGACCACCTGCTCCATGGCGGAGCCGGAGTCGTGGCCGTTCAGATTGAAATAGCTGTGGTTGGTCAGGTTCAGCGGGGTGTCCCTGTCGCTGATGGCGTCATAGGTCAGAGAGAGGGTGGAGCCCGTCAGTTCATAGGTGACCTTCACGTCCACCTGACCGGGGTAGCCCTCCTCCATGTTCGGGCTGTGGAGGGTGAGAACGGCCCGGTCAGCGGTCAGCTCCTCCACGGTCCACACCCGGTAGGACCAGCCCACCACACCGCCGTGGAGGTGGTTGGGGCCGTTGTTCACGGCCAGCTTGTATTCCTGGCCGTTGAGGGTGAAGCGGCCCTCGGCGATGCGGTTTGCGAAGCGGCCCACCACAGCGCCCAGATAGGCGTCCTGGTCTGCGTACTCCTCCAGGGTGTCGTAGCCCAGCACCACGTCCACGGGCTTCCCATCCCGGTCCGGCACGACCAGAGAGCGGAGGGCGGCGCCGAAGGTGATGATCTGGCAGGACAGGACTCCGTTGTCCAGAGTGAGCAGCTCCACCGGTTCTCCGGCGGCGGTGGTCCCAAAGGGGCGTCGGTTCAGTTCCATATGAATTCCTCCTTGTTCGGGTGATATCTGTCCCCATTTTATCAGATTTTCCGGGGGATGGCAAAGGAAAGAATTTTCTAGACAATCGGAGATTTTCCCCGGAAATGAGTGTTGAATTTTGGCCGGAAATTCAATATACTTAACTTAACTATGATGAATGAGGTGACTCCCATGAGCTGCTGTGAAACCCTGCTCCGGGCCGTAAAGTCCGGAGAATATAACGACATTCTCTCCCAGCTGTACGCCCTGGACGGGACCGAGGCGAGTCTGCTCCGGGCACAGGACCGGGTGAGCCGCGTGATCGAGGCCTTTGTGGCCGACTTCAACCCCGGCGAGGTCGACGCAGCCCTGTTCAGCGGTCCCGGCCGCACTGAGATCGGCGGCAACCACACCGACCACCAGCACGGCCGTGTGCTGTGCGGCAGCGTGGACATGGATATGCTGGCCTGTGCCGCCCCCAACGGGACCAAGACCATCCGCTTCCACTCCGAGGGCTACCCCGGTCTGGAGATCGACCTGAACGACCTGACCGTCAAGCCTGAGGAGGTCAACACCTCTGCCGCTCTGGTCCGGGGCGTGTGCGCCAAGATCGCCGAGCTGGGCTATGAGCTCACCGGCTTTGACGGCTGTGCCACCTCCACCGTGCTGTCCGGCTCCGGCCTGTCCTCCTCCGCCGCCTATGAGGTTCTGATCGGCAACATTCTGAACCACTTCTGCTGCGGCGGCCAGTTGGACACCATCACCATCGCCAAGATCGGCCAGTACGCCGAGAACGTCTACTTCGGCAAGCCCTGCGGCCTGATGGACCAGATGGGCTCCTCCGTGGGCGGTGCTGTGGCCATCGACTTCTGCGACCCCGCCGCCCCTGTGGTGAAGCAGGCGGGCTATGACTTCGCCAAGTCCGGCCACGCTCTGTGCATCGTGGACACCGGCTCCTGCCATGCCGACCTGACCGACGATTACGCCGATATCCCTAAGGAGATGGGCGCTGTGGCCGCCCACTTCGGGGCCAAGTTCCTGCGGGACGTGCCGGAGGAGCAGTTCTACGCCGCTGTTCCCGCCCTGAGAGGGGAGTGCGGCGACCGGGCCGTCCTCCGTGCCATGCACTTCTACGACGACGACCGCCGGGCCGTGCAGGAGGCCGAGGCTCTGGCAGAGGGCGACTTCGCCCGCTTCCTGGCTCTGGTCAACGAGTCCGGAATTTCCTCCGCCACCAACCTCCAGAACACCTGGACCATCGTGAACCCCAGAGAGCAGGCTATCCCCATCTGTCTGGCGGTGGGCAAGGCACTTCTGGGCGGCGCCGGAGCCATCCGGGTCCACGGCGGCGGCTTTGCCGGTACCATCCAGGCCTTTGTCCCCGAGGACAGGCTGGCCGCCTTCAAGTCCGGCATGGAGGCCGTGGTGGGCGAGGGCAAGTGCCACGTCCTGCACATCCGCTCCATCGGCGGCTGTAAGATCTGCGGCTGAGTTTAATATGAGAAAGGGGCCGTCCCACGGGACGGCCCCTTTTTTTAAATCAGCTGCTCCAACAGGGAGAATATCATGATGGGCGGGAACATGAGAGGGATGCTCCAGAGCAGGATGCCCAATATTTTTAGAAATTGATTGCTGCTCTTGGTCAGGGGAAGGCGGGCCCAGATATTCCGATAGTTGCCGAACCACAGGACCTGGCCGAAGAACAGGAAGAAGATCCCCAGTCGGTTGAACAGGAGCGCAGGCTGGGTAGTGACGCCCTCGAACTCGGTCAGCGTGCAGAGACCGACCAGAAAGAAGTACCCCAGTCCGGCGAAGATGCGTCCCGAAAGAGAGCGGTTCCGAAAGCCGGGGAGCGCCCAGGCGGAGAGCGTTCCGGCCTCCCTCTCCCGGACCTTTTCCTTTTTCTCCGGGGTCTGCGCCCGGTTCAGCGCCCGCAGGAGGGTGTCCGCATCCTGATATCTGTTTTTCGGGTCCATTTCAAGACACTTTTTCAGAATGGGGCTCAGCGTGCCGGTGTAGGTCCGTTCCGTGGGAAGAGCTCCGGTGAGCATCTCGTTGAGCAGAACACCCATGGCATAAACGTCGGCGGTGGGTGCGGAGGAGGAGAAGCCGTACTGCTCCGGGGCGGCGTAGCCCGCCGTGCCGATGAGGATGGTGTCCTGCCCTTGTGCCTGTCGGCTCTCCTTGGCAGAGTTGAAATCCACCAGCACCACCCTGCTGTCGTCTGTGATGATCAGGTTCTCCGGCTTGATATCCCGGTGGACCATGGGCGGCTCCTGCTTATGGAGGGGTCCCAAAATCCGGCACACCTGCACCGCAATGTCCAGCGCCTGGGCTTCGTCCATGGGCCGGTCCGCGTGGTCCAGAAGCGCCCGCAGAGGAAGGCCGGAGACGTAGTCCTCCACCACATAGAGAGTGCGGTCGGCCTCGATGAGCTCCTCAATGCGGGGCAGACCGGGGCCTGGGTGGGCCTTCAGATATTCAAATACCCGCAGATCGTAGACCTGCATGTGCTTCATAACGAAAATGCGCCCGGTGGCGGTGTGCTTTACCAGTCTGACGTCGTGCTTCTCGTCCACGAAGTCAATGAGCCTATAATAGGACAGACGAAGTCTGCTGTTCAGGTCCAAAGGGATCACCTACCGATGAAAGTTGTCTTATTCGGGAAAGAGTGCTATTATTTTACCACAGATCATATCCGACGTACAGGGGGAGAACATATGGAAGAGAACAGCACCACCACGCTTTTGAATGTATTGAAGACTGCGGGCAGGGAGGACCTGGGCCGCTACCGGGAGACCTATCTGAAGCATCAGACCGACAGCTTCCCGGCCTATATGGACGCTCTGATCGCTCAGCGGCGTCTCAAACGGCAGGACATTTTTCAGAAGGCGGACCTGCCCCAGAAGTACGGCTATAAGCTGCTGTCCGGGGAGCGGCACACCACCGACCGGGACAAGCTGCTGCGGATCTTTCTGGCCATGGGCCTCGATCTGAAGGAGGTCCAGCGGGCGTTGACCCTCTACGGTCTGCCGGTGCTCTACCCGAAGCTCCGGCGGGATGCGGTATTCATCATCGCCATCAACCAGGGGATCACCGATGTGGACACGGTGGACCAATGGCTCCGGGAGGAGGGTGAGCCGGAGCTGACCCGGAGCGGAGACTAAAATTCCCCCGAATGAGGGGAAAACCATCGTCCCGATTCCTCTATAATACAAATTGCAAACAGCGAATTGCAAACTGCAAAGGAGGGATCGACATGGATGCTGAGACGCTGGCGGCGGAGCTGCGGAAGCAGTATGAAAACGCCAGCAGGAACGAAGCGGCCTGCCAGATACACCTGTTCGGCATACGGTACGCCCAGGAGCTGCAGAGCTGTGGGGTGCCGCTGAAACGGGTCCTGGAGCTGTCCGGCGTCAGTATGGGGTATCTTTCAGAGGTCAGCAAGGGGATCAAGCTGGCCCGGTACGTCCAGCTGAAGAAGCCGGAAGAGAACGAGTGAATCAGCATACACGGGCCGGAAAACAGAGAAACCGGCCGGACGAATGGAGGAAATCATATGAGAAAGAGAATGTTTACCCTGATCCTGTCTGCCGCCTTGGCTCTGAGTCTGACCGCCTGCGGCGAGCCTACCCAGACCCCCATTGAGGGCGGCGGAAGCGGCGCGGTCTCCCAGAGCGAGCCCCAGCCCGCCGAGACCGCCGTCACCATTACCCCGGACACCGTCCTCATGGACGAGGGCGGACTGGTCATCACCGCCAAGGAGTTTGTAGTGGACGAGCTGTGGGGCCCCGGTGTGAAGGTGCTGGTGGAGAACAAGTCCGACAAGAACCTGAGCGTCAGCTGCAACAGCATGTCCGTCAACGGCTATATGGTCAGCGACCTGCTGTTCGTCTCCAATGTGGCGGCGGGCAAGAAGGCCAACGAGACCCTGTTCTTCTCCCAGGACGACCTGAAAAAGGCGGGCATTACCACCGTGGCCGACGTCCGGGTCAGCTTCCATGTCTATGACAGCGACAGCTACAGCGGCGTCTGCGATACCGACGAGATCCAGTTGAAGACCTCCGCCTTCGGCACCGTGGAGCAGCCCGCCAAGGATGACGGCAAGGAGCTGTACAACCAGAACGGCGTCCGCATCGTGGGCAAGTACGTGGAGGAGGACAGCTTCTGGGGCGCAGGCGTCCTGCTGTTCATGGAGAACACCACCGACCAGGACGTCATCATCCAGTGCGATGATATGTCCATTAACGGCTTCATGGTGGATCCTCTGTTCTCCAGCACCGTCAACGACCACCGCATGGCCCTCAGCGAAATCACCGTCCTCTCCGGCGATCTGGAGGCCAACGGCATCCAGTCCGTGGACGAGGTGGAGCTGACCTTCCGGATCATGAAGGCCTCCAACTACCACACCATCGCCGAGACCGGTCCCGTCTCCTTCACCACCAAATAAGCAGAAACGGGCCGCTGCCCCGTGCAGCGGCCTGTTTTCCTGTAAAGTTCCCGCTAATATTCCCGGTGTTCCCAATAAAATCCGGGGGAAGGGGTTTCCTTTTTGCCCGCCATCTGTCATGATAGGGAGTGGTAGGTGATTACATTTGATATTGAATAAAGAAAACATGAAAAAGCTGCTGCTTCTCATCGGCTTCTCCCTGCTCCTCTTCTGGGGGCTGAACCACTCGGCCACCGTGCTGGGGCTGGTCCGGTGGCTGCTGGGAATTTTATCGCCCTTCCTCATCGGACTGTGTCTGGCCTTTATGATCAACGTCCTGCTCCGCCCGGTGGAGCGGGCCTGGGAGGGCTTGCTGAAGGAAAAAGGGAAGAAGGCGAAGCGTCCGGTCTGTCTGCTCCTCAGCACCCTGATGATCGGCGGGGCCATCTTCATCCTGCTCTTCATGATCGTGCCCGAGCTCCAGCGGACCGGAGCCACCATTGTAAACATAATCCCCCAGTATTTGGTCCGCTTGGAGGGCTGGTGGAAGGAGTTATCTTCCTTCCTGCGGGAGTACGCCATTGTCCTGCCTCAGCCGGAGCTGAATCTGACGGAGCTGAGCAAGCTGGCGGCGGATCTGATTTCCGGCAGCGCCCACAGCTTCCTGGGCAAGACCCTCCACATCACCACGTCCATCTTCTCCGGGGTGTTCAATGTGGTGTTCGGTCTGGTCTTTGCCTTCTACGTCCTCTCCCAGAAGGAAACGCTGCGCCGCCAGACCAAGAAGCTGCTGTACGCATATCTGCCCGCAAAGCGGGTGGAGCGGGTGCTGGAGCTGTCTACCCTGACTCAGAAGGTGTTCACCAACTTCATCGCCGGACAGCTGACCGAGGCCCTCATTATCGGCACGCTCTGCTTCCTGGGCATGTCTGTCTTCGGCATGCCCTATGCGCCGATGATCTCCGTGCTGGTGGGCTTTACCGCCCTGATCCCCGTGTTTGGTGCCTTTATCGGTACCGGTGTGGGCGTATTCCTCATTTTGATGGTGGACCCCGTCAAGGCGTTCTGGTTCATCGTGTTCATCATTGTCCTGCAGCAGCTGGAGGGCGATATCATCTATCCCAGAGTGGTGGGAAAGTCCGTGGGCCTGCCCGGCATCTGGGTGCTGGCGGCGGTCACCGTGGGCGGCAGCGCCTTCGGTGTGCTGGGTATGCTGCTCAGCGTGCCGGTCTGCTCCGTGCTGTACTGCGTCCTCACCCAGTCGGTGAACGACCGGCTGGAGAAAAAAGAACTGGAACTCTGAAAAAGGGCCTCCCGTGTATGCCGCGGGAGGTCCTTTTTGCCCCGGTGAAAATCCCCTGTAGGACAGCGGTTTCTCTTTAGAAATATAAAAATCAGAATGCGATTGAAAATAGGCCTTGCAAAAGAGGGTCAAAGAGAGTATGATAAATTTAACAAGTGAATGACAGGGGAGCTTGTGCTGACAGGCTGAGAGGAAACAACCAGTTTCGACCCTAATACCTGATGCGGATAATGCCGCCGTAGGAAGTTGAAATACACCGTTATTGTCATGAACAGGGGGTACTGCCTACGCAGTACCCCCTGTTTTCATTCTTTTCAGAGAGGCGGTGAGGCCGGAGGACCCCGAATTTCGGGCGGACAGAGGGGGAGCGCCCTGTGTCTTGTATGGTTGCAGCGATGGGAAGCCGTGTTCCGGCGTGAGAGGAAGCCAGAGAGCTTCGACCGACCAGAGAAGTGATTCTCTGAGAAAAGCGAAACAGGAGATGAATCCAGATATGATCAAAATCAATGGCGTTTCCGAAGACTGTGCAGGCATGACCCTGTCCGACTACCTTCGCGGGACCTCCTACGATCTGACTCGGATCGCAGTGGAGAAAAACGGGGAGATCGTACCGAGAGCCGCCTATTCGACTACGGTTTTGGCGGATGGCGACACGTTGGAGGTCGTCAGCTTTGTGGGAGGCGGCTGAGATGGCCGGTATTCCCACACGGGAGGAAATGGAGCAGGTCCTGACTCAGCGGATGGGTGAGAACCTGCAAAGCAGATTTAAAAACGCGGTGGTGGCGGTGTGCGGCCTGGGTGGACTGGGCTCCAATATTGCCCTCTCTCTGGCCAGAGCCGGCGTGGGGACCCTGATCCTCATCGACTTTGACCGGGTAGACGTGAGCAATCTGAACCGCCAGCAGTACAAGGCCAGCCAGGTGGGGCAAGAGAAGTCCGCCGCCCTGGCGGACAACCTGCGGGAGGCCGCGCCCTATATCACGCTGCGGCCCGTCACCGCCCGGCTGACCCCGGAAAATCTGCCTGCCCTCACCGGGGAGGCGGATATCATCTGCGAGGCCTTCGACGCCGCCGACCAGAAGAGCATGCTGGCCGAAACGGTTCTGACAGAGATGTCAAAACCGGTACTGGTGGCCGCCTCCGGAATGGCGGGACTGGGCTCGCCCAACGCCATCCGCACCCGAAAAATTTCCCGCCGCTTCTATCTCTGCGGCGACGGTCAGAGCGACGTGGACCGGCTGGGGAGCCTCTTTGCGCCCCGTGTTATGCTGTGTGCCGCCCATCAGGCCCTGACGGTTCTGCGCCTGCTGGCGGGAGAGACTGAAATCGACTGAAAAGAGGAATTTTCTTATGAATAACAATACTAGAAATGACGATATCCTGACCATCGGCGGGCATGAATTCCACTCCCGCTTCATCCTGGGCTCCGGCAAGTACTCTCTGAAGCTCATCGAGGCAGCGGTACAGGACGCTGGCGCGGAGATCATCACCCTGGCGGTCCGCCGTGCCAACTCCAAGGAGCACGAGAGCATTCTGGACTACATTCCCAAGAATGTGACCCTCCTGCCCAACACCTCCGGAGCCCGCAACGCCGACGAGGCGGTCCGTATTGCCCGTCTGGCCCGGGAGCTGGGCTGCGGCAACTTTGTCAAGGTGGAGATCATGCGGGACACCAAGTACCTGCTCCCCGACAATCAGGAGACCATCCGGGCCACCGAGATCCTGGCCAAGGAGGGTTTTGTCGTCATGCCCTATATGTACCCCGATCTGAACGCCGCCCGGGACCTCCAGAACGCCGGAGCCGCCTCCATCATGCCTCTGGCCTCTCCCATCGGCTCCAATAAGGGTCTGGCCACTAAGGAGTTTATCCAGATCCTCATTGACGAGATGGACCTGCCCATCATCGTGGATGCGGGCATCGGCCGCCCCTCCCAGGCCTGCGAGGCTATGGAGATGGGTGCCGCCGCCATTATGGCCAATACCGCTCTGGCCACCGCTGGAGACCTGCCCATGATGGCACAGGCCTTCCGTCAGGCCATCGAAGCGGGCCGCAAGGCCTATCTGTCCGGCCTGGGCCGGGTCCTCATGCGCGGCGCGGCGGCCTCCGATCCCCTCACCGGGTTCCTGCGGTAAGGGGTGGCACAGATGGAAAACGAATTTTTTGTAGACTCCGGCAAGCTCTCCGAGGCGGCGCTGAGAAAGAAGCATGCTCTGGAGAACGACCCCTCCAGCCGTACCGACCACATGGCCTATCTGCCCAATATGGAACAGATCGACTCCGATATCATGGGCAAGGTCATGGCCCACATGGACAGCTATGACGCCTCTGCCTATACCGCACGGGATGTGGAGAAGGCCCTGGAGCACGACCGCTGTACCATCGAGGACTTCAAGGCCCTGATCTCTCCCGCCGCCGAGCCCTTCCTGGAGCGGATGGCCCAGAAGGCCCGTCTGGAGACGAGAAAACACTTCGGCAACACGGTCTATCTGTTCACCCCCATCTATATCGCCAACTACTGCGAGAACTACTGCGTCTACTGCGGCTTCAACTGCTACAACGATATCCAGCGGATGCAGCTGAACTATGAGCAGATCGAGCACGAGATGAAGGTCATCGCCGACAGCGGCATGGAAGAGATTCTGATGCTCACCGGCGAGGCCCGGAACAAGACCAACATCCACTACATCGGCGAGGCCTGCAAGCTGGCCCACAAGTATTTTCGCAACGTGGGTCTGGAGATCTACCCCGTGAACACCGAGGAGTACCGCTACCTCCATGAGTGCGGCGCGGACTACGTCACCGTGTTCCAGGAGACCTACGACAACGTGAAGTACGAGACCCTGCACCTCATGGGCCACAAGCGGGTCTGGCCCTACCGCTTCGAGTCCCAGGAGCGGGCCCTCCGGGGCGGAATGCGGGGCGTGGCCTTCTCCGCTCTGCTGGGTCTGTCCAACTTCCGCAAGGACGCGCTGGCCACCGCCCTCCACGCCTACTACCTCCAGCGGAAGTACCCTGCCGCCGAGATGAGCCTGTCCTGTCCCAGACTGCGGCCCATCATCAACAACGACAAGATCAATCCCCTGGACGTGGGAGAGAAACAGCTGTGCCAGATCCTCTGCGCCTACCGGCTGTTCCTGCCCTTTGCGGGCATTACCGTCTCCTCCCGGGAGAGCGCCGAGTTCCGGGACGGCATCGTGAAGATCTGCGCCACCAAGGTGTCCGCAGGCGTGTCCACCGGAATCGGCGACCATGAGAGCAAGTATTCCGGCAAGGATACCGGAGCGGAGCAGGGCGACGAGCAGTTCGAGATCGAGGACAGCCGCAGCTTCGACGTGATGTACCGGGACATGGCCAACGAGGGCCTCCAGCCGGTGCTGAATGATTACCTCTATGTTTAAGCTCTTATCTGTCACCAACCGCGTCCTCTGCCCGGAGCCTCTGCCGGAGCGCATCCGGGCGCTGGCCCGGAGCGGCGTGGACGGGATCATTTTGCGGGAGAAGGACCTGCCGCCGGAGGAGTACCGCGTGCTGGCAGAAGAGGCTTTGTCCCTCTGCAGGGCGGGCGGCGTGACCTGTATCCTCCACAGCTTTCCGGAAATCGCAGAGGAGCTGGGGGCCGATGCCCTCCATCTGCCTCTGCCCCTTCTACGGGCGCTGTCCCCGGAGCGGAGAGCAAGGTTCTCTGTTCTGGGTGCCTCCTGCCACAGTCTGGAGGACGTACAGGAGGCGGCGAAATTGGGCTGTACCTATGTCACCCTGGGCCACATCTTTGCCACCGACTGCAAAAAGGGCCTGCCGCCCAGAGGGCTCGGCCTGTTGGAGGCTGTCTGCGCCCAAAGTCCCGTCCCGGTGTACGCCATCGGCGGCATCGGCCCGCAGAAATTACAGGACGTCCGCCGGGCTGGGGCATCGGGAGCCTGCATCATGAGCGGGCTGATGACCTGTCCCCACCCGGAACAGGCCGTAAACGCATTGAAAGAGGAGGAAAACTCCATGAAAACCATACGAGAGGCCCTTCTGCTGTACGCCGTCACCGACCGCAGCTGGACGGGCGAGAAAACCCTGATGGAGCAGGTGGAGCAGGCGCTCCGGGGCGGAGCCACCTGCATCCAGCTCCGGGAAAAGCACCTGAGCCGAGCGGAGTTCCTGGCTGAGGCCGTGGAGATGCGGGAACTCTGCCACCGCTACGGGGTGCCGCTCCTCATCAACGACGATGTGGAGCTGGCCAAGGAGGCGGACGCCGACGGCGTCCACGTGGGACCTAACGACATGGACCCGGCTCAGGCCCGGGCCATCCTGGGCCCCGATAAGATCATCGGCGTGTCCGCCCGTACGGTAGAGCGGGCCAAAGCCGCAGAGGCAGCGGGCGCCAGCTATCTGGGCTCCGGCGCGGTGTTCGGCACCTCCACCAAGCTGGACGCCATGCCTCTGGACCATGCGATTCTCCGGGACATCTGCCGGAGCGTCTCCATTCCGGTGGTGGCCATCGGCGGCATTACCCGGGAAAACCTGCCCAAGCTGACCGGGACCGGCGTGGCCGGTGCGGCGCTGGTCTCCACGATTTTCTCCGCCCCCGATATCGAGGAGCAGTGCCGGGAGCTGAGCGCCCTGTCCCGGACCATGGTGGAAGGAGGGAAAGAGGAATGAAAACAGCCCTCACCATTGCAGGCAGCGACAGCAGCGGCGGCGCTGGTATCCAGGCCGACCTGAAAACCATGACCATGAACGGGGTCTATGCCATGAGTGCCATCACGGCCCTCACCGCCCAGAACACCACCGGCGTGCGGGGCATTCTGGAGGTGCCGCCGGAATTTCTCTGCCAGCAGATCGACGCGGTATTCGAGGATATCCGGCCCGACGCGGTGAAGGTGGGCATGGTGGCCTCCCGGCCCCTCATCGAAGCCATTGCCCAGCGGCTCCGGTTCTACGGTGCGGAGCGGGTGGTGGTGGACCCGGTGATGGTTGCCACCAGCGGAGCCCGACTTATGGAGGAAAATGCGGTGGAGACGCTGAAGGCGGAGCTGCTGCCTCTGGCGGCCGTGGTCACCCCCAACATCCCGGAGGCGGAGATCTTATCCGGCCTGACCATCGCCACAGCGGAGGATATGGAGGCAGCGGCCCGTGTGATTTCGGAGCGCTACCACTGTGCCGTCCTCTGTAAGGGCGGCCACCGCGTCAACGACGCCAACGACCTGCTCTATGCCGACGGGACTGTCCGGTGGTTCCGGGGGCGGCGCATCCAGAACCCTAACACCCACGGCACCGGCTGTACCCTGTCCAGCGCCATTGCCGCCAATCTGGCCAAGGGCGACGACCTGCCCCGGGCGGTGGAACGGGCCAAGGAGTATATCTCCGGAGCTCTGGCCGCCATGCTGGATCTGGGACAGGGGAGCGGCCCCATGGACCACGCCTTTGACCTCACCGGTCCCTTTAAGGATTAAAAAAGAGCCCTTCCGAATGGAAGGGCTCTTTTTCTGCCTATATTAAAGAATGTCGATATATTCGCCGTTGAGGGCCTTGTTCATGCTGCGGACGGCGCAGAACTTGCCGCACATGGAGCAGGTGTCGTCGTGCTCCGGGGAGCGGTCGTCCCGGATGGCCTTGGCGGTCTCCGGATCAGCGGCACAGGCCCACTGGGCCTCCCAGTCCAGAGCCCGGCGGGCGTCGCCCATCTTGTCGTCGATGTCTCTGGCGTGGGGAACGCCCTTGGCAATGTCGGCGGCGTGGGCGGCGATCTTGCTGGCAATGATGCCCTGCTTCACGTCGTCCACATTGGGCAGAGCCAGATGCTCGGCGGGAGTGACGTAGCACAGGAAGGCTGCGCCGTTCATGGCGGCCACCGCTCCGCCGATGGCGGCGGTGATGTGGTCATAGCCGGGGAAGATATCGGTGACGATGGGTCCCAGCACATAGAAGGGAGCGCCCATGCAGATGCTCTGCTGGACCTTCATGTTGGCGGCCACCTGATCCAGAGGCACATGGCCGGGGCCTTCCACCATGACCTGCACGTCCTTCTCCCAGGCCCGCTTGGTCAGCTCGCCCAGACGGACCAGCTCCTCGATCTGGCACACGTCGGTGGAATCGGCCAGACAGCCGGGGCGGCAGGCGTCGCCCAGAGAGATGGTCACGTCGTGCTCCCGGCAGATATCCAGGATCTCGTCGTAGTACTCATAGAAGGGGTTCTCCTCGCCGGTCATGCACATCCAGGCAAAGACCAGAGAGCCGCCCCGGGAGACGATGTTCATCTTCCGCTTGTGCTTGCGAATCTGGTCGATGGTCTTGCGGGTGATGCCGCAATGGAGGGTGACAAAGTCCACGCCGTCCTCGGCGTGCATCCGGATCACGTCAATGAAGTCCCGGGCGCTGAGGGTGGCCAGGTCCCGCTGGTAGTGGATGACGCTGTCATAGACGGGGACGGTGCCGATCATCACGGGGCACTCGGCGGTCAGCTTCCGGCGGAAGGGCTGGGTGTTGCCGTGGCTGGACAGGTCCATGATGGCCTCTGCGCCCATGTTGACGGCGGACATGACCTTCTCCATCTCGATATTGTAGTCCTTACAGTCCCGGGAGACACCCAGATTCACGTTGATCTTGGTCCGAAGCATGGAGCCCACGCCCTCGGGGTTCAGACAGGTGTGGTTCTTGTTGGCGGGGATGGCCACCTTGCCGGCGGCCACCAGAGGCATCAGGTCCTCCACCCGCATATACTCCTTCTCGGCCACGGTGCGTAGCTCCGGGGTCACAATGCCCTTGCGGGCGGCGTCCATCTGGGTTGCATACATTCTCTGTTCCATTTTGAAAACTCCTTCTATGATTCCTGGGAATATCTTGCAGGGAGATGTTCCGATTCAGATACAAAAACGGGAGGATACCTGCGCGGTATCCTCCCATAGAAGTTCTCATTCGGTTCCTACGGCGGCATTATCCGCATCAGGTATAAGGGTCGAAACTGATTGTTTCCTCTCAGCCTGTCAGCACAAGCTCCCCTGCGTATTCGGTTGTCTGTTTTCTATCATACGCCGGATGGAGCTGATTTTCAAGACTTGACAGCAGAAAAGCTGCGAAAGTAGTTTCAAAATTTCCGGGGCAGCTTCGGCGCACGCAGAGGAACGAAGGGGCAAAAGCGGGAAAGCGTCCGGAGAAGGAAAATTCTGATTTTGAAATGTTCTCAGAATAGGGCCGCGCTGGGATACATACTTGATAGCCGCGGACTTTTTGAGTACAATAGAGGTATCAATCCAACAAGGAAAGGCAGATCATCTGATATGACTGGTTATCGAAAGATAGATATGGAGCATTGGCCCCGCCGGGAGCACTACGCCTACTACACCCAGAAGCTGAAGATCGAGTACAGCATTACGGCCCGGGTGCAGGTGGACCGCTTCCTGCACTTCTGCCACGAGAAGGGGTATCGGTTCTACCCGGCCCTCATCTGCGTGGTCACCGGGGTCATGAATCAGCTGGAGAACTTCCGGATGTTCCGCAACGGGGAGGGGGAGCTGTGTGTCTGGGACCATGTGGTCCCCAATTATACCTTCTTCCACCAGGACGACAAGACCTTCTCCGACTGCTGGAGCGAGCCCTCCGACGATTTCGATACCTTCTACCACACCATCACCGCAGATATGGACCGCTATCGGGACGTGAAGGGCATCAAGGTCCGGCCGGACCAGCCCGCCAACTTCTACTGTATCTCCTGCGACCCCTGGACGGACTTTACCGGATTCAGCTCCCGGCTGACCAACGGCGAGCCCCAGTTTTTCCCCATCGTCACCATCGGCAGGTATGTGGAGGAGCAGGGGAAAACCACCATGTCCGTGGGGCTGATGGCGGCCCATGCCGTCTGCGACGGCTACCACGCGGGCCTGTTCTTCACCGCCCTCCAGAAGGCGCTGGACGAGATCGGCCAATAAACCAAAACAATATATTTAAAACAGAGGGACCGCCCCATATGGGGTGGTCCCTCTGTTTTTTCGGCCCGCAAAACAGGGGATTCGTCCCTGGAGTGACATAAAGTGGGGAAGCTGGAAGGAGAACAGAGAAAACACCCGATTGATCAGGTGCTAATTACCAAAACCGGAGGGCGAAAAATAAAAAGGATATTGCAAAATAAATATACAAAGTGTACGATTAGCGCAAATAAAACGGGTTTCATAGAAACAAAAGTTAGGAGTGTGAGTGACGTGATCAGTATCCGAGAGGTTGCCGAGCTGGCAGGCGTCTCGCCCGCCACCGTTTCCCGTGTCATCAACGGAACGGCGAAGGTCGCTCCGGAGAAGAGAGATCGCATCTTGAAGGTGATCGAGGAGACCAACTTCCTCCCCAACGAGCTGGCCCGGTCCCTGTACAAGAAGAGCACCAAGCTGATCGGTCTGGTGATCCCCGGCCTGCAAACCCCCTACTTCACCCAGCTGGCCGGAGAGCTGAGCCGACAGCGGAGGAGTGCGGCTACCACGTGTTCCTGTGCGACGTGGGTACCGATTCGGATGATCAAGAGCGCCCTGCAAATGCTGATATCCAAAGCGGTGGACGGCATTGTGCTGGCGGTGAGCGGACCCGAGGTGGATGCCTATCTGCCCCAGTGCACCATCCCCATCGTTGCCGTGGACTGCATGGAGAGGTCCGAGTACGTCCGGGCCAGCCTGTACTGCGACTACTACGCGGGCGGCCGGATGGCGGCGGAGCATCTGCTGGACAGCGGCTGTAAGCGCATGGTCTGTATCAAGAGCGACCAGAACCTGTTCAGGGCTACCGGGACGCCTGCGCCCGGCGGGGCGTGGAGGAGCGGACGGTGGACTGCGACTACGACTTCCAATCCGGCCTGACCATGACGGAGGAGCTTTGAAGAAGTACCCCGACGTGGACGGTATTCTGGCCTGTAACGATATCGTGGCCATCTCCACCTATAAGATCCTGCATAAAAAGCAGATCCACGTCCCGGAGCAGATCCAGCTGGTGGGTTTCGATGATATCCACCTGACCCGGCTCCTATCCCCGGAGCTGACCACGTTCCACCAGCCCATCCGGGAGATGGCCCGGCGGCCGGGGCAAGATCGCAGGCACCATTGCCGGTGTGCTGATCATCGCCGTGCTGAACAACGGTCTGAACATCATGAACGTCTCCAGCTACTATCAGGACGTGGTCAAGGCCCTGGTCATTCTGGTCGCCGTTCTGTCTGACCGCAAGCGCTGAGAGAGGAGCAACTTGAGATGAAAAACTGATTGCATTCTTTCTGAGCCTGGCCATGATGGTTTCCATGGCGGGCTGCCGCATCGTCATTGACGGCAAGGACAGCGTGGTCCGGCAGCACAGCGCCAACGGCACCGTGGGTCTGTCCGTCTCCACTCAGAATAACTCCTTTTTGTCACCCTAGTGGAGGGCGCTGTGGCCGCCGCCAAGGCCAAGGGCGTGAAGGTCATCTCCGTGGACCACGTGGCTGACAAGAAGCTGAACGTGGTAGCCAGCCAGACCGCCAACTTTGACCGCGCCGAAGGCATGGTGGTCATGGAGAATATGCTCCAGGCCAACGGCGAGATCAAGGCCGTGTTCGCCGCCAACGATGAGATGGCCCTGGGTGCTGTGGAAGCCATCTCCGGTGCAGGCAAGAACATTCTGGTGGTGGGCTTTGACGCCACCGACGACGCGGTCGAGGCCGTCAAGGCCGGCCGCATGGGTGCAACCATTGCCCAGCAGCCCAACCTCATCGGTTCCACCGCCGTGGAGCAGGCCGCCATCCTCATCGACGGCGAGGAGAGCCCCAAGTCCATCCCCGTGGAGGTCACGCTGATCACCGGGGACAACGCATGAACCAGTCCTGCGCCCTAGCCAAGGCGGGGTAGAGGTCTGCCACACCGGTCTGATCGGTCCCGACGGCGGTGCCTTTCTGGAGGCCTGCCGGGAGTACGGCGTGAATGCCGACTACATCCGCACCGTGGACGCTCCCACCGGCCACACCGTCATCCAGATCGACCGGAATGCTCAGAACAGCATCCTGCTCTTCGGCGGTGCCAACCAGATGCTCACCGAGGAGTATGTGGACGAGGTGCTGGCAAACTTCACCGGCTATTTCCTGGCCGGTCTGGCTGAGAACCTGCCCATGGAGGACATTCTGCGTATGAGCGCCAAGGTCTCCTCCATTGCAGCCAGCCGCCCCGGAGCTGTCCCCTCCATCCCATACAAGCAGGAAGTGCTGGATAGTCTGCGCTGAACCCCAATCAAAAACGCCGGATGCAGAACACTGCATCCGGCGTTCGTAAACTATGCACAAACCAGAAAGCATAATTGACAGGGAATTGTGAAATGGCATAATAACTGTATCATATATCGGAAATAAAGAAAAAAGGAGGGGGAAAACGCAGAGAAAAGTCCGATAACATGGAATCACAAAGGATGAAAAGGAGGATATTTATGAGGAAGCAATCAAGCAAGCTGTTCCGATTGATGACAGCTATGGTGATGTGTCTGTGTATCCTGCCTGCCGCTGCCTTTGCGGCGAGTGAGATGGAGAACAACAATACCCCGGCTCAGGCCCAGAACATTTCGGTCAATGACATGGTCCGGGGCCGCCTGGGAACGAGCTCTGATGAGGACTACTACCGGGTCCGGCTGACCGCCCCCGGATATGTAAGCCTGGATTTTGAGCACGACATGATCGAAAGCACCAACAATTACTGACAGGTGCAGATCAAAGACTTTGACCAGAAGGAACTGGCCTACTATTCCTTCAAGGGCAACGAGCCGAAGCAGTCTGCCGAGCCCATCGGCCTGCCCGCTGGTACCTACTATATCAAAGTAGAGAACAGTTCCATCTCCCATATTCCCTATGGCTTCCGGCTGAATTACACGCCCTCCGAGTACTGGGAGACAGAACTGAATGGCACCTACCAAACAGCGGACAAAATTGTGCTGGATCGTCCGATCTGCGGCAATCAGCACAGAAGCGAGGATGAGGATTACTTCGCCATTGATCTGACGAAGGATGAGAAGGTGGAGCTGCGGTTCAGCCATGATTTCGTGAACGACCCCTATTTCGGGTGGTATATCGATCTGTTTAACAAGGATATGCAGTCCCTGGAGCGCTACACCGTCTCCAATGGCGAAACCGATTTTGTTTCCGCAGCTCTGCAGCTCCCCGCAGGCCGCTATTATCTGAAGGTGGCTTCCAACGGCAGGCGTAACGCGACAGAATATAACCTGATGCTCTCCACGGATGCCGGGGTGCATTTCTCCGACGTGAAGCCCGGCGACTGGTTCTATCAAGGCGTCCACTACTCCGCCGGGAAGGGCTTTATGAGCGGCCTGCCCGATGGCACCTTCGGCCCCAAGGTCACCATGACCCGTGCCCAGCTGGTCCAGATGCTGTACGCTATGGAGGGCCGCCCCTATGTGCCCGTCACCGATAAATTTTCTGACGTACACTCCGGTGACTGGTTTGCCAAGGCTGTGTCCTGGGCTGTGGAGTCCGGGGTCACCGGCGGCGTCGGAAGCGGAAAGTTCGCACCCGACGCCAAGATCACCCGTCAGGAGATGGCTGTGATGCTGTACGCATTCCGGGGCCGTCCTGTCGCCGAGGGTCAGCTGAACTTCGCGGACAACGCCGACATTGCCTCCTGGGCAAGCAAGGCTGTTGTCTGGGCCGTGGACAACGGTCTGATGAGCAGCACCAGTACCGCACAGCGAGTGTTCTCTCCCAAGAACACCGCCACCCGTGCTGAGGCCTCCATCATCATGATGAATCTGGATAAGATGGCCAAGTAAATACGCACTGAGAAAACAGGAGGGAGGCCGTCCTTTCGGACGGCCTCCCTTTTTTCAACAGATGAAAGAGTGAATGAGATCACTTCTTCAAAATGATTTTTTCAACCAAACCGGGATAGACCAGATTCTTCACGATCTTCACGCCCAGCTCCAGAGAGGGGATGGGGATATACTCGAACCGGCCATGGTAATTGTGGCCGCCGGTGGGCAGGTTGGGACAGAGCAGACCCTTATAGGTCAGCATACAGCCGTCGGTGCCGCCCCGGACGGGCTCGTGGGTGGGCTCGATGCCGGAGGAGATCATGGCGGCCTCGGCCAGCTCCACCACCTCCATGTGCTCCTTCAGAATCTCGTACATGTTGTAGTACTGATCCCTCACCTCTGCGGTGACGGTGCCGGCCCCGTAGCGGCGGTTCATCTCCTCTACCGCCTTTTCAATGAGGCGCTTCCGCTCCCGGAACCGCTCCATGCTGTGATCCCGGATGATATACTGCATCCGGGCCTCCTCCACGTTGCCGCTCATATCGTGGAGATGGAAGAAGCCCTCATAGCCCTCGGTCTTGGCGGGGATTTCCAGAGCGGGCAGGAGGCTATTGAACTCCATAGCCATGAGCAGGGCGTTCTTCATCCGGTCCTTGGCGTCGCCGGGGTGGATGCTGAATCCGTGGACCCGGATGTCGGCGCTGGCGGCGTTGAAGGTCTCGTACTCATAGTTGTGGATCTCGCCGCCGTCCACGGTGTAGGCGAAGTCTGCGCCGAAGCCCTCCACGTCAAAGGACTCGGTGCCCCGGCCGATCTCCTCGTCGGGGGTGAAGGCGATGCACAGCTTGCCGTGGGCCTTCCCCTCGGCCAGCAGCTCCTCTACAGCCTGCAAAATAATTGCAATGCCCGCCTTGTCGTCGGCTCCCAGCAGGGTGGTGCCGTCGGAGCACATCAGGTCCTGGCCCACGTAGTTGACCAGAGTGGGGAAGTCCGCCGCCTTCATGACGATATTCTGTTCCTTGTTCAGCACCACGTCTCCGCCCTCGTAGTGGATGATCTGGGGCTTCACATCCTTGCCGGTCATGTCCGGGGCGGTGTCCATGTGGGCGATGAGGCCGATGGCGGGCAGATGCTCCTGACCGGGGGTGGCCTCCAGGGTGGCGTATACATAGCAGTGCTTGTCCACAAAGACGCTGCTCAGTCCCAGACCGTGCAGTTCCTCCACCAGCAGATGGGCCATGTCGAACTCCCGCTCCGCGCTGGGGTTGGGCCGGGTGCTGTCCGGGTCGCTCTCGCTGTAAACCTTTGCATAGCGCATCAGGCGCTGTACCACAGTATCCATAATCAAACGCTCCTTTTTGGGTGATTCGATACCCCGATTATAGCATTCCCCAAAGAAAATGAAAAGGCCGGACAAATTTCTCTGTCCGGCCTCTCTGCTGTTTATTTTTTCTCACCGATGGCGAACATCTCGAAGCCCTCTCCGTGGACCTCGTTGGACTCCAGCACCACGGTGAAGGCCTTGGGGTCCACCTGCTTCACGGTCTGCTGGACGAAGTACATCTGCTTGTTGTCGCAGGCCACCAGCACCACCTCTTTGCCGTCGCCCTGATAGCCGCCCCGGCCGTGGAGGATGGTGCTTCCCCGTCCGCAGCACTGGTCAATGGCGTCTGCAATGGCCTGACCGTGATCCTGGGTGATGATGAGGGCGAACTTACCGGCGTTGATGCCGTAGACCACTTTGTCCACCACCACGGCAAAGAGGAAGTTGATGATCATACCGTAGACGATGCCGTCCACGTCCTTGAAGATCAGTCCGCCGATGAGGATGATGCCCACGTCGGAGAGAAATGCGATCTTACCCAGAGACAGATAGGGCCGCAGGGCCTTCACTGCCATGATGATAAAGTCGGTGCCGCCGGTGGAGGAGTTCTGGGTGTAGACGATGGCGTAGCCCAGACCGCCCAGTACGCCGGTACAAAGGGCGGAGATCATGCGGCTGCCCTCGTAGATGGGCAGGAGGGGTGCCAGATAGTCGATCATCAGAGAGGAGATGACCAGACAGCGGATGGACCGCAGGAAGAACTTCCGGCCCAGCAGCTTGTAGCAGAGAATGGCCACAGGCACGTTCAAAATCACGGTAGTCAGACCGATGGGCAGTCCGAACAGCCGGTACAGGATCATGGAGATGCCGGAGAAGCCCGTCATGGGGAACTCCGAGGCCACCGCAAAGTTATAGATCCCGATGGCGATGAGCACGCTTGCCACCGTCTCGATACAGGTTTCTTTCAGAAATTGTTTGATATTCTGTTTCATAGCTTCCTCCTAACGTGACACAAAACCCTACGGCGAAAAAAGAGCCTGCCCAGATCAAGGAGTGGTATGATCTGCACAAGCTCTTTTATCGGTATAAGGGTATCAAAAAGGTCGGCTCTTGTCAACACCCGCCGATGTTTACGCCCTCCAGCAGATGTTTCCACCGGGCGGCACAAAAAACATGGTGGCCAGAGCGCACAGGGCGGCGATGCACAGCACCTTCTCTTTTTTCAGCCATGCGGCGGAGGCTTCTCTCATGAAAAACACTCCTTTTTCTTGGAAATCCGTGGAAAAGAATGGCACAGAGGGAAGTTTTTGACAAGCATACAGGCACTTCTCCCGTCTATTTTCCGGATAAACCGACCAAAGATATATGTTTTCCATAATTTGCCGGTGCATGGGGAGAAAATTAATGTCATTCCTAACAAATTACAGGTTTCGTTAGGAGGTGTCTTGTCACCTAACTATATAAGTGCTATACTTTGACAGACGCATTAGGGATGCGTGAAGAAAGAAACAAAAAACCACCGCGATTTGCCGCGGCGTACTGAGGAGACGTTTGTATGACGAAGCAGGAGGAAATTGCTCAGCTGAAGGCTGAGAAGAACGCAGTCATTTTGGCTCACTACTATGTTGCACCTGAGGTCCAGGAGGTTGCCGACTACATCGGAGATTCCTTCTATCTGAGCCAGCTGGCTCAGGGTCTGGATAACCCTGTCATCGTGTTCTGCGGCGTGGGCTTCATGGGCGAGAGCGGCAAGCTGCTTTCTCCCGGCAAGCAGGTCCTTATGCCCGATGCAGAGGCCGACTGTCCCATGGCTCACATGGTCCGCAAGGAGGATGTGGAGCGCTACCGCGCCCAGTATGAGGACCTGGCCGTGGTCTGCTATATCAACTCCACCGCCGAGATCAAGACCTGGTCCGACGTGTGCGTAACCTCCGCCAATGCGGTGAAGATCGTGAAGAAGCTGCCCAACAAGAACATCCTGTTCATTCCCGACAAGAACCTGGGCCGCTATGTGGGCGAGCAGGTTCCCGAGAAGAATGTGATGGTGGTGGACGGCTACTGTCCCATCCATAACTTCATCGCCGCCGAGGAGGTCCGCGCCCTGAAGGAAGAGCACCCCGAGGCTCCCGTCCTGGCCCACCCCGAGTGCCCTGAGTCCGTGCTGAGTCTGGCCGATTACATCGGTTCCACCTCCGGCATCATCAAGTATGCCACCGAGCACGACGAGCAGGCCTACATCATTGTCACCGAGATCGGTGTTGAGTACATGCTGGAGCAGAAGAACCCCGGCAAGAAGTTCTACTTCCCCAAGACCGCTCCCGTCTGCGCTGATATGAAGAAGATCACGCTGGATAAGGTGATCGACGTACTGAAGAATACAAACAATCAGGCTGACGTACCCATGGAAATGCGTGCTCCCGCCGCCAAGGCGCTGGAGCTGATGCTGAAGCTTGGTAAATAATAAGGGGATTTTAAAAATGGAAAAAGAACTCTATTTTGATACCGTCATTGCCGGTGCCGGTGTGGGCGGTCTGTTCACCGCTCTGCATCTGCCCGCCGAGCAGAAGATCCTGATGATCGCCAAGGAGGACCTGGAGAGCTGCGACTCCATGCTGGCTCAGGGCGGCATCTGCGTCCAGCACGACGATGACGACTACGATTCCTTCTTCGAGGATACCATGCGGGCCGGCCACTATGAGAACCGCAAGGAGAGCGTGGATATCATGATCCGCAACAGCCGGGACGTCATCGACCAGCTGATCGCCTACGGCGTGGACTTCAACCGCAAGCCCGACGGCTCTCTGGACTACACCAAGGAGGGCGCTCACGCCCGTCCCCGTATCTGCTACCACGCCGATATCACCGGCAAGGAGATCACCACCAAGCTCCAGACCGCTGTGAAGGCTCTGCCCAACGTGGAGATCATGGAGTACACCACCATGACCGATATTATGGAGGAGAACGGCGTCTGCACCGGTATGATCGCTGAGACCCGCGAGGGCGACAAGCTGATCATCCACGCCAAGGACACCGTCATGGCCACCGGCGGCATCGGCGGCCGCTACGAGCACTCCACCAACTTCCCCTCTCTGACCGGCGACGCTCTGGATATCGCCAAGAAGCACAATGTTGAGCTGGAGCACCTGGACTATGTCCAGATCCATCCCACCAGCCTGTACACCGGCCGTCCCGGCCGCGCCTTCCTGATTACCGAGTCCGCCCGCGGTGAGGGCGCTGTTCTGCTCAACGCCAAGGGTGAGCGCTTCGTCAATGAGCTGCTGCCCCGCGACGTGGTCTCCAAGGCTATCTTCGCCGAGATGGAGAAGGAAGGCAGCCAGTTTGTCCGTCTGGACTTCTCTCCCATGCCCCGGGAGGAGATCACCGGCCACTTCACCAACATCTACAAGACCTGTCTGGAGGAGGGCTACGATATCACCAAGGAGCCCATCCCCGTTGTTCCCGCTCAGCACTACTTTATGGGCGGTGTCCACGTGGACAGCAATTCCGAGACTACCATGTCTCACCTGTATGCAGTTGGCGAGACCAGCTGCAACGGCGTCCATGGCAAGAACCGTCTGGCCAGCAACAGCCTGCTGGAGAGTCTGGTTTTCGGCGAGCGCGCCGCAAAGCACATCGCAGAAGAGCGGAAAGGAAAGTGAGCTATGAATCCCATTACTATGCAGCTGGTTGCTGACAAGTTTATTCGTCTGGCCCTGGAGGAGGATATCAACAGCGAGGACGTGACCACCAACGCCGTCATGCCTGAGGCAAAGCAGGGTGAGGTGGATCTGATCTGTAAGCAGGACGGCATCATCGCCGGTCTTCAGATCTTCGAGCGCGTCTTTGAGCTGCTGGACCCCAAGACCGAGGTCAACTTCTACGTCAAGGACGGCGAGCACGTCTACAAGGGCCAGCACATGGCCACCGTCAAGGGCGATATCCGCGTTCTGCTGTCCGGTGAGCGCACCGCGCTGAACTACCTCCAGCGTCTGAGCGGCATCGCCACCTACACCAACTCCGTGGCCAAGCTGCTGGAGGGCTCCCACACCACCCTCATCGACACCCGCAAGACCACCCCCTGTATGCGTGTCTTTGAGAAGTACGCTGTGGCCCTGGGCGGCGGCTCCAACCACCGTTACAACCTGTCCGACGGCGTTCTGCTGAAGGATAACCACATCGACGCCGCAGGCGGCGTCCGTCAGGCCGTCGAGGCTGCCCGTGCCTACGCCCCCTTCGTCCGCAAGATCGAGGTGGAGACCGAGAATCTGGACATGGTCAAGGAGGCCGTGGAGGCCGGTGCCGACATTATCATGCTGGACAACATGAGCCCTGAGGTCATGCGTGAGGCGGTCAAGATCATTGACGGCCGCGCCCAGACCGAGTGCTCCGGCAACATGACCCGGGACAACATCAAGAAGATCGCCGATATCGGCGTGGACTTCGTCTCCAGCGGTGCGCTGACCCACTCCGCCCCCATCATGGATATCAGCCTGAAGCACCTGCGCGTCACCGAGTAATTTTTATACATACACTGCTTTCCAACAGCGGAGCAGGACCATCTGGTCCCGCTCCGCTGTTTTGTGTATAATAAAGGAAAAACACAACTCTGACACAAGTGGGTGCTATCCTGTAGTCAGAAAGGAGGAATGGCCTATGACAACGGTACTGGTGGTGGAGGATGAACGGCGCATCCGGGATATTATCCGGGACTACTTCACCGCACACGGTCTGGACTGCGACCTGGCACGGGACGGCTGTGAGGCGCTGGAGCTCTTAAGAGACAACGACTACGATGCCATCCTGCTGGATATCATGATGCCCCATCTGGACGGCTTCGGGGTCTGCCGGGAGGTGCGGAAGAAGAGCGCCGTCCCCATTCTCTTTCTCACCGCTCTGGGCGGGGAGGAGGATATGCTGAGAGGATATGCGCTGGGAGCGGACGACTACATCACCAAGCCCTTCTCTCTGGCAGTGCTTTTGGCAAAGACTCAGGCCATTATCCGCCGGAGCCGGGGAAATATCTCCTCCGAGGCGCTGTCCTGCGGCCCCATCGCGTTGAATCCCGATACCCGGCTCTGCACCGTGGCGGAGCGGGAGGTGAAGCTGACGCCCCGTGAATTTGACCTTCTGCTCTGTCTGCTCCGCAATCAGGGGCAGGTCCTCAGCCGGGAACAGCTGTTGGATAAGGTCTGGGGCATCGACTTCGAGGGGGACGACCGGGCGGTGGATGTCCGCATCCGCAGCCTCCGGGCCGCCCTGGGCTCCGCCGGGGAGCAGATCAAAACCGTGTACAAGGCAGGCTACCGACTGGAGGTGTGCTGAGATGAAAAAGACGAGAAAACTCCGCTGGCATCTGACCATGACTCTGTCCCTGTTTTTTGCTCTGCTGTGGCTGTGCATCTGCTTCCTGTCCACCCGTAGTGCGGAGAAGGAGCTGGACCGCAAAACGGGTGAGGACTATCGGCAGGCGTACAGCGAGATGGAGTTCCAGTGGGACTACTACAAAAAGAACATAGAACAGGGCATGGGGGCCGATGCACAGGTTTTGATGACCCACCATCTGAGTACCCAGAGTGGAGCGTTGGATAGTGTGGACGGCGGCATGGCCATGGCTGCTGTGGACAAGGAAAACGACATCGTCATGCGCAGTCAGCTCTCCTTCGGCTATGGACATGAGAAGGGTGTCGATCTGGGTCAGCGCTGGCACTTTGAGTTCGATAGCGGACTGGATGACGAGGGCCAGATGGCCTTTGCCCGCTGGATGATGGCCCACCGGGATCGGGGCTGGTGGTATGTGATCTATCCCCCGGAGCGTGCAGACTGGGTAGACGGCAGCTTTGCAAGGGTCACCGGAGCTGTAAAGCCCGGACACCTGCTGGCCGTTGAGAAGATCGAACTGGTCCACCCCGACGGCAGCACGGAGCTGATGGTGGAGACCTCCAGCCACAGCGAGGACCCCGTGACCATGGACTTCCGCTATCTCAGACTGGGCAATGCCCTGATGCCCTCCTGGAGCAGCATCGGGGACGGCTACACCGACATGGAGTGCCATCTGGCGAACTTCCGCAAGGCGGAGACCATGCTGGATGAACAGCTGGAGGGGGACAAAGAGTTCGGCCCCGAGCTCCAGGTCACCCGGGTCTGGGATTCTACCCCCGCCGCCATCCGCCAGCAGAGACCCTTCTACGCGGCCAGCTTTGTGGCGGCAGTGCTCATCCTGCTGGTGCAGGGCAAGCTGCTCTCCGGCACCGTCACCACCCCCGTGGAGCAGCTCTGCCGGGAGGCCCAGTCCGGCAAGTGCCGCACCGACGGCCCCGTGAAGGAGTTGAACACCCTGGCGGCCTCCTTCAACGGCGCACAGGCCCGTCTGACGGCCCGGCTGGAACGGGAACGGGAGTTCACCCGGGCGGCGGCCCATGAGCTGAAAACCCCTCTGGCGGTCCTCCGCACCCATGTGGAGGCCCTGCAGGAGGATATTCTTCCCGAAAAGCGGGAGCACTATATGGCGGTGACCCTGGAGGAGACCGACCGCATGGCCCAGATGGTGAACAGCCTGCTGACCCTCTCCCGGCTGGAGAACGGGGCAGCCCTGCACACCGAGGTCTTTGACCTCTCCGCCGTCATCCGGGAGGTACTCGAGCCTCTGGAGCTGTCCATGGAGCGGAAGCACATGGAATTATCCATGGACTTGGAGGACGGCTGGCTGGAGGGCGACAAGAGCCGTCTGAAGGAGGCTGTGGGCAATCTGGCCACCAACGCCCTGCGGTACGGGGCTGAGGGCGGCAAAGTCTCTGTTACCCTGCACCGGGACGAGGAGAAGGAAGTGCTCCGCCTCACCGTGGAGAACGACGGCCCCACCATCCCGGAGGAGTGCCTGGAACATCTGTTTGAGCCCTTCTACCGGGTGGATAAGTCCCACAGCCGGGAGCTGGGCGGCACCGGACTGGGTCTGGCCATCGTCAAGGCGGCGGCAGAGGCCCACGGCGGCACCTGCGGCGTGGAGAACCGACCGGGCGGCGTCCGCTTCCACATCGAACTTCCCCTAAAATGATAAAAAAGAGCAAGGCCGTCCATCCGGGCGGCCTTGCTCTTTTCGGCTCCATCCCGTACACTAAAGGAAATGACCGAGAAGGAGAGAATCTGTATGCAGGATATGCTGGTCAATCTATTGGACCTGCCCGACCCCCGGCCTCTGCTGGACCGGCTTGCGGGAGAGGGCATTGTCATCCGCCGGGCGCTGGCCCCGGACCGGAAGCTGATCTGTGACTTTGTGGCGAAAACCTTCGGAGAACCCGCCGTGGGCGAGGCGGAGGCCTGCTTTGCCCGTCAGCCGGTGACGCTGTTTGTGGCCACCGACCATGACCGGCTCATCGGCTTTGCCTGCTGTGAGGCCACCGCGCCGGACTTCTTCGGTCCCACCGCCGTACTGGAGGAGTACCGGGGCCGGAGCGTGGGGAAAGCCCTCCTGCTTTACACCTTGCGGGTCATGTGGGACCAGCTGGGCTATGTGTACGCCGTCATCGGCGGCGTGGGTCCCGCTCCCTTCTACGAGAAGTGCGTGGGCGCGACCCTGATTCCCGGCGGTACCCCCGGCATCTACCGGGATTTCCTCACCCCCTTACAGAAAAAGTGATATTTCGTGTGGAGGACGGCCCCAAGGGGCCGTCTTTCTTTTGACGGGACTGCAGATTTCGATTATAATGGGATAGATTACACGGGATCGGAGCGGAGCTATGAACTATCAGGAATTTAAAGAACAATTTCATCTGACGCTGGACGAGCAGAAGGATGTGGCGGTGCAGGCCGTAGAGGGCCCCGTTCTGCTTCTGGCCGTCCCCGGCAGCGGCAAGACCACCGTTCTGGTCACCCGTGTGGGCTACATGCGCTATGTGAAGCGCATCCCGGCCGATCAGATTTTGACCATGACCTATACCGTGGCGGCGGCCCGGGATATGCGCCGGCGCTACGCCTCCTTCTTCGGAGAGGCAGAGGCACACAAGCTGGAGTTCCGCACCATCAACAGCGTGTGCAGCCGCATCATCCAATATTACGAGCGGGTCACAGGCCGCCGTGCCTTCCGTCTGCTGGAGGACGGCAGTCAGAAAACCGCCATGCTGGCCGAGCTTATCCGCGCCCAGACCAACGAGTTCGCTACCGAGAGCATTATCAAGACGGTACAGACCGCCATCACCTATACCAAGAACATGATGCTCAAGGGCGAGGATATCAAAGGCGTGGACGTGGAGGGTGTGGACTTCCCGCCCATCTACCAGACCTACTGCAAGATCCTGCGGGACCGTCAGCTCATGGACTATGACGACCAGATGGTCTACGCTCTGCAAATTCTGAAGCAGTACCCCAAGATTTTAAAGGCGGTCCAATGCCGCTACCGCTACTTCTGCGTGGACGAGGCCCAGGACACCTCCAAGATCCAGCACCGTATCATTCAGCTGCTGGCCAGCGAGAGCCGGAACCTCTTCATGGTGGGCGACGAGGACCAGAGCATCTACGGCTTCCGGGCCGCCTATCCCCAGGCACTCACCGAGTTTGAACGGCTCTATCCCAAGGCCAAGGTCCTGTATATGGAACAGAACTACCGCTCCACCCGGGAGATCGTGGCGCTGGCGGACAAATTCATCCAGAAGAACCAGAACCGCCACCCCAAGCACATCAGAGCCACCCGGGACAGCGGCCCCAGGCCCCGTGAGATCTCTGTCTATGACCGTCAGGCCCAGTACAAGTACCTCCGTAAGATCGCTGAGACCTGTGAGCAGGAGACGGCGGTGCTCTACCGGGATAACGACAGCGCTCTGCCCCTCATCGATTTGCTGGACCGCTCCCATATCCCGTACCGGTGCCGCCAGGTGGAGAGCCTGTTTTTCTCCAACCGGGTGGTCCGGGATATCACGGATATCATCCGCTTTGCCATGGCTCCCGATGACGGGGACCGCTTTATGGAGATCTACTACAAGCTGGGAGCGGGGATCAGCAAAAGCGCCGCCATGGAGGCGGTGAACCGCGCGGAGCGGGAGGGTATGGATATTCTGGACTATATCGCCGGACTGGCCTCTGTCTCGCCCTGGACCAAGCGGCAGTGCAAGGCGCTCCAGACTCATCTGGAAAATCTGCTGGAGGACCGGGCTGATAAGGCAGTCTACCGCATTGTTCACTTTATGGGCTACGGGGAGTATCTGGAGAACCGGGGCATCGACCCCAACAAAGCGGATATTCTGGAGGCCCTTGGTGCCGACCAGCCCACGCCCCGTGACCTGCTGGAGCGGTTGGAGGAACTTAGAAACGTGGTGCAGGCCGGTTCCACCGGAGAGGCAGACTGTCCCTTTGTCCTGTCCACCGTCCACTCCAGCAAGGGACTGGAGTATGACCGGGTCATTCTGATGGACGTCATGGATGGAATTCTCCCCAAGGTCCTGCCCACCGCCAAGGATGGTCCGGAGGAACAGGATGCCTATGAGGAGGAACGGCGGCTCTTCTATGTGGGTATGACCCGGGCCAAAAACGAGCTGTCTATCCTGTCCTACCGAAAGCCCAGCCTGCACTCCACATTTACTGAGGAGCTGTTTCCTAAGGAGCCCGCCGTCCGTCCCGCGCCCAAGCGCAGTGTGCCCCACAAGAAGCCTGGACTGAGCGCGGTGCAGGTGGCCTCTGCGGCGGAGGAGTACAAGGTGGGGACCCGCCTTGTCCACAAGGCCTTCGGAGCGGGAACGCTGACTGTCAAGACCGGGGATATCGTCAGTATCGCTTTTGATAACGGAATGGATAAGCGGTTCTCCCTGTCCTCTATGCTCAAGACCGGTCTGCTCATGCAGGAGCCGTAATATGCAACGGGATTTAACAGATAGGGGACGTTCCGGTTAAGTTCAGTTGGTAGCCTTTCCCGCAGCCCTCTGCTATCATGATGTTAAGAAAGATAGCAAAGGTGGGAAATATATGAGAAAGCACTATTTGGACAACATCCGCTGGATCACGGTGCTGCTGGTGGTCCTGTACCACGTGATCTATATCTTCAACGGAGTGGCAACCGACGGCGTCGTGGGACCCTTCCATCCGGTGCAGTATCAGGACGCCATCCAATACCTGCTCTACCCCTGGTTCATGGTCCTGCTCTTTGTTGTGGCGGGTATAAGCAGCAGATATGCCCTGGAGCGCCAGAGCCACAAGGCGTTTCTGGTCTCCAGAACAAGAAAGCAGCTTGTCCCGTCCACCATCGGCCTGTTTGTATTCCATTGGCTGACCGGATATGTAAATATGGAGATCGCCGGGGCCTTTGCACACATCCCGCTGACCGGTCCGGCCCTCTATCCCATTATGGCGGTCAGCGGAACAGGTGTCCTCTGGTTTATCCAGATGCTGTGGGTCTACTCGGTCCTGCTGGTCCTGGTCTGTAAGTTTGAGAAGGGGAAGCTTTACAGCCAGACGGAGCAATGCGGTGTGCCGGTCCTGCTGGCGCTGGCGGTCCCGCTCTGGGGATTCGCTCAGATTTTAAATACGCCCGTTATTGCAGTCTACCGCTTCGGCATCTATGGCACGGCCTTTTTCATTGGATACTTCATCCTGGCCCATGAGCGCGTGGTGGAGCGGGTCAGCTGCTTCTGGCTGCCTCTGACCGTAAGTGCGCTGGTACTGGGTACGGTCTATACCTGGTACTACTTCGGAGAGAACTACGCGGTGGAACCCGTGGTGAACAGTGCCTTCTCCGTGATCTATGGCTGGGTCACCGTTCTGGCCGTGTTCGCTGTAATGAAGCGCTTCGGAGACCGGACCTCGCCTATGATTCGATGGATGAATCGGCATAGCTTCGGACTCTATGTGTTCCACTACCTGCCCATGGCCGCCGCGGCCCTCTGGCTCTGCAAGGGGAGCGGGATGTACGCTCTGCCGTCCTACCTCATCACAGGGCTTGCGGCTTATGGGGGCGGCTGGCTCCTGTATGAACTGATTTCCAGGATCCCCGTGGTGCGCTGGTGCGTACTGGGAATCAAAAAAGGGTGAATATGATGTTTCATGAAAATCTGCTTCAGCTCCGCAGACAGAACGACCTCTCTCAGGAGGAGCTTGCGGAAAAGCTGGGGGTCTCCCGTCAGACCCTCTCCAAATGGGAGACAGGGGATTCTGTCCCGGATATTGAAAAGTGCTGGGTCCTGGCGGAGACCTTCGGCGTGACCCTGGACCAGCTTGTCAATTACGAGCCTGAGGTCTCCGGTCTGGGTGTGCCGCCCAGAGGCAAGCACGTCTTCGGCGTTGTCACTGTGGGAGAGAAGGGGCAGATCGTTATTCCGGCCAGGGCGAGGAAGACTTTCGCGATCCAGCCGGGGGACCGTCTGCTGGTCCTGGGAGACGAGAGCCAGGGAATCGCCCTCATCAAGGAAAAGAACATCTTTGAGATGCTGATCAAGCCCTTTCAGCAGAAATAAAGAGAGATGGTGTGCCGGAGCGGCACACCATCTCTCTTTATTCGCCCTTAGGCTGCGGAGCGGGAGGGTCGAAGGCGGGATTGCGGAAATAGATATTCTTCTGGTCCATCTTCTCCTGACAGAGCCGGATGCACTCGCCGAAGCGCTGGAAGTGGACGATCTCCCGCTCCCGGAGGAAGCGGATCACGTTTGTCACGTCCGGGTCGTCGGAGAGCCGCAGGATGTTGTCGTAGGTCAGCCGGGCCTTCTGCTCTGCGGCCAGGTCCTCGGTCAGGTCGGCAATGGCGTCCCCGGTGGACTGGATAGAGGCGGCGCTGAAGGGGAAGCCGCAGGCTGCAGTGGGGTAGATGCCGGTGGTGTGGTCCACAAAGTAGGGCGCAAAGGCACTGTCTTTGATCTGGTCAGCGGTGAGGTTCCGGGTCAACTGGTGGACCACCGCCGCCACCATCTCCATGTGGCCCAGCTCCTCGGTACCAATGTCGGTCAGTAACCCTCTGGCCTCCGGGAAGGGCATGGCGTAGCGCTGAGACAGATAGCGCATGGCGGCGCCCAGCTCTCCATCAGGTCCACCGTACTGGGATAAAATGGCAGCCGCCAGTCTGGGGTTGGGGGTTGCGATCTTCACCGGGAACTGGAGATTCTTCTGATAGATAAACATGTTACGCCTCCTCGTTCTGGGGGTAGCACCAGGGCCAGGGCTCGTTGAGCCAGGTGTAGTGGTGGTCGGCGGCGCTGGCGGTCCGGGTCAGCGGGCCGAACCGCTTCTCGTAGGAGGCGGTGGCCTCCTTCTCCAGAGCGGTGTACTGCCGGAAGAGGGAGAAGGCCTCAGAATCCTCCGGGTGGGTGTCCAGATAGGTCCCCAGCTCCAATACCACAAATTGCAGGGCCTGGAGCTCCGCCAGCGGGGTGGCGGGGAGTGGACTTCCATCTACCGCCAGATAAAAGGGGAGATTCAGACCGGGGAAGAGGGTCCCGTTGCTCAGCGCGTCCTCCTGGTGGTACATGGGCGGGTCGTTCTGCTGAAAGGGTACATAGGGCACGGAGAGCCCGGCACAGCGGGGCAGAGTGCCGTCCTCATCCGCACATGGGGACAGAGGGCAGGAACAGCCGTGTTCGGTATGCAAGGAAAATTCCTCCTTTGTCAGATTCCGAGGTACAGAGCGCACCTCAGAGCATCCTATGCTGTCCGCCCTGCCGGGGACATACCGGAACGGCTGCGGCACATAGAGTGGATGGAGGTGGTAGGATTGAAAAAACAGTATTTTGCCCTGATTCTGACTATTATTTTAGCAGTTTCCGCAGTTACAGCGGGCCATTACATTCTGTTGAATTGCTCTGTGCTGGGTAATGGGGCGGTTTCTGTGCCGGAGCTGATTCTGGATGCAGGACACGGAGGAGAGGACGGCGGGGCGGTCTCTATCACCGGAATCCCGGAGAGCGGGATCAATCTGGCTATTGTACTGGACATGGAGGATATTCTGGGACTCTACGGTGTGACACCTCTGCTGCTTCGGAGGGAGGATGTCTCCCTGCACAGCCCGGGTGCCGAGACATTGCGTGAGAAGAAGGTCTCCGACTTGAAGAACCGGGTAGCCATGATCGAGAGTGCCCGGGGAGCGGACCTCATCAGCATCCACCAGAACTCCTACCCGGACAGCAGACAGCGCGGCCTACAGGTCTTTTACGCGCCCACAGAGGGCTCCGAGCAGCTGGGCTTATCCGTACAGCAGACAGTCCAAAAATCGCTCCAGCAGGGCAACAGCCGCCCGGCCAAGCAGATTCCAAAGAATGTCTATCTGATGAACCACATCTCCTGCCGGGCGGTGTTGGTGGAGTGCGGCTTTCTCACCAACTTTCAGGAGGAGCAGCTGCTGAACAGCGGCTGGTATCGGCGGAAGCTGGCGGCGGCTCTGTGTGGGGCGTGGCTTACAGAGCGCAGCGTCAGGTTGTAGTTTACATTTGCTAGAACATTTGTTACAATAAACAGAACAAAGGATTTTCTCACCCAAAAGGAGCACGGCTATGAAGGCGAAAACACTTTTTTACTGCACAGAGTGCGGAAATGAGATGGCCAAGTGGCAGGGCAAATGTCCCGCCTGCGGCGCATGGAATACGATCGTAGAGCAGCCTGCGGAGCAGGTGGCCAAGAAGTCCGGCAAGGCCATTGCCAAGAGTCCCATTGTGGGCATCCCGGCCCACATGCCCAAGCTGATGAGCGAGGTGGAGATCACTGACGAGCTCCGATTCCGCACCGGCATGGGCGAGCTGGATCGGGTCCTGGGCGGAGGAGCCGTGAAGGGCTCTCTGGTGCTGGTAGGTGGCGCGCCGGGTATCGGCAAGTCCACGCTGATGCTCCAAATCTGCGATAATCTCTGTCAGTTTGCCAAGGTGCTGTACGTCTCCGGCGAGGAGTCTGAGCGGCAGATCAAGCTGAGAGCGGAGCGCCTACATGTAAAGGGAAATAACTTGCATCTCCTTGCAGAGACAAACTTAGAGCATGTTGTGGATGCTGTTCACACCCTCAGTCCTGACGTGCTGATCGTAGACTCTATCCAGACCCTGTACAACGGGGACGTGAGCTCCGCACCCGGAAGCGTCAGTCAGGTCAAGGACTGCACCATGGCCCTGATGCAGCTGGCGAAAGGGGAGGGGACCACGGTTTTCGTCATCGGACACGTGAACAAGGAGGGCTCCATCGCCGGCCCCAAGGTGCTGGAGCACATGGTGGACTGCGTCCTGTATTTCGAGGGCGAGCGACACATGGCCTACCGCATCCTGCGGGCCGCCAAGAACCGCTTCGGTGCCACCAACGAGATCGGCGTGTTTGAGATGGAGGACGGCGGACTGGCTGAGGTCCCCAATCCCTCGGAAACTCTGCTGTCGGGCCGTCCCACCGATTCGCCCGGCACCTGTGTCACCTGTGTCATGGAGGGAATCCGGCCTGTGCTGGCGGAGATCCAGGCCCTTGTGGTGCCCAGCACCCTGAGTAACCCCCGCCGCGTCAGCAATGGCTTTGAGTACAGCCGGACCATGCTGCTGCTGGCCGTGCTGGAGAAGCGGGGCGGACTGATGGTGGGCAACTGCGATGCCTATATCAACGTCATCGGTGGATTGAATTTGGATGAGCCTGCCGCCGACCTGGCCACCATTCTGGCACTGGCGTCCAGCTTCCGGGATACGCCGGTGCCCAACGACCTGACTGCCATCGGAGAGGTAGGTCTGACCGGAGAGCTGAGAACGGTCAGCGCCCTGGGACAGCGGCTGGCAGAGGTACAGCGCTTAGGCTTTACAAAGTGCCTGATTCCAAAGAGAGTGCAGGGAAAGCTGGTGGTCCCGGAGGGGCTGGAGCTGATCCGGGTGGCAAATATCCGGGAAGCCATGGCGGCGCTGTTGTAAGAGAGCTAAATTGACATAACAACAAAGAACCGCTGTGATCGTCAAAAACAACCTCACAGCGGATAAAATCGAAAAACGCAGACCGGACCGCTGAAAACCGACTCAGTCGGGCAGAAGAAGAGGTCGGAAGTTCAGACCGTGAGCGTCTGAGCGGTGCCGGGATCACAGAGAAAATACACAACAAAAATCATGCCGACAGGAGCGAGAGGAGGCCCGGTTCTCGCTCTGTTTGGCTTCATAAATCGGTAAACAAAATAAAAATTTTGTTTACCTGAGTGGAGGCTTTTTTCAGGAAATGGACTACAGAACCGATGCGCCCCCCCTGATCAGGGATTTTTTAGTTTATCACGAAACCATTCAAGGACACTCAAAACATACAGTTGATGAGTATTTTCTAGATTTAAGAAGCTTTTTCCGCTTTTTGAAGCTTGAAAAGTTACAAATTCCGCGAAATACGCCATTTGATGAGATCCCAATCGACGATGTCGACCTGGATTTGGCGAAAAATGTCACGCTGACCGATGTTTATTCGTATATGAACTATCTGTCACGTGAACGCAGCTTGAACGGCGCATCACGTGCGCGCAAAGTTGCAACCATCCGCTCGTTCTACAAGTACCTCACCAACAAGGCCAAGCTGATCGCAGTCAACCCGGTCCAGGACCTGGACGCGCCCCACATGAAGAAAGCGCTGCCGCGCTATCTGAATCTGGACGAAAGTGTAAATTTACTCCAATCTGTTGACGGGAAAAACGCAGTTCGCGATTACTGCATTCTGACGCTGTTTTTGAACTGCGGCCTTCGTATCTCCGAGCTGATTGGGTTAAATAAAACGGATGTTCGAGGAAACCAGCTCCGTGTTCTGGGCAAAGGCAACAAAGAGAGAATCTTGTTTCTCAATGACGCCTGCCAGCAGGCTTTGGACGATTGGCTCACCGAGCGCAGCGGCATGACCCTCATTGATCAGGACGCACTCTTTGTCACCCTCCAGAACCGGCGTCGCATCACTAAGGCCGCCGTTCACAAGCTGGTAAAAAAACATCTCTCCGCCGCCGGACTGGACAGCACCCAATATTCTTCCCATAAACTGCGGCATACAGCGGCCACCCTGATGCTGCAAAACGGCGTCGATGTGCGTACTTTACAGGAGGTTTTGGGCCACGACCACTTGAACACAACCCAGATCTACACCCACGTGGACAGCGACGACCTGAGGCTGGCGGCCCGTGCAAACCCGTTGAATCAGGTAAAAAAGCGCAAGAAATCCGATGAATTTGCGGAAAGTGAGTTGGAAAATGCGGAAGACCTCTCCCCTGCTCCCCTGCCCGACGAACCAGTCGAGGAGCCGGTCCAGGTACAGGTTCCCGATGTGATCACGGTGCCGGTCTCCTCCCCCGCTGTCCTGGAAAAAGTGGAAGAATTCATTGAAAAAGAGAAAAATCCGGAAGAAATCTCAGAAAAACCCGATGAAAAAGAAGTCAAAACCCCCGGCTGAGCCGGGGGTTTGATTAACCCCTATAAGGGGTTGTT
>SAMEA104404103__coassemble_175_pt1 | contig 48314 bp, 43 predicted proteins | sample SAMEA104404103__metabat2_high_PE_037 | metagenome-assembled genome bin SAMEA104404103 (sample SAMEA104404103) | Balaenoptera acutorostrata | reverse complement strand
AGCCCGACGTGGACGGCGGCCTGATCGGCGGCGCTGCTCTGAAGCCCGCTGACTTCGTTCAGATCATCAACTCCGCCAACCAGGAGTAATCACAGCTCAATGGGCGGCACGGCCCATGCCGTGCCGCTGCCTTTGACTGATGATTTGACTGATGAGGAGATCTTGAAACTATGAAAACACCTACTACCCTGATCATTATGGATGGTTTCGGTCTGGCACCCAACACCCCTGACAATGCCGTGACCAACACCAGCACTCCCAACCTGGACAAGATCTTTGCCTCCTGCCCCGGCTGCAAGCTGTCCGCCTCCGGTATGGACGTGGGCCTGCCCGAGGGCCAGATGGGCAACAGCGAGGTCGGCCACACCAACATCGGTGCCGGCCGCGTGGTCTTCCAGGATCTGCCCCACATCACCCATGACATCGAGACCGGCGAGTTCTTCCAGAACCCCGCCTTCACCGAGGCCATGTCCAACTGCCGCGAGTGGGGCAGCGCCCTGCATCTGATGGGCCTGCTGTCCGACGGCGGTGTGCACAGCCATATCACCCACCTGTTCGCTCTGCTGAAGATGGCAAAGGAGCAGGGTCTGGAGAAGGTCTATGTCCACTGCTTCCTGGACGGCCGCGACGTGCCTCCCAGCTCCGGTAAGAGCTACGTGGAGCAGCTGCAGGCCAAGATGAAGGAGATCGGCATCGGCGAGATCGCTACTGTCGAGGGCCGTTACTACGCCATGGACCGCGACAAGAACTGGGACCGTGTCCAGAAGGCCTATGACGCCATCGTCTGCGGCGAGGGCCCCTTCGAGGCCGACGCTGCCGAGGCTGTTCAGAAGTCCTACGACAACGGCATCACCGACGAGTTCGTCCTGCCCGTGGTCTGCAAGAAGGGCGCTGAGATCAAGGATCACGACTCCGTGATCTTCTTCAACTACCGCCCCGACCGCGCCCGCGAGATGACCCGCTGCCTGGTGGACGAGGACCTGGAGGGTGTGGAGCGCAAGAACGGCTTCATCCCCGTTTTCTTTGTCTGCACCACCGAGTACGACGCCACCATGCCCAACGTCACCGTGGCTTACCCCCGCCAGAAGCTGGAGAACATCTTCGGCGAGTATATCTCCAACCTGGGCCTGACCCAGCTGCGCATTGCCGAGACCGAGAAGTACGCTCACGTCACCTTCTTCTTCAACGGCGGCGTGGAGAAGGTCTTCCCCGGCGAGGACCGCTGCCTGGTCAACTCCCCCAAGGTCGCTACCTACGATATGCAGCCCGAGATGAGCGCCTACAAGGTCACCGAGGAGGCCGTCACCCGCATCCTCAGCGGCGCTTACGACGTCATCATTCTGAACTTCGCCAACTGCGACATGGTCGGCCACACCGGCGACTTCGAGGCCGCCTGCAAGGCCGTGTCCACCGTGGACGAGTGCGTCGCCAAGGTCGTGGAGGCCACCTCCAAGATGGGCGGCATCTCCATGATCACCGCTGACCACGGCAACTGCGAGCACATGGCCAACGAGGACGGCACTCCCTTTACCGCCCACACCACCAACTTGGTCCCCTTCTACATCATCGGCGCCAACGTGAAGCTGCGCGACGGCCGTCTGGCTGATATCGCCCCCACCATGCTGGATCTGATGGGTCTGGAGAAGCCCAAGGAGATGGACGGCCAGACTCTGATCGAGAACTGAGCCTGAGCCCTTTATTTTGCGTTCCTAGTCCGAACCGGTCCGCTCTTTGGGCCGGGGAGGACGGATCATATATCATCCTCTTGGCGGGAGCGTCTCCCGCCGTCAAATTGAAAGGAGCTTGATTCCAATGAAGCAGATTATCGAGATCGTTGACGTCCTGGGCCGTGAGATCCTGGACAGCCGCGGCAACCCCACCGTCGAGGTTGAGGTCTACCTGGAGGACGGTACTGTCGGCCGTGCCGGCGTTCCCTCCGGCGCTTCCACCGGTATCCACGAGGCTTGCGAGCTGCGCGACGGCGATGCCGCCCGTTACAACGGCAAGGGCGTTCTGACCGCTGTCAACAACGTCAACACTGAGATCGCCGAGGCCCTGATCGGCACCAACGTTCTGGATCAGGTCGCCATCGACAAGATGCTGATCGAGCTGGACGGCACCCCCAACAAGTCCCGTCTGGGCGCTAACGCCATCCTGGGCGCTTCTATGGCTTGTGCCAAGGCTGCCGCCGCTGCTCTGGGTACCTCCCTGTACAACTATATCGGCGGTGTCAACGCCAAGCAGCTGCCCGTTCCCATGATGAACATCCTGAACGGCGGCGCTCACGCTACCAACAACGTCGACATCCAGGAGTTCATGATCATGCCCGTGGGCGCTAAGTCCTGGCATGAGGCTCTGCGTATGTGCGCCGAGGTCTTCCACGCTCTGAAGGGCGTGCTGAAGGAGAACGGCACTCCCGCCGCCGGTGTCGGCGACGAGGGCGGCTACGCTCCCAACCTGAAGAAGGACGAGGATGCCTTCAAGTGCATCGTCGCCGCTGTCGAGAAGGCCGGCTACAAGCCTTACGACGACTTCATGATCGCCATCGACGCCGCTGTCGCCGATTGGTGGAACGCTGAGACCGAGTGCTACGACCTGCCCAAGGCCAAGAAGTCCATGACCCGTCAGCAGATGGTCAACATGTGGAAGAAGTTCGCTGATAACTACCCCATCGTGTCCATGGAGGACTGCATGGGCGAGGACGACTGGGAAGGCTGGGGCATGCTGACCAAGGCTCTGGGCACCAAGGTCCAGCTGGTCGGCGACGACCTGTTCGTCACCAACGCTGAGCGCGTCCAGCACGGTCTGGACCTGAAGGTCGCCAACGCTGTTCTGATCAAGCTGAACCAGATCGGCACCATCACCGAGACTCTGGACACCATCCAGAAGGCCAACCGCGCCGGCTACACCACCATCGTCTCTCACCGTTCCGGCGAGACCGAGGACGTGACCATTGCCGACGTCGTCGTGGGCATGAACGCTGGCCAGATCAAGACCGGCGCTCCCAGCCGCACCGACCGTGTTGCCAAGTACAACCAGCTGCTGCGCATCGAGGAGGAGCTGGGCGAGGTCGCTCAGTACCCCGGCAAGAGCGCTTTCTTCAACATCGGCCTGAAGTAAGCTCTTACAGCTGAAACAAAACAAAAAAGTCCGCCGTCGGGAAACTGACGGCGGACTTTTTTTATCGTCTGATTGATTCGGACAGAAGGGGGAAACCATTCCCGGGTCACAAGCGCATATGGAATGACATAAAAAAACCCCTGTACCTGGGGTACAGGGGATTTTTCATTTGCCATATTCCATTACACAGCGCGGGTGACCTTACCGGAACGGAGGCATCTGGTGCAGACGTAAACGTGAGTGGGGGTACCATTCACGATCGCCTTCACGCGCTTCACGTTAGGCTTCCAGGTGCGGTTGGAACGGCGATGGGAGTGGGAAACCTGAATGCCGAAGGTGACGCCCTTATCGCAGAATTCGCATTTGGCCATTTTGCTTACCTCCTCGCTATGAGAATCGCTTTCAAAAAGCTTCGTTTGATATAGTACCAGAGATTTCATAAAAAAGCAAGGGATTTTTGAAAAAAACTTTTAAAAATCGAAAAACAAATAAAGTGCCGGAAAAAGCGGGGGTCCGCCTTGCGAAAAAAGTGTATTTCGACTATACTGGAGGCAAGAATCATTACCAGAGAGGGGAATGCTCTATGTCTGAAAGCGCATACAGCGTGAAGCTGGGCGATATCATCAAGGAATTCGATCTGGAGGTCCTGCGGGGCGGCGCTGACTATCAGGAGGTACCCATCCGCACCATCAACGTGAACCGTCCCGGTCTGCCGCTGACCGGGTTCTTCAAGCACTTCGACACCAAGCGCCTGCTGCTGCTGGGCCTGACCGAGACCACCTATCTGGAGGAGCTGAGCCCCGCCAGACGGCGGGAGTGCTTTGAGAAGTTATTCTCCTATCCCGTCCCCGCCCTCATCATCACCCGTGGGCTGAAGGCATTCCCGGAGTGTCTGGAGATGGCGGACAAGTACAGCCGCACCATCCTGCGTACCGATAAGCTGACCTCCGCCTTCATGAGCGTGCTGATCGGCTTCCTGCACAGCAAGCTGGCCCCTCGTATCACCCGCTCCGGCGTCATGATGGAGGTCTACGGCGAGGGCGTCATGATCGTGGGCGAGTCCGGCGTGGGTAAGAGTGAGGTGGCGATCGAGCTTATCAAGCGCGGCCACCGCATCGTGGCCGACGACGCCATGGAGATCAAGCAGACCAACTTCGGCACCCTGGAGGCCAACGCCCCCGAGCTGATCCGCCACTATATGGAGCTGAGAGGCATCGGCGTCATCGACGTCCGCCGTCTGTTCGGTATGGGCGCTATCAAGATGGAGCAGCAGATCGACCTGATCATCCGTCTGGAGCCCTGGAACGACAAGGCCGTCTATGATCGTCTGGGTCTGGACTCCAAGTACGAGGAGCTCATGGGCGTGAAGCTGCCCTGCGTCACCATCCCCGTGAAGCCCGGCCGGAACCTGGCCAGCATCGTGGAGGTGGCCGCCATGAACAACCGTAACCGCAAGCTGGGCCACAATGCCGCGCTGGAGCTGACCCAGCGCATGGACAAGTATTTCCAGGAAAACGAGAAGTAAGAGGAGCAGAAACTATGTATTACATCGGCGTAGATGTGGGCGGCACCAATCTGGTGGCCGGACTGGTGGACGAGGCGGGCGTGATCCTGGACAAGGTGAGCCGCCCTCTGGACCGAACCCTGGACGACAGGGGCCTGTGTGTGGAGCTGGCCGACCTGAGCCTGGAGGTCTGTAAGATCTGCGGCAAGGACCCCGGCGAGATCGCCGCCGTGGGCGTGGGCATCCCCGGTCTGGTGGACAACAAGACCGGCATCGTGGTCAAGACCACCAACATGGCCTTCGGCCACACGCCCTTCCGGACGCTCTTCCAGCAGAAGTGGAACGTCCCCGTCTATCTGGGCAACGACGCCAACTGTGCCGCCATCGGTGAGTACTGCGCGGGCGCGGCCAAGGGCTGTGACCCCGCCGTCATCGTCACCCTGGGTACCGGCGTGGGCGGCGGTCTGGTGTGCAACGGCAAGCTGCTCACCGGCTTTGCGGGCTCCGCCATGGAGGTGGGCCATATGCTCGTCCAGCCCAACGGCGTCCACTGTCCCTGCGGCAACGACGGCTGCTGGGAGCAGTACGGCTCCGCCAGCGCCCTCATCCGCATGACCAGGGAAGAGATGCACAGCAGCCCCAAAAGCCTGCTGTGGACCCTCTGCGGCGGCGAGGAGAGCAGGGTAGAGGGCCGCACCGCCTTTGACGCCGCGGCCAAGGGCGACGAGGCCGCTCTGCGGGTGCTGGACCGGTACCGTCAGGGCCTGTCCTGGGGTCTGGTGAATCTGGTGAACATCATCCAGCCGGAGGTCATCTGTCTGGGCGGCGGCGTGAGCAACGCTCCGAAGGAACTGCTGCTGGAGCCCCTGCGGGAGCTGGTCCGGGCGGGCACCTATGACAAGTACAACCCGACCAAGCTGGTCCGGGCCTCTCTGGGCAACGACGCAGGCGTGGTGGGTGCCGCCATGCTGTGCCGAATGGTGTAATTTTGTAGACATTCAACCCGGAAAAGGAGGGCCAGCGCCCTCCTTTTTTCCTGTCTTGTCTATTCTATTTTGACAGAATGTTTGATATAATGATTCAATGACTACAACCATGCTTATGGAGGACATATATGGAAGATTTCGCACGTTTACAGGCCGAGCTGTCCCGCCGCTGCCCTGAGCTGGAGCTGCGGGCCTCTGAGCCTATGTTCAAGCACACCTCGTTCCGCATCGGCGGCCCCGCCGCCCTGATGGCCCTGCCCAGGAATGAGCAGGAGGCCGCCGCCGCCGTCCGCACCGCCCACGAGCTGGGCGTGGTCCCCTTCTTCCTGGGCAACGGCTCCAATCTGCTGGTGTCCGACAGGGGCATCGACCGCTTTGTGGTGAAGGCCGGTCAGAACTGGACCGACTGCACCGTGGAGGGCAGCACCATCCGGGCCGCCGCCGGCATCACCCTGGCCCGTCTGGCTGTCATCGCACGGGACCACAGCCTCACCGGGCTGGAGTTCTCCCACGGCATCCCCGGCACTCTGGGCGGCGCTGTCACCATGAACGCCGGAGCCTACGGCGGTGAGATGTGCCAGGTGGTGAAGTCCGTCACCTGCCTGACCGAGGAGGGTGAGCTGGAGACCGTCACCGACTTCGATTTCAGCTACCGCCACTCCGCCTTCTCCGACGGCCGCCGTCTGGTGACCTCCGTGGAGATGGAGCTGCGCCCCGGCGACCGGCAGGAGATCCAGGCCACTATGGAGGACCTGTCCACCCGCCGCAAGACCAAGCAGCCTCTGGAGTACCCCAGCGCGGGCTCCATGTTCAAGCGCCCCACCGGCTACTTCGCCGCCGCCCTCATCGAGCAGTGCGGCCTGAAGGGCTTCACCGTGGGCGGCGCTCAGGTGTCCGAGAAGCACGCCGGGTTCGTGGTGAACCGGGGCGGCGCCACCTGCGCCGATGTGCTGGAGCTGGTCCATCAGGTCCACGACCGGGTCTACGCTCAGACCGGCGTGGAGCTGGAGATGGAGGTCCGGGTCCTGGGTGAGAAGCAGGGCTGAACCGGGGTTTATGGAATTTGTCATCATCTCCGGTCTGTCCGGCGCGGGCCGGAGCAAGGCCGCCGCCATCATGGAGGACATGCACTTTTTCTGTGTGGACAACCTGCCCGCCCCTCTGATCCCCAAGTTTGCGGAGCTGGGCATGGCGGGAGCCGACGAGTATGACCGGGTGGTGCTGGTCAGCGATATCCGGGGCGGCCACAGCTTTGACAGCCTGTTTCAGTCCCTGGAGGCCCTGACGGCCATGAAATGCTCCTACCGCATCCTGTACATGGAGGCCCGGGAGGACGTGATCATCCGCCGCTACAAGGAGAGCCGCCGGAGCCACCCGCTGGCCGACTCCTGCGAGAGTCTGTCCGACTGCATCGCCCTGGAGCGGAACATGCTGGCCCCTCTGCGGGAGAAGGCGGAGTATATCATCGACACCTCCGACCTGTCCACCGCAAAGTTAAAGGGCGAGCTGCGCCGTCTCTTCGCCCGGGACGGAGAGCGGGGCGGCCATATGGACGTGAAGGTGACCTCCTTCGGCTTCAAGCACGGGGTCCCCATGGAGGCCGATTTGGTCTTTGACGTCCGCTTTCTGCCCAACCCCTACTACGTGCCGGAGCTGCGCCCTCTCACCGGGCTGGACGCAGGGGTCCGGGACTACGTCTTTTCCAGTCCCCGGACCGAGGAGTATCTGACCCGGCTGGGGGACTTTGTCAGCTGGCTGCTCCCTCAGTACGAGGAGGAGGGCAAGGCCGCTCTGGTCATTGCGGTGGGCTGCACCGGCGGCCACCACCGCTCTGTGGCCATGGCCCACGCCCTGGCGGAGCTGCTCCGCCGACAGAGCTTTGAGGTGACCGAGAGTCACCGGGATCTGGGCCGCACCTGAGCCCGAACATCAATGCGCATTCCCGGCTTTTTGGGCGGCAGGCGCTTTATTTTGGAGGATTGAAAACCCATGTCCTTTGCAGGAGATGTTAAGACGGAGCTGTGCCGCAACGCCATGAACCGCAAGTGCTGCGTTCAGGCGGAGGCCTACGGCATCCTGATGTATTGTAATACCTATACCGGCGACGAGATCCGCATCATCACGGAGAACGAAGCCTTTGCCCAGCGCCTTCCCCAGCTGTTTCGGAAGGCCTTTAAACTGACCTTTGACCGTCTGCCCGAGGGGGACGGAAAATATATTTTCTCCATCACCGACCGGGAGAAGCTATCGGCCATCTCCCGGACCTACGGCGGGGACTCCTCCTCGCTGGCCCTCCACGTGAACTTCGCCGCCCTGGAGGAGAACTGCTGCCGGGCCTCCTTCCTGCGGGGCGTGTTCCTGGCTGGCGGCTCTGTCACCGACCCCCAGAAGAGCTACCACCTGGAAATGTCCACCTCTCACCTCAGCGTCAGCCGGGAGATGGTGGCCCTCATGCGGGAGCTGAATCTGGAGCCCAAGGACGCTCAGCGCCGGGGAAATTCCGTGGTCTACTTCAAGCAGAGCGACCTCATTGAGGACTTCTTGACCACCATTGGAGCGCCCCTGTCCGCCATGGAGGTCATGAACACCAAGGTGGAAAAGAATATGCGGGGCAGCGTGAACCGCCGGGTCAACTGCGAGGCCGCCAACCTGGACAAGGTGGTGGGGGCCGCTCTGGTCCAGACCGAGGCCATCCGCCGTCTGGAGGAGACAGGCCGACTGGTGACCCTGCCGGACAAGCTCCAGGAGAGCGCACGGCTCCGCATGGCCAATCCCACCGACACCTTGGCCGAGCTGGCCGGGCTCTGCGATCCCCCGGTGAGCAAGTCCGCTCTGAACCACCGGCTCCGCAAGCTGGTGGAGCTGAGCCGGGAGGAGCTGCCCGCCCACAGCGAGGACTGAATTTTAAGCTTCGGGAGGTCAATCCATGTCCTTTGTTCACTTACATCTGCATACTGAATTTTCCCTGCTGGACGGAGCCTGCCGCATCAAAAAGCTGGTGGAGCACGTCAAGTCCCTGGGACAGAAGGCCGTGGCCATCACCGACCACGGCGTCATGTACGGCGTCATCGACTTCTACCGGGCCTGTAAGGCCGAGGGCATCAAGCCCATCATCGGCTGTGAGGTCTACGTCGCCCCCAGAGGCCGCACCCGCTTCCAGAAGGTCCACGAGTTCGACGCGGAGTCCCGCCATCTGGTGCTGCTGTGCCGGAACGAGGAGGGCTACCGCAACCTGTCCTACATGGTGTCCCAGGCCTTTCTGGAGGGCTTCTACATCAAGCCCCGCATCGACCTGGACCTTTTGAGAGAGCACTGCGGCGGTCTGATCGCCTGCTCCGCCTGTCTGGCGGGCGAGCTGCCCCGGCTTCTGAGAGCGGGGGAGTACGAGAAGGCGAAAAACATCGCCCTGGAAATGCGGGACCTCTTCGGCGAGGACGGCTACTATCTGGAGCTGCAGGACCACGGCATCGACATTCAGAAAACCGTCAACGAGGGCCTGATCCGCATCCACGAGGAGACGGGCATCCCCCTCATCGCCACCAACGACGCCCACTACATCCGCAAGGAGGACGCCGAGACCCAGGATATCCTCATGTGCATCCAGATGGGAAAAACGCTGGACGACCCGGACCGGATGAAGTTCCAGACCCACGAGTTCTACGTCAAGTCCGAGGAGGAGATGGCAAGTCTCTTCCCCGACCACCCGGAGGCCATCGAGAATACGGCCAAGATCGCCGAGCTCTGCAATGTGGACTTCCAGTTCGGCAAATACCACCTGCCCCACTTCAAGCTGCCCGAGGGCTGGACCGACGGGGACGCCTACTTCGAGAAGCTGTGTATGGACGGTTTCCTTTGGCGGTACCCGGACCAGCCCGAGAAGTACCTGGAGCAGCTACGGTATGAGATGAACATGATCCGCAAGATGGGCTTTGTGGATTACTTCCTCATTGTCTCCGACTTCATCGCCTACGCCAAAAACAACGGCATCCCCGTGGGACCGGGCCGAGGCTCCGCCGCCGGCTCCATGGTGTCCTACTGCCTGAATATCACCGACCTGGACCCCATGAAGTACTCCCTGTACTTCGAGCGCTTCCTGAACCCGGAGCGGGTGTCCATGCCCGATATTGATATCGATTTCTGCATCCGCCGCCGCCAGGAGGTCATTGAGTACGTCAACCGGAAGTACGGCGAGGACCACGTGGCCCAGATCGTCACCTTCGGTACCATGGCGGCCCGAGGAGCCCTGCGGGACGTGGGCCGGGTGCTGAACTTCCCCTATGCGGAGGTGGACGCCCTGGCCAAGCTGGTGCCCACCACCCTGCACATCACCCTGGAGGAGTCCTTGAAGCTGTCCAAGCAGCTGCGGGAGGCCTACGAGGGCGACCCCAGAGTGAAGAAGCTCATCGACACCGCCATGGCCATCGAGGGCATGCCCCGGAACACCTCCACCCATGCGGCGGGCGTGGTCATCACCAGCCGCCCGGTGTGCGACTATGTGCCCCTGGCCACCAACGACGGCAACCCGGTGACCCAGTACATCATGACCACCCTGGAGGAGCTGGGTCTGCTGAAAATGGACTTCCTGGGTCTGCGGAACCTGACCATTCTGGACGACGCCAGCAAGATGGTGCAGAAGAAGGAGCCCGACTTCAAGATCCAGACCATCCCGGAGAACGACCCGGCGGTCATGAACATGCTGTCGGAAGGAAAAACCTCCGGCGTGTTCCAGATGGAATCTGCGGGCATGACCGGTGTGTGCGTGGGCCTGAAGCCTCAGACCATTGAGGATATCACCGCTATCATCGCCCTGTACCGCCCCGGCCCCATGGACTCCATCCCCCGGTTCATCGCCTGCAAGCACAACCCGGACAAGATCAGCTACAAGCACCCCTCCCTCCAGCCCATTCTGGCCAACACCTACGGCTGTATCGTCTATCAGGAGCAGGTCATTCAGATCTTCCAGCAGCTGGCGGGCTACTCTCTGGGCCAGGCCGATATGGTGCGCCGGGCCATGTCCAAGAAGAAGCTGAAGGACATTGAGCGGGAGCGCACCGCCTTCCTCCACGGCGACCCGGCCCGCAACATCAAGGGCTGTGCCGCCAACGGCATTTCTGAGGAGATCGCCAAGAGCATCTACGACGAGATCACCGACTTTGCAAACTACGCCTTCAACAAGGCCCACGCCGTCTGCTACGCCATGGTGGCCTACCAGACCGCATGGTTCAAATACTACCACCCCAAGGAGTACATGGCCGCTCTGCTGACCTCCGTGCTGGACTCCACCGAGAAGGTGGCCGAGTACATCAGCGAGTGCCGCTCCATGGGCATCCAGCTGTTACCCCCCGACATCAACGAGTCCGACGCCGACTTCACCGTGGTGGGTGAGGGCATCCGCTTCGGTCTGGTGGCCCTAAAGGGCGTGGGCCGCAGCTTCATCAATCACCTGCTGGCGGAGCGGGAGGCCTCCGGCCCCTTCCCCGACTTCATGGACTTCTGCGATAGAATGTTCGACAAGGACCTGAACCGCAGAGTGGTGGAGAGCCTCATCAAGAGCGGCGCCTTTGACCGCATGGGCTACCGCCGCTCCCAGCTTATGGAGGTGTTCGGACAGGTGCTGGACGGCGTGGCCGCCAGCCGGAAGCGCAATCTGGAGGGCCAGCTGGACCTGTTCAGCATGGGCACCGAGGACGAGGGCCCCGCGCCCCTGCCCGCTCTGGTCCTGCCCAACCTGCCGGAGTACAGCGCCCAGGAGCTGATGAACATGGAGAAGGAGACCACCGGCCTCTATCTCACCGGACACCCCATGGACCAGTACCGGGAGGCCGCCAAAATGAAGGGGGCCGTCACCATCGGCTCCATCACCGGCGACTTCGGAAGCGAGGAGGGCCCCAGGCAGTACCGGGACGGCCAGCGGGTCACCATTGCGGGCGTCATCACCACCTACAAGACCCGCACCACCCGGAACAATACCCTGATGGCCTACGTGAATCTGGAGGACGACACCAGCGCCATGGAGCTTTTGTGCTTCTCCCGTGTGCTGGACGAGAGCGGCAGCTATATCCGGGAGAACAACGCCATTCTGGCCCAGGGCAAGATCTCCGTCCGGGATGAGAAGGCCCCTCAGCTTATGGTGGACGCCATCCGGCCCCTCAGCGATCTGGACGGGGAGGTGGCCGCCGCGGGCGAGCAGAAGCTGTGGCTCCGCCTGCCCAGCCGGGAGGACCCCAGAATGCGGAAGGTCCGTCTGGCTCTGTCCTTCTTCCCCGGCGACCAGCAGGTCATTGTATACTTTGAGGACTGTAAAAAGCGGGTGGGTTCCCGCTGTCAGATCCATCCCTCTCTCATTGCCGACCTGAAGGAGCGGCTGGGCGAGGCCAATGTGGTACTGAAATAACACAATGAACACAATGTAAAAGAAGAGGAGAATTGGAACTATGTCTGTCGATATTACCATCAAGCAGAAGAGCGAGAACAAGAAAACCCTGCCTCTGGAGATCATTCTGGGCAAGGACCTGCACTTCGGCGCTCTGGACGTGAATTTCTGCCTGCACGCAGGCCAGCGGGCCGAGAAGGAGATCCTGGTGTTCAACCCCCAGCACATCGCCCGGGGTTTCAGCGTCCTGTGGTCCCCTGAGGAGAAGGAGCAGGTCACTCTCCGGGCCCTGACCCCCACCACCAACGAGGAGATCCGGGACTTTTTCCACACCGTCCGCCGCATCACCGACTACTGGGGCGACTGCGTCACCCTGCTTGACGGCGAGCCTGAGACCATCGGCGACCTGCTGGCCCGGGAGGGCGAGGTCCGCTCCTTCAACCAGATGACCCTCACCGAGCTGTGCGAGCTCATCGTGGAGGAGGAGATGACCCGGGTGCTGTACGCCACCCGCTGGCCTCTGAACATCGGTGTGGAGGAGGCCAAGACCATTCTGAAGGACGCTGAGTTCTTCGGCAAGTGGCTCCACGAGAAGCAGAGCATGGACGTGCGCTTCGGCGCCTTCGAGTTCTACCGCACCCAGAACGGCCCCGCAGGCCGCGTCATCATCAGCGAGGAGGTCCCCGTCATCGTCCCCATCCGGCCCTCTGTGCCCCAGGGCTTCATGGACCCGGAGACCGGCGCTCAGCTGGACTGCAAGGACTTCGGCGTGTGCTTCTACTCCGTGGTGAAGCAGCAGCTGCTGGCCGAGGTGGACTACGAGCGGTTCCTGGGCATGGCGCAGGAGCACGGCGCGAAGCACTACGACTGCAACCACCTGCTGCTCCCCGCCCTCAAGCTGGAGGAGATCGAGGAGATGCTGAAGTAATCCAGAACGAAGGGGTCGGACCGGGTCCGGCCCCTTTTTTCACAGCCAGCGGAGGGCTTATGCTGACCTATGACATGAACGACCGGGGCACTCTGGCCCGGTATGACTATCTGTACCGCCGCATCAAGGAGGACATTCTGGCCGGACGGCTCCGGGCGGAGGAGAAGCTGCCCTCCAAGCGGGCGCTGGCCCAGCATCTGGAGGTGGCGGTGGTGACGGTGGAAAATGCCTACGCCCAGCTGGTGGCGGAGGGCTACGTCTGCGCCCGGGAGAAGCGGGGCTACTTTGTGAACCGGCTGGAGGCCCGCCCCGTCCAGCGGGAGGACTGGCAGCCCCCGGAGGAGGTCCGGGAGGAGCCCAAGCGGTGGCTTCTGGATTTGGAGCCGGGGAGCGGCGGCACCGAGGGCTTTCCCTTCTCGGTGTGGGCCAAGCTGATGCGCCGGGTGCTGACGGAGCGGGGCGAGGACCTCTTGCGGGCCACCCCTCACAGCGGGGCCCCGGAGCTGAGAAGGGCCATCTCCAGCCAGCTGTACCACTTCCGGGGCATCAAGGCGGCCCCGGAGCAGATCGTGGTGGGAGCCGGAACGGAATATTTATATAACCTTCTGGTCCAGCTGTTGGGCCGGGACCGCATCTACGGCATGGAGGACCCCGGCTACTCCAAGGCGGTGCAGATATACGGGCTGAACGGGGCGGACTGTGTGCCTCTCCCGGTGGACAATCAGGGAGTCAACGCCGACCTGCTGGACGAGCAGGGTGTTGAAATTCTCCACATCTCGCCCAACCACCAGTTCCCCACCGGCATCGTCACCCCCATCGGACGGCGGCAGAACCTGCTCCACTGGGCGGAGGAGCGGGAGGGGCGGTACATCATCGAGGATGACTACGACAGCGAGTTCCGCTTCACCGGCCGCCCCATCCCCACCTTACAGAGCATCGACCGCAGCGGCCGGGTCATCTACGTGAACACCTTCTCCCGGACCCTGGCGCCCTCCCTGCGTATCAGCTACATGGTGCTGCCCCGGAATCTGCTGGGCCGGTACCGGGAGAATCTGGGGTTCTACTCCTGCACCGTCCCGGCCCTGGAGCAGTACACCCTGGCGGACTTTCTGGAGAGCGGCCGCTTTGAATCCCATCTGAGCCGGATGCGGCTCCACTACCGGAACCAGCGGGACCGGGTCATGGAGGTCATCCGCACCAGCCCCATCCACGGGAAGTGCCGGGTGCTGCGGGAGAACGCGGGCCTCCACTTCCTGCTGGAGCTGGACACCCCGCTGTCCGATGGAGATTTGAAGGATAAGGCCCGTCAGCGGGACATCCGTCTGTCCTTCCTCAGCGATTATCAGCGCCGGGCGGGCACCGCCCCGGCCCACACCCTTGTGGTCAACTACCCCCGCATTGATTTGGAAAACCTGCGCCGGGGGCTGGAAATCCTTGGCACCCTGCTGTGAAAAAACGTCCCGGAACAGACGGAAAAGTCTGCTCCGGGGCGTTTCATTTTGTCTTACAATCAGCGGCCCTCGTACAGGGGGAAGCGGGAGGTCAGGGCCTTGACCTGCTCCCGCAGGGTGTCGATGTGCTGTTCAAAGTCGGGCTTGGCGGCCTCGCAGATGAGCTTGCCCACAAGGGCCATCTCCTCCTCCCTGAAGCCCCGGGTGGTGACGGCGGGGGTGCCCACCCGGATGCCGGAGGTGACGAAGGGGCTCTCCGGGTCGTCGGGGATGGTGTTCTTGTTGACGGTGATGTACACGTCGTCCAGACGGCGCTCCATCTCCTTGCCGGTGAGGTGGGCGGGCCGCAGGTCCACCAGCATCAGGTGGTTGTCGGTGCCGCCGGAGACCAGATCCAGACCGCCCGCCCGGATGGCTTCGGCCAGGGCCTTGGCGTTCTTTAAAATCTGCTCCTGATAGGCCTTGAACGCAGGCTTCAGCGCCTCACCCAGGGCCACGGCCTTGGCGGCGATGATGTGCTCCAGGGGGCCGCCCTGGGAGCCGGGGAAGATGGCGGAGTTCAGCTTCTTGGCGATATCGGGGTCGTTGGTCAGCAGCATGCCGCCTCTGGGGCCTCTCAGGGTCTTGTGGGTGGTGGTGGACACCACGTCGGCGCAGGGGACAGGGGAGGGGTGGAGGCCGGCGGCCACCAGTCCGGCGATGTGGGCCATGTCCACGAAGAGGTAGGCCCCCACCTCGTGGGCGATATCGGCGAACTTCTGAAAGTCGATGATCCGGGGGTAGGCGGAGGCCCCGGCGATGATCATACGGGGCTTGCACTCCTGCGCCAGCTTGCGGACGGCCTCGTAGTCGATATAGCCGTTCTCGTCCACGCCGTAGGGCACCATATGGAACAGCTTGCCGGAGAAGTTGGCGGGGGAGCCGTGGGTCAGGTGGCCGCCGTTGTCCAGGCTCATGCCCATGACCGTGTCGCCGGGCTTGCACAGGGCCTGATAGACGGCGTAGTTGGCCTGCGCGCCGGAGTGGGGCTGGACGTTGGCGTACTGTGCGCCGAAGAGCTCCTTGGCCCGCTCAATGGCCAGCTGCTCCACGGTGTCCACATGGACACAGCCGCCGTAGTAGCGGTGGTGGGGATAGCCCTCGGCGTACTTGTTGGTCAGCACGGTGCCGGCGGCGGCCAGCACGGCGGGGCTGACGATGTTCTCGGAGGCGATCAGCTCGATATTCTGCTGCTGACGCTCATACTCGGCCCGGATGGCCATGCCGACCTCGGGGTCCTGCACGGACAGGAAGTCCATAGCTTCTAAGATCATGGGGAAGTCTCCTTTCCGGTGCGGCGGTCCGCACACAATACAAATCTGCTCCCATTATATATCAGGGCCTGCGAAAAAAACAATGAAATTTTTCCGAAGCTGTGGTATTATGCTAAAAGTGAGACTGTGTTTGAGGTGAAGAAACATGACGAAAAGCAAGGAAGAGATCCTGTCCATTGTGGAGGAGCTGAAGCGGCTCTACCCGGACAGCCTCTGTTCTCTGGACTATGAGAAGGATTACGAGCTGCTGTTCTCCGTCCGGCTGGCCGCCCAGTGTACCGACGAGCGGGTGAACAAGGTGACGCCCGCCCTGTACGCCCGGTTCCCCTCCCTGGAGGCCCTGGCCAATGCCGATATCTCCGAGGTGGAGGAGTATGTCCACTCCACCGGCTTCTTCCGGGCCAAGGCCCGGGATATCGTGCTGGCGGCTCAGATGATGCTCCGGGAGTACGACGGCAAGGTGCCCAACACCATGGAGGACCTGCTGAGACTGCCCGGCGTGGGCCGCAAGACCGCCAACCTGATCCTGGGCGACGTGTACCACACCCCCGGCGTAGTGGTGGCGGACACCCACTGTATCCGCATCACCGGCCTGCTGGGTCTCACCGACGGGAGCAAGGACCCGGTGAAGGTGGAAAAGCAGCTGCGGGCCATCCTGCCGCCGGAGGAGTCCAACGACTTCTGCCACCGGATGGTGCTCCACGGCAGAGCGGTCTGCATTGCCCGCCGCCCCCAGTGTCAGGACTGCACCCTGCGGCCCTGGTGCTCCCACTTCATGAAGAACGGCGATTAAAACAAGTTTCACCTCTCTCGGTCATAGGATTGAGAGAGGTGATTGTTTTATGGAGAAAAAAACCCGCCGTCCGGGGCTTCTGGTGCGGACGGCTGATTTTCTGGACCTGCCCGCCGACGAGGTGGCGGGTCTGCCCAGGGTGGAACTCATCGGGGACCGGGAGCTGCGTATCTCCAACCACGGGGGCATTATGGCCTACGGCAGCGAGGAGATCCACGTCAGCGGCGGCTCCTTCGTCCTGCGTATCGTGGGCGAGGGTCTGGAGCTGCGGGCCATGACCGGGCTGGAGCTGCTCATCACCGGGAAAATCGTCCAGCTTCTTCTGGCCTGAGGTTTCCCCATGAAAAAGCTGATGAATTTTCTCCGGGGCCGGGTGATCCTGCGGGCGGAGGGCCCCTTTCCGGAGCGGCTGATGAACCTCTGCGCCCAGGAGGGGGTGGAGTTCTGGCGGGTGGACTGGCTGGACAGCCGGACTCTGCGGCTCACCGCCCGGCGGTACAGTCTGAAAAAGCTGCAAAAGCTGGCGGAGCGGGTGGGCTGTACCCTGACGGTGGAGGAGAGCCGTGGCCTGCCCGCCGTGGCGGCCCGGTTCCGCACCCGATACGCTTTCCTTGTGGGGCTGTGCTTCTGCCTGCTGGCGGTGTCCGTGCTGTCCCGGTTCGTGCTGACCATCCAGGTGACGGGGAACGAGCAGGTCCCCACCGCCGTGATCTTGAACCAGCTCCGGTTACAGGGCATCCGCCCCGGGGTCTACGGCCCGGCCATTCCCCGCAGACAGCAGGCCGAGGACCTGCTCACCGCCCTGAGAGATTTATCTTGGGCGGGTATCAATTTACAGGGGACCCGGCTCCTGGTGGACGTGCGGGAGAAGATCCCCGCCCCGGAGCCATTGAATCAGAGCGGATTTTTCGACATTGCGGCGGACACCGACGGTATCATTCTGAAGGTGGAGCCGGAGCAGGGGGACGCCCTGGTGGAGCGGGGCGACACGGTGGCCAAGGGGGATATCCTCATCTCCGGCACCGTGACCATGGAGCCGCCCAAGTACAGCGACCGGCCCGTCCGCACCTACCAGACCCACGCCAGAGGCCGGGTGCTGGCCCGGACCTGGCGCAGTCTGACCGCCGTCATTCCCCTGGAAACGGCGGTGAAGGAGTACACCGGGGAGGAGCGGACGGTACTCAGCATAGAAATTCCGGGGCGGCGCATCGAAATTTTCGGAAACAGTAGCATTTCGGGTGGGTTTTATGATAAAATAACCACGGTGCGCGGAGGCGCACTTCCCGTCATCCTGCGGCGGGACCTCATCCGAGCGTATGTGGTAAGGATGATTTCGGTGGACCCGGAGCAAGCGCAGGCCCTGCTGGAGCAGCGGCTCCTTCAGCAACTGAAGGAGCTGGTAGGGGAGGACGGCCTGATCACGCCCTCCGGGTCCGTCGCTGAAATAAAAAACGGCCTTCTGCGGGTCACCGTAGAGGCGGAGTGCCGGGAGGAGATCGGACGGGAACAGCCCGGACGGACGACGGCACCCAAGAGGAACTAAGCATACTGGACGGCGGTCCTCCCACCGGCCCGCCGGCTTCAATTTTCCATATGACAGGAGAGCAATTGCATGACAGAACAGAGTATCAGTCTGGAGCGTCTGGAGGACACCATCAGCGTCTTCGGCTCCTTTGATGCAAACATCCGCATGATCGAACAGGAGATGGGGGTCACGGCCGTGAGCCGGGACTCCATGCTCAAGGTGTCCGGCGAGGACCCGGAGCAGGTCATGCTGGCGGTGAAGGTGATCGAGAATCTGATGAACCTGTCCGCCAAGGGCGAGGCCATCACCGAGCAGAACGTCCGCTACATCATCAAGCTGGTCCGGGAGGGCAAGGAGGATCAGGTGCAGCACCTGGCCGCCGACGTCCTGTGCATCACCGCCAAGGGCAAGCCCATCAAGGCCAAGACTCTGGGCCAGAAGAAGTATGTGGACGCCATCAAGGACAACACCATCACCCTGGGCATCGGCCCCGCCGGTACCGGCAAGACCTATCTGGCCGTAGCCGCCGCCGTGGCCGCCTTCCGGGCCAAGGAGGTCAACCGCATCATCCTGACCCGTCCCGCCGTGGAGGCGGGCGAGCGTCTGGGCTTCCTGCCCGGCGATCTCCAGTCCAAGGTGGACCCCTACCTGCGCCCCCTGTACGACGCTCTGTTCGAGATGCTGGGCCCTGAGACCTACCAGAAGTATCTGGAGCGGGGCAACATCGAGGTGGCCCCTCTGGCCTACATGCGCGGTCGTACCCTGGATGACTCCTTCATCATTCTGGACGAGGCCCAGAACACCAGCCGGGAGCAGATGAAGATGTTCCTGACCCGTCTGGGCTTCGGCTCCAAGATCGTCATCACCGGCGATATCACCCAGATCGACCTGCCCGCCGACAAGACCTCCGGCCTGCGCGAGGCCATGCGCGTCCTCAAGGGCGTGGAGGGCATCGCGGTCATGCGTCTGAACGAGGCCGACGTGGTCCGCCACGTCATCGTCCAGCGCATCATCAAGGCCTATGAGGAGGACGAGAACCGCCGGGAGAAGAAGGAAAAGAAACCCTTCCCCGGGACGAGATAAAGGAGATCAGAAGAATGGATCAGCAGAAGAAACGATTTATTGCCTATATCTGCCCCAACTGCCGCCAGTCGGTGATCGTGGAGCGGGATATGTTTACCCTGGCCGCCGAGACCAACCATATCAAGTGTCCCTGCGGCAAGTCCGAGCTGGTGGTGGACATGATGCCCGACCAGGTCCGCATGAAGGTGCCCTGCCTGTACTGCGACCATGAGCACATGGTGTCCTGTCCCACCAACGCCTTCGAGTCCCAGAAGGCCCTGGCCTTCTCCTGCAGCGCCTCCGGTCTGGATTGCTGCTACGTGGGCGAGGAGGAGCCCGTCTACGCCGCCACCGCCCGTCTGGAAAAGACGGTGGATAAGCTGACTGAGGCCACCCAGGGCGAGGACGGCAGAGGCACCTTCCTGGACGAGATCGTCATGGAGGAGGTGCTGGCCGAGATCAAGGATATCGCCGCCCGGGGAGATATCTCCTGCGCCTGCGGCAGCAAGCACTGGACCTTCAAGGTCAACTACAGCTCCGTGGACCTGATCTGCACCGAGTGCGGCGCGGAGATGCGCATTCCCGCCTGTACCGCCGACGATATCGACGAGATCTGCTGCAAGACGAAACTGGTGATCCGGGGCAGAAAACGGAGCTGAACCTCCGCCCGGATCTGAGAAGGAACGAGAGAAAATGTCGATTTTTTATGAGCATACCGTCCTGATCGACTCCAGAGATGTGGACGGACACGGCCGCTGCAAGGCATCTGCGCTCATGGGCCACCTCCAGGAGGCGGCCACCCAGGCCGCCGAGCAGGGCGGCTTCACCCGGAACGCCCTGCTGGAGAAGTACAACGGCTTCTGGATGCTGACCCGAATGTGGTTCCGGCTGGACCGCCCCCTCAAGTGGGAGGAGGAGGTCACCATCCGCACCTGGCACCGGGGCAGCCACCGGGCCACCCTCTACCGGGACTACGACCTGTACGTCAACGGGGAGCGGGTGGGCGAGGGCGTGTCCGCATGGGTGCTGGCCAATCTGGACAGCCGGAAGCTGATCCGGCTCAGTCAGGTGAAGGAGATGGAGGGCACCGACGGCGGCGACCTGGCCAAGGACAAAAACCTCTTCAAGCTCCACGCCCCGGCGGATACCGCCCAGCAGGAGCTCCGCCCCATGCGCTACAGCGATACCGACATCAACGGCCACGTGAACAACACCCGGTACGCCGACTTCATCTGCGACGCCGTGGAAATGGACAGGCAGCCGGAGGAGAACTTTGTCGCCGAGATGCAGATCGGCTATCTGGCCGAGTGCCGTCCCGGCGAGGTGCTGAGCATTCAAACCGGATCGGCCGAAAATGGCATTTTTGTGTGCGGTTTGGATGAGGATGGCAAAACAAGATTTGAAAGTACGGTGTTTTTTGGCAAAGACTTGCCTTGACAGGTGGGTCCTGCCGTATTAAAATATCCCCAATATCTATCCCCCAGTTGATGTGCTCCGGCCTTCCGGAGCGAAAAAAAGAAGGAGTTGTGTAGTAAAATGGTCAATCCCGATATGAACCAGAAGTTCGTAAAGCAGGGCCTGACGTTTGACGACGTTCTGCTGATCCCTGCCGCCAGCGATGTGCTGCCCGCCGACATCGACCTGCGTACTCGTCTGACTCGTAAGGTCCACCTGAACATCCCCCTGATCAGCGCCGCCATGGATACCGTCACCGAGTATCGTATGGCCATCGCCATCGCCCGTGAGGGTGGTCTGGGTATCATCCACAAGAACATGTCCATCAGCCAGCAGGCTGAGCAGGTGGACATGGTCAAGCGCAGTGAGAATGGTGTTATTACCAACCCCTTCTGGCTGGGCCCCGGCCACACCCTGGCTGAGGCTGACGCCCTGATGGCCAAGTACCGCATCTCCGGTGTTCCCATCTGTGACAACGGCAAGCTGATCGGCATTATCACCAACCGTGATATCAAGTTCGAGAACGACATGACTCAGCTGATCGACAACGTCATGACCAAGGAGAACCTGGTCACCGCTCCCGAGGGCACCACCCTGGAGGAGGCCCGGGAGATCCTGCGCCGCCACAAGATCGAGAAGCTGCCCATCGTGGACGAGGAGTTCCACCTGAAGGGTCTGATCACCATCAAGGACATCGAGAAGGCCGCTGTGTACCCCAACTCCGCCCGTGATGAGAAGGGCCGTCTGCTGGTCGGCGCCGCTATCGGTGTCACCGCCGATGTCATGGACCGTGTCGCCGCTCTGGTCGAGGCCGGTGCCGACGTGCTGGCTCTGGACTCCGCCCACGGCCACTCCCAGAACATCATCAACTGCGTCAAGCGCATCAAGTCCCTGTACCCCGATGTCCAGCTGATCGCCGGCAACGTGGCTACTGCCGAGGCTACCCGCGCTCTGATCGAGGCCGGCGCTGACTGCGTCAAGATCGGTATCGGCCCCGGCTCCATCTGCACCACCCGCGTGGTCGCCGGTATCGGCGTCCCCCAGATCACCGCTGTTTACGACGCCGCCCGCGTGGCTGCCGAGTACGATGTGCCCATCATCGCCGATGGCGGCATCAAGTTCTCCGGTGATATCGCCAAGGCTCTGGCCGCCGGTGCCAGCGTCGTCATGCTGGGCTCCCTGCTGGCCGGCTGTGAGGAGTCTCCCGGTGAGACCGAGGTCTTCCAGGGCCGTCAGTTCAAGGTTTACCGCGGCATGGGCTCCCTGGCCGCTATGAACAAGGGCTCCAGAGACCGTTACTTCCAGCAGAACAACAAGAAGCTGGTTCCCGAAGGCGTCGAGGGCCGCGTTCCTTACAAGGGACTGGTCGGCGAGACCATCTATCAGCTGATGGGTGGCCTGAAGGCCGGTATGGGCTACACTGGCTGCCACAACGTGCCCGAGCTGCACGAGAAGGCCCAGTTCATCCAGATCACCGCCGCCGGTCTGCGTGAGTCTCACCCCCACGACATTTACATCACCAAGGAGGCTCCCAACTACACCATCAGCCCCAACGGCTGATCGGAAGGTTCGGAGTTCCGTTTGGAATGAACATGAAAACTGCACGGTATCGCAAGATACCGTGCAGTTTTTTGTTTTTCGACAGCAAAAAAGCCCGGACAGAAGGAAGTTCTTCCTCGGTCCGGGCTTTGTATGTATGAAATCAGATCACGGGGGTCAGACCGGTGGCCTGGTCGTACATGCCCAGGTGCATCAGGATGGCGGAGCCGTCCTCCAGCACCTCCAGCACGCCCCGGCGCTCCAGCTCCTCGAAGCAGGCGGGCTGGACGCAGACGGCGTAGCGGCTCATCTGGCGGAACAGGTCCCGGCTGCGCTCGCCGTTACGCAGGCGGCCCATCAGGTTCATGCCCTCGCCCAGAGGGATGTAGACGTAGCGGGGCGGGAAGGTCAGCATACGGAAATTCTCCGTCAGGGTCTGGAAGGGGAAGGGCTTCTCCTCCATGGTCCGGATGAGGGAGTTTCCGTCCAGCGCCTCACGGTCACAGTGCTCCAGCAGCTGTTCGAAGTACAACTCCATGGTCTGAGGGGCGGCCAGATCGAAGGTGTGCTTCATGGCCTCCCGCTGGGCGCTCAGCACCTCCCGGAAGAAGGGGTGGTCCATATCGGGGCTCTGGAACACGGTGACCACAGAGTCCTCGGCGGCCCGATAGCCGTTGCGGTTGCAGCGGCCGGCGGCCAGCATGATGGAGTCCAGACCGGACTCCTCCCGGAACACGGTGGGGAAATCCAGGTCCACGCCGCCCTCCACCATGGAGGTGGACACCACTCGGCAGGGCTGGTTGGAGCGCAGACGGCGGCGGATCTCGGCCATGACGGACTGTCTGTGGTGGGGATACATCAGGGTGGACAGGTGGAAGCAGCCCTCGCCCCGCATCCGCTTAAAAATCTCCAGCGCGGCCTTGCGGGTGTTGACCACGCACAGCACCTGAGAGCGGCGGTTGATGCGGCTGGCCAGGTCGGACCAGCTCAGGGTGCCGATGCGCTGGAAGGTGCAGCGGCGGAACAGCTCGGGGCGGTAGACGGAGGCGGGGCACAGCTCGGTGAGGGCCTCGCCGGGCATGAACTCGCCCATCAGACTGCCCAGCACAGAGCGGGAGGCGGTGCAGAGGACGGCGGAGGCGCCGAAGTGCTTCACCAGCTGGGTGAGCGCGAAGGCGCAGGGCCGCATGTAGCACAGGGGGACCATCTGGGCCTCGTCAAAGATGAGGACGCTGTTGGCCAGGTTGTGCAGCTTCCGGCACTGGGAGGGCTTGTTGGAGTACAGGGAGTGGAACAGCTGGACGGCGGTGGTGACGATGACAGGGACGTCCCAGTTCTCAGCGGACTGGGTCATGGGAGAGGGGCTCTGCTCCTGCACGTCGTAGTGGGAGCCGGTCTGGAACTCCAGCACGTTCTTGTCGCCCAGGATATCCCGGAAGATCTGGGCGGTCTGCTCCACCACGGAGGTGTAGGGAGCCACATAGATGATGCGGTCCAGCTTGTTGGCGCGGGCGTGGGCCAGCGCAAAGGACAGGGAGGCGGTGGTCTTGCCGCTGCCTGCGGGTGCGGTCAGAGTGAAGATGCCGGGCTTGCGCACGGGACCCTCCTGACGGCAGCACTCCAGAATGGCGCAGCGCTGGCGGTTGATCTCGGTCTGAGGGGGGAACCACATGGACACATACTCGTTCAGAGCCCACTCCAGGGCGGCCATGTCGGCCTTGTCCGGGGCGGGGCCGTCCTCAGCGGTGAGGCAGTCGGCGTCGGTCAGACAGGACAGGAGCATACGGGCCAGGAAGGTGGCCTCGGAATATGTTCCGTCTGCGGCCAGAGACTGAGGGAGCGCGCCGTCTTTCAGACCGCTGCGGTATCCGGCGGCCAGAATGGCGTCCAGATAGCTGGAAGTTTTCTCGGCAGTGCAGAAGTCCTTTGCAAACTCTGCGGCACGATTCTTGATACGGGATGCTCCGGCGAACATCGCCGCGCCTTGCGTGAACTGCATATGATCCATCAATGCTGCCTCCTTGTAAGTCGTAATAATGCATTTACTGCAATTGGAAAACGATTGTCCGTCCCCCGAAATACAGAGGGGAGATATGAGCGATGGGTCAGCATCGCCGCAGGAAAAAACGGCAAACAGGCGAAGGGCTCATTAGACAACGCTTAAGAGCATACCATATTTTTGAGCAAAAGGCTACTGTATAAACTTGACTAAAATTGCTGAACACTTGTTATATGGTCAGAAATCTGAATTATGAGGTTAAATGGATGATTTTGGATACTGATAGATGGCAAAAAAAGGGAGGCGAATATTAAGAAAAATTGCGGCGGAACGGAAAGTGTGTTAAAATAAAAAATCAAATGTAAAAATTTCAGCGGTTGGACTGTTTTTCAGCCGTGGACTATGTGGAAAATGACGGGAGGAGTCTTTATGTACGACGGGGCGGCATTGGGAGAGATCCTGGTGGATTTTGCCATGACAGGGGCCGGAGCGGATGGATTTCCCATTCTGGAGGCCCATCCGGGGGGCGCACCGGGGAACTTTCTGGCGGCTATGAGCCGCTGCGGGCGGAAAACGGCCATGCTGGCCAAGGTGGGAGAGGACCGGTTCGGCGCGCTCCTCTGCAAGACCTTAGAGGAGGCCGGCATCGAGACAAGGGGCGTGGTCCGGGACCCGTCGGTCTTTACCACCCTGGCCTTCGTGACCCTGGACGAGGGCGGGGACCGCTCCTTCGGCTTTGCCCGCCCGGTGCGGACACCCGGCTCTCCTTTGAGGAGCTGGACCTGTCCCTCATCGACGGGGCGCGGCTGTTCCACTTCGGCACCCTGTCCCTCACCGACGAGCCCGCCCGTTCTGCCACCGTCCGGGCGGTGGCCTATGCAAGGGAGCGGGGCAAGCTCATCACCTTCGACCCCAACCTGAGAAAGCCCCTGTGGCCTTCGGAGGAGGCGGCACGGGAACAGATGCTCTGGGGCCTGCACCAGGCCGATGTGGTGAAGCTCAGCGACGAGGAGGCGGACTTTCTCTGGGGCTGTACCCCGGAGGAGGGCGCGGACATCCTGCTGAAAAACTTCGGCGTGAAGCTGGCCATGGTCACCATGGGGGCAGAGGGCTGTTACCTGAAAAACGGGCGGGCATCCTGCTATGCCCAGGGCCCTGCGGTCCGCCCCGTGGACACCACCGGGGCGGGGGATATCTTCGGCGGCTGTGCGGTGAGCCGCCTGCTGGAGCTGGACAAGGCCCCGGAGGACCTGATCCAGGCGGACCTGCTGTATATCGCCCGGTTTGCGGCCACAGCGGCCAGCCTCTCCACCGAGAAGCCCGGCGGCATCCCCAGCATCCCGGACCGGGACGCCGTGCTGTCCTACTTATAAAATAAAAGGACCGGCTTCGTTGGAAGCCGGTCCTTTTTCTCAATTGCCCAGCAGACTCTGGTCAAAGGCGAACAGCGCCTCGTTGATCTGGAACACATCGTAAATGCCGTGGGTGATGAAGTACATTAAAATCAAATCGAACTTGCTGGAGTGGGACAGGGCGAAGCCTGCGGATTCCAGCAGCTCGTCCGTCTCCTCCAGATTTAATTCCAGGGCGATGGCGAAGGCCAGCACCGTGGGCTTGGAGGGGCGGTAGCTCAGGTCGGAGCGGATCTTGGAAAATAACTTCCGGCTGATGTTGGCCTTCTTGTAGCACTGGGCGTCGGTCATGCCGGAGTCCTCGATCTTCCGCAGCAGCTTTTGGGAGAAGCCCTCGTCCAGCTGGGAGAGGAAGTCGTCCAGCTGTTCCACCTGGGCTGCCTTCGGGGCCATGGCGGGGGCGGGCGCGCTTTCGCAGCACGACAGTTCCCTGAGGTCCTCCTCCCGGCGGCGGAGCCGACTGCGGTCGCTGTGGGCGTCGGCGTAGTGGTCGTCGATGTAGGCGGCCACGTCGGAAAATAACTGACTGCCGATCTGATAGGCGGCCCGGTCGAAGATCACGATATACACCGTCAGGTCCAGCTCGTCGTGGTCCAGCAGGAAGCGGCTGATCTGTTCCACCGCCACCCCCAGGGCCTTGTCCTTGGGGTAGCCGTAGACCCCGGAGGAGATGAGCGGGAAGGCCACGCTCTCACAGCCCCGCTCCACGGCCAGAGCCAGGGAGCGCCGATAGCAGGAGGCCAGCAGCTCCGGCTCGTTGTGACCGCCGCCCTGCCACACAGGGCCTACGGTGTGGATGATGTACTTGCAGGGCAGACGGTAGGCCCGGGTCACCTTGGCGTCGCCGGTGGCACAGCCGCCCAGGGTCCTGCACTCGGCCAGCAGCTCGGGGCCTGCCGCCCGGTGGATACAGCCGTCCACACCGCCGCCGCCCAGCAGAGAGTTTTTGGCGGCGTTGACGATGGCGTCCACCTGTAAGTGGGTGATATCGTCCCGAATGAGTTTCAGAGGCATGAATATCCCTCCTTGTGATGATAGATTACCTGTATTTTACTACGGAACCGGGGAGAGGGCAAGGGCGGAGGGGTTGGCATGGATTTTTACCGGGGATATAATAATGCTGTTATTGATAATGCCATTATTGATAGAGAGAAAGGCGGGATGATATGGCGGTGAAGAATCACGCGCTGGATGATAAGCTCATCGAGGCGGCCCGGGCGGAGTTCCTGGAAAAGGGCTTCCGGGGTGCCTCCCTCCACAAGATCGTGGAGCGGGCGGGCATTACCACCGGTGCGCTGTACACCCGATATAAAAATAAGGATGCGCTGTTTTGCAGTCTGGTCCAAGAGGTGCTGGACGCGGCAGGGGAGCGCATGGGGCAGATGCAGCAGTCCTACATCCAGGCCCATGCCAGCGGCGACCCCAAGCAGATTTTAGCTGTCATCCGGCAGGAGGAGGCGGTCTATCTGGACCTGGTTCTGGACCACCGGGAGGCCTGTGTCCTGCTGTTCTGCCGGAGTGCGGGCAGCAGTCTGGAGGCGGAACTGAATCAGATGATGGACCGGAAGGCAGTCCAGACCGAGGCGTATTTCCGCTCTATGGCCAAGCCCGGGGCGGAGGTGGAGGGACTCAGCTTCATCATCTCCTCTCAGCTTCACTTCTTCCGTCAGATTTTGGAGAAGTGCGGCGACCGGGAGCAGACCCTCCGCTGTATGAAAACGGTCACCCGCTACATGAACGCGGGCTGGGAGGCGATCTTTGAGGAGATCTTCTGATCTCCCTTTCTCCATCAGTTAGCAGACACTAACCATAAAAAGGAATGGTGAAGTTATGAAAGAAAAAAGGGAGCCGAAGCCCCGGGAGGAGAATCCCTCCTTCTTTAAGGAACTGGGCGGATTTATGAAGCCCTATCAGGGCCTCTACGGCGGGTCGGTGGTCATCAGCGTGCTGGGCGTGGCGGCCAAGCTGGGCGCTTACGTCTGCGCGGGCATGGCGGCGGCCATGATCTTCTCCGGCGGTGAGGCCCGGCGGGCCCTGTGGCTGGGCGTGATTGCGGCTCTGTGCCGCATCCTCTGCGCCCTGCTGTGCAACCTGTCCACCTGGCTGTCCCACCGGGCGGCCTACCGCACCCTCCGGGACGTGCGCACCGCCATGACCGAAAAAATGCTCCGCCTGCCCATGGGCTACTTCGAGAGCCGGGGCAGCGGACGGCTGACCACCCTCCTCACCGAGCGGGTGGAGAGTATGGAACAGCCTCTGGCCCACGTTCTGCCGGAGCTCACCGGCGATCTGCTGGCACCCGCCGCCCTGATGGTGTGGATGTTCTTCATCGACTGGCGGCTGGCCCTGTGTACCCTCATCTGGATGGTGCTGGGCTTCTCCGTTACCGGCGGCATGATGAAAAACTACCCCGAGAAGTTTGCCGGACAGCTGGCGGCGGCCAAGGGAATGAACCAGGCCATCACCGAGTACGTGGGCGGCATCGAGGTCATCAAGAACTTCGGCCAGGCCGACGACCGGAGCCGCAAGTATGAAAAAGCGGTCTACGGCCATGCCGACTACAACGTGGGCTGGCAGAAGGAGACGCAAATTTACTCCGCTCTGGGCATGGCCATCGTCCCCTTCTCCGTGTTCCCGGTGCTCATGGGCGGGCTGATCTTCTACAGCCACGGGACTTTGGAGGCATCCACCCTCTTTCTGGCGGTGCTGGTGACCATGGGCATTTTCCAGCCCCTGATGCAGTCCATGGGCTACTTTGACCAGCTGGCCCAGATGGGCACAACCGCAAAGGAATTGAAGGAAATTCTGGAATACCCCGAGCTGAAGCGGGGCAGCGGGGCGGAGGCAAAGGACAGCTCCGTGGAGTTCAAGCACGTCACCTTCACCTACGACGGCAAGACCGAGCCTGTATTGAAAGATGTGTCCTTCACCGTCCCCGGCGGCACCATGCTGGCCCTGGTGGGTCCCTCCGGCTCCGGTAAGTCCACCGTGGCGAAATTGACCGCGGGCTATTGGGACGCGGGAGCGGGAGAGGTATGCATCGGCGGGAACCCCATCTCTGCCTACACCCAGGAGGAGCTGAACCGGCTCATCGCCTATGTGGATCAGGACACCTTCCTCTTTGACAAGACCATCGCGGACAACATCCGCCTCAGCTGTCCCGACGCCACCGACGCACAGGTGGAGGAGGCCGCCCGTCAGGCGGGCTGTGACGCCTTCATCCGGGCCCTGCCCCAGGGCTATCAGACTATGGCGGGCAGTGCGGGAGGCAGGCTGTCCGGCGGCGAGCGCCAGCGCATCGCCATTGCCCGTGCCATGATGAAAAACGCCCCTATTATGATCCTGGACGAGGCCACCGCCAGCGCCGACCCGGAGAACGAGGCCCTGATCCAGAGCGCCCTGTCCTCCGCCGCCGCAGGCAAGACCTTAATTGTGGTGGCCCACCACCTGTCCACCATCGTGGGCGCGGAGCAGATCGCCTTTGTCCGGGACGGGGAGATCGTTCAGATGGGGGAGCACAAGTCCCTGCTGGAGAACTGTCCCGATTATGCCGCCCTTTGGGCGCTGTCCAAGGAGGGCTGAGCTATGTTTGACACCTTTTCCAAGCTGTGGCAGTTCAGCGCCAAGCGCCACGACAAGCTGACCGCCGCTCTGATTTTATCCTTTATCCGCAGTTCCTTCGCCGTCACCCAGCTGATCGCCATTCTGGCCGCTGTCCGGGTACTCACCGGGGCATTGGAGCCCCGGAGCGGCATCATTCAAGTGTTGGTCTGTACCGTGATCTGTGTCCTATGCTCCTTCGGCTTCAGCTACTTTGAGCAGATCGCTACCCTGGAGTCCGGCATGTACGCCGTGGCCGACCAGCGCACCGACGGGGCCCGTCTGCTCCGCCGGATGCCTCTGGGCTTCTTCTCCCGCACCGCCGCCAAGAACATCGTGGCCACCCTGACCACCACCCTCAGCGGGGTGGAGATGGCCGTCACCATGTCCATGGTGGGAATTATATCCGGCCTGTTCACCTCCGCCGCCATGCTCCTGTTCATGCTGTGGTATGACTGGCGTATGGGGATCCTGATGGGGGCGGGCATCGTGGTCTATTTGCTGGTGGTGTCCTGGCAGATGCGGGACTCCCGGAAGCACGCCCCGGCCCGGCAGAAGGCACAGACCGAGCTGACCTCCGCCGCCCTGACCTTCTTACAGGGCATCAAGGTGACCAAGGCCTTCCGGTCCGGCACCGGGGACGAGAATCTGAAAGCGGCTATCGACGCCAGCCGGGACGGCAATATCGGCCTGACCGACCGGTCCATGCCCTCTCAGGTGGCGGCCCATCTGTCCATCGCCGTCTTTGAATCGCTCCTCATGGGTGGAGCCCTGTACCTCACCTTCGTGGCCCAGACCGTCACGGTAGAGAAGGCGGTGCTGCTGCTTATGTTCAGCTTCTTCGCCTACAGCGCTCTGAATCAGGCGGGCTCCATCCTGTCCATGATCGGCATGGTGGAGAGCGGCATGGCGGAGATGGAGACCATCCAGACCACCAAGACCCTGCCGGAGCAGACCCCCGGCAAGACCCCCGCCGACGACGAGGTGGTGCTGGACCATGTGCGGTTCTCCTACGGGGACAACCCGGTCCTGCGGGACGTGAGCGCCGTCTTCAAGCCCCACACCCTCACCGCCGTCATCGGACCCTCCGGCTCCGGCAAAACCACCCTTTGCCGCCTCATCGCCCGGTTCCAGGATGTGGACGGCGGATCCATCACCATCGGCGGGGCGGACGTGCGGTCCATCCCCTATGAGCAGCTGATGGAGCGCATCAGCATGGTGTTCCAGAACGTCTACCTCTTCGAGGACACCATTCTGAACAATATCCGCTTCGGCTGTCCCGACGCCACTCTGGAGCAGGTGAGAGCGGCGGCCCGGGCCGCCCGCTGTGACGACTTCATCATGGCCCTGCCCCAGGGCTACGATACCCCGGTGCAGGAGGGCGGCAGCAACCTGTCCGGCGGCGAGAAACAGCGCATCTCCATCGCCCGTGCCATTTTGAAGGATGCGCCCATCATCATTCTGGACGAGGCCACCAGCGCCCTGGACGCAGAGAACGAGCGGGCCTTCTTCGACGCGGTGGACGAGCTGGTCAAAAACAAGACGGTCATCATGATCGCCCACCGGCTGTCCACGGTGGAGCGGGCGGACTGCATCCTGTCTCTGAAGGACGGAACCGTGGTCCAGCGGGGCACCCCGGCAGAGCTGAGGAACGCCCCCGGCCTGTACTCCGATTTTCTGGCCTCCCGGAGGGAGGCGGCGGGCTGGAAGCTGAAAAACTGACCCGAAAAGCACGAAGCGCCCCGCTCCGGTCCGGAGCGGGGCGCTCTGTTATGTTCCTGTATAAAATGCAGGATATACTTCATAAATAGACTGTTAAGACCGTGGAACAGAAAATGGTCTGAACGGCAAAATTTTGAGAAGAGTCGAGGGATTAAATTTTCCAATCGGACCAAAAGTGTCTGAAAAGAATAAAATTGTCCGAAAAAATAGATAAAAACCTCCCTAAAATTCATCCTTTTTGTATTGACAAGGGCGGGGAGCTGTGATAAGATTACAGAAGTTAGCAGGAGCTAACTATTTTACACAAGAATAGTTAGTGATAACTAACTTGCGTAAACACAGAACGGCTCACCCCTGTTTCGGGATAGGAGGTACTCATTTGTCAACAGAGATCATCGTCCGGTTCTGCGCGCCCACTTTGGCAGGCCTGAAGGTGGGAAACCTGTTTTCCTACCGCTACCAAGACGACCACGACGCATACGAACTGATGAAAATGCTGGCAGAGCAGAATACCAAGCTGAATCCCAAGGGTGTGTATTTCGTACTGGTGAAGCTGCGGGGCGGCATCGCGCTGGTGTATGTCTACCGCAAGCGCCAGCTGGAGGCCCTGCTGGCCCGGGAGTCGGTCCAGCTGTTCCTCAGTCAGTACGGCTACCACCGGTTCAATATCCCCTCCTGCCTGTCCGTGCTGAAAAGACGGCTGCTGCTGGAGGACTTCCCCCACGATATCGGCGTGTTTCTGGGCTATCCTCTGCTGGATATCCAGGCCTTTATCGAGAACAAGGGCGCCAACTGTCCCTGCGTCGGCTGCTGGAAGGCCTACACCAACGTGAGCGAGGCGAAGAAGAAATTCCGCCGGTTCAAGCAGTGTACGGAGATCTACTGCCAGCGGTACTTCGATGGTACTGATATTACCCGGCTGACTGTGGCCGGCTAGTAATATACAAGAATTGTTTATTTGGAAAGGAATGTTTCATTATGAGCAAGATCGCTATTGTTTACTGGAGCGGCACCGGCAACACCGAGGCCATGGCTAACTTCGTCGCTGACGGCGCTAAGGCCGCCGGCTGCGAGGTCGACATGTTCGGCACCGACGAGCTGGGCACCTTCGATTCCGAGAAGGCCGGCGACTACGAGGCTATCGCTTTCGGCTGCCCTTCCATGGGTTCCGAGCAGCTGGAGGAGATGGACTTCGAGCCTATGTGGGACGGCGTGAAGGACTTCCTGAACGGCAAGAAGATCTTCCTGTTCGGCTCCTACGGCTGGGGCGACGGCGAGTGGATGCGCTCCTGGGAAGAGGGCGCTCCCTGCGCTATCGAGGGCACCTTCATCTGCAACGAGGCTCCCGATGAGGATGCCGAGGCCGCTCTGAAGGAAATGGGCGCCAAGATGGCCTAAGTTTCAGTTTCTGAAACTCTGAGCACACACACTTGAACTCTCCGCACGGGAAACTGTGCGGAGAGTTTTTTTATGCTTTTTGAAGGGAGAGGGAAAGTTCGTCCCTGCGGGGACGAGGTACTTTTCAAGCGATTGAAAAGTACCCAAAAGATCGCCGGGGTGCTGACGAAAGCAGGGGCTTTCAATGTCAGCACCCCGGACCCCGTTTACCGGGGCTGTGGGCGGTGGGAAGGGTTTTCGATGGGCGGCAAAATCTGAATCATCGACGGCAACGCTCCACCGTGGGCAGAAATTACAGACATTTTACGGGGGTAACAGGACACGCCCGCCGGGGCCACGCAAAGACCGGAACAGAAGCGTTTTTCGATGATGCGCCCGCTGGCACCGCCGGGAGCTTCGGCTATTCTATTGAAAATGCTTCGGTGAACGCAGAATGAAACAGATAGCAGAGCAAATAGAAAACCGCCCGTTCCAAGGCTCCCCCTGGGGGAGCTGTCGCCGGAGGCGACTGAGAGGGGTTACTTGAAAACAAATCAACGGGGAATCCCCTCTTCGTCACCAGTGTGAGCACTGGCGCCACCTCGCCCTACGGGCGAGGCTTGGACGGCGGCCTGCGGGCCGCAGGGGCGCGGGACCATAATTTCCAACTCCCTCTTGACACCAAACCGTATCAGTCATATAATACAGTTAAGAAAACCGTATTATACCTATAGTACAGTTGAAAGGAGGGAGGCCCAATGGTATCCTTTGAAAATTTCACCATGGAGGAGGGCTCGCCCATCTATCTCCAGATCGTCCAGTTCCTCAAGCGGGGCATGGTGGGCGGACTGGTGACGGACGGCGACGAGCTGCCCTCCCGGCGGGTGTTGTCCGCCCTGCTTGGGGTGAACCCCAACACGGTGCAGAAGGCCTACCGCCTGTTGGAGGAAGAAAATTTGATCCAGTCCCGGACGGGAGCCAAGAGTTATGTGGCCCTCACCCCGGAGACTGAGCAGAATCTGCGAAAAGAACTGCTCCGGGCGGAGGTAGGTGGGCTCATTGCGGGGCTGAAACAGACCGGCCTGACCAAAGAAGAAGCCTTGAACCTCATCGAGACCATGTGGGAGGAGATACCATGAAACAGAAAAAGTCCATCTGGATGCTCTTTGCCGGGGCCACCGTCCCCAAGTTATTCCTGATCCTGCTGGGTCTGGCGGCCTTAGACGGGGCGCTGTTCCTCAAGAATGTGGCCGACTACGGGAATTTGGGGTTGGAGCCCATGCTGGTACACGTCCCCTTCGACTGGGTGCTGTTCGGGGCGGTGCTGCTGTGGACGCTGGTGGTGAGTATGCCGGGGCTGTCCCACATGGAGTACACCCTGGAGCGGCTCCCTCTGACCCGGAAGGAGATCACCCACCGCCATGTGCTGTACAGCGCCCTCAGCTACGGGGTGCTGGTCAGCGTGCAGATGCTGATCCTCCTGGGCCTGTTCCTCTGGTACGGCCGTATGGACACCGAGGGAGTCTTCGGCCCTCAGACCATTTTGATGACCTTCTACGGGGACGAATTTCTCCACGCCCTGTTCCCTCTGGGGGACTGGCCTCTGCTCCTGCGGAATGTGATTTTGGCGGCGGCCATGGGCATGGCTACGGCGGGAGTTTCGCTGAACCTGCGAGAAAATAAAGGCTCTGCTCTCTGGAACATCATTTTAATGGTGCTCCTGCTGGCATGGGTTTTCCCCATGGGGCCGGAGGGCGGCTCTGTCCCCCAACTGCTCATCGGCGGCCCCGTGTACCTGTTGTTGGGCGGGGGCGGGCTGAACTATCAGCAGGAGAAGCACAGAACGGAGGAGGCGGAAAACTATGTGGAATAAGCTGAAAAAGCGGTTCCCGCCGGGGGCCAGTAAGGGGATCGAGGTACAGGTTTTTACGATTCTGGAGCTCCTGCTTCTGATCAGAAGTGCTTCCTTTGCATCGAACTTCCATCAGGCAAAAGAGAAGCTCTACGAGTGGGTGGGGGCGGAACAGGTCCTGCTGGATGGCACGGTGATGCCGCCCTTCCCGGAGCTGACCCGCAATATCTGGCCCGACTTTCTGGTGGCGTCTCTGGTGCTGCTGGCCTGTCTGGTCCCGCTCCACTATCTGAGCTACCGCACGGGCAGCAAGAGCATTTACCTCATGCGCCGCCTGCCCGACCGGAACCTGATCCACAAGCAGTGCTGGACCTTCCCTCTGCTGGAGGTGGCGGCGTTCTTCCTCACCGCCCTGATTCTGTACGGAATTTTCCTGCTCTGTTACTTGAAACTCACCCCGGCGGGGCATCTGCCTCTGGATATTTGGAGGGTATAAATATGCTGGAACTGAAACACGTAAGCAAGACCTATGGCACGAAAGAGGCATTGAAGGACGTGAGCCTGACCCTGGCGCCCGGCGAGATCGTGGGCCTGTTCGGCGAGAACGGCGCGGGCAAGACCACTCTGATGAAGTCTGTTCTGGGTCTCATCGGCCACGGGGGCGAGATTTTCCTGGACGGCGCACCCCTGGCCCGGAAGGACCTCCATCGGCTGTCCTTCGCCACCTGTGAGCACTCCTTTTTCCCCGACCTGACCGCCGAGCAGCACGGGGAGTTCTACGCCGAGCAGTTCCCCGACTTCCGGGAAAACCGCTTCCGGGCGCTGATGGAGTTCTTCGACCTGCCCGCCAATAAGAAGCTGAAACACCTGTCCACCGGACAGAAGAACCAGATGGAAGTCATTCTGGCCCTGTGTCAGGGTGCGGAATATATCCTCATGGACGAGCCCTTCGCGGGCAATGACGTTTTCAACCGGGAGGACTTCTATAAAGTCCTGCTGGGTATTCTGGAACCCAATGAGACGGTCCTGCTGTCCACCCACCTCATCGAGGAGGTGTCCAACTTCGTCAGCCGAGCCGTCCTCCTTCGCCGGGGTGAGCTGGTGGGCGACGTGACCACCGAGGAGTTGGACGACGCGGGAAAGTCCCTCATGGGCTATATCAAGGAGACCTACCAGTACAAGTCCGACCGTGTCAGCAGGGCATTGGACCGGCTGACCGAAGGGGAGGAGTAAGCCATGAAAAAACGTCTGATCTGCGGAGCGCTGGCGCTGATCCTGGCGTTGGGCGGCTTCCTGACCGCACATGCTCTGGTGCTGGGGAGCGGCGAGCACATCACCTTTGAGGAAAAGACCCGGCAGGGCGATTTTAAGGCCGCCCAGGGGCTTCGGATGGATACGGAGCTGACTTCTCGTCGGAACAATCTCCGCTGGAACACCGCCATGACCATGGGGCAGGAGCCGGAGACCCACATGAAGTATCTGCTGTTCGGCTCCGGCGACGCTCCTGTGGAGGAGAAAGCGGCCCTGAAGCTGAACAATTACCTCAACTTCGGCATCACCAGCTATGGGGGCGGCGTGGACCTCAATGACAGTATGGTCAGAGGGGTCAGAACCATGGTGGAGGATGTGGCCGGCCGCACCCCCAACGGGGAGTGGCGTGTGGAGCGGGTCAACCTCCGGGACTACTACGAATTTCTCCCTCTGGAGCTGGAGCTGTATATCCCCGGTCATATGATTAAGGATGATGTGCTGGAGGTAAAGGAGGAGAAAACCTTCCGTCAGGACTTTGAGGACGCCTTCCGCTTCCCCGTGCCGGAGGAGTACACCCGCTATGTGACGGTGAAGAAGGACGAGAACGGCAAGCTCATGGAGGTCCACGTGGACCAGTACCCTGTGGAGCTGGACGGCGAGCCCGGCGAGGCGCCCTCTGCACAGGCTGCCGACGAGGAGGTCCGAGTGGAGGTCCGCAGCGTGAACGATGAGCATTACCTCTACTTTGTGGTGGAGGCGGAGCGCTGTTTCTACGGGGAGCCCGACACGAAAACGGAAGTCTGCGACTACAGCCACACCCCCGGCTACGGCGTGTACCGTCTGCCTCTCCTGCCGTGGAACTCTGAGGACTACCGCCCGCTGACCATGGACGATCTGGAGCTCATCTGCCCCATGGAGGTGGAGAAACCTCTGGTCAGTCTGGATGTGGACGGGGAGCATCTCATGGCGGTGACCAAAGAGGAGGCGGCCTATGTCCTCCATGTGCTGAACAGCGCAGACGGGGCAGAGGTGCAGACCCTGATCCTGGACAAGGTCCCGGAGTCTACCGGCGGTTACAGTGGGGTACAATCTTTCTTCTACGAGGACTTTGTGGTCTACCTCTGCATGGAGGACCCCTCCTACCGTCTGACGGTCCTGTCCCGGAACGGGGACGGCAGTTTGCTCCCGGAGTACGGGGCGGACATCCCCGTGGAGCTGGTCAACGGCAGTCTCAGCGAGGGCGGTATGCTGACCTTCGCCTATGACGGTGAGAAGCTGGCCATGGGTCAGCTGGTGGAGAACGGCGGTTATACCGGCGGAAGTGTCCGTCTGGCGGTGTTCGGTCCCGAGGGCCTGCGGTACAACGGTCTGCTGGAGAGCAGTATGGACCGGAGCATAGGGATGAAGGACAAAACGGCCCATGATCTGGACTACCGGCCCGGACTGAGGGCCAGAGGCATCATCCAACTGAATTGGGCATAATAGAAGGGACCTCCCACGGGAGGTCCCTTTCATGCTATAATGGAGGAAATTTCGGAGGTGTTTCTATGGAGAAGGGAAAGAAGATCGGTCTGGTGTGCTGTTCCAACGCCGAAAAGCCGGAGGCTGTGGCCGTCCACGAGCTGCTCCGGGCGGTGCTGAGAAATCACGGCATGGAGAGCCTGTGCAGCTCCTATCTGTACGCTGAGAACGGCATCTTTGCCGGGACCGGGGCGGAGCGGGGGAGAGCAGTGAATGAACTGTTCCGGAACCCGGACATTGGCGCGGTCTGCGACCTCTCCGGCGGGGACATGGCAAACGAGGTGCTGGAATTTCTGGATTTTGAGGCCATCCGGCAGTCCGAGGCGAAGTTCTGGGGCTACAGCGACCTGTCCACCGTCATCAACGCCATCTACACCAAAACGCAGAAACCCTCCGTCCTGTACCAGATCAAGAATCTGGTGGGCCGCTGTGCGGTGGACCAACAGGAGAGCTTTTTTGCCGAAACGCTCTTTGATGTGCCGATCCGGTTCCTCCACGGCAGCCGCATGGAGGGCACCGTGCTGGGCGGCAACATCCGCTGTTTTCTCAAGCTGGCGGGGACGGAGTATTTTCCCGACTTGACCGGGAAGATTTTGTTTTTGGAGGCCAACAGCGGCAGAGTGCCCCAGCTGGTGACCTATCTCAGCCAGCTGAAGCAGCTGAAGGTCTTTGAACAGGTGTCCGGTGTCATCCTGGGCACGTTCAGCCAGATGGAGCGGGAGAAAATTTCTCCCACCCCGGAGGAGTTGGTCCTGCGCTATACCGGGGCGCTCCCCGTGGCAAAGACGGCGTTTGTGGGACACGGGGCGAACTCTAAAGCCATGCTCATCGGCGGGAGGTATTGTCTGAATAGCGGGGAAGGGGTCATGAGGCCTCAGGAATAAGGTTTCGCCCTTCGTCCCCGCCGCGCGGTCTTGGCTCCCCTTGAGGGGGAGCTGTCATCCAGTCCGCAGACTGGGTGACTGAGAGGTGTCCTCTTTCTCGTTTTATGCACTGCGTCTGTTGTCGACACCTCTTCGTCAGGCTCCTTCGTCACCTGCCACCTCCCCTCAAGGGGAGGCAAGGGGGAATATCCTGACAATTCTGCAAGAACAGAAATGCTCTGCTGATGGTTGGCACTTTCGGGCGGGTGCCGGCGGGCCACGCCTCGAAAAACGCTTCTGTTCCGGCCTTTGCCACGCCCGTGGCGGGCGGATCATGTTACCCCCGTAAAACAGAACTGATTTCCGGCCAAGGTGGAGCGTAGCTGTCGATTTGACAGATTTTGCTGCCCATCGAAAACCCTGCCCACCGCCTACAGCCCCCGTAACGGGGTCCGGGGTGCTGACACTGAAAGCCCCTGCTTTCGTCAGCACCCCGGCGGCGTTTTGGTTACTTTGTCGCTGTAGACAAAGTAACTCGCCCGCGGGCGAACCCCCGTCTCCGCCACCATGAACCCCTGTCACTTTCACCTCTCCGAACCTTTCCCGCCTCTGCACTCCCCGCATAGTGCTGTGAACTGTGAAAAACGTCCACAGTTGGGGCCCGCCCCTTGACAGGAACCACTCCTATCAGGTACGATGAACTTGTTCCTGACATTAAGTTCCTGTTACCGGCACTGCGTGAAAGGGGCGGCGATTTCAATATTTGACAGCCTTGGACTCTGTTCAGGGCCGTTTTGTATGCGACAGCCGCGCCTTTTGACAAGGTGCGGCTGTTTTTCGTTTGGAGGAGGTAATACCAATGGAGACAAGAGTTGCCGTCATGGGCATTATCGTGGAGGATGACCGCTCTGTGGAGCTGCTGAACAGCGCGCTCCACGCATTCGGGGATTACATCGTGGGCCGTATGGGCATTCCCTACCGGGAGAAGGGGATCAACGTGATCTCCGTGGTCATCGACGCGCCTCAGGACCGTATTTCCGCTCTGGCGGGGAAGATCGGCAACCTGCCCGGGGTGAGCGTGAAAACCGCCTACTCCAACGTAACGGGGGAAGCGTGAGAACAGTATTAGAACGACTGGCCGCCGGACAGCGGCTGACCCAGCGGGAGTACCGGACCCTTGTGGAGGGCTTTTCTCCCGAAGCGGCCGCCATCGCCAAAGAGCTGGCCGCCCCCATTCGGAAACAGCACTACGGGAACAAGGTGTTCATCCGGGGTCTCATCGAGGTGGGCAACATCTGCCGCAACGACTGCTACTACTGCGGCATCCGAAAATCCAACCGGAACTGCCAGCGGTACCGCCTGACCCGGGAGGAGATCCTCTCCTGCTGTGAGGAGGGATATGCGCTGGGCTTCCGCACCTTTGTCATGCAGGGCGGCGAGGGAAACGTGAAGGCGGTGGAGCCCGTCTGCTCCCTCATCCGGGAGATCAAATCCCGGTGGCCCGACTGCGCGGTGACGCTCTCTCTGGGCGAGTACCCCCGTGAACTTTATCAAGAGATGTTCCACGCGGGCGCGGACCGGTACCTGCTCCGGCACGAGACCGCCGACCGGGAACACTACGCCAGGCTGCACCCGCCGGAGATGTCCTTCGACAACCGGATGCGCTGTCTTCGGGACTTGCAGGATATGGGCTACCAGACCGGCTGCGGCTTCATGGTGGGCTCGCCCTATCAGACCGCCGAGACGCTGGCAGAGGATTTAAAGTTTATCCAGGACTTCCGACCCGCCATGTGCGGCATCGGACCCTTTATCCCGCAAAAAGACACCCGGTTCCGGGATCATCCTGCCGGAACCAAGGAGCTGACCATCTACCTCCTGTCCATCCTGCGCATCATGCACCCCAAGCTGCTGCTCCCGGCCACCACGGCCCTGGGCACCGTCAGCGGCGACGGGCGGCAGCTGGGCATTCTGGCGGGTGCAAACGTGGTCATGCCCAATCTGTCACCCCTCAGCGTCAGGAGCAAGTATGCGCTCTATGACAACAAGGCCAATTTGGGAAGTGAGGCCGCAGAGGGGCTGCAGCTGTTAAGACAATCTATGGAGGCCATCGGCCATCAGGTCGTCACCGACAGGGGCGACCCGGCGGCGGATTAAAAAATGCTCTGACGGAAAGAGAGATCTGACCGTAGGAAAGGAAGAAAGTAGAAATGGCAATTTATGATCCTAAGTCCCTGCACGCTGAGGAGTTCATCAACGACGGTGAGATCCTGGAGACCATCCGCTATGCGGAGGAGAACAAGAACAACGTGGAGCTGATCGACAGCCTGCTGGAGAAGGCCCGCCCCCGAAAGACCGCCAAGGGCGTCCACTGTGAGGGCCTGACCCACCGGGAGGCCTCCGTCCTGCTGGCCTGTGAGATTCCCGAGAAGGTGGAGCAGATGTACAAGCTGGCCGAGGAGATCAAGCTGGCCTTCTACGGCAACCGCATCGTCATGTTTGCCCCGCTGTACCTATCCAACTACTGCGTGAACGGCTGTGTTTACTGCCCCTATCACGCCAAGAATAAGCACATCGCCCGAAAGAAGCTGACCCAGGAGGAGCTGCGCCAGGAGGTCATCGCCCTTCAGGACATGGGTCACAAGCGTCTGGCGCTGGAGTCCGGCGAGGACCCCGTCCACACCCCCATTGAGTACATTCTGGACTGCATCAAGACCATCTACGGCGTCAAGCACAAGAACGGTGCCATTCGCCGTGTCAACGTCAACATCGCCGCCACCACCGTGGAGGAGTACCGTATGCTGAAGGACGTGGGCATAGGCACCTACATCCTGTTCCAGGAGACCTACCACAAGGAGAGCTACGAGCAGCTCCATCCCACCGGCCCCAAGCACAACTACAATTGGCACACCGAGGCCATGGACCGCGCCATGGAGGGCGGCATCGACGACGTGGGTCTGGGCGTGCTGTTCGGTCTGGAGAAGTATAAGTACGAGTTCGCCGGTCTGCTGATGCACGCCGAGCATCTGGAGGCCGTCCACGGCGTGGGTCCCCACACCATCAGCGTTCCCCGCATCAAGCGCGCCGACGATATCGACCCCAGCGTCTTTGATAACTCTCTGGCCGACGACCTGTTCGCCAAGATCATCGCCTGTATCCGCATCGCCGTCCCCTATACCGGCATGATCATCTCCACCCGCGAGAGCCAGTCCGTCCGGGAGAAGGCCCTGCGCCTGGGCATCTCCCAGATCAGCGGCGCTTCCCGTACCTCCGTGGGCGGCTACACCGAGGAGGAGCGTCCCCACGACTCTGAGCAGTTCGACGTGTCCGACCAGCGCACCCTGGACGAGGTGGTCAACTGGCTGATGAAGCTGGACCACATCCCCTCCTTCTGCACCGCCTGCTACCGGGAGGGCCGCACCGGCGACCGGTTCATGGCCCTGTGCAAGAACGGCCAGATCCTGAACTGCTGCCACCCCAACGCCCTGATGACCCTGACCGAGTACCTGGTGGACTACGCCGGCGAGGAGACCCGTCAGAACGGCTTCGCCCTCATCGAGCGGGAGCTGAAGAAGATCCCCAACGAGCGGGTGGCCGCCATCGCCGCCAAGCACATCGAGGATATCAAGCTGTCCAACAGCCGGGATTTCCGTTTCTGATCGGAGGGCTTTCCTATGATGCAGCGCAGTACCGCCCCCTCCGGCGAGAGTACCCACATCGCCTTTTTCGGCCTGCGGAATGCGGGTAAATCCAGCGTGGTCAACGCCGTCACCGGCCAGCAGCTTTCCATCATCTCCCAGGTGAAGGGCACCACCACCGACCCGGTGAAGAAGGCCATGGAGCTGCTGCCCGTGGGCCCGGTGGTCATCATCGACACCCCCGGCATCGACGACGTGGGAGAGCTGGGTCAGCTCCGGGTGGAGCGCACCCTCCGCATCCTGGAGGAGACCGACGTGGCGGTGCTGGTGGCCGACAGCGCCCGGGGCCTCCAGCCCGACGACCGGAAGCTGATGGAGCTGTTTTCGGAAAAGAAGGTCCCCTGCGTGCTGGTCTACAACAAGTCCGACCTGCTGGAAGAAGTTCCGGCGGCGGAGGGGAACAGCATCTACGTCAGCGCCCTGGAGAACAAAAATATCTGGGAGCTGAAGGAGCTGATCGCCAGGCTGGCCCGTCGGCAGGAGCCGGAAAAGCGCATTGTGGCCGACCTGCTGGAGCCCGGCGACATGGTGGTGCTGGTCACCCCCATCGACGCCGCCGCCCCCAAGGGTCGTCTGATCCTGCCCCAGCAGCAGACCATCCGGGACATCCTGGACTGCGGGGCCATGTGCACCGTCACAAAGGAGACCGAGCTGAAAAAAACTCTGACCATGCTGGCAGACAAGCCTAAAATGGTCATCACCGACTCCAAGGTTTTCGGCCAGGTGGACCGGGACACCCCGGCGGACGTGCTGCTGACCTCCTTCTCCATCCTCTTTGCCCGGTATAAGGGCGATCTGAGAACCGTGGTGGAGGGAGCCTTCCAGCTGGACCGGCTGAAGGACGGCGATAAAGTCCTCATCTCCGAGGGCTGCACCCACCACCGCCAGTGCGGCGATATCGGCACCCAGAAGCTGCCCGCCTGGATCAGGAAGTACACCGGCAAGGAGCTGGAGTTCGCCTTCACCTCCGGCGGCGAGTTCCCGGCGGACCTGTCCGACTGCGCTTTGGTGGTCCACTGCGGCGGCTGTATGCTCAACGAGAAGGAGATGAAGTCCCGCATTGAGAAGGCTGTCTCCTGCGGGGTCCCCATCACCAACTACGGCATCACCATCGCACATCTCCACGGCATTTTAAAACGATCGCTGTCTCCCTTCCCGGCTCTGCTGGAGGAGCAGTAAAAAAGACGAACCGCCCGGGCGCATGCGCCTGGGCGGTTCGTCTATAAAAGAGAGGGATAAAGAATGAGGGAGGTGAGCCATGATCCTCCATCTCGTCAAAGAGCCGCATCCCGCATGACCTCTGTCCCCAAAACAGGGGCCTGCTTTTCGTAAGAAAAGCTGCGGAACACTTACAATATTAGTTTACTCATTTCGTGGAAGATTTCAAGTATTTTTTTAAAAAATTAAGAAAGTCCTTGAAATTTGTTCGAGATTTCAAGATATTGGAAAATTTTTCGGAAATTGAAACAGTTTACATAAGGGAAGGAACCGGAAATGTCGCCTCCCAGGCGACCACAGGGGCCCGCCGCTCTGCTATGCTGTAGGTACAAAAGAAAAGGAGGTCATTGAAATGACGGAATTTGTATTTATTCTGGATCGCAGCGGCTCCATGCACGGCCTGGAGGCGGACACCATCGGCGGCTTCAACAGCATGATCGAGGAGCAGAAAAAGGAAAAAGGCGAGGCCCTGGTGTCCACGGTGCTGTTCTCCAGCCAGTCCGCTGTCCTCCATGACCGGGTCCCTCTGGAGAAGATCGAGCCCATGACCGGGGCACAGTACCGGGTGGGCGGCTGTACCGCTCTGCTGGACGCCGTCGGCGGAGCCATCCGCCACATCGGCAACGTCCACAAGTACGCCCGGCCTGAGGACCGCCCGGAAAAGACCATGGTGGTCATCACCACCGACGGCATGGAGAATGCCAGCCGCTTCTACAACTACGACAAGGTCAAGGAGATGATCCGGCGGCAGAAGGAGAAGTACGGCTGGGAGTTCATCTTCCTGGGTGCCAACATCGACGCCGCCGCCGAGGCGGTCCGGTTTGGCATTGCCCCGGAGAACGCCGTGAACTACAACTGCGACCGGGAGGGTACCAAGCTCACCTACGCCGCTGTCAGCTGTGCCTGCTCCGCCTTCCGGGCGGAAGCACCCATGACCGCCGACTGGAGAGCGGACGTGGACCGGGATTTCAAGAGCAGAGGCAGAAAATAAACAACCGGGCAGGTCCACGACCTGCCCGGTTTTGTTACTGCTCCCGGTATTTGCCCATGAGCCCCGAAAACAGGGCGGCGCTGGTGGGCGGGGTGTAGGTGATGGCGTTGGCTCCCGCCTGAATGGTGGCTTGGATGCTGGCTTCGGTGGGGCCGCCGGTGGCGATGATGGGGACCTCGGGGAAGTCCTTCCGGATGGCGGCCACGATCTCCGGGGTCCGGGCCGCGCCGGAGACATTCAGAAAGTCCGCACCCGCCGCCAGCCGTCCGGCGATGTCCTCCCGCTCAGAAACCACGGTGAGGATGACAGGAATGTCCACGTGCTCCTTGATATCCCGGATGACCTCGTTGGGGGTGGGGGCGTTCAGCACCACGCCGTAAGCGCCCTGGTGCTCCGCCTGTACCGCCAGCCGCACGGAGCGGGCTCCGGTGGTGATGCCGCCGCCCACCCCCACAAAGACGGGGACGTCGCTGACCGAAATAATGGCCTGAGCAATGACGGGCTGAGGGGTGAAGGGGTAGACCGCCATAATGGCGTCGGCGTTGATGTTCTTGATGATGGACACGTCGGTGGAAAAGGCCAGAGACTTGATGCGCCGTCCGAAAATACGGATGCCGGAGCATTCGCTGATACATTGGGGGAGCGTCAGGGTGTGGCTTCGGAGGGTGCCGGTATAGGTGGGAACGATTTTCGCCATGTAACTCATCTCCAGACAATATTGTTTTCAAATCGGTGAAAAGTATGATAGCACGGCCCGGCGCATCTTTACAAGATATTAAGGTGTGAATTTTCTGTTAAAAGTTCAAAATCTCGGCGTATAAACGGAATAAAGCGATATTTTAATGATAAAAATGGATAGATATGGAAAACAGACCTCCGGCCGGGCCGGAGGTCTGTTTCGTTTATGCGGAGATCAGCGCCCCTCTGTGCCGCCGGAGCAGCACCACGGCCAGGGCGGCCATGGTCATCATGGCGGCGGGGTAGGACATCCACACGCCCTCCAGCTTCCAGACAAGAGGGAGCAGGAGGAGGAAGAAGGGCTGTGCGGCCAGAGGCTCGCAGTAGGCCAGAAGGGAGCTGTCCCTGGACTGGCCCAGAGCGCAGAAATAGCTGCAATAGAACCGGACGGCGGCCATGAAGGGGAAGGCCAGGGCCAGGGTCCAGACGGCTCCGGCCACCTCTGCGGCGGCGGAGGGGCTGGCGCCGAAGATCAGGGGCAGACCCTTCCGAAAGGTCATGACCCCGGCGCTGCACAGCAGGGCGGTCCCTACCGCCAGAGACACGCCCATGTGCCGGAGCTTGAGAATATCGTCCCGGCGCTTTGCCCCGTAGGCGTTGCCCAGGAGGGGCTGAATGCCGTCGCCCACGCCGGACACCAGAGGGATCACGCTGCCCAGGGTGTAGCTGAGGACGGCGTAGACCGCCACGCCCTCAGTGTCGCCGTAGCGCAGGGCCTGCAAATTGTTCAGCAGGATGAGGACGCTGGTGGAGATGGTCAGGCCGAAGGTGGGGAAGCCCAGCCCCAGGATGCGGCCCATCTGCCTAAAATCGGGCCGGAAGGGTTCAGATTTGAGGTACCACCGCTTCCGGCTCAGGAGCAGGCCCAGACCCAGAAAGCCGCAGACCCCCTGAGACATGGCGGTGGCCAGAGCCACGCCCTGCATCCCCCAGTCAAAGTGCTGGATGAACAGCCAGTCCAGGAAGATGTTGCCCACCAGACCCAGAATGGTCAGGCTCATGGCCGCGATGGTCCGGCCCGCGCCCCGGAGCAAGGGCATCACGCCGGTGGTAAAGACCTGACAGGCGGCGCAGATGCACACCACCCGGATATAGTCCGCGGTCAGGGGATAGAGGACCTCGTTGGCACCCAGCAGAGGCAAAATCACCGGGTAGGTGAGGAACAGGCCGGAGCCCAGCAGCACGGCGGCGCACACCAGCATAAAGACGGCGTGGTTCCGGGCCCTCAGGGCGGAGCGCAGGTCCTCCCGGCCCACGTCGATGGCCAGCTGCACCGCACCGCCGGTGCCGATCATCATGCTGACGGCCTGCACCATGGCCACCAGGGGCCAGGCCACGTTGATGGCGGCCAGACCGGGGTCCCCCAGATTCTGGCCGATGAAGAAGCCATCTACAATGATAAATAAGCTGTTCAGCAGCTGGCCCAGCATACTGGGCAGGGCAAACAGCCAGAAATTTTTCCGAATACTCCGGGACTCACCCATGCAAGACACTCCAATCAAGAAAAAAACCGCCTCCGGGCGGTCAAAAGTCCTCCCTATTATACCGGGGAGGACAAAAAATGACAAGAGAACAGCGGTAAAAAAGGGAAGAAATTTCCTTGCGGTCTGGGAAAACTGTGCTATAATATCCAGCAGAAAACAGAGAGGAACGAGAACTATGATTCAGAACATCGTATTCGATATGGGTCAGGTGCTGATCCACTGGCACCCCGACCTGTTCACCCACAAATTCGACCTGTCCCAGGAGGACAAGGAGCTTCTGGTGGCGGAGGCCGTCTTCAAGAGCGAGTGGCCCGCCATGGACGAGGGCACTCTGACCCTGGAGAAGGGCTATGAGCGCATCTGCGCCCGTCTGCCGGAGCGTCTGCACCCCTTTGTGGACCGGCTCATCAACCACTGGTGGGAGATCTGCCTGTCTCCCATGGAGGGAATGCCCGAGCTGCTGAGCGAGCTGAAGAGCCGGGGCTACGGCCTGTACGTGCTGAGCAACGCCGCTCCCACCTTCCACAAGTACTTCCATAATATCCCCGGAGCCCGGTACTTCGACGGTCTGTACGTCTCCGCCGACCACCTGCTGCTGAAGCCCCATCAGGAGATCTACCACAGCTTCCTGAACACCTTCGGTCTGAAGGCGGAGAACTGCTTCTTCATCGACGACCGGGAGGAGAACATCGTGGGCGCGGGCCGTGTGGGCATGAAGGGCGTGGTCTATAAGGGTGACGTCGCCACCCTGCGCCGGGACCTGAACGAGGCCGGCATCTTCTGCAAGGCGTAAGAGTTCAAGAGAAAAGCACCTCTGATTCCAAATCAGAGGTGCTTTTTTTATGCGCCCAGATAGGCCTTCTTGACGGATTCATCCTTTAAGAGGTCTGCGCCGGTGCCGGTGGAGACGATCTTGCCCGTCTCCAGCACGTAGCCCCGGTGGGCCACGGACAGGGCCATCTGTGCGTTCTGCTCCACCAGAAGGATGGTGGTGCCGTGCTGGTTCAGCTCCTGGATGATGTCGAAGATCTGACCCACCAGGATGGGAGCCAGGCCCATGGAGGGCTCATCCAGCATCAGCAGCTTGGGGTGGGACATGAGGGCCCGGCCCATGGCCAGCATCTGCTGTTCGCCGCCGGAGAGGGTGCCTGCCACCTGATTCCGGCGCTCTGCCAGACGGGGGAACCGCTGGTACACGTCCTCCATGCTGGCGGAGATCTCCTCCTTGGGCCGGGTGAAGGCCCCCATCTCCAGGTTGTCCGCCACGGACATATGCTGGAAGATCTGGCGGCCCTCAGGGACCAGAGCCAGACCACGGGTGACGATCTTATGGGGCGGGATGGACCCCAGCTTCTCGCCCATGAACTCCATGGAGCCGGTGCGGGAGGACAGCAGTCCGGCCACCGTTTTCAGAATGGTGGACTTGCCTGCGCCGTTGGCTCCGATCAGGGTGACGACCTCCCCCTGATTGACTTCGAAGGAGACATTTTTGATGGCGTGGATGGCGCCATAGTACACGTTGATATCCTCGACCTTTAAGATGGTACACACAGCGCTCACACTCCTTTTTTCTGACTGCCCAGATAGGCCTCGATGACTCTGGGGTTGGACTGGATCTCCTCTGCGGTGCCCTTGGCGATGATCTGGCCGAAGTTCAGCACGCAGATGCCCTCGCAGATGCCCATGACCAGGTTCATATCGTGCTCGATGAGCATGATGGCGATATGGAAGGTGTCCCGGATCTTGACGATGTGCTCCATGAGCTCGGCGGTCTCGGAGGGGTTCATACCGGCGGCGGGCTCATCCAGCAGCAGGAGGGAGGGATTGGTGGCCAGGGCCCGGACGATCTCCAGCCGACGCTGTGCGCCGTAGGGCAGGGAGCCCGCCTCGTGCTTGGCCAGGTCCTCCATCTCGAAGATGGACAGCAGCTCCAGGGCGCTCTCGTGGGCCTGCTTCTCCTGTCTGCGGTACCGGGGTGTACGGAGGATGCCGTCCCACATGGGGTACTGGACCTGATTGTGGAGGCCGATCTTCACGTTGTCCTCTACGGACAGGTTGTTGAACAGCCGGATATTCTGGAAGGTGCGGGCGATGCCCGCCTGATTGATCTGTGCGGTGTTCATGCTGTGGGTGTCCTTGCCGTTGAGGACGATGGAGCCCCGGGAGGGCTGATACACCTTGGTCAGCAGGTTAAAGACCGTGGTCTTGCCTGCGCCGTTGGGGCCGATGAGGCCGCAGATCTCGGTGGGGCCCACGGTGATGTTGAACTCGTTGACCGCGGTCAGACCGCCGAAGTCGATGCCCAGGTGCTGACACTCCAGCACGGGGAGTCGGCCCAGGTCGCGCTCGGGGATGATGGATTGACTGGGGACCGGCACCATATTGCCTTTTTCAAAGACTTTTTTCATCACTGAGCACTTCCTTTTTTCGCCCGGCGGGGTGCGAGCTTAGACTGAATGGCGGAGACGATGTATTTGGCTCTGGGGCTGTTGGTGGCCAGCATGACCAGGATCAGGACGATGGCGTAGACCAGCATCCGGTA
>SAMEA104404103__coassemble_151_pt1 | contig 51448 bp, 49 predicted proteins | sample SAMEA104404103__metabat2_high_PE_037 | metagenome-assembled genome bin SAMEA104404103 (sample SAMEA104404103) | Balaenoptera acutorostrata | reverse complement strand
CCCAGCTTGATGGCGACAAAGTTGTCGACCATAGCCAGAGCGTTATCCAGCATGAGAGGCTCCTTACCGCCGTTCCCATCCGCCCCACGGGGCGGACGGGGACCCTTTGGATTTGAATCCTCGGGCGAAGTGAATTCGCCCTGCGGAAATTCTCCGCAGGCTCCGAATTTTATGGGCGTCGGCTTACTGCACACCCAGCTTGATGGCAACAAAGTTGTCGACCATAGCCAGAGCGTTATCCAGCATGAGAGGATCCTTACCGCCGCCCATGGCGCTGTCGGGCTTGCCGCCGCCGGAGCCGCCGGCAATGGCGGAGACCTGCTTGATGATGTCGCCGGCCTTGATGCCCTTCTTCACGGCCTCCTTGCCGCAGATGGCCAGGAAGGTGATCTTGCTCTCCTTGACGGTGGCCAGAACGCCCACCACGTTGGGGTCCTTGTCCCGCATGAAGTCGCCCATGCTGCGCAGACGGTTGGCGTCGGCGTCGGGGATGGTGGCGGTCAGCACCTTCAGGCCGCCCACCTCGTGAGCGCCGAACAGGAAGCGCTCGGCCATAGCGGTGGCCTCGCGGGACTTGAACTTCTCCACCAGCTGGTTCAGGCTCTTGACCTCGTTCATGATCATCTCGGCGCGCTCGCGCAGGTCGCCGGGCTTGGTCTTGAGGGTGGCAGCGGCCTGGAACAGCATCTCCTGGTTGCGGTTCATGACCTCCAGAGAGGTGCGGCCGGTGGTAGCCTCGATACGGCGGACGCCGGAGGCCACGGAGAACTCGCTGGAGATGTGGAACACGCCCACCTTGGCGGTGTTGTCCAGGTGAGTGCCGCCGCAGAACTCCACGGAGTAGCCCTTCCCCATGTCCACCACGCGGACCATGTCGCCGTACTTCTCGCCGAACAGGGCGATAGCGCCGCGCTGCTTGGCCTCCTCGATGGGCAGCTCCTCGGTGACGATGTCGTAGCCCTGGAGAATGGCCTCGTTGACCTTGGCGTTGACCTCGGCCAGCTCGTCAGCGGTCAGAGCGGAGAAGTGGGTGAAGTCGAAGCGCAGACGGTCGGGCTCCACCAGAGAACCGGCCTGGTGGACGTGATCGCCCAGCACCTCCCGCAGGACCTTGTCCAGCAGGTGGGTGGCGGAGTGGGCGCGCATGATGGCGCGGCGGCGCTCCACGTCGATGGCGGCATTGACGGTGTCACCCAGCTTCAGAGAGCCCTCGACCACCTTACCGGTGTGCATGTACTTGCCGCCCTTGTTCTTCTGAACGTCGGTGACCTGGAAGGTCATGCCCTCGGCGGTAATGGTGCCGTGGTCGGCCACCTGGCCGCCCATCTCAGCGTAGAAGGGGGTCTTGTCCAGGACCACAATGGCCTCCACGCCGGGCATCAGCTCCTCGGCCTGCTCGTTCTCCACCACCAGAGCCACCACCTTGGCGCCCTCGATGGAGTTATTCTCGTAGCCCACGAACTCGGAGGCGGGGACGTCCTTACCGAACTCCACACCGGCCCAGCCCAGATCGCCCAGAGCCTCACGGGCCTTACGGGCGCGCTGACGCTGCTCCTCCATCTGCTTGTGGAACTCCTTCTCGTCCAGGGTCATGCCCTGCTCCTCCACCATCTCCAGAGTCAGGTCCACGGGGAAGCCGTAGGTGTCGTACAGCTTGAAGGCGTCGGCACCGGAGAAGGTCTTCTCGCCCTTGGCCTTGTGGGCCTCCAGCATGTCGTTGAAGATCTTCAGGCCGCCGTCGATGGTCTTGGCGAAGTTCTCCTCCTCGACACGGATGACGCGGGTGATGTAGTCCTGACGCTCCCGCAGCTCGGGGTAGTGGCCCTCGTTCTCGTGGATGACGGTGTCGCAGACCTTGTACAGGAAGGGCTCGTTGACGCCCAGCAGCTTGCCGTGGCGGGCAGCCCGGCGGAGCAGACGGCGCAGCACGTAGCCGCGGCCCTCGTTGGAGGGCAGAACGCCGTCGCAGATCATGAAGGAGGAGGAGCGGATGTGGTCGGTGATGACGCGCAGGCTCACGTCCATGGCGTGGGACTGGCCGTAGGAAGCGCCGGTCAGCTCGGTCACCTTGTTGGTGATGTTCATGACGGTGTCCACGTCGAACAGGGAGTCCACGTTCTGGCAGATGCAGGCCAGACGCTCCAGACCCATGCCGGTGTCGATGTTCTTCTGCTTCAGCTCGGTGTAGTGGCCCTCGCCGTCGTTGTCGAACTGGGAGAACACGTTGTTCCAGACCTCCATGTAGCGGTCGCACTCACAGCCCACGGTGCAGCCGGGCAGGCCGCAGCCGTACTCCTCGCCGCGGTCGTAGTAGATCTCAGAGCAGGGGCCGCAGGGACCGGAGCCGTGCTCCCAGAAGTTGTCTGCCTTGCCGAAGCGGAAGATGTGGTCGGCGGGGATGCCCATCTCCTTGTTCCAGATCTCAAAGGCCTCCTCGTCCTCCTCGTAGATGGAGGGGTACAGGCGGTTGGGGTCCAGGCCCACCCACTCGGGGCTGGTCAGGAACTCCCAAGACCAGTGAATGGCCTCGGTCTTGAAGTAGTCGCCGAAGGAGAAGTTGCCCAGCATCTCAAAGTAGGTGCCGTGGCGGGCGGTCTTGCCGATGTTCTCGATATCGCCGGTGCGGATACACTTCTGGCAGGTGCAGACGCGGTGACGAGGGGGCTCCTCCTCACCGGTGAACCAGGGCTTCATGGGGGCCATGCCGGAGTTGATCAGCAGCAGGGATGCATCGTTCTGGGGGATCAGGGAAAAGCTGGGGAGGCGCAGATGGCCCTTGCTCTCAAAGAAAGACAGGAACATCTCGCGCAGTTCGTTCAGGCCAAAAGGCTTGGGCTCGCTCATTGGAAATACCTCCGTTTTTATCTTCATTTCAAAAAATGACTGGTTAAATTCCGGCCTCCGCCGGGGTTTTCTTCAGGCTCAGTACTTGCGGATCTGGAGCCCCACCAGGTTCATCTGGGTGTCAAAGACGACGCGGTAGCGCACCTGCTTCTTCTCGTGGTCGGCAAAGATGACGGCCTCGCCCAGAGGCTCGCCGGCCTTCTTGTTCTCCTGGCCGGTGGCCATGGCGCTGGACTCGGACACATACTTGCCCGCCTTCTCGTTGATGGACTCCATCAGGTCCCGGATCTGGCCGGGGGCGACCCCTGCGGCCACATCGGAACGCATCAGGTCCACGATCTCGAAATACTGCTCATCGACCAGCATTTTCACGATCTTCCGGCCCTCGTCGATGACAGCGGCCTCGGTCATGCCCTCAGGCAGGGGCGTTCCCTCAGGCGTTCCGCCAGGCTTACAGCCTGCCAGCAGGAACAGAGACAGGCCCATGACCACCGCAAGGAACAGAGCGGATAACTTCTTCATGGTTGGTTCCTCCCTTAAAATTTTCGGTTTTTAAAATAAAAAACGCCCCTGACAAACGTCAGGGGCGGAAAAATCCACGGTACCACCCTGATTATCCCAAAACGGGCATCTCAGCCATCCTGTAACGGGGATGAACCGTCCCGGTCTCCCGGGCCGCTCCGAAGTGGCGCGTACAGCTTCTGCGCCGAGGGCTCTCACTGTCCCCTCTCGCTCCTGGGCTTTGGCTGTACTTAGCTTCGTCAACACATTTACTGCCACATTATATCATATTCCATGGCCGTGTCAACCATTCAGACACAATTTTTTCTGTTTGTCCCGTTCCGTCCGGAGCTTCTCCGAACCGGGCAGGAGAATTTTTCCGGCTTTTTTAAAAAACTTTCCTTTTTCCTGTTGACATTTCCCCCTCTGCATGGTATGATTCATCTTGCTCTGATTGATACCCCAATCCGTGCATGACTCGGAGAGGTGTCCGAGTGGTTTAAGGAGCCGGTCTTGAAAACCGGTGACTCGCAAGAGCCGTGGGTTCGAATCCCACTCTCTCCGCCATTTTTTAATAAGTATTGTTTACTTATCGCCATGCAGAAGTACCCAAGTGGCTATAAGGGGCTCCCCTGCTAAGGGAGTAGACGGATAACTCCGTGCGAGGGTTCGAATCCCTCCTTCTGCGCCAAGAAAACCTGTTCATCTTACGATGAACAGGTTTTTTTATACCCATTTTCAGAAGGAGGGATTCGAACCCCGAGGGGGTGCGCGGCTTCCCATACTGCCCCTTCTTTACCATGTAGGAACCCCTCTCAGTCGCCTCCGGCGACAGCTCCCCCAAGGGGAGCCTTGGAACGGTGGTTTTCGGTTTGCTCTGCTATCTGAGCGATACTTTGTTTTAAGATAACTTTTCTGAACCTGCGGCCGCGATATATCGCGGCCCTACGGCGTTCACCGAAAATACAGCCTAAAACAACGTAGGGCCGCCATATATGGCGGCCGTAGCTTTCCTCCCCGTCCCTGCCGCGTCCAAGCCTTGTCCTGCGGGAGAGGTGCGGTCAAGGGGATTCACCGATGATACAGAGGCCGCCGGGGCCGATTCAGAAGAAGAACGAAACAAGTCTTGCCTAAGGCCCCCTTGTGTAAAGGGGGCTGTCAGCTTGCTGACTGGGGGATTGTAACCGGTACTATCTTCACCGCTAAAGACGTGGTCAAAGATGCTTCTGGTTACAACCCTTCCGTCACCAGTTTGCGAACTGGTGACACCTCCCCTTACACAGGGGAGGCTTTTCGCCGCTGCGGGACGGGAGCCCCTCTCAGTCGCCTCCGGCGACAGCTCCCCCAAGGGGAGCCTTGGACGTGCGGCCTGCGGGCCGCAGGAACGCCCCTTCGGACAAATGAACAACAGAAAAACGCCCTCTCCCCTCTTTGTATTGCATCCGACCCGATTTCCATGTTATGATAACCGGACAACAAAACAGTCCCCAACACACAAAGGAGAGATCATGATGAACAAAATGAAACGTTTTCTGGCTCTGGCGCTGGCCGCTGTGATGGCTCTGGGCCTGCTGGCAGGCTGCGGCAAGGATGGCCAGTCCTCCGCATCCGGTTCCGCCTCCGGCTCCACCGGCGAGGCAGCTCCTCCCGCTCCCGGCGCTGAGAACTCCCAGGGCATCGGCAGACAGTACGCCGAGCTGAACACCCTGTACATGAAGCAGGCCGGCGTGATGGGTCCCACCGTCCCCGCCGCCGATGTGAAGTCCGGCAACGACCAGGACATCGGTCCCCATCTGAAGCAGGTCTATACCCTGTCCCCCGTGCTGAATCTGGTGGTTTACACCGATCGTGAGGACCAGCGCCTGCTCCGGATCACCGTGGAGGCCTCCGCCACCCAGAACGAGCTGGACATTCAGATCAACCAGCAGACCATGAACTTTGTCCCCTACTTCTTCGACAATGCAGAGGCCGACGCCATCGGCCAGGCCCTGCACCTGTCCGATATCGTCGTGGACAGCTCCTTCGAGACCACCGCCGCCTCCGGTATGTACGTCCTGATGCGGGACGCCAAGGGCACCACGCTGAACTACTACGCCAAGTAAACAGAGACATAAAAAAAGTGCCGCTCCGGTGGAGCGGCACTTTTTTATACTTATCTGAAGTAGACCAGAGGGTCCTGGGGACGCTCGGCGGGCTCGGCGCTGCTGACGTACAGCACCACGCCCTCGCCGTCATAGGCGGGGGACTCCTCCCAGGCGATCTTGGCGGTGACGTTGACCCACTCGCCCTTCTTCAGGGAGCGGACCTTGTCGTACTTGGCCAGGAAGCCGAAGAAGCGGATATCCTCCTCACAGCAGGTCATGGCGTTGCGGCCGGGGATGAAGGTGCCCTTGGGCAGCTTGCGGTTGGTCATGGCCATGGTCTTCATGGTGATGGTCTTGCCCATGTAGCGCTCGGGGTGCTCCTGGATATCGATGTACCAGATGCCGTAGTCCTCGTCCTCCAGGACGATATGGTCGGTGTCCAGAGAGTAGGGCAGCACGTCCTCCACCTCCAGTTCCTCGCCCTTCACGTCCTCAAAGACGATCTCGCACATCTTGTTGACGGCGCGGATGGAGCGCTTCCAGCCGGACAGGTTCATGTCGGTGGTGGCGCGGTTGAAGAGGACCATGTCGGACTCGGTGACCTGGTCGATGAACATGGACTGCATGTTGTTCAGATACAGGTCGAAGGTGGTGGCGTCCACCACGTCGATCTGCTGGTACAGACCCCAGTTCCGGGGCAGACGCAGCTTTCTCAGCACGTCGATGGGCCACATGCCGTTGAACTCCAGCAGGACGCGCTCGGGCTGATAGCGGCGGTCCACCTCCTTGAGGAAGTCGGTGGTCAGCTGCTCCTGATCCTCAACAGGGATCACGCGGCAGTTCTGCTTGGACAGCTTCTCCTGGTCGTACTCGGTCTCGCCCTCCTCGCACATCAGCAGGACGGTGCGCTGGCCGTCGTTGAAGTAGTCCATGGACAGGGTGTCGATGAGCAGCGTGCTCTTACCGGCATCCAGAAAGCCGGTGATGACATATAAGGGGATACGGGAATCACTCATGTTTTGTTACCTCCGGAAATCAGGCCAGCAGGAACAGCTTCTCCAGCTCCTGCTCCTTCAGGTTGGAGCCGATCACGCACAGACGGCCGGTGTAGTCAGCGGCGCCCTCACGGATCTGGAACTCACCGGGGACCAGGTCGAAGTGCAGCCAGGTCTCGCCGTCCTCGCAGGGGACCATGCCCTTGGCACGGAGGACGATGCCGTAGTCCTCGCCCATGGCCAGAGCGGACAGAGCGTCCTGCAGGTCCTCACGGCTGTACTTGTGGGGAGTCTCGCGGCCCCAGGAGGTGAATACCTCGTCAGCGTGGTGGTGGTGATGATGCTCGTGGTCGTGGCCCATGCAGACGGTGCAGGTGGCCTCGTCGTGGTCGTGGTGATGCTCGTGGTGGTGCTCGTGCTCGTGATCGTGGCAGCCGCAGGAGCAGTCCTCACCGTGCTCGTGGTGGTGCTCATGCTCGTGCTCATGCTCATGCTCGTGGTGGTGGTGCTCGTGGTCGTGGCAGCCGCAGGAGCAGTGCTCGTCGTGCTCGTGGTGGTGGGCGTGCTCGGCGATCTCCTCCATCAGCTCGCTGGCCAGATCGTGGCCGCCCTCCATGGCGTTGACGATCTGAGCGCCGGTCAGCTGATCCCAGGGGGTGGTCAGGATGGCGGCCTTGGGGTTCTTCTCCCGCAGCAGAGAGACGGTGCCCTTCAGCTTGGCCTCGTCCATCTTCTGAGTGCGGGACATCAGGATAGCGGAGGCGTGCTCCACCTGGTTGTTGAAGAACTCGCCGAAGTTCTTCATGTAGATCTTGGCCTTGGTGGCGTCAACCACGGTGACAAAGCTGTTCAGGTGCATTGCGGGGTTCTCCTTCTGGACGCGCTCAACAGCGGCGATGACGTCGGACAGCTTGCCCACGCCGGAGGGCTCGATGATGATGCGGTCGGGAGCGTAGTCCACCAGCACCTTCTCCAGAGCGGTACCGAAGTCGCCCACCAGAGAGCAGCAGATGCAGCCGGAGTTCATCTCGGTGATCTCCACACCGGCGTCCTTCAGGAAGCCGCCGTCAATGCCGATCTCGCCGAACTCGTTCTCGATCAGGACGATCTTCTCGCCCTTGAAGGCCTCGTCCAGCAGCTTCTTGATGAGGGTGGTCTTACCAGCGCCCAGGAAACCGGAAATAATGTCGATCTTAGTCATAAGTCTCTGTATTCCTTTCGATTCATTGATATTTGGTAGAGAAACGGACCGGAGTCGGTCCGGGTCACTTGAAATCAGGTCCGCAGTCCCCCTCTGTCCGGTTGAGACAAATTGGTTCCTTCCTGCGAACGGAAACAATTATAACGCGTTTTTTTCCATCTGACAAGGGGATAGCACCTTGGGAAACAGGAGAAAAATCCCCGGTTTTCCCCGGTTTTCTTGTTCTTTCAGCCCCGGAACCGCCGCATATAGCCGCAGGTCTTACACAGGTCCTCGGTGATCTTCCGGTTGGAAAAACCGTTGTAGATGGCTCTGGCTCTGGGGGTGTCCAGGATCTCCTGCAAGGGCTGTTCAAAGAGGTTGCCAAGGGCGATATCGCCCTCGTGGTCCAGACAGCAGGGCACCACGGTGCCGTCGCACAGCACGCCCACGTGGTCCCGGAGGCCGTAGCAGAAGCCGGTGGTCTCCCCGCCCTCGCCCTGGATGTCGGGCCACTCGAACTTCTCACCCCACTCCAGATAGACCCGGTCGGCGATGGTGGCCCCCTGCCAGCTCTCCTTCCAGGGCTTGGGGAAGTGCTGTTCCATCCTCTTTAAAATAAAGGAGTTCTGGTCGTTGGCCCCCTGGGTCTCCTCGCCGTCCAGGTTCCACAGCCGCAGGCCGCACCGCTTCCCCGCCTGAGCCGCCTGCTTCGCAAACTCGAAACAGCCGTCCAGATACTCCTCCATGGTGGAGCCGTGGCAGTCGTTGCCCTCGAAGGAGTGGAGGGACACGCTGATCTTCTGCACGGCGGGACAGCCGCACAGCAGGTCCGCCCGCCTGGGGAGCAGGGTGCCGTTGGTGGTGATCATGACCCGGAAGTCCAGCTCCGCGGCGATGTTCAGGATTTCGGGCAGATGGGGGTGGAGCAGAGGCTCCCCCATCAGGTGGAGGTACAGATAGCGGCTGTGAGGCCGGACCCGCTCCGCCAGAATGCGGAACTCCTCCGGGGTCAGGGTGTGGGGCTTCCGCTTCGTCCCCGGGCAGAAGCTGCACGCCAGATTACAGACGTTGCTGATCTCCAGATACACCTTCTTCAATTCATACATCTGCTGTTCCTCCTCCCGTCCATACGCAGGTATAACTTTTTTATATTACCACAGTCGCCGCCGCATTTCCACATCCGGGCCGCCTTTTTTCTGCATTTTTCGGTCTGAATCAGAAAATATTCTCGTTCCCCTCTTGCCATCGCCCCGGTTTTCATGTATAATCTGTCTCGTATCTGCCGGTATGATGGAATTGGTAGACGTAGCGGACTCAAAATCCGCCGCTGGCGACAGCGTACCGGTTCGACTCCGGTTACCGGCACCATACAAAAAGGACACAACGAAGGTTGTGTCCTTTTCTTTTTGCCCTTCATTCCCCAAATCAACGCCCTGCTGTGGACTCACGGCGGGGCGTTTTTCGTTCTCTCTCAGGGAATCAGACCCCCCTGTTTTCCCTGACAGATCAGGCTTTTCACGGCTCGGAGCCGTCCCGCTTTCCATGAAATCGGAACATACCGCAACTCCGAAAACCGCCTCGAACTTTTATATCCTGCAAAAATGACGGCTCTGATTCATTTTATGTAACCCGTCAAATTTTTCTTTTCCCCTCTCCCCCGGTTTTTTCATCCATCTGCCCTTGTTTTTCCACGATATTACTGGATTTTTGAAAAATTTTTCAATTTTGCCAATAAATTTTTTATTGCAAGTTGTCTATTGCTAACTTTTCTCATTTGCAGGATTGCCCTGCATCTTAATTCCTGACAAGGCACATTCCTTTGCACCGGGCCGCTGGGAGTATCTGCATATATTCCTCACTTTTTCTGTCCGAACCGGACAGTTTTCCAGCTCATTTTCCAGCTGTCCGCCGGAAATCTCTCCCAGTTCGACCCCCGGGACAGCAAGCGGCCCTGCCCATCAGCGGATGATGGACAGGGCCGTCTATCGTTGCAAATTCTCCTGTTTTTTCAGGGTTTCCCGGCCATTACTTACCTCAAGGTTAGTATATTACCCCAAGGTGCGTACTGGCGCGGGTTTGGGCCGCCTGATATACTACTGCATGCGCCGCGGGTAAATGAGAGGAAAACTGAACTTTCAGCTGGAAATTACAGCCGATTTGCCTCGCCCCAGTCGCACAGCTCATGAAAAATCGGAATCAGGGATTCGCCCCGGGGAGACAGCCGATACTCCACCTTGGGCGGGACCTGGGGATACTCGGTGCGGATGATCAGCCGGTCGGCCTCCAGCTCCTTCAGCGTGGCGCTGAGGGTCTTGTAGGAGATGGTGCCGATGAAGCGCTGGAGCTCGTTGAAGCGGGCCACCTCAAAGGTGGCCAGGGTGTACAGCACCACCATCTTGTATTTTCCGCTGATCATGGACAGGGTATAGTGGAATCCTGAATCCTCCAGTCTGGCATTCTGGATGGACTCCAAAAAACTTTTTCCCATTGTTCGGAAACTCCTTTCGGGATCTGGTTATACTTGGTATGCGTCTATCGGTGTGCAGAGAACGCAATAACTATACATCATAAATTTTATCGAATCGGCCCGGTTCTGTCAAGAAAAATGAGCGTTTTGACGGAACCGGAACACAGGGGCCTGCACCGCCCCGCCCCTCCTCCCGGCGGAGGAGCACCCCCGGGGGAAACCGGTGGATCACGGGGCAGAACAGGTGCTTTGAAACGGGTTTCAGCGGCGGGATCCTGTCCGCCCAAAAAATAACTGAAACATGAAGAAAGGAAAGAGGGAATCCAATGGAGGTCAGCGGTAAAAACTACAGAAAGGGTATCCTGTTTGGTATCCTGGTCGGTATTGTGTGGGGTCTGGACGGCGTTCTGATGGGACGTGTCGGTGCAGCTCCTGTTTTCACAGATTTGGCATATGCAATGTCTCAGGGCGTCAGCGAACTGAGCTTTAACTTCTCCCCCCTGGTCACGGCCTTCTTCCACGAAAGCTTCTGCTTTATGTGGGTGGCCATTGTGCTGATGTTCAGCAAGCAGTTCAAGCAGGTGTTCTACATCCTGCTCCACACCAAGAAGGGCCGCGCTACCGCCCTGGCCGCTCTGGTGGGCTCTCCCATCGGTATGAGCGCCTACCTGCTGGGCATCAAGTACGCCACCGCCCCCTATGCCTCCAGCATCTCCGTCATCTACCCCGGCGTGGGCGCTCTGATCTCCTACCTGGTCCTGAAGGAGAAGCTGTCCCTCCGCGCCGTCTGCGGCATCGCCATCAGCCTGTTCGGCTCCTTCATGCTGGGCTTCAACCCCTCCGCCAACGTGCCTGAGACCTTCCCCATGGGCGTCATGTTCGCCGCCGTGGCCGTGCTGGGCTGGGCTCTGGAGGGCGTCATCATCGGCTTCGCCATGAAGCACGTCAAGGGTGAGGACACCGTGGAGGCCGCTCCCCAGCAGCTGCTGTGCCTGCGCTACTTCATCTCCATGCTGTCCTATGCCATCATTGTCCTGCCTCTGATCAAGGGCTACCCCCTGGCCGCCTCCATCGTGTCCAGCGGCATGGTCTTTAAGTACGCCGGTATCGCCATCCTGGGCGCTATCACCTACCTGTCCTGGTACAAGGCCGTGGACCTGATCGGTGCCGCCATGGGTACCGCTCTGAACAGCACCGCCGCTCTGTGGACCATCATCTTCAGCGCCCTGCTGTTCAAGGCCCCCATCACTCCCGCTCTGGCCTGCTGGGGCGTGGTCATCGTCACCGGTGTGTTCATCTTCGCCATCGACCCCAAGTCCTTCCGCAAGAAGAAGGTCCAGGGTTAATCTATCTGGTTCGTAACCGTTTGTTTCGCGTGTTTTTAGGAGGAAAATTTGTATGCTGAGAGAAGAGATCCTGGCCAATATGCAGCACATCGTTGATAACTGTATGGGTGAGGAGACCGCCGCCTGCGTGGCCGCCTGCCCCATGCACACCAACGTTAAGGAATATGTTCGACTGATCAAGGAGGGCAAGGGCGAGGAGGCCATCAAGGTCATCCGTGATAAGCTGTTCCTGCCCGCCTCTCTGGGCCGTATCTGCGCCCACCCCTGCGAGAAGAAGTGTAAGTGGAATGAGGGCCACTCCCCCATGTCCATCGCCTCTCTGAAGCGCTACGCCGCCGACAACTTCGACTGCCCCGAGGACTGGGACCTGCACTGCGAGCCCGGCAACGGCAAGAAGGTGGCCGTCATCGGCTGCGGCCCCTCCGGCATGCAGGCCGCTCTGGACCTGCGCCGCGGCGGCTGTGACGTCACCGTGTTCGAGAAGCTGCCCGTCCGCGGCGGCATGATGCGGGTGGGTATCCCCGCCTACCGTCTGCCCCGTGACATCCTGGAGGGTGAGATCACCTATCTGGACAAGCTGGGCATCAAGTTCGAGCTGAACTGCGAGATCGGCAAGGACAAGACCCTGGAGCAGCTGAACGACGAGTTCGACAGCATCGTGGTGGCCGTGGGCAAGCACCAGGGCCGTGTGGACCGCTCTCTGGAGCACTTCGACGCCGAGGGCGTCTACTCCGCAGCCGGCTTCCTGAAGGAGGCCGCCATGACCGGCGACGTGGAGAAGGCCGGCAAGGTGGCTCTGGTGGTGGGCGGCGGCGACGTGGCCATGGACTGTGCCCGTACCGCACGCCGCTGCTCCAAGATGGAGAAGGTCTACGCCATCTGCCTGGAGGGCTCCTTCGAGGCCATGCCCTCCTCCCCCCACGAGATCCGCGGCGCTCTGGCCGAGGAGATCAAGTTCAACCACGGCCAGGCCATCAAGGCCATCCACGTGGACGAGAACAACCGGGTCTGCGGCGTCACGCTGAAGAAGTGTCTGTCCATGTTCGACGCCGACGGCCGCTTCTCCCCCACCTATGACGACGAGGCCACCACCGAGGTGGAGGTGGACACCATCGTGTTCGCCATCGGTCAGGGTGTCGAGGGCCAGTTCGCCCAGGGTATGCTGGAGCAGCGCCCCAACACCACCTTTGCCTGCGACAAGCAGACCCTCCAGTCCACCAGGAACGAGAAGATCTTCCTGGCAGGCGACGCCTCCGGCGAGACTGTCATCGTCATCCAGTCCATGGCCACCGGCCGCCGTGCCGCTCAGTCCGTCCTGCGCTATCTGAAGGGCGAGAGCCTCACCGAGGGCCGTGAGCTCAACGACACCTGGGGCTACGACACCAAGCTGGACATGCCCACCGACTGGTCCCAGATCGACGGCACCCGGGAGGACATGGCCGAGCTGGACCCCGAGACCCGTGTGAACTCCTTCGACGAGGTGGCTCTGGGCTACACCAAGGAGGAGGCCGAGCGCGAGGCCGACCGCTGCCGCCAGTGCGAGTGCAAGCTGTGCATGAAGGAGTGCATCATGCTCAACGAGTTCACCGACTGCCCCAAGGCTCTGTTCCGGGATTACCTGGAGAAGGGCACCACCGGCGTGGACGAGATGATCGCCTACTCCTGCAACGAGTGCAGCCAGTGTACCCTGAAGTGCCCCAAGTCCCTGGACCTGCGGGAGAACTTCCGGGCTCTGAAGGCCTCCTACGCCGAGGACAACGGCGGCATCACTCCTCTGGACAAGCTGCTGCCCGCCGAGGCCGGTCAGGTCAAGGAGTGCGCCGACGAGTACTGTACCACCGTCCCCGCCGCCCCCAAGGCCGCCGACGCCCCCAAGAAGCAGAAGACCAAGTACGTCTTTGTTCCCGGCTGTACCGTCCCCGCCTACACCCCCGGCGGTGTTGAGTCCGTGGTCCGCCACCTGAAGGACTGCCTGGGCGAGGAGAACGTGGGCGCTCTGCTGCAGTGCTGCGGCAAGGTCACCAAGTTCATGGGCGAGAACACCCTGTTCGAGGAGCGCAACAAGATCGCTCTGGACAAGCTGGACGAGATGGGCTGTGAGGTCATCATCACCGTCTGCCCCTCCTGCTTCAAGACCTTCCAGGCCACCGCCAAGAATCAGCGCGTCATCTCCTACTGGGATCTGATGCACGACCTGATCGGCATCCCCGACGCCGCCAAGGGCATCGGTGCCAACTCTGACGTGGTGTTCAACATCCACGACTCCTGCGTCACCCGTGACGAGGTCACCCACCACGCCAGCATCCGCTGGATGCTGGACCAGATGGGCTACAAGTGGGACGACATCGAGCGCAACGGCCAGAACACCCGCTGCTGCGGCGTGGGCGGCATGGTCTGCTCCTCCCGTCCCGAGCTGTACGAGAAGGTCTATCAGCGCCGCGCCAACGACTTCAACTCCGACAACATCGTCACCTACTGCGGCTCCTGCCGCGGCACCATGCAGGCCGCCGGCAAGGACGCCATTCACATCCTGGACCTGCTGTTCGGTCCCACCTATATGAAGGATATGGCTCAGCCCCGGGGCTACAAGACCGAGGACGAGATGTGGGCCAACCGCCTGGAGACCAAGGAGCGTCTGGAAGGCTTCCTGAAGTAAGGTTTTGATCTGGTATCCTCTATTGTTATAGTCCTGTTGTAAGAAGGCCGCCCCCTGCGAGAGCAGAGGGCGGCCTTCTTTTTTATTTTTTTCGCGGCCGGTGCAACATTTCCCCGCTCCCAACTGTATATAGGGCAGGAAGGCGATGAGGCCTTCCGAAATCTCAATCGAGAAAGGACCCTTACCCATGAAAAAAGCATTTGCAGCCGCACTCTGCGCGGCCATGGCCCTGTCCGTGACCGCCTGCTCCACCGATGAGCCGGAGGACGTCCCCGCCGAGCCCTCCACATCCCAGAGTATCTCTGCGGAGGACCATACCGCCGCCGAGCCCGAGGGCTCCTACGTGGAATACCAGACCCTGGAGGACGCCGAGCACGCCGTGGGCTTCTCCTGGACCATCCCCGAGACCATTGCGGACTCCACCGACCGGGAGTTCCGGGTGGTGGACGGCTCCGTTCTGGATATCCTCTATGAGCAGGGCGAGACCCGCACCGCCTGCATCCGCAAGGCCCTGGGCACCGAGGACCTGAGCGGCGCCCCCACCGACTTCGAGCAGATGGAGGAGGTCTCCGTGGGCGACATCATGGTGTCCATGAAAGGGGCAAATGACCTCTACTCCCTTGCAGTCTGGAACGATGACACCTATACTTATTCTGTCTCTCTGGACACCGGCGTCTCTCAGGAGGAGCTGTCCCAGCTGGTGCAGTCCCTCCAGGAGACCGTCTGACCCTTCTGCTGACCTGATTGGAGGATTTTCTTGTTGAACTGCTGTCTCACCCCGCCCTGCCGGCCGGGGCCGCCCCTCTCCGCCCTGCTGGTCCGGCTGGGAGAGGCCCTCACCCCTGCGCCCGTCCCGCTCCGGGACACCGCCCCGGCGGACTGTTCCACCGCCGACCGGGAGGCCCGGCGGCTGCTGGACAGCTACGGAAACAGCATCCTCCGCTACGCCTACTCCTATCTGCACAACAGGAGCGACGCAGAAGAAATTTTGCAGGACGTCATTCTCAAGCGGCTGGGGACCGCCCTCTCCTTCGAGAGCCCCGCCCACGAGAAGGCCTGGCTGCTCCGGGTGGCCGGAAACATGAGCAAAAACCGGCTGAACTACAACGCCGTCCGCAGCACCGACGAGCTGCGGGACGACCTGATCGCCAGCCAGCGCACCGATCTGTCCTTTGTCTGGGACGCCGTGCGGGAGCTGCCCGAGCAGTACCGCGCCGCCATCCATCTGTTCTACTACGAGGGCCTCTCCACCCGGGAGATCGCCCGCATACTCCAAAAGAAGGAGTCCACCGTCCGTTCCGACCTGCGCCGGGGCCGGGAGCGGCTGAGATCTGTTTTAAAGGAGGAGTACGACTTTGACACACAGGTATGATGAGGTCATGGACCATATCCAGGTCTCCGCCGACCTGGAGGCCCGCATCCTGGCCCGGGTCCGTGAGCAGCCGCCCCATCCCGTCGCCCCTCCTCCCACTCCCATCTCCTTTCTGAGACGCTGGGGAGCCCTTGCCGCCTGTCTGGCTGTGCTTCTCATCGGCGGGTTCACCCTCCCCCGCCTCCTGCCGGACCCGCTCCCCGGCGTCTCCGATCCCAGCGCTCCCGTCCCCGGCGCAGATCGGATGTCCTCCGCTGAGGAGCTCTCCACCTCCCTGGGCTTCCATGTGGAGGATATCTCCGGACTCCCCTTCGAGGTCCGCGAGGCTGTCTACACCGCCTACCGCAGGCATCTGGCCGAGATCGTCTATGCGGGGGAAGGGATGACCGCCACCTTCCGCCGCTCTCCCGGCCCGGCGGACAACTCCGGCGACAACGGCACCTACGGTTCAGTCCGCACCCTGGACCTGGGCCCCGTGGCCGCCACCCTGAAGGGCAGCTCCGGCACATACACCCTGGCCATCTGGTCAGAGGGACCCTACTGCAATTCCCTCCGCCTCTCCTCCGGCCTCACCGAGGCCCAGTGGCGGGCAGTTCTGTCCAAAAATCTGACCTGATGCACCAACCAACCACCACAGAACATCTTTCTTTTCTCTCCTTTTCCGTGCCGCCCTCCCTTCCCCGGAGGGCGGCACCCTCTTTACGCAAAAAAGCACCGGGACCCGCAGGTCCCGGTGCTTTCCTATCTCTCCTTTAAATACGGGCCACGCCGGTACGGCGGGCGGCCTCAGACACCGCCTGGGCCACGTTCAGCACCACACGGGGGTCGAAGGGATTGGGGATGATGTAGTCCTCGCTGAGTTCGTCGTCGTCCACCAGAGCAGCCAGAGCCCGGGCGGCGGCCATCTTCATCTCCTCGTTGATATCGCTGGCCCGCACGTCCAGCGCGCCCCGGAACACACCGGGGAAGGCCAGAACATTGTTGATCTGATTGGGGTAGTCGCTGCGGCCGGTGGCCACCACACGGGCTCCGCCCCGCTTTGCGTCGTCGGGGAAGATCTCCGGGGTGGGGTTGGCGCAGGCAAAGACAATGGCGTCCCGGTTCATGGTGCGCACCATCTCCGGGGTCACCAGATTGGGGGCGGACACGCCGATAAACACGTCAGCGCCCACCAGAGCGTCGGCCAGGGTGCCCCGGATGCCCTCCGGGTTGGTCTGGGCAATGATCTCGGCCTGGGCCCAGTTCAGCCGCTGGTGTCCCTCGTGGAGGACGCCGTGTCTGCCGCAGAGGGTGATATTGGTGAAGCCGTCCTCCAGCATCAGCTTGGCAATGGCCAGGGCGGCGGCTCCGGCCCCGGAGAACACCACCTTCACGTCCTCCTTTTTCTTGCCCACTACCTTTAAAGCGTTGGTCAGTCCGGCCAGAGCGATGATGGCGGTGCCGTGCTGGTCGTCGTGGAACACGGGGATATCACAGAGCTGTTTCAGCTTGCGCTCGATCTCGAAGCAGCGGGGCGCGGCGATATCCTCCAGATTGATGCCGCCGAAGGAGCCGCTGATATTGTAAACGGTCTGGACGAACTCATCCACATCCTGAGTCCTGACACACAGAGGGAAGGCGTCCACGTCGCCGAACTCCTTGAACAGCACGCATTTGCCCTCCATCACGGGCATACCGGCCTCCGGGCCGATGTTGCCCAGGCCCAGGATGGCGGAGCCGTCGGTGATGACGGCCACCAGATTGTGGCGGCGGGTCAGCTCAAAGCTCCTGTCGGGCTCCTCCTGAATGGCCAGACAGGGTGCGGCCACGCCGGGGGTATAGGCCAGGGACAGGTCCTCCTTGTTGGCTGCGGGGACCGTGGCCTTCACTTCGATCTTTCCCTTCCACTCGCCGTGCAGGCGCAGGGATTCGCTGGCGTAATCCATAATCGTGAAACCTCCATTGATGTTCAGACATGATACTCCATAATATACTACAACCTGTCAAGACAGGCAAGTTGACAGTATAACTTTTTTCGCCGTTCCAAACAGGTCAAAAGTGAGCAATTTATCCGAAATTCCCACTTCCACGCTGGGTATTTCTTCCTTTCCACCACCCTTTCGTTCATAATTCGCTCATTTGTTTTATGCTATTTTAACAAAACAAAGCATTGACATTTTGCGTGTTTGTGCATTATAATATACAGCGTCACATCGCTCATTCCTGCTGAGCGATTTTCTCTTTCCCTTCGCATCACCCACTAAGGAGGTAATTTTATGTATAAAGTAGACCTTAACAGTGACCTGGGTGAGAGCTTCGGTGCCTATACGATTGGTTTGGACAATGAAGTGATCGCTCATGTCTCTTCCGCAAACGTGGCCTGCGGCTACCATGCCGGTGATCCCCTGGTGATGGCCAAGACCGTCGCCGCTGCCAAGGCAGCAGGCGTGGCCGTGGGCGCTCACCCCGGCTTCCCCGATCTGATGGGCTTCGGCCGCCGCACCATGAACTGCTCTCCCAAGGAGGTCAAGGCCTATGTCCAGTATCAGATGGGCGCGCTGAAGGCCTTCTGTGCCGCTCAGGGCGTGAAGATGCAGCACTGCAAGCCCCACGGCGCTCTGTACAACATGGCCGGTAAGGACATGGACCTGGCCATGGCCATCGCCGAGGCCGTCTACGAGGTGGACAAGGACGTGATCCTGCTGGGTCTGGCCGGCAGCAAGATGCTGGAGGCCGGTAAGCAGGTGGGTCTGCGCGTGGCCTCCGAGGTCTTTGCAGACCGCGCCTATCAGGCCGACGGCTCCCTGGTGCCCCGCAGCAAGCCCGGTGCTGTCATCCACGACAAGGATGAGGCCATTGCCCGCACCGTCCGCATGGTGCTGGAGGGCAAGGTGACCGCCATCACCGGCGAAGAGGTCTCCATCGACGCCCACTCCATCTGCGTCCACGGCGACAACCCCTCCGCTGTGGAGTTCGTCAAGAACATCCGCGCCACTCTGGAGTCCAAGGGCATTGAGATCGCCCCCATCGCAGACATCGTGTAAGTCTGCCCCAATGTGTGTAATTGAAAGGAGAGCTTCCCTATGAGCAACCTGACTCAGACCAACAAGCCCAGCCGCAGCGTGCTGTTCGGCGCGGCTTTCCTGATGGCCACTTCCGCCATCGGCCCCGGCTTCCTGACCCAGACCTCCAAGTTTACCGCCCAGTACGGCGCAAACCTGATCCTCATCATCCTGCTGGCTATCCTGATGGATATCACCGCACAGAGCAACATCTGGTCCATCGTGGGCGTGTCCAAGATGCGCGCACAGGACATCGCAAACAAGATCCTGCCCGGTCTGGGCGTGGTCCTGGCCATTCTGGTCGCCATCGGCGGTCTGGCCTTCAACGTCGGCAACGTGGGCGGCGTGGCTCTGGGCTTCAACGCCATGATCGGCCTGCCTGAGAAGGTGGGCGCCATTGTGGCCGGCTGTCTGGGCATCATCATTTTCGTCAACAAAAACGCCAAGACCATCATGGATAAGGTGGCCACCGTGCTGGCCAGCGTCATCCTGATCACCGTTCTGGTGGTCGCCATCATCTCCAAGCCTCCCATGGGCGAGGTCGCTCACGGTCTGACCCAGTTCAAGGAAGTCCCCAATATGTTCGTTGCTCTGACCACCCTGCTGGGCGGCTCCTGCGGCGGCTACATCGCTTTCTCCGGTGCTCACCGTCTGCTGGACGCCGGTATCTCCGGTCCCGAGAACGTCAAGCACACCCGTCAGAGCGTCCTGCAGGGCGTCTGCACCTCCGGTATCGTCCGTATCCTGCTGTTCCTGGCCGTGTTCGGCACCTGCGCTCAGGCCGCTGCCAACTCCGAGCTGATCATCAACTCCTCTAACCCCGCCGCTGAGGCCTTCCGTCTGGCCGCCGGTGATCTGGGCTACCGTCTGTTCGGTCTGTGCCTGTTCTCCGCAGGTGTCTCCTCCGTCGTGGGCGCTGCATTCACCTCCGTTTCCTTCCTCAAGACCCTGCACCCCTTCATTGAGAAGTACGAGCGTCAGTTCGTCATCGGCTTCATCGCCTTCTCCACCCTGATGATGGTCCTGGTCGGCAACGCCGCCCAGCTGCTGATCATCGCCGGTGCTTTCAACGGCCTGATCCTCCCCATCTCTCTGGGTGTCATGCTGCTGGCCGCCAAGAACAAGAAGATCGTCGGCGAGTACAAGCACCCCAACTGGCTGTGGGCTCTGGGCTGGGTCGTGGTCATCATCGCCGGCTTCTCCGGCATCAAGGCCGTCCCCGGCATCATGAAGCTGTTCGCCTGATCTTCCGTGATCGGTGTCATCAACTGAAAATACCTGCATGATATGGGCCGGTCCTTCTTGAAGGACCGGCCTCTATCGGAAAGGAATGAATTTATATGGATAACGTCAGATTTCTGCTGACCGGCGATACCTCCATCACGGTGGAGTTCGGCAACGAGATCAGCGAGGCCATCAACGCCCGCATCCGTGCCTTCGGTATCGCGCTGGCCGACAGCAAGCTCCCCGGCATCGTGGAGACCGTCCCCACCTACCGCTCCATCACCGTCCACTACGACCCCGAGCAGATCCGCTACGACGCTCTGGTGGCCGAGCTGAAGAAGCTGCTGGGCAAGCTGGACAAGATCCAGATCCCGCCCAGCACCGTGCTGGAGATCCCCGTCCTCTACGGCGGCGAGACCGGCCCTGACCTGGACTTCGTGGCCGAGCACAGCGGCCTGACCCCCGAGGAGGTCATCAAGCTCCACACCTCCACCGAGTACCTCATCTATATGCTGGGCTTCACCCCCGGCTTCACCTATCTGGGCGGCATGGACGAGAAGATCGCCACCCCCCGTCTGAAGACCCCCCGTGTAAAGATCCCCGCCGGTTCCGTGGGCATTGCCGGTTCTCAGACCGGCGTATATCCCATCGACTCCCCGGGCGGCTGGCAGCTCATCGGCCAGACCCCCGTCCATATGTATGACGCCAACCGCGCCACCCCCATCCTCCCCGAGGCCGGCCAGTACATCAAGTTCTACGCCATCGACCAGGCCGAGTTCGACCGCATCGCGGCAGAGGAGGCCGCAGGCACCTACGTCTGCAAGCGCCACCCCAGAAAGGAGAAGGGCAAGAAATGAGTATCACTGTCATGAATCCCGGCCTGCTGACCACCATTCAGGATCAGGGCCGTGTGGGCTACCAGCAGTTCGGCGTGCCGGTCTCCGGTGCCATCGACCCCCGCTCCGCCAGCTTCGCCAACATCCTGGTGGGCAACGACGTGAACGAGGCCGTGCTGGAGTGCACCATGCTGGGTCCCCAGCTCCGCTTTGACGTGGACAACTGCTTCGCCGTCTGCGGCGGCGATCTGGGTGCCACCCTGGACGGCAAGCCCGTCCCCACCTATCAGGCCGTGGCCGCCAAGGCGGGCCAGACCCTGAAGTTCACCGCACCCCGCTCCGGCTGCCGCGCCTTCATCGCCTTTGCAGGCGGTCTGGACGTGCCCGTGGTCATGGGAAGCCGCTCCACCTATATGAAGGCCAAGATCGGCGGTCTGGAAGGCCGCAAGCTGGCCAAGAACGACGTGGTCAAGTTCCGCGCCCCCAAGGCCGCTCTGCCCAAGATGGAGGACCGCAAGCTGGACCCCGAGTTCAAGGCCCAGAAGGTCTACACCCTGCGGGTGATCCTGGGTCCTCAGGACGACTACTTCACCCAGAAGGGCATCGACACCTTCCTGCACGAGACCTACACCGTCACCCAGGAGTTCGACCGCATGGGCTGCCGCCTGGAGGGCGAGGCCGTGGAGCACAAGGACGGCGGCGATATCATCTCCGACGGCATCTCCTTCGGCGCCATCCAGATCCCCTCCGCCGGTAAGCCCATCATCATGCTGGCCGACCGCCAGACCACCGGCGGCTACACCAAGATCGCCAACGTCATCACCCCTGACTTCCGCATCATGGCCCAGCTGAAGGCCGGAGACAAGCTGCGCTTCGAGCAGGTCTCCATCCAGTACGCCCAGGGTCTGCTGCTGGCCCAGCGCAAGGCCATGAAGGCGCTGGCTCAGTTCAACAAGTAATTTTCCAATTAAAAAATACGATACGTATTGAGAGAGGGTATTTCTTATGGCTTTTGATATCACTCCTTATATCGACATGAAGCCCGCAGAGGTCCGCAAGCTGATCCGGGAGGGCGTCATCGACTTCCCCACCGCCGGTATGTGCCGGGGCTACGCCCAGGCCAATCTGGTGATCCTGCCCCCTGAGTACGCCGCCGACTTCGAGGAGTTCACCCGTCGGAACCCCTTCCCCTGCCCCGTGCTGGAGATCATCAAGGGCACCCCTGAGACCCACGACATGGGCGAGGGCGCAAACATCTGCTCCGATATCCCCCGGTACCGCGTGTACGAGAACGGCGTGTTCACCAAGGAGCTCACCGACGCCAGCGAGTACTGGAAGGAGGGCTATGTGGGCTTCCTCATCGGCTGCTCCTTCTCCTTCGAGGAGTCCCTCATCAAGGAGGGCATCGACGTCCGGCACATCACCCAGGGCCGCAACGTCCCCATGTTCAAGACCAACCTGATGACCAATAAGGCCGGTCCCTTTGAGGGCCCCACCGTCTGCTCCATGCGCCCCATGACCCCTGAGCACGCCAGGAAGGCCTACGACATCACCGTGAAAATGCCCAACGTCCACGGCGCTCCCGTCCACATGGGCGACCCCGCCGAGATCGGCATTCAGGACGTGATGAAGCCCGACTACGGCGACGCCGTGGATATCTACGAGGGCGAGATCCCCGTGTTCTGGCCCTGCGGCGTCACCCCTCAGGCCGCCGTGGAGAACGCCAAGCCTCCCATCGTCATCACCCACGCCCCCGGTCATATGTTCATCACCGACGTAAAAAACGCCGAGCTGAACGACTACCTGGAGGCCAAGAAACATAAGTAAGATCACTCCCCCTTCCCTTCCCTAAGCAAAGCGCCGGACAGCGGTTTTCCCCGCTGTCCGGCGTTTTGTCCCTCTCCGCCCCCTTGCCTTTCTTCCGCTTTTGTAGTAGAATGCGGTTAATCAAGGCTAACTGCCACTTTGAAAGGAAGTCATACTATGCTGAAATATACGGTGCAGGTGAGCGGCATGATGTGCGGCATGTGCGAGGCCCATGTCAACGATCTGATCCGCCGCGAGATGGATATCAAGAAGGTCTCCTCCTCCCACAGCAAAAATCAGACCGTGATCCTCAGCGAGCACGAGCTGGACGAGCAGCTGATCCGGGATTCCATCACCGCCAGCGGCTACCAGGTGGGCACCATCACCAAGGAGCAGAAGAAGAAGGGCCTGTTCGGCTTCTGAGTCTCCCTTTTCCCGGCACACGCAGCGGCGAGATACGGCAGCGTATTTCGCCGCTGTTTTTTATGCTCCGCCCCTCCGGCTCAAAAGAACCAGTCATAATTTTCCAATTTTTAGTATTTTTTAAGAAATAAAGACGGATTTTCTATATCATTCCACCGGGGCTTCTGCTATAATGCAGGGGAAAGAAAGTATCATCCCCCCTTTATTATTATTGGTATGGCGGGATGAACCAATTTGTGAGGAAGGTATCACTATGGAACAGAAAGTTGTGAAGCGCTATTCCCTGTCCAAGCAGGTCTCCGACCAGCTGGAGCATATGATCGAATCCGGCGAATACGCCGTTGGCAGTAAGATCCCCACCGAGTCCGAGCTGATGGCCATGTTCAACGTCAGCCGCAATACTCTGCGGGAGGCTATCCAGTCCCTGACCTCCGCCGGTGTGCTGGTGGTCCGCCAGGGCGACGGCACCTACGTCCGGTCCAACAACCGCTTCAACGCCAATATGAACCGGGAGTACTCCCGCGTCTCCATCCAGGACATCAAGGAGACCCGCAACGCCATGGAACTGACCATCGTGTCTCTGGCCGCCCAGCGCCGCACCGAGGAGGACATGGCCGAGATCACCGCCACCTTCCGCAACCGCACCCTGCTGCAGGACACCGTGAAGGAGAACAGCCGGGCCGACATCGAGTTCCACATGGCCGTGGCCAAGGCCAGCCACAACCAGATCCTCTATGACCTGTACCGCTCCATCTCCTCCTACCTGGAAAGCCAGATCGCCGTCCTCCAGTCCGCCAGCGATGTGGACATGGAGCAGATCGACAAGTACCACGAGCAGCTGTACTATGCGATTTTAGACAAAAAGCCTGAAACCGCAGTATCCTCTGCACAGAATATTCTGAGTTTCTGATTCCTTTCTTGGTTTTTCCGAAAATTCTTACTGGGAACCCTTGACAGAAACATTAGCATATGCTAACTTAATGTCTGCAAACGTAGGATGATTGGTTCATCGGTCATCCTATTTTCGCACCTCGCCATTGGGTTCAGTGGACACTATAAGACAGGAGGCAGGTTTAATGCCAATCAGTTTAGCAGATGAGAACCAGGCTCTGATCATCCGCCGCATCACCGGAGACGCCAAGATGAAGAAGCACCTTGAAAATCTCGGGTTCGTCGTGGGGGAAGAGGTCAAAGTTGTCCACCGGGTCGGTGAGAATCTGATCCTTAAGGTCAAGGGGGTCTCCCTGGCGATCAGCGAGGATCTGGCAAGAAGAATCATTGTGTGAGTGTAAGGAGAAGAAAACATGACTTTGAAGGAACTGAGCGTCGGCCAGTCCGGTACCATCCGGAAGATTGGCACCGTCGGCGCACTGAAGCAGCGCTTCATGGACATGGGCATCACCAAGGGCACCGCAGTCAAGGTTATCAAGATTGCTCCCCTGGGCGACCCCATCGAGATCGAGATCCGCGGCTACAACCTGAGCATCCGTAAAGAGGATGCCGGCAAAATCGAAATGGAGGTGCTCTAATGAAGCGTATTGCTCTGGTTGGTAACCCCAACAGCGGTAAGAGTACTCTGTTCAACGCTCTGACCGGCTCCACCCAGTTCGTTGGTAACTGGCCCGGCGTCACCGTTGAGAAGAAGGAAGGCAAGACCAAGATCGGCGGCGAGACCGTCGCTGTGGTCGACCTGCCCGGTATCTACTCTCTGTCCCCCTACTCCAACGAGGAGATCATCTCCCGTGACTTCATCCTGAACGAGAAGCCCGACGTGGTCATCGACATCGTCGACGCTTCCAACCTGGAGCGCAACCTGTACCTGACCACTCAGCTGGTCGAGCTGGGCGTGCCTGTCATCGTCGCTCTGAACATGATGGATATCGTCGAGGCTAAGGGCGAGGTCCTGGACTCCAAGGCTCTGGCCAAGCAGCTGGGCTGCCCCGTCTGCGAGATCTCCGCCATCAAGAACGTGGGTCTGGACGAGATGAAGAAGGTCATCGCCGACTCCGTCAAGGTGCCTGAGCACTCCTTCGCCTACTCCGCCGACGTGAAGGACGTCATCACCGAGATGCGTTCCGTCATGATGAACGGCGTCAAGGACAAGGCCGCTGTCACCGACAGCGACTTCTACGCCGCCAAGGTCCTGGCTGAGGATCACACCCTGATCCCCGAGACCGCCCTGGAGTCCTCCGTCTGGGCCAAGGCCGCTGAGCTGCGCGCCGCCCTGGAGAAGAAGCACGACGACGACTTCGAGTCCATCATCGCTGAGCAGCGTTACACCTGGATCAAGTCCATCATCGGCTCCGTTATCGTGAAGAAGCGCAAGGAAGTTATCTCCCTGTCCGATAAGATCGACCGCGTCCTGACCAACAAGATCCTGGCTCTGCCCATCTTCTTCGCTATCATGTACGTCATCTACTACATCTGCCTGAACCCCAACGGTCTGGGTAAGAAGCTGGTCGGCATCACCTTCGGCTGGGTCTTCACCTTCCTGTTCTGGGTCATGGGCATCATGACCAACGCCGGTGTGGCCGCCTGGCTGACCGACCTGGTTTGTAACGGCGTGATCTTCGGCGTCGGTATCGTGATTGCATTCGTACCTTACCTGATGGTCCTGTTCGTCTTCCTGGCTATCATGGAGGAGTGCGGCTACATGGCCCGTATCACCTTCATCATGGACCGTATCTTCCGCCGCTTCGGCATGTCCGGTAAGTCCTTCGTGCCTCTGCTGCTGGGTACCGGTTGTACCGTCCAGGCTGTCGCCGCTTCCCGTACCATCGAGAACGACGCCGACCGTAAGATGACCATCTTCCTGACTCCCTTCATCCCCTGCGCTACCATGATGCCCGGCGTTATGCTGATCTGCGGCGTCATCACCGATAAGGCCTGGGTTCCTCCCATGACCTACCTGCTGGCTATGGTGTTCATCATCCTGGGCGGTATCTTCCTGAAGAATACCTTCCTGAAGGGTGAGCCCGCTCCCTTCGTTATGGAGCTGCCCGAGTACAAGATGCCTCGTCTGAAGAACATCTGGCACTTCGTTTGGGACCGTACCGTCGCTTTCTTCAAGAAGGCTACCTCCATCATCGTTGTCACCACCGTCATCGTGTGGTTCCTGAAGTCCTTCACCTTCGGCATGCAGTACATCGCTGCTCCCGAGAGCGGCCTGACCATCGAGAACAGCATGCTGGCTGCTATCGGTATGGCTCTGGAGCCCGTGTTCGCTCCTCTGGGCTTCGGCAACTGGAAGCTGATTGCTTCTCTGCTGACCAGCTATGTCGCCAAGGATAACATCCTGGGCACCCTGGCTGTCATCATGGGCGTGGCTGAGGCTACTCCCGAGGGCCTGCTGGCTGCTATGAGCTCCCTGATCACCCCCGCCGGTGCTGTCGGCTTCCTGCTGTTCTTCGTCCTGTCCTCCCCCTGCTTCGCCACCATGGGTGGTATGCGCAAGGAGCTGGGCTCCGGCAAGCTGACCCTGGGCGCTGTGGCCTTCCAGTGCTGCACCGCTTACCTGGCCGGTCTGATCGGCTATCAGGTTGTCAACCTGTTCATCTGATTTATCAGATAACAGTCGCTTAACAGCATACAAAATCCCCGGAGCAGTTCAACTGCTCCGGGGATCTTCTTTTGTCCGTAAAAAAAGGACGTACCGAATCGGTACGTCCTTTTTTATTTCGTTAACCGATGACTTCTTTGGCGATGTCCACCGCCTGCTTGGCGTCCTTGGAGTAGTAGTCGGCTCCGATCTCCAGCGCATAGTCCGGGGTCAGCACCGCACCGCCCACCATGATCTTACAGGGGCAGCCTGCCTCGTGGAGCTGGCGGATGGTCTCCTCCATGCTCTTCAGGGTGGTGGTCATCAGAGCGGACAGACCCACCAGCGGGGCGTTCAGCTCCTTGGCCGCCCGGACCACCTCCTCGGGAGGCACGTCCCGGCCCAGGTCCACCACCTGATAGCCATAGTTCTCCACAATGACCTTCACGATGTTCTTGCCGATATCGTGGATATCGCCGTGGACGGTGGCCACAATGACGGGGCCTTTCTTGGCGGTGCCGCCGCTCTTGACCAGCACTTTCTTCACCTCGTCAAAGGCCCCCTGGGCGGCGTTTGCCGCCTGGAGCAGCTGAGGCAGGAAGAGTCTGCCCTTCTCGAAGAGGTCGCCCACCACGTCCAGCGCGGGGATGAGGTAGGTGTTCACCACCTCCATGGGGTCGGTGTTCTCCAAAAGTCCGGTGGTCAGGGAGGCCGCCTCGGCAGACAGCCCCTTCTTCACCGCCTCCATCAGGGGGTGGAGCTCCCCGCCCTTCTCCGGGGCGGCAGAGACGGCCGCAGGTGCGGCGGCTTTTACCGCCTGCTTGGCGGGCATATCGTGGTAGGCCTCGATGAACTGGGCGGCCTGCACGTCCCGGTTGTTCAGCACCCGGAAGGCCCGCACCGCGTCCATCATGCTGTCCACGTTGGGGTTCATGATGGGCAAGTCCAGGCCGTTCTGCATGGCCATGAGCAGGAAGCTGTGGTTCAAAAGCTCCCGGTTGGGCAGGCCGAAGCTGATGTTGGACACGCCCAGCACGGTTTTCAGCCCCAGCTCCTCCTTCACCCGGCGGACAGCGTACAGGGTGTCCATGACGGCCTCCTGCTGAGCGGAGGCGGTGAGGGTCAGGCAGTCGATGTACACGTCCTCCTTGGGGATGCCGTGCTTCTGTGCCTCGGTGAGGATGCGCTGGGCGATGGCGAAGCGGTCCTCCGCCTTGGCGGGGATGCCCTTCTCATCCAGGGTCAGGCCCACCACCGCCGCGCCGAACTTCTTCACCAGAGGCAGGACTGCGTCCAGCACCTCCCGGCTGCCGTTGACGGAGTTGACGATGGGCTTGCCGTTGTAGACCCGGAGAGCGGCCTCCAGGGCCTTTGCATCGGAGGAGTCCAGCTGTAAGGGCAGGTCGGACACGGACTGGACCTGCTTCACCACCTTGGGCAGGGCCTGGACCTCTTCCACGCCGGGTGCGCCCACGTTCACGTCCAGGATGGCGGCTCCTGCGTCGGCCTGGGTGACGGCCTGGCGGAGGATGTAGCCCATATCCCCGTCCAGCAGGGCCTGCCGCATGAGCTTCTTGCCCGTGGGGTTGATGCGCTCGCCGATGACGGTGACGTCGTCGATGGTGACCACACGGGTGGGGGTACAGACGGCGGCCTTCCGGTCAAAGGTTCGCTCCGTGGGCGTTTTCCCGGCAAAGGCGGCCTTCATGGCCCGGATGTAGTCCGGGGTGGTGCCGCAGCAGCCGCCCGCCATGCAGATACCCAGGTCGGCGTAGCGGCTCAGGCTGGCGGCGAAGTCCTCCGGGCCGATGTGGTAGGCCCCGGTGGCGGGGTCGGGCAGGCCCGCGTTGGGCTTGACGAACACGGGCAGGCTGGTGGCCTTGCAGAGCCGGGCCGCCAGAGGGTAGATCTCATCGGGGCCTAAGCTGCAATTGATGCCCACTGCGTCCACAGACAGGCCCTCCAGGGTCATGGCCATGGCCTCGATGCTGCACCCGGTAAAGGTGCGGCCGTTCTCCTCAAAGGTCATGCTGACCATGATGGGGAGAGAACTGTTCTCCTTGGCGGCCAGCACGGCGGCCTTCACCTCGTAGAGGTCGGTCATGGTCTCAAAGACCACCAGGTCGGCCCCGCTCCGCTCGCCCTGTTTCACCATCCGGGCGTAGCACTCATAGGCCCGCTCAAAGGTCAGGGTCCCGGCGGGCTCCAGCAGCTCGCCCAGAGGGCCCACGTCCAGGGCCACGGCGGCCCCGGTGCCCTCTGCGGCCTTTTTTGCCGCCTGGATGGCCCCGTCAATGACCTCCTCCGGGGTGTGGCCGGTGCCCTCCAGCTTCAATTCGTTGGCTCCGAAGGTGTTGCAGTACACCAGCTCCGCCCCCGCGTCAATGTAGGCCCGGTGGATGGCGGTGATCTCGTCGGGGTCCGTCAGACACAGCAGCTCGGGCCGCTCGCCCAGAGGCAGACCGCTCTTCTGGAGCATGGTGCCCATGGCACCGTCTAAAAAGTGATATTCCTTAGGTTTGATCTGAAACACAGGTGGTCCCTCTCTTTCTGAACAGACAGGTCTGCTTCAACACACAATTTCTACAGCCTGCCAAATGTCCCTTCACGGGGATCTCCGCCACGCCCAGCACGGCGGTGACGGATTTTCTGGGGGTCATGATGTGGCTGGGGGTGACGGACAGGCCGATTTTCCGGCCCGCGTCGGTGAGGCGCAATAATTCCTTCTGGACCGAAATGGGGTAGTCCCCGTAGCCGGGGCTGTAGCGTCCGGTGAGATACCTTCCCTCTCCCGCCAGAACGCCCCGCATCTCGTCCTCCGCCTGCTGGGCCGCCTCCTCAATGGCCACGTTGGCGGCGGAGTCCAGCACCACCGCCCGGGCCATGTCCACCGCCTCCGTCCGGCGGATGAGCATATCCAGCTGAGCGCCCAGGGTCACCGCCAGCAGGACCACGTGGGTGCAGTGGTCCAGATGCTTCCCCATGTCCCGCCCGGTGAGGGGCAGTCCGGCGGCTCCGTATCTACCGGCCTCTCCCTCGATGGGGAGAAGGGGGCTGAATACGGCGCGGGGCCGGGCGATCTTCAGCACCTCCGCCATGCAGTCCTCCACCATCTCGTCCATCGCCGGGGTGATGGTGTGGCTGTCCGCCCGGTAGCCCACCCAGCGGTAGACCTGCGCCTTATTTAATGCCGTCAGTTCCACGGTCTCAGCGGCCCAGCGCGGACTTCACGCCGTCGTACACGGCCTGAGCCACCTTGGCGTTGTTCATGGTGTAGACATGGATGCCCTGGACACCGTTCTCCAGCAGCTCACAGATCTGCTCGATGGCGTAGGCGATACCGGCGTGGTACAGGGCCTCGGGGTTGTTGCTGTACCGGCTGACCATGTGGGTGAAGTCGGTGGGCAGGCTGGCTCCGCTGAGGGCCACGGTCCGCTCGATCTGGCGGGTGGTGACGATGGGCATGATGCCCGCCTCCACGGGGACGGAGATGCCCTTCCCTCTCAGCTTGTCCATGAAGTGATAGAACTTCTCATTGTCAAAGAACAGCTGGGTGATGAGGTGGGTGACCCCTGCGTCCAGCTTGTAGTGGAGGTTGTCGATGTCGGTATCCAGGTCCTTGTTCTCGTAGTGGCCCTCGGGGTAGCAGGCACCCACCACGTTCATATCGCTGTTGGCCCGGATCAGAGCGGCCAGCTGGTCCGCGTGGGCAAAGTCGCCCCGGAGGATGCCGTCCTCGGGCAGGTCGCCCCGGAGTGCCAGCACGTTTTCGATGTTGTTGGCCTGCAATGCGGCCAGGTTCTCCAAAATCTGCTCCCGGGTGGAGCTGACGCAGGTGGTGTGGGCCAGAGGCTCGATGTGCAGGTCGTTCTTGATGTGGGAGGCGATGGAGCAGGTGGTGCCGCCCGCCTCGCCGCCGCCGGCTCCGTAGGTCACGCTGATGAAGTCGGGCTTCAGATCGGCCAGACCCTCCAGGGTGCGGTACAGCACGTCGATCTTGTCAGAGCGCTTCGGGGGAAATATCTCCAGAGAAAAGGTGGGTCTGCCCTGTGCAAATAAGGTGTCAAGTTTCATATCTGTTCCTCCTCATAGGATGGGGGCGGCCTCTCCTGGGCCGTCTCCGATTCGTGTACTTCCTCCGGGGCCGGTCTCTCCTCCAACACGCCGGAAATTAGGGTTATCATATCACAAAATGGGCGGTCCTTCAATTTTCTTCTGGGAGATCCCTGGATTTTTTCTCATAAACTGGTATATCGTTTCCAGAAATGGCATAAAAAAACAGCCAAATTCCGTCCGAATGGGAATTTGGCTGTTTTTTATTCAGTTCTCAGTGAGGATGAAGTCCATATAGACGGGGTTGTGGTCGCTCCAGCGGTAGCCGGTGTCCACCACCTGAGTCTCCACCACCTCCACGTTGTCGGAGATGATGAAGCCGTCCACGCTGACCCGGTAGTCGTCGGGGCCGTAGGGCCGGTCGGCGTTGCGGCAGGTGGCCACGGGGTTCTCGGGGTCGAAGGGTGCCACGATGGACAGGCCCTGGGGGATGATCTCGGCGGGGATGGGCTGGGCCCAGGTGTACTCCTCGCCGGACACGCCGAACACCTCGGAGGAATTGCCCAGAATGTCCTTGTTGAAGTCGCCGCCTGCAATGGCGTAGTTGCCCTTCGCCACCTCGGCCTCCATGTCGGCAAAGAGCATCTTCATCTGCTCCTCGGCGATGGTACCGTCAGAGGTGTAGGCGGACAGGTGGAAGTTGAACAGGACCAGCTCCCTGCCGTTCTCCAGGGGAATGTGGTTGATGGAATAGCACCGGTCCAGGTCCACCAGCTTCATAAAGCCGTCCTCGATGGGCAGGCTCCGGCGGAGTGCGGAGGTAATGGCGTAGCGGGAGAGGGTCATCTGACCGGCCTTGTTGGCACCGTGGGGCGCGTTGAGGGGCCAGAACAGATAGGGGCTGTCGTAGTTCTGTGCATAGACGGAGGTGTACTCCGGCATAGCCTCCCGGACCAGCCGGGTCTGGTCGATGTGGTGGCTGCGGGTGCCGTCCTGATCCACCTCCTGGAGCAGGACCAGGTCGGGGTCGGCCTCTGCCACAGCGTCCAGCGCGCCGCCGATGTTCTCATACACCGCCTCAGGGGAGCGGGCGCGGCTCTCCTTGCCGCCGTCCATAAAGAAGCTGTAGTCGTCGCTGTAGGCACCGAAGCCCACGTTGTAGGACAGGATGCGGTGCTCTGCGCCGGTGTTCAGATCCGCCGCCGCAGGAGGCTCGGCCTCCGCCACCTCCAGAGGCAGATTGTCCTCCAGACGGTAGTACACGCCGAATACGTAGGCCACATAGCCGCCCACCACCAGTACCAGCACCAGCAGCAGAGCGAGTAGGACCTTCCAGATCTTTTTCATTGCTGACTTCCTTTCTTGGGCTGTCGGAGACAGCCGGGATGTGGTATTTTCTTCCGATTCTGATATCTAAATACTACCATAATCAGAGGGAAAAGTACAGAAGTCCCTCTTATTTTCCGCAGCACTCCGGCCGGGTCACGCCGTCGGAGCCCACCATCAGGTCCGCCAGAGTGACGCTGTTCAGATAGTCGTAGATGATGGAGTCCAGCCGCTTCCACATGGGGAGGGTGCGGCAGTCCGCCGCCCGCTCGCAGGGGTTGGGGCTGCAGTCCAGACAGGACACCGGGGCCAGAGAGCCCTCGGTGTGCTCTAAGATCTCGCCCACGGAGTAGGCCTCCGGGACGCGGGTCAGGCGGTAGCCGCCGCCTCTGCCCCGCTGGCCCTCCAGCATTTTGCTTTTGACCAGTCCGCGGACAATGCTCTCCAGATACTTTTCGGAGACATTCTGGGCCTCCGCAATATCATCCAGGCTGACGTAGGCCCCCTGGGGGCGGCTGGCCAGCTCCATAAAAATACGCAGTGCGTATCTGCCTTTCGTCGAAACAAGCACAATGATCCCTCACTTTCAGATAAACCTATTATAATACAGGGTTTATCTGAAAAGCAAGCGGAATCCTGCCGGAGGTGGTAGAATGGAGCGGAACCCCCTCGAAGAAAATTTTTTCTGTTTTTCTGTAACGGATCGGCCGCTCCGGGGATATACAGTCAGAAAGGAGGTGAGACCCGTGGAGGATATGGAACAGATCTATCAGCAGCATGCCCAGACGGTGTATAAATTTTTGATGGCCCAGACGGGAAATGCCCATCTGGCGGAGGAGCTGACCCAGGAGACCTTTTATCAGGCCGTCCGCTCCATCCACCGGTTCGACGGCAGCTGCAAGGTGTCCGTGTGGCTGTGCCAGATCGCCAAGCACCTGTGGTACCAGCACCTGCGAAGGCAGAAACATGAGGTACCCGCCGACGAGGAGACCTTCCAGGTCCCGCTCCCCTCGGCGGAGGAGGAGTTATTCCGCACTCAGGACCAGATTTCCCTGCTGCGGCAGGTCCACGACCTGCCTGATCCGGGCCGGGAGGTGGTCTATCTGCGGGCCTTCGGCGGTCTCAGCTTCCGGGAGATCGGCGATATCATGGGCAGGACAGAGAACTGGGCCCGTGTGACCTTTTACCGGAGCAAGGAAAAATTGAAAGGAGGTCTTTCCCGTGAAGAATGACCTGAGCTGCGCCGTGGTGCGCGATCTTCTGCCCTCCTACACCGAGGGCCTTACCGAACCGGAGACCACCCAGGCGGTGGCCGCCCATCTGAATACCTGTCCCGACTGTGCCGCCCGGTATCGGTCCATGGCCGCCTCTCAGGGGGACTTTTCCACCGAAACCGACAAAGAGGTGGATTATTTGAAGCAGGTGCGAAAGAAAAGCCGGAAAACTGCGGTCCGGGCCGTCCTGCTGGTGCTGCTGGCCGTTCTGGCGGCGGGCTGGGCCAAGCTGTTCCTCATCGGCACCCCTATGGAGGGCGGCTACACCAACGCCGTATACAACGAGGGGGACAACACCCTCTCCCTCCAGATGTACAACCCCAACTCCGGCACCGCACTCATCCGCATCATGCCGGACACAGCAGACGGCGTCATGACCATCACCGGCCGCGAGGTGCTGGTGAGCTTCCTCCACCCCAATCCCGCCGAGAGTCGAATGGATATCCCGCTGGAGGGTCTGAACAAGATCGTGGCCTTCGGCCGGACCGTCTGGCAGGATGGCATCATCGTCAACGACATTACAGGCCAGCTGTTCAACGCCAAGACCCCTTATGTGGGCAATCCCAGCGCCTTCACTGCCGCCGACGGCGTCAGCGGTATCCTGCATCTCTACCACTTCCTGCCCGCCGTGGACCACACCCATGAGCTCCAGACAAAGGAGGAGCCCTACGGCTGGACCATGGTCTACGAGGAGGGCTCCTCTCTCTGGGACGAGCAGATGGAGCGCTCCGGCGTCATGGCCCTGGCCCTCATCGGCAATCTGGGGGAGTTCAGCTGGCGCTGGGCCGACTCCCCTCAGCTGCACACCGTCACGCTGGAGGAGGCAAACAAGGCCCTGCCCACCCTGGTGGACAATTACAACGCCATCCACGGCACCCACTGGACCGCTCTGTCCAGCGTGAAGGACTACGCCGCCACCCCCGCCACCCTGCAGCAGCTCTTCTCTGTGCTGGAGATGCGGCCCCTGTACTGAGTGCAAAAACGCCGGGAGGATATCTCCCGGCGTTTCTTCCGTAATTCTTAACTTTTTTGCCGGGGCGATCCATGGTATAATCAGAGTATCCCATTTCCCTAAACTCTGAATGGAGGTCATCCATGCCATCTGAATTTCTCTTCCATCTGGTCCCCACCGACGAGGACGCTCTGCTGCCCCAGTTGACCAAGGCCCTGGACAAACGGCTGGAGCTCCACTCCCGGGCCATCTTCCCCGTGCTGTGGAACCTGACCGACTCCCTGAACAACCGCCCCAAGGCCCCGCCCCATGTGCTCCGGCGGCGGCGGAAGCTGAACCTGCTCCTCAACACCCTCTGTCTGGTCCTGGGCCTGTTCCTGCTGATCCCCGCCATGTTCCAGCCCTCCCAGGAGCTGCTGGTCCCCGGTATGCTGGGCGCGGTGGCGGTGGCCTGCGGCGCTGTGGCCCTGTGGGTGAAGGAGCGCTCCCTGCTGGCCCTCATCACACTCCCGCTGGGAACTCTGATGGCGGTGGGTGCGCTGGTGGACCTGCACCAACTGGGCAGTCTGTTCCTGCTGGGCATCGGCGGGCTGCTGCTGGGCGCGGCGGCCAAGGCTACCCAGCACTCCGCCAGCCGGAGCGCCTTCGCCAAGGAGGCCGCCCACCTGCTCCACGTCCGCTCCCACCTGCCGGAGGAGTCCTTCCCTCAGGTGTCCTTCTCCAGGGAGGGCATCTTCATCGGCGGCGGCGAGGCCATCCCCTACAGCGAGTGCGAGGCCGCCTTCGAGACTGCGGACCTGTACCTCTTCCTGCGAAACGACCGGGCCCTCCTGCTCCAAAAGAAGGAACTGGTCAACAGCACCCCCTCGGTGTTCAGTGCCTTCCTCTCCGAACAGCTGGAGCTGACCTACTGTGTATAAAAAACCGCTGTGGAATTGCTTCCACAGCGGTTTTCTTATGTTTTAAATTACTCCAGAACGTCGCTCAGGCGGTCCACATAGGGGCTGGCGGTGCAGCTCATCTCGGGGGCCTCCTTCTTGAAGCGCTCCACGCTCATGGCGGTCTGCTTCACGGGCTGGATGGTACCGGCACCGGCCACACAGCCGCCGGGGCAGGCCATGCCCTCCAGCAGGTAACCGTTGCGCTTGCCGGCCTTGGCGGCCATCAGCATCTTGCGGCACTCACGCAGGCCGTCGCCGTACTCGATGAGGACCTCGCGGTCGGGATCGATGTGCTTAATGGCCTCGACCACAGCGGCAGCGACGCCGCCGCCCACGGCAAAGCCGCGGCCCATGCCGGAGCCCTCGTTCATCTCATCCTCGGGCTTGGTCTCGATGGTCTTGAAGTCGATGTCCTTGGCGTCGAACATGCCCTGCAGCTCCTCGAAGGTCAGGACGAAGTCCACGTCGGAACGGACGGAACGGCGGTTTGCCTCCAGCTTCTTGGCGGAGCAGGGACCGATAAAGGCGATGCGGGCGTTGGGGCGGTCCTTCTTCACCATACGGGCGGTGATGACCATGGGGGTCAGGGCCATGGAGATATAATCCTTGAAGTTGGGGAACAGCTTCTTGGCCATGACGGACCAGGCGGGGCAGCAGGAGGTGCCCATGAAGGGCTGCTTCTCGGGGACCTCCTCCAGGAAGTCGTTGGCCTCTTCCACGGTACACAGGTCAGCGCCGATGGCGACCTCCACCACGTCCACGAAGCCCAGCTCGCGCATGGCGGCCTTCAGCTTGGCGGGGGTGGCCTCCTTGCCGAACTGGCCCACAAAGGCGGGAGCCACGCAGGCGACCACCTCTTCGTCCCGGCGGATGGCGTTGATCAGCTGGAAGATCTGGCTCTTGTCGGCGATGGCGCCGAAGGGGCAGTTGACCAGACACATGCCGCAGGAGACGCACTTGTCATAGTTGATCTTGGCGCGGCCCAGCTCGTCGGACTCGATGGCGTCCATGCCGCAGGCGGCGGCGCAGGGGCGCTCGATCTTGCTGATGGCGCGGTAGGGGCACTGGTTGAAGCACTTGCCGCACTTGATGCACTTGCTCTGGTCGATGTGGCAGTGCTTGTTCTCGTCCAGATAGATGGCGTCCTTGGGGCACACGTTCATACAAGGGTGGGAAATACAACCCTGGCAGCTGTCAGTAATACGGATCTGCTTGGGAGGGCAGGCATTACAGGCGTAGGGGATGATGTTGACCAGAGGCTCCTCGAAATACTTCTGATCGGTATAGGCCTCGTTGATCTCGGCACTCAGGGGACGGCGGTGACCGCCGTTATCCAGGTTCATACCCAGAGCCAGACGGACGCGGGCGGAAATAACAGCTCGCTCCAGGAAAACGTCGTGGCGGTGATAGGCGACTTCGCCGGGCACCAGGGTATAGGGAATGGAATCAACGCTCGACAGGTCTCCACCCTCGTAAGCCAGCTTGGCTACCTCGGTGAAAACGCTGCGGCGGATATTGTCTACTGCGCTGTGAACTCCTCTCATAGCTACCTCCATCGTCATTGAACGGTCGCATTCCGCTCAGGATGATCTTCTTCATACACCTACATTGTATATGCTGAGGCCCGCCATTTCAAGAGTAAATCTTCCAACTTTTCTGTTTCTTTTTATCCTTTTTACATAGATTATCCAGTTGCTTCCAAAAGGCCGTTTTAGTTAGCATGCGCTAACCTTAAAATTTGCTTAATTTTTCTCTTCCGCCTTTCATTTTGTGTCAATTCTCAGGGTTCCATAAAACTTTCAGAATCTTTTTTAGAAAGTTTTGTTTCTGTATCCTGGAAAAGAATTTGAACTTTTCCGGCGAAAAAATGCGGTTTTTTTCGTCGGTTGAAGGGTGTGAAAACGATTCGGAATGCTATTTTTTATTTCCAAATCTTGCCCCGCTCCGGCCCGGCGCTCCGGGATAACCGGCGGACTATTTGGGCAATTTCTGCATAGAAAACGGGCGGGTCTTTCGACCCGCCCGCGGTGTTTCTTATCTGTGGCCTTACCAGAAGTCCTTCTCCTCCCGGCGGTAGGCCGCTTCCTCCTCGGCACAGCGGCGCTCCTCGTCCCGGATGCGGCTGGAGTCCTCCTCCTCCCGCTCCCGCAGGAGGGCTGCCTGCTCGGCCTCCTCCTCCCGGCGGTACTCGCTGTCGTCCCAGTTGGAGACATACTTTCCCTGCTCCTCGCTGAAGCCGGACTTATCGATGTGCTCATACTGTCCGCTGTCATAATTGTAACAATACTTCGACATGGTATCAACTCCTTATGCTCACGGATGAAAGGCCATATTCTTCTATCTGAATTATACCACTTTTCCGGCCTGTATACAATAAAAATCCCGGGCAGAGTGTTCCTCTGTCCGGGAGAAATTTTATAACAGCAGACCCCAGATCAGCTTGCTGACCAGATAAAGGGTGGCGTGGCTGAGCATGGCACAGCGCAGGCCGCACTTGCGGTAGATGCGGCCAAACAGCAGACCGAAGCCGCCGTTGAGCAGGAAGCACCGGAACACCACCAGCGGGGTGAGGGCACCGAACATGACCTGTTCTGCGGGCAGGTGGCCGATGGCAAAGACCAGCGCCGCCACGATGTTGGCCGCCACGAATACCCCCTCCGGGATGTCCGCCCGGCTCCGTCGGTGGAAAAACAGCTTCCACAGCACAAAGGCGGTGAGGGACATGACGAACAGCCGCATGAGGATCTCTTCCACCACCGCACCGTAGAGCATGGCCGCCGCTACGCCGCCGATGGTCAGACCGGGGACGATGCTCTCCCGGACCTCCTCCAGGAAGTAACCGAACACCCAGAAGTCCAGACTGTACAGGGCTCCCGCCACGGCGGAGACCACCATGCTCCGGGTCAAGAGGGCAGACTCCACCGCCATGGGCTTCCACAGCCCCACGGCGCGGGCCAGCAGACAGCCGAAAAAGCTGGCCAGCAGCACCGCCACCAGGGTCTCCCCGGTGCCGATGAGCACAAGCTCGCTGAGGCTCCCCGCCTGCTCCAGGATGGGGGCCAGCTGCTCCTCGGTATACAGATCCAATTGGTAAAGACACAGACAAAGTCCCGCGATCACTGAGACCGGCACCATGGCCAGGGAAAATTTCAGCGCATTCTTCACAGTTCCCATGAGCTTTCCCTCTCTATCGTGTCTCCGGCTGTGTACGCCGGGCGCAGACTTGCGGAGACACACGCTCTTTCCGGGGTTTTCTCTCCTCACAGCGGGGCGGCGGTTGACCTCCTTCCGCCCCATTTTCCCACACTTTGAGTATAGCATATCCCAGTTGGAAAATCTATAAAAATCCAGAGCTCCCGGGTCCCTTTTCCGGGACGGGCGGGGACAAAAAAATCCGGGCAGAAATTCTTCTGCCCGGATCATATCAATGCAATATTTAATATCCTATGGTTAAGCAACAGAATCAAGGGACACTTTACCATGTATCGTTAACTCAATATGTTCATCTTCCTGAATGGTCAACTGTTTTTTCTCATTCGTTTCAGACAATTCAATCGTCATTACAGGTTCATTCGTCTTATTATCGATTACAAAAATTTTGCACCACTTTGCCAGATTGGTTACATCATAGTTTCCTGCCGGAACATAGTAATCAATATACGTTTCATTTCCAACTTTATCTTCTTTTCCATATTCCCCCATTTTCCCATCTTCTAAGATGATGCCACTCCCGGCATTAGCCGTATCCGCTACAATTTGATTATCCGATTCCATGTGAGGGCGTTCTTCATCTTTATACTGCCCTAACTCATCTACTTGAATAGAGCCATTTAATGCAACATACACGGGCTTTATTTTATTGTTATTCAAATGATATTTTATAGAAAAGATGATATCTTCTTTCACACCAAACGCATTTTTAGCAGTAACTTTTCCTGAAACACTATATAAATCATGATTCTTTCCAAAACCCCAATCCATAAGGTGAAAATCCGCAGTTTCAGGATAGTTCAAAAACAGCTTCACTGTATCTTCAGCGGCAATTTCAAGTTGAACTTCTTCATCTTTGCTCAGAATATATTCTACTACCGAATATGGCTGAAAACCACGCTTAAAAATATCTGTGTCAGGCCCCAACTTTAGTGTCTCAATTGTAGAATCCATATTGCAATAAATCTTGAATGATACACCCTGATACGAAAAAGAATATCGAGGGCCCCCTGCCCAGTCATCAGTTTTTTCCATGTTTTTTATATTTTTCGGGTCAATCTCTACATAATCACATATTATTTTAAAATTTTGGCTCAATGTGTCATCTTGAAATTCTTCTTGAAACAGAAGTGAACTATCCGGTTCTCCCCCTTCTTGGGTAACATCTTCACACGCACTCAATCCCAAGGCCATCAATACAATCAGTAAAAAAGCACTTATTTTGCGACACATTTTCATCGCTTCCTTAATTTATATTTAATTTTATTATATCATATTTTTCAAGAAATGGAAGAGGATGCAATGCATCCTCTTCCGTTTTATCTACTGCGCCGCGTCCATCATATTCTCGATGAAAATACCGTAGCCCCTTGTGGGGTCATTGACCAGCACATGGGTGACGGCTCCGATCAGCTTGCCGTCCTGCAGGATGGGGGAACCGGACTGGCCCTGGACGATGCCGCCGGTGAGCTCCAGCAGTCTGGGGTCTGTGACCCGGAGCATCATATTTTTGGTTCCCTCCCCGTCCCGCTCCACCTTTGTGATCTCGATCCGGAACTCCTCCACCCGGTCGCCCCGGACGTTGGACAGGATAGTGGCGGGGCCGGTTTTGATCTCGTCCCGGTGTGCCACGGGGACGGGCTCCATGGTCTGTTCCAGGGCTTTATTGGCCGGGATGGTGCCGAAAATGCCCATTCTGGTGTTGGCGTAGAGCTGGCCCAGATCCCCGGTCAAATCAAAGACCCCGTGGAGCTCGCCGGGGTCACCGCTGCTGCCCCGCTTCACGTCGGTGACCGAGGCCTCCATGATACTGCCCCGCTCCAGAGGCATTAAAATGGCGGTGTCCACGTCGTTGATGCCGTGGCCCAGGGCCGCAAAGAGCCCGGTGTCCGGGTCGTAGAAGGTCATGGTGCCGATGCCCGCCATGGAGTCCCTCAGCCAGACCCCCAGCTGATAGACGCCCCGCTGATTCTCCACCGGAGCCGCCTTCAGCTGCATCCGCTTTTTGCCCCGGAGGGCCTGGATGGTCAGGGGTTCCCCCTCATGCCGTGCCATGGCCGCCTGGACCTCCTCGATGGTGTCCACCTCGCCGCCGTTCACATGGGTGATGACGTCGCCCTCCCGGAGGCCGCAGTTCTTGCCGGGACAGGTGGAGCCGCTCTTTGTCTCGATGGAGGACATGCCCACCACCAGCACCCCGTTGGAGAACAGCTTGATTCCCACAGCCCGGCCCATGGGGACCACCAGATTCCCCGGCTCCAGGGCCGCGCTCACCGCCATAGTCTCCCGGACGGATTCCTCATCCACCGGAGAGGCCGCCGCGCTCTGTCCGCTGAGACAGAGGAGGCTCAGGGACAGCAGGGCCGCCAGGAGCCGCCTGCCGGGGCTCCCTCTCTGATTTGCTTTCACACACTCACCCCCGAAAAAAATGAGAGAGCAGACAGAACTCCTCAGTTCCGTCCGCTCTCTCAGTATGTCCGGGGACAGCGTTCTCACCCGTGGGGAGTGTTTCCGCTGTTTCCAACAATTTTTTTACAGCTTTTCCGCCCAGTCGGCCTCCTTGAAGCCCACCAGCACAAAGTCGTCCCCCACCAGGATGGGCCGCTTCACCAGCATACCGTCGGTGGCCAGCAGGTCGAACTGCTCCTCCTCGGTCATGGTGGGCAGCTTGTCCTTCAGGTTCAGAGACTTATAGACCAGGCCGGAGGTGTTGAAGAACTTCTTCAGCGGCAGGCCGCTGGCCTTGTGCCAGATCTTCAGCTCCTGGGCGGTGGGGTTGTCCTCCTTGATGTGGCGGTCGGTGTAAACGGCGCCCTTGCTGTCCAGAAACTTCTTGGCCTTCTGGCAGGTGGTGCACTTGGGGTATTCAACAAACAGCATGTGTTCTCCTCCTTCTATCCATGCGGAACAAAAAAACTGCCGCACGGCGGCGGCAGTTTTTTATCCTTGTATCAGTCCTTGACCTCGTCGGCGATATCGTCGGCGGTGACCTCCTCAGCGACAGGAGGGACTTCCACGACCTCGTCGTCGTCCTCGTCGTCCTCATTGCGCAGCTCGGCAATGCGGTCCTTGTTGGCCTCGATGGCGGCGCGGGCGGCGGTGATCTTCTCGCAGGCGGCGGCGTAAGCGCCCTCGGCGGTCTGACCCTTCTCGGCATAGTACAGCTTGCCGATTTCAATATAGGCCTTCTTGATGGTGTCCTCCTCGGCCATGTTGTCGGTCTTCAGCTTGGCCATCTCGGCCACCCGCTTGGACTGCGCCACACCGGCCTGAGCCAGATCAACGGTCTTATCCTTCAGCTTATCCAGGGTATCGAGCCATCCCATAATGGTTTCCTCCTTATTCTTACGGTATTCCCGTGTTTAGCCCTATTCTAACCCATTTTATACAACTGCGCAAGGGCAAAAGACACCGTTTTATGATAAATTTAACAAATTACTATGGAGCAGTCCGGGAAAAAAGTCATTCTATCTTTAACTTTCCCCTTTTTTCCGGAAAAAACAGGGGTGAATTTTGGTATTTTTCCGTTCTATACCACGGCGCTGTTTTCTGTCATAATAATAAGAAAGCATTAAATTCCGGCGGAGCGTCCTGCCCGCTCTGCCACCGCTGAATCTTTATGAGGTGATCTGTTTGAACATTATGGTCGAGGCGGCCATCATCTTCGGTCTGTGCCTGCTGGGCGAGGCCCTCTCCATGGTCCTGCCCTTCCCCTTCCCCGCCAGCGTCATCAGTATGCTGCTGCTGGCCGCCGCCCTGCTGCTGGGCTGGGTGAAGGAGCGCCACATCCGGCGCTTCTCTGAGTTTCTCATCAAAAACATGGCCTTCTTCTTCCTGCCCACCGCCGTGGGCGTCATCGAGCACACCGGCCTGCTGAAGGGCAGCATGGTGCCGGTGCTGGTCATCATCTTCGTCACCGTCCCCATAGTCTATGTGGTCACCGCCTGGACCGTGCAGCTGCTCATGCTGCGCCTGGGCCGAAAGGAGAACAAATAATATGACGGAACTGCTTCACGATCTGCTCTTTTCCCCCTTCTTCGGGCTGACCCTCTCCGCCCTGGCCTGGTGTCTGGGCGTGTACGTCCAGAAGAAAACCGGCTGGGTGCTGTGCAACCCCCTGGTCATCGCCACCGCTCTGGTCATTCTGGTGCTGACTCTCTTCCATATCCCCTTAGAGGCCTATAACCAGGGCGGCAGCCTCATTAAGCTGATGCTTGGCCCTGCCACCGCTGTCCTTGCTCTGAATATCTACCGCCAGCGGACCGCTCTGAAACAGTATTTCATTCCCGTTCTCACCGGCTGTCTGGTGGGCAGTCTGACCAGCGTGGTCTGTGTGCTGGCTCTGTGCGAGCTGTTCACCATGGACGGGGCCCTCACCGCCTCCCTTCTGCCCAAGAGCGTCACCACCGCCATTGCGGTGGGCATCGCCGAGAGCCGGGGCGGCATCCCCGGCATTGCCGCCGCCGCCGTGGTCTTTACCGGCATCATCGGCGCGGTTTTTGCTCCCGCCTTCGCCAAACTCTTCCATATCACCGATCCCGTGGCCGAGGGTCTGGCCATCGGCGCGTGCAGTCACGCCCTGGGCACCACCAAGGCTCTGGAGCTGGGCGAGGTCCAGGGCGCCATGAGCTCCATCGCCATCTGTGTGTGCGGTATCTTCACTTCGGTGCTGGTTCTGTTCATTCCGGCATAATTTACCTGCTGCTAAAATATTCTAAAAGGACGGCTACGGTGACGTAGCCGTTTTTTTGTCACGATTAACATTTTTCTTGACCACATATGCACATTATTTTCCGAATTTTCAGTTGCATTTACAGCATATTCACGTTAGAATAAGGTAACTTCATCATTCAGAGCTCCCCTTGGAGCGCAAATTAAAAAGGAGTGATTCTATTTTGAAGAAGTCTGAACGGATTTTTATCACCGGTCACCGGAACCCCGATACGGATTCTATCGTAGCTTCTCTGGCTTACGCCGCCCTGCGCAACGCCCTGGGCGACCGCCAGTATACCGCCGCCCGTCTGGGCCAGATCAGCGATGAGACTCAGGCTGTGCTGGACCGCTTTGAGGCCGATCCTCCCCTGCTCATCAGCAACGTCCGCACCCAGGTCGCCGACCTGGATTTCGACACCCCTCCCATTCTGGCTCCCGCTGCCACCGTCAGCCGGGCCTGGGAGATGATGAAAAAGGATAAGATCTCCGCTCTGCCCATCGCCGACGAGAACGGCAAGCTGTTCGGCATGATCTCCGCCGGCGACATCGCCAACAACGATGTGGCGGGCGTCAACGACCCCTACATCAAGGACGTGCCCATCTACAACCTGCTGTCCGTGCTGGAGGGCCGCGTCATCAACGAGGGCGGCAAGTTCAAGGACCTGATCTCCGGCGAGATCACCATTGCTCTGCCCACCGGCCGGGAGAACCTGCTGTTCTCCAACCCCGACAGCATCGTGGTCTGCGGCGACCAGCCCGAGATGATCCGCCGGGCTCTGGAGCTGAACGTGAACTGCATCATCGTGGCTCAGGCCGAGGTCAGCCAGGAGCTGCTGGAGATGGACACCGAGACCTGCATCATCTCCACCCCTCTGGACGCCTACCAGGCCGTCCGCCGCATCGGTCACGCCCTGCCTATCAGCGGTCTGTGCCACCGGGACAACCTGGTCTACTTCCATCTGGACGACTACATCGACGACGTCCGCGCCAAGGTGCTGGAGAGCCGCTTCCGCGCCTACCCCATCCTGGACGAAAACGAGTGCGTCGTGGGCACCCTGTCCCGGTTCCATCTGCTGCAGCCCTGCCGCAAGCGCGTGGTGCTGGTGGACCACAACGAGCGGGCCCAGTCCGTCCCCGGTCTGGAGCAGGCCGAGATCCTGGAGATCATCGACCACCACCGTCTGGCCGATATCGAGACCAAGAACCCCATCTACGTCCGCAACGAGCCCGTGGGCAGCACCGCCACCATCATCGCCGGTATGTACCAGGAGAAGGGCCTGATGCCCACCGCCAAGATCGCCGGTCTGATGGCCTCCGCCATCCTGTCCGACACCGTCATGTTCAAGTCCCCCACCTGCACCCAGCGGGATATCGACGTGGCCAACCGCATGGCCCGCATCGCCAATGTCTCTCTGGACGAGCTGGGTCACACCATCTTCTCCGCAGGCTGCTCCGGCGAGAAGAGTGCCGAGGACCTGCTGAACACCGACTATAAGGAGTTCCACATCGCCGGTCACAACCTGGCTGTCAGCCAGATCACCAGCATGGACTCCGACACCCTGCTCAAGCGCCAGAGCGAGTTCCTGGAGATCATGCAGGACACCCGCAAGAAGCGCAAGCTGGACATCGTCATGCTGATGATCACCGACGTGCTGCTGGGCGGCACTCAGCTGCTGTTCGTGGGCGACGAGAAGACCATCTGCCAGGCCTTCGACATCAAGGACGGCGCCAACCACTGCGCCTTCCTGCCCAAGATCCTCTCCCGCAAGAAGCAGATCATCCCCATCCTGTCCAGTCTGTGGGGTTAAAAAATAAATTTTTTCGCGGCCGACAGTTTTTTCTGTCGGCCGCTTTTTTGACATTTCTTGTATTTTTGTGCTTTATGCCGTTAAACTTTGTCCAGTTAAAGCAATATAGCCAAATCAGTCCCGCTCTTTTCTCCATATTTCCCACAAAAAACGAATTGACCGGACGGGCTAAATTTAGTACAATATCTCAATACGTTGGATGTTTATAAAAATCCAACGGGGAGAGGATGATATGTATGGAACATAGAGAAAGTTTTTCGTCCCGTCTGGGCTTCCTGCTGATTTCCGCAGGCTGTGCCATCGGTCTGGGCAACGTGTGGCGCTTTCCCTACATCACCGGTAAATACGGCGGCGCAGCCTTCGTGCTGATCTACCTGCTGTTTCTGGTCATTCTGGGTCTGCCCGTCATGGTCATGGAGTTTTCCGTGGGCCGCGCCAGTAAAAAGAGCATTGCCCGCTCCTTTGACGTGCTGGAGCCCAAGGGGAGCAAGTGGCATATTTACAGCTGGTTCGGCATTGCCGGCAACTACCTGCTGATGATGTTTTATACCACCATCGCCGGCTGGCTGATGCTGTACTGTGTCAAGATGGCCAAGGGCGACTTCGTGGGTCTGGACACCGCAGGTGTGGACAACGAGTTCAACACCCTGATGGGTCAGCCTGTGCTGATGACCGTGTTCATGGTCATCGTGGTCCTGGTTGGTATGCTGGTCTGCTCCCGCGGCCTGCAAAACGGCGTGGAGAAGGTCAACAAGACCATGATGCTCTGTCTGCTGGGCGTGATGGTGGTGCTGGTCATCCGCGCTGTCTCTCTGGACGGCGCAAAGGCCGGTCTGGATTTCTACCTGAAGCCCAACTTCAACAACCTGATGTACGACGCTGAGGGCAACATGATCCTGGGTCAGGCCATTTACGCCGCCATGGGTCAGGCATTCTTCACCCTGTCTCTGGGTATCGGTGCTCTGGCTATCTTCGGCAGCTACATCGGCAAGGAGCACTCTCTGGCCGGTGAGGCCGTCCGGGTGGGGCTGCTGGACACCTTTGTGGCATTCATGTCCGGTCTGATCATTTTTCCCTCCTGCTTCGCTTTCGGCGTGGCTCCCTCGGAAGGCCCTTCCCTGATCTTCAAGACCCTGCCCAACGTGTTCAACTCCATCCCCGGCGGCGGCCGCCTGTGGGGTATGCTGTTCTTCGTGTTCATGTCCTTTGCGGCTATGTCCACCGTCATCGCCGTCTTTGAGAACATCATCTGCTTCACCATGGAGAAGTGGGGCTGGAGCCGTCAGAAGGCCGCTCTGGTGAACATGGTCGCCATTCTGATCCTGTCCATGCCCTGTATCCTGGGCTTCAACCTGTGGTCCGGCGTCACCCCTCTGGGTGCAGGCTCCACCATTCTGGATCTGGAGGACTTCCTCATCAGTGACAACCTGCTGCCTCTGGGCTCCCTGATCTACCTGCTGTTCTGTGTGAGCAAGCGTGGCTGGGGCTGGGATAACTTCCGTGCCGAGGCCAACACCGGCAATGGCCCCAAATTCCCCAACTGGTGCCGCTTCTACGTCACCTATATCCTGCCCCTCATCGTGCTGGGTATCTTCGTCATTGGCTACTGGAACCGCTTCGGTCCTAAGGGCTAACTGAGCAATAAAAAAATCCCGTGCAGCCAGCTGCACGGGATTTTTTTATCCTTTTTAATGAAACAGCGCGAAATACACCACGTAGATCCAGCCCATGAGCCCGTGGATGATGGCCCAGAGGATGGAGTGCCAGTTGGTGTAGCTGATGACCATGGCCAGCACGCTGCCGAAGGTCACGCCGGACTTCACGGTTTTTTCGATGATGGTGGGGCGATTATCGTCGTACATCATTAAAATATTCCTTTCTCAGTCGATGGAGACCTGCTTATAGTAATCCAAAGTGCCGAACCCCCGTTCCAGCTGGGCGTGGAGATAGGCCTCGGTGAGGTTGGCCAGCTGGCGCAGGCTGTTGGGGTCCAGCCGGAAGGAAAACAGCCGCTTGGGGTCGCCGTAGATGATGTGCTGCATGGCGGCCAGCACCTGGGGATTCAGCGGCATGGAGATGCCGTCGGCCAGACCGTCCCGGCAGTCGGCGCAGTGGAGCACGCCCTCCCGCAGGTGGAAGCGCATGTGCCTGGGGACCTCCTCCCCACAGATGGCACAGCCCTCCAGCATGGGCTCGTAGCCCGCCACGCAGAGGGCTTTCAGCTCGAAGGCGGCCTTCACTTGTTTCAGAGGCTTGTCCAGCTTGTCCAGAGCGTGGAGGCTGTTCAAAATCAGGGACAGCAGCTCGGGACAGGGCAGGCCCTCGATAGCTAAGGCCTCGGTGACCTCGGCGAAGTAGCAGGCCAGAGCCAGCTTCTCGATGTCGGTGCGGACCCCCTCGAACTGCCGCTCGGTGGAGGTCTCCTTCACCAGCCAGCGGTTTTTGTAGTCGTACAAAACCATCTCGGACCAGCACAGCAGCTGGCACCCGGCGGCGATGAGACTGCCCTTCTTCCGGCAGCCCCGGGCGGAGGCCGTCAGCTTCCCCTGCTCCGAGGTCAGCAGGGTCAGGATGCGGTCCGACTCCTTGTAATCCACGGTCCGCAGGACCAGAGCCTTGGTGGTGGTGTGCATGGGCATTCTCCTCTCCGCGGTCAGATCCCGTCGTTTTCCGCCGCCTGTTCTAAGTAAATTGATTCCGAATAGTATAGACTATAGTTGATATTACAATAAGGAGGTGATTTTCTGTTCATTCTCACCTTCAAGCTGCCCCGCCGCCGGTTCTGGGCTGGAGCAGTCGCAGCACTCTGTCTGGCAGCCGCCACCGTCCGGCTCCCCTCCCCTGCCCCAGCCGTCCCCGCCGGGGTATTTCAATCGGTGGGCAAGCTGAGACGGCAGAAGGACCGGGCGGAATTTCTCCGCTCCCTGGGCTACGCCGTGGCGGACGTTCCTCTCTCCGAGGAAAAGCTCCTCCTTCCCCCGGAAATGGAGGACAGCAAATACCTCTCTCTTCAGCGGGAACAGGGCTTCGACCTTCCGGCGCTGGCGGGTCAGCGGGTGACCCGGTACGTCTACGCTCTGGAAAACGACGGCGAAAACGGTCGTTTTCTGGAGCTCCTCCTACTGGAGGACCGGGTGGTGGGCGGCTCGGTGTACAGCACCGGGCCGGAGGGAGCGCTTAAGCCCCTCTTCCCCGCAGACTGAAAAAAGGGCCGCCCGAATGGAGCGGCCCTTTCCTGATATCGAATTACTCCTTGACCAGATGGACGTTCAGGTGGTCGTAGGTCATCTCCACGTCGTGGCGGGCGAAGGACTCCCGGACGCCCTCCTGGATGGCGAAATACACATCCCAGTAGTCCTCCACGGAGGCCCAGACGCGGACCACATACTCGATGGCGCTGGACTGGTACTCAGACAGCCAGATGGCAGGGGCGGGGTCCTGGAGGATCTGGGGAATGGAGTCCAGCACCTCCTGGATGGCCTGCTTGACGGTGGCGGTGGGTGCGTCGTAGGAAGCGGTGAACTTCAGCTCCGCACGGCGGCGGCCCAGCCGGTTATAGTTGATGATCTTTGCGCCGGAGATATCGCTGTTGGGGATCATGATCTGCTTGTTGTCCACGGTGGTGATGGAGCAGTAAGCCAGATCCAGAGCGGACACGGTGCCGCTGATGCCCTCGGTCTCGATGAAGTCGCCCACAACGAAGGGCTTGGAGACCAGGAGCATGATGCCGCCTGCCACATTGGACAGGGTGTTCTGAAGGGCCAGAGAGACAGCCAGACCGGCAACGCTCAGCAGGGCGATGATGGAGCTGACGTCCACAAAGGAACCCGCAACCATGATGGCCAGCAGGAAGTAGAGCAGCACACGGACCACGGAATGGATGTACACCTTCAGTCCGCTCAGGGACTTAGAGCGCTCCACCATGCCGTCGACGATCTTCAAGACGATGCGGATCACGATCAGACCCACCAGCAGCAGGCACACCGCACCGATGATGGTCCCAAAGGTCACAGAGCCCACTTTCAGCTCGCCAAACATATTCATAATTGCGTCCAAAAAATTCAATCCTCTCATTTTCGGCGGCCACAGGGCAGGGCCGTCCTCTGCTATTTTACTCCTCCTGCTCCTGACGCAGGGCAGTCTCCACCGCCATGTGGTGGTCGACGTGCTGCTTCAGACAGCGGAAGGTCTCGCTGCTGATATCGTGCTCGATCTTGCAGGCGTCCTCGGCGGCGGTCTCCGGGCTGACGCCCAGCTCCACCAGCCATGCGGACAGGAAGCGATGGCGCTCGTAGATGCGCTGAGCCACCTCACGGCCCGCGTCGGTGAGCTCCAGACGGCCGTCTCGCTCCATGACGATGTAGCCGCCGGCCTTCAAAATAGACATGGCGCGGCTGATGGAGGGCTTGGAAAAGCCCAGATGCTGGGCCACGTCGATGGAACGGACCACGCCCTGCTTCTCTTGCAAAGCAAGGATCGCTTCCAGATAGTCCTCTCCGGACTGATGCAGTGCCATAGGGTTGCTCCTTCCTCCCGCCCACAGGACGGGCACAGTAACACCAGGCGGCCAGTCCCGTGTACGGACTGGCCGCCCAGGTCAATCAATTCTCAGTAGTTCATCTGCTTGCGGCGGGACAGGTTCATGGTGCCGTCCTGCATCTGGTCCAGGCTGTCCAGGCTCTTGCCGGTGCCGTAGGCCACACAGGAGATAGCGTCGTCAGCCACGTGGGTCTCGATGCCGGTGTGGGACTCGATCAGCTTGTCGAAGCCCCAGATCAGGCTGCCGCCGCCGGTCATGACGATACCGTTGGTGGAGATATCGGCCACCAGCTCAGGGGGAGTGCGCTCCAGAACGCCGTGGATGGCCTCCAGAATGCGGGCGGAGGGCTCCTCGAAGGCCTCGATCATCTCGCTGGAGGAGACGGTGAACTCACGGGGCAGGCCGGTCATCAGGCAGCGGCCCTTGATCTCCATGGTGACCTCCTCGGGACGGGGGAACACACAGCCGATGGTCATCTTCAGCTCCTCGGCGGTGCGGTCGCCGATCAGCACGTTGTGCTTGCGGCGGATGTACTTCACCACGGCCTCGTCGAACTTGTCGCCGGCGGTCTTGATGGAGGCGGACTCCACCACGCCGCCCAGGGAGATGACGGCCACGTCAGAGGTACCGCCGCCGATATCCACGACCATGTGGCCGTCGGGCTTGGTGATGTCGATGCCGGCGCCGATGGCAGCGGCCACGGGCTCCTCGATCAGGTAGGCGCGGCGGGCACCGGCCTGGATGCCTGCATCCACCACGGCGCGCTCCTCCACCTCGGTGATGCCGGAGGGCACGCAGATCAGCAGACGGGGCTTGAACAGAGAGAAGGTGGTGACCTTCTTGATAAACTCCTTCAGCATACGCTCGGTCATGTCATAATCGGAAATGACGCCCTCGCGCAGGGGACGCATGGCCACGATGTTGCCGGGGGTGCGACCCAGCATGGCCTGGGCCTCAGCGCCCACCTTCAGCAGCTTGCCGGTGTTCTTGTCGATGGCGACAACGGAGGGCTCACTCAGCACGACGCCCTTGCCCTTAATATATACCAGAACAGAAGCAGTACCCAGATCGATACCGATATCCTTAGAAAACATACTCATAATAGCGCTCCACCTTAATTTAAATTCAATATAAAAGTCCTGTACGGATGAAAGTTCCATGTTAATGGGCGGACTATCCGCTCATACAATTTTATTATATCCTGTAAAGTCTTTCTTTTCAATGGTTTTTTCATACAATTTTACAGCTGCAATCGTTGATTTTCTTCCCATTTTTGGGGCAGCCCACAGATTCTTGGCCCTTGTCTTACTAAAATCTTAATTTCCCTCCCGGGCCTGGGCCAGGGTGGCGCAGTAGACCACAGCGCCCTCCTGCCGCAGCAGTCGGGCGCACTCGCTGAGGGTGGCCCCGGAGGTAACCACATCATCCACCAGCAGGACGGTTTTCCCCTTTAACTCCGCTCCATCCCGCACCTGATAGGCCCCCAGAGCGTTGGCCCGGCGGGCCGCCTCGTCCTTTAAACCGGACTGAGCGGCGGTGTGCCGCGCCTTTTTCAAGGTCGAAACCAGAGGAATGCCCAGCTCGGCCGCCGTCCGCCCGGCCAGCAGCTCCGCCTGATCGAAACCCCGTTCCCGCAGCCGCTTCCGGCTCAGCGGGGCCCAGGTCACGCAGTCCATTTTCGGAAGGTCCTGGTCCCGGATGCACTGGGCGATCAGCACTCCGAACTTGGCCCCGTAGGACCGTTTCCGTCCGAATTTGTACCGGTGGACCGCCTCCGGCACCGGCCCGCGGTAGCGCAGAGGGGAGAAACAGTGCTCCGCAAAGTCCACCTTTCGGCCCGCCTCCTGCCCCACCAGCCAGGGCAGCGTGGGCTGACAGTCCATGCACAGGGGCTGGTCCGGCTCCTGCAAGATCCGCTGACAGAAGGGGCATTTCCGGGGATAGAGCAGGTCCAGCGCGCGGTCCCGCCACGCAGACAATCTAATTTCCATGGAAACACCTCTTTTGTCGGTGATTTAGTTCAGTATATCCTATCTTTTTCTCTCCGTCCAGTATTAAAAATGAATTTTAATAAAAAATTCAGCCTCAGGTCACACCTGAGGCTGAATTTATGTGCTTCGGTGGGCGGCTTATCCACAGGGGGTGTGGATAACTTTCGGCCTTCCGACAAAAAAAGAGCGGGTCTCCGAAGAGACCCGCTCTTAAAAATGTCTGAGAAATCAGATACGAGTAAAATTACTCGTCGATCTCGATGACAACGCCGGAACCGACGGTACGGCCACCCTCACGGATAGCGAAACGCAGGCCCTTCTCGA